>Ga0210248_100046_pt1 | contig 86566 bp, 70 predicted proteins | sample ChrtobMetP3_32mM_FD_155493 | JGI IMG/M metagenome (GOLD analysis project Ga0210248, IMG submission 155493) | Chrysochromulina tobin associated microbial communities from unialgal haptophyte culture, Seattle, Washington, United States - P3_32mM | ecosystem: Host-associated > Algae > Haptophytes >...
TCTTGCCGCCACCGCCACCGCCGCCACCCCCGCCGCCCCCGCCGCTGCCGCTCTTGCTCTTCGCTCGCCGGTCCTTTTCTCCCGCCATCAGCGCCTTCCGCTCCTCATCAGTCAGATTCGGATCCATCAACTTGTCCAGCAGCGCTTGTTGACGTTTCATCTCGCGCTCCATCTCCGCCAATCTCCGGCGCAAGTCGTCGTCGTCGTCGCCGCCGCCGCCGCCGCCCCGGCCCTTCTTGCCGCCCTTGCCGCCGCCGCCGCCGCCGCCTCCGCCCTTGGCCTCTAAACGCGCGACCTAATGAGGGAGGCAATCAAGAGGTCAGCAGAGGCACTCCGAGGCACTCCGAGGCATTCCCACAGGCACTCCGAGGCATTCCCACAGACACTCCGAGGCATTCCCACAGGCACTCCGAGGCATTCCCACAGACACTCCGAGGCATTCCCACAGACACTCCGAGGCATTCCCACAGGCACTCCGAGGCATTCCCACAGGCACTCCGAGGCATTCCCACAGACACTCCGAGGCATTCCCACAGACACTCCGAGGCATTCCCACAGGCACTCCGAGGCATTCCCACAGACACTCCGAGGCATTCCCACAGGCACTCCGAGGCATTCCCACAGACACTCCGAGGCATTCCCACAGACCCTCCGAGGCATTCCCACAGGCACTCCGAGGCATTCCCACAGACACTCCGAGGCATTCCCACAGACACTCCGAGGCATTCCCACAGGCACTCCGAGGCATTCCCACAGGCACTCCGAGGCATTCCCACAGACACTCCGAGGCATTCCCACAGGCACTCCGAGGCACTCGGCGCACCTTCTTCTCGAGCGCTTGCAGCTCGGCCAGTTCCTCGGGCGTCAACTCGCCTGCCGCCTGCCGTCGCTTGAGCTCGGCGATACGAGCTTGTGCAGCATCGAGCTCCGCCGCCTCCGCCGCGTTCAGCCCGCCACCACCGCCGCCGCCGCCGCCGCCGCCGCCCTCAGCCTTCGCCTCTAGCCGTCGGAGCTCGGCTAGCTCCTCGGGAGAGAGCTCGCCCGCCGCCTGCCGCCGACGCAGCTCAGCCATACGCGCCGCCTCGGCATCACTCACGCCACCGCCGCCACCGTAGCCGCCGCCGTAGCCGTCGTCGTCGTCGTCGTAGCCTCCGTCGCCGCCCCCAGCCTTGGCTTCTAGTCGCCGGAGCTCGGCTAGCTCCTCGGGAGAGAGCTCGCCCGCCGCCTGCCGCCGACGTAGCTCTGCCATACGCGCCGCCTCGGCATTGCTCGGGCCGGCGCCGCCGCCTTTGCCCCCCCCGCCGCCGCCGGGGCCGCCACGCCCGCCCCCTCCCCTCGGCATTGCACCGGGGCCGCCAGGCATACCGGGCACGCCAAAGCCAGCGCCCGCGTTGGCGCTTCCTTTAGCACCACCGCCGCCTGGACCTGTCCTAATCTCGACGCCGAGACCCTTGCGGAGGTCACGGAGCACCTGCATGCAATGAGGGAGGCAATTAGGCAGGCAATCATGCCGAGCCCCTTGCGCAGTCACGGAGCACATGCATGCAAGGAGAGAGGCCATTAGAGGCAATCAGGGAGGCAGTCTGCATGCAATTGGGATGATCGCAAGTCACGGAGCAACGCACCTGAGCGTTGATCACGCCGGACGGGTCGTCATTCACAACCATCGAGCCGTCCGGGTTCACACCGAGCCTCGACGCCAAACCCCCGATGAGCTCGCGATGACGTGGCGCTTTGGCGGTCATCACGGATGCGATCGTCTCGCCGACCAGCTTCGCGTTGCCACTGTCGACCAGCACCTGATGAAGGAGGCAATTAGAAGCAATTAGAGGCAATCAGGGGCAACCATCTCGCCGACCAGCTTTGCGTTGCCACTGTCGACCAGCACCTGAGTTTGGAGGCAATCAGAGGCAATCAGAGGCAATCAGATGTCGACCAACACCTGAGTTTGGAGGCAATCAGAGGCAATCAGAGGCAATCAGATGTCGACCAGCACCTGAGTTTGGAGGCAATCAGAGGCAATCAGAGGCGATCAGAGGCGATCAGAGGCGATCAGAGGCGATCATAGGCGACTATCGGGCACCTTTTTGGCGAGCCCTAAGCGCTCCTCCTCGCCCATAGCAAGCTGTCCGAGGAGAAGCGCGAGTACCTGCATGCAACGAGGGAGGCAATTAAGGAGGTAATGACGTGTTCTTGAGGGAGGCCATCCGCATGCAATGAGGGAGGCCATCCGCATGTCTTGGGGCTGTGTGAGCAGCAGCGCGAGTGTACCCTGATGAGGGAGGCCATCAGAGGTCATCAGAGGTCATCAGAGGTCATCAGCGCGAGTGTACCCTCGGCCTCGTCGCCTCATTCGCATCGAGGGAGCTCTCGGAGAGCTCCGACAGGAGATAGACCAGGCGGCTCGCCACGTCGGTGGAGGAATGGCCCATCAGGCACCTGTGGGGAGAGGAGCGAGGGCGCCGTGGTGAGCACATGCATGCAAGGCGGAGGTCCATAGAAGGTTCGGCCGATGGCGCCGTGGTGAGCACTTGGGCGCCGCCTCGTGATGGTAGAGATGGACGTAGAGCGCCTCGGCCCTCTGCTCCTCGTCGCATTGCTCGAAGGCCTCAAGCACCTTTTGGATCGGGTCCTTGTACGCCTCCTCGTGCAGCCGGGCCACCTGATGAGGGAGGTCATCAGAGGCCATCAGAGGTCATCAGAGGCCATCGGAGGTCAATAGAGGTCATCAGAGGTCATCAGAGGTCATCAGAGGTCATCAGAGTTTCGTGGACGGCGCATCACACGCGCTCAGTACAGCGCGCATCGCACGCAGGGGCACTCAGCGGCCGTCAGGGGCGCGCTCGGCACAGCGCGCTCGGCACAGCGCGCTCGGCACAGCGCGCTCGGCACAGTACGCTCGGCACAGCGCGCTCGGCACAGCGCGCGCGAGCTCGCACCTCGGCGGCCGCTTCTCGAAGCAATCTCTCGAGCTCCGAGATTTTGACCTTGAGCCCCTCAACATCGCCCTGCGCGGACGCGTTGCCGAGGGCGCGGTTCCAAGCGCCGAGCGTCTTGTTGATGAGCGCATTGCGCCCGTTGATCGCCTCGAGCTCCGCGTCGCGTTGGGCGCGCATCCGACGCATCGTTCGCTCGTGATCCTCGACGAGCGCTCTGAGCCGTTTCGCCTCGAGAAAGTAGGGGGTGCGCTCGGCGTACCTGTGGGGAGAGGGCGCCGTGGTGAGCACAGACATGCATGCGGGGCGGGGCGGGGGGGGCTCAAGGCAGGGGGAGGGGGGGGATGTGCGCTCGGCGTACGCCTTGGCGCCCTGCCCTGGGAGATCGTTGGTAAAGTCCGCAAAGATTGAGCGGATGAGCTCCTTCCAAATTAGGACGAGCACGCCCTCGTACCGACCGGTCAGTGGCGCGACGCGTTCGAAGGCGTCGCACACGACGGCGATCCGAAACGTATTCGGGACCTGTGAGGACCGACGGCGCCGCGGTGAGCACTTGCATGCAAGGCGGAGGTCCATAGAAGGTTCGGCCAATGGCGCCGTGGTGAGCACATGCATGCAAGGCGGAGGTCCATATTAGGTTCGAGGCAGGCTCGAGCACCCCTAGCGAGACAGAGGAGGAGAGGGCCTGCCGCAGCCTCATCTCCACAAAGACGGCCTTGGAGGCGAAGGCTTCCTCGTCCGCGGCGAACGCGTTCATCCACTGCGCGAGTCGTGACGAGCGATCGAGTGTCTCGAGCTGCTGCGAGAAAGCGAGTGCGTATGGGGTGCCTCCCTTGCCTAGGTGCTCGAAGACGTCGAGTGGCGTGTCCGTTCCACCATCGGGCAGCTCAATGATGGCAGGGTTGCCCAGGTTCGCGCTCGGATCGCCCAGCCTCGGCTTGCTCCGCCACTTGCCACCGATGCGACTCTGGCCGCGCGCGTTGATGCTTCCGAGCGGGCTGCCATGGCTGCCATGCGTCGAGAGCGGGCTAGCGGTGGCCGGTGCACTCTTGCCGTCGCGGGCGACCGCCGGCAGCGAGGCGCTGCGCGGCAGCACCAACGCGCTCGCCGATCGCGCCATCGCAGCCGAGGGCGACCCGAGCGGCGGCGACGCAAACCCCGGCGTCAGAGACCCCCCAAGCGAGCCCCGCATGCTCGTCGACGGCGGCGACGCGTGTGAGACGACCTTGAACCCGGCGTCGAAGGTGTCCATCGCAGGGCGTGTGGGGAAGGGCACCAGCGGGCTGAGCGTCTCGCGTGCCGGCTCAGGCCACCAACGACCCAGATCCTGCTTGCTCGGCAGCTTCGGGTCCTCGAGGACCACCCGCAAGTCGACCGAGGTCTTCACCGTGGTGGCAAGCACATTTATCGCGCGCTTTTTGTGAAGGGACCGCAGCGCGTTCGTGTCCGCATTCCCCTCGTCCTGCGGCTGCGCACGCAACGCCGCTGCGAGCTGGGCCCTCATGCTGCAAGAGGCCTTGCGCGACTGACCTCCGGCTACTTTTCTTCGAGCGATGAAACCGCTCCTTCTGTGAACTCCAACCCCAAAATACACCAACACCCACACGCCGGAGTTCGGGGTGCTTGAGGAGGGGTGAGAAATCCCCAAAGCCACCTTGCATGCAGCACAAAAATCTGAACGCGACTAAAGTTCTCCAGCATTTAAATAAACTACTCGTTCTTCCATGCACGTTCTTCTCTAACTCGATCGCCGCGCACCTCAACCGCTCTTTAAGCGCTCTTTGAATATCTACGGATGGACGTCCCCCTTCTCAAACTCGCGCTCACCTTCGTGCTGACGTACGTCCCCCTTCTGGCGGTAGCCGTCTGCGTGACTTTCATGCTGGTTCGGATGATGCCGGCGGGAGATCGGCAGCAGGTGCAGTTCGAGAGCGGTTTCACGTTTACCACTCCATTGATAGAGGAGGAGCGGAGAGGGCCGGTCAAGCGACAGCGCAAGCAACGGATGGGCGAGTATTCCACTGGGACGCGCGCGTCCATCGCCAATTTCTTTGCAGGAAGAAGAGGCGCGTCTCGAGCGTACGACGATCGACGTCTCGACAAGCACATTTCGGAATGAATGATCACAGTTGAAGATCAAGATGAAGCCTTGAATCACGCAGTCGGACGACCCAGCTATTTCTGCAGGCGCCTTCCGCTGCAGTTGCTGGAGCTACCGGGCAGCTGCTTGCGACGGATGACGATCCTTGACTGTCGCCAATAGTTTTGTCCTGGTGTGGACAGATAGGAGCAGGAAAACTACAGAGAGTTTTTCACCATCTTGGCACCTCGCTTTGTGTTGGGCGGAGTCTGCCAAATCACAAAAACGCATTTTATATACACACTTGCCCTGTGCGCCGCGGCCCAAAATACAAAACACCGGCAACACGACGAAATTGCGCGCGTCCTGGCCGAGCGGGGATGCCCTGTGCCATAGATCTTGGAGGATTGCCCCTTGATTGCCCCGGGGAGGGTGTACATTGCTGTGCACACGACGAGCCGGGCCCGCCGCCCACAAAACGGGACAAGAAGCGACCGGCTCGCACACATTTAATAGTTAATAGACATGTTACATGACATGTTAATAGAGGTCAGAGCCTGCACTCGTGACACTCGTGCACTCGTGGCCGCACTCGAATCCGGTCATGAATCCGCTATCCGGTGGTGCATTGTAATCTCCATACGACCGGTTTAAAAAGAGTAACTTCTAACGGTAAACGGAGGCGCGAGACCCGGTATATACAACGATATGCGATATACGTATAAAAGCGCACCAACTTCGCCGCACTGGGCTCCTGGGGCCATATCCCATATCATATCGCATATCGCGGCATCAGACGCACAGTCCTTGACGTATAAGAACCCCCGCTTACTTTTTGTGCATGGCCACATTGATGCAAGAACGAGTGTGCTCGAACCGTATGACGTAATACTTGGGCCCAGCTCGACTTGCCAACCGCTGCCCTCGAACGTATCCGCCCATAGTAGGCGAGGAGAGGCCATCAAACGTGTCCACGTGCATTACACGTGCGTATGCTCCATGCTGTATTTCCTTGGCTACGTGGCGGCGGCCTTGGTGTCCGCGTCGTGGTGAGCACTTGCATGCAGCGCGGGTCCTTGGCTACGTGGCGGCGGCCTTGGTGTCCGCGTCGTGGTGAGCACTTGCATGCAGCGCGGGTCCTTGGCTACGTGGCGGCGGCCTTGGTGTCCGCCTTGTCATCCTTGGCAACGGCGCCTGCGCTCTTGAGCTTGTGCCCTTTGGTGCCCACATTCGATGGAAGGACCTCGACGATCTTGCACCTGACAGTGGGCAGCAGGTAGGCGAGCTCCTCCTTGCGCTGCTCAAGGTGCACGCCCGGCGCGTACAGGCACTCGGCCTCGTCAGGAAAGGCGGAGAAGGCGGACACATCCACCGGTAGCGTCAGCTCAGTCGGCACCGCCACGCGGAACAGCAGGATGGGAGGCTCGACCTTCTCCTCCCTGTGGACAGGAGGGGACGCGAGCGCCGTGATGAGCACTCTCGCATGCAAGGCAGGCCCTCAAGTGGGACGCGAGCGCCGTGATGAGCACTCTCGCATGCAAGGCAGGCCCTCAGCGGGGAGCGAACGCCGTGGTGAGCACTCGCATGCAAGGCAGGCCTCCTCTGCGGCAATCAACGAACCTCTTCTTCTCGCCGGTGTCCACAGGTGAGCCTCGGGGCGTGAACTTGAACGTCGCGCCAAAGTTGCCTTTTATGGGTGAGCGCTTCTTCTTCTTCGGCTCCGCGGGCCCCTTGCCCTTGCCTTGCTCCCGCGCCGCTTCGGCCACATCATCCTTGCTCTTCAGACGGCCCCGTTTGGGCGGCGCCCTCGCGGCCGCTGGCGCCGCCGCGGGAGCCGCCCCCCCGGGCGCCGCCTCCGTGGCCTTCGCCGCCGGCGCGTCGGGGTTCGTCAACTGGGCCTCGTCGGCGGCCTCGGGGTTCGTCAATTGGGCCTCGTCGGCGGCCGCCTCGTCGGCGGTGGCCATGGGCTGGGTGATGCCCATCAGGCCGTCGGGCACCTGTGGGGAAGGGACAGGGACGGGGCGCCGTGGTGAGCACATGCATGCTGGGGTGATACCCACCCATCAGGCCGCTGGGCACTTGTGGGGGTGACGGAAGGAGACGGATGCCGAACGCGATCGTCATCGGAGGCAATCAACGCACATCATCAGTGGCAATCAATGCACCTTTGGGTGACGGAAGGAGACGGATGGGGTACCAATCTGCCGATCGAGATCGTCATCGGAGGAATCACTCTCGTCGAACGCGTCGTCGTGAGCGTCCTCGTGCAGCGCGACGGCGTCGCCGACGATCCCTTTGAGCGGCGCCGTGCCGAGCAGCCCTGCCATGAGCTCGTCGAGCGTCGTGTGCGAGTCACCATCTTGGTCGAGCTCGCCTGTGGGGAAAGGGGTGGGGAGGCGCCGTGGTGAGCACTCGCGCAAGCTCGCGGGTGGGCGTGGCGCGTCCACGTGGTGACGAAACCGTCCACGTGGTGACGAAACCGTCCACGTGGTGACGAAACCGTCCACGTGGTGACGAAACCGTCCACGTGGTGACGAAACCGAAACTCTTCCGGTCTGCTCGAGGTGGCGCATGAGGCGCAATCGGACGCAATCGGCATGCAATCACGCACCTGTCTGCTCGAGGTAGCGCATGAGGCGCACCACCTGCGGAATGGTCCTCGCGTCCGGCAGCCCTAGGAGAGCTTCAAGCTCACCTGTGGGGACCAAGAGGGGGGGGGGCGTGGTGAGCGTCGTTGAGCTTCGTCATGAGCGCCGTGGTGAGCGTCGTTGCGAGCGCCGTGGTGAGCACTGGCTCGGTGGGGTGGGGACGGCGGCGTGCGCGAGGGCGCGAAGGGCGACTCACCGTCGGCATGCAGTTTGGCGGCGAGCTCCTTACGTGACACGTGGCCGCTCCCGTCCGTGTCCATCGACTCGAAGAGCGCGTGCACCTGTGGGGATGGGACAGGGACAGGGCGCCGTGGTGAGCGCGCGCCTGCTGGGGCGTGCATGCAAGGCGTGCATGCAAGGGCTTCCATTCGTGCAGGGCGCCGTGGTGAGCGCGCGCACCCGTGCCCTGGTCTCCTCGTCATTACGTAGTGTGGAAGTGCTTGCCTTCCCTGGTGCTCGGGACGGTGCGATGGCGAGGAACACGAGCGCCTCCTCCTCCTCATCCTCCGCCGCCGCCTCCGCCTCCTCCTCCGCCGCCTCCTCCTCCGCCGCCTTCGCCTCCTCCGCCGCCGCCTCGATTGGCGTCGCCTCGGGCGCCACCTCCGGCTCGGCCGCAATCCCCACAGGTCCTTCGCCCTCCTCGGCCAGCTCGCCGGGCTCCATGAACTCAGCCGAGGACCGGTGAGTCACCACCGGCGACCTCTGCGTCCTCTGTGGGGAACCGGCACGATTGGGAGACAATGACTGGGGAGACGAGCCCCCAGTCCGCGCGGTATTGAGGCTACTGCCCGCCAGTCCGAAGAGCGCCAGGGCCTTCTTCGCCTCAAAGTTGGGTTCGGCCTCTATCTTGAGCGCGAGCTCCGCGTATCTGAACTCAGGCAGGCAATCAGGGAGGCAATTAGGGAGGCAAAATTAGGGAGGCAATCAGGGCCACTATCTTGAGCGCGAGCTCCGCGTATCTGAACTCAGGCAGGCAATCAGGGAGGCAATTAGGGAGGCAATCAGGGAGTGATTAGCGAGGCAATCAGGGAGGCAATTAGGGTTTCGTCCACTCAGGGTTTCGTCCACTCAGGGTTTCGTCCACTCAGGGTTTCGTCCACTCAGGGTTTCGTCCACATACTTTTCGGCGACCGACTTGCGTTTCGTCAACGAGAGGAACGCGAGCTCCGAGGAGCCTCGCTGCTTATACTCGACGGGGTTGAGGCCCGACACGGCGCGCCAAAAGGTGAAGACTTGCAGCGCCTCCGAATCGGCAGCGGCCTCGGCTGCCTTGCGCGCGGCCGCCTTGATGTCGTCCTCCTCCGCCTCGGCCGCACGCAGCTGGTCGACAGCTTCTTTGAGGGCGGCCGCTTTGGCGACGGCTGCGCGGCGCTGCTCCGCTTGTGCCGCACGCAGCCTGTGGGAGGCGATTTGGGAGGCGATTAGGGAGGCAATTAGGAAGGTAATCATGGATATATTTAGGGAGGCAATTAGGGAGGCCATTAGGGGGGCGATTAGGGGTGATCGAAGGTCATCAAGAGGCAATCGGGGATCATCAGAGCTCATCAGAGGTCATCAAGAGGCAATCATGGCTCATCAGTGCCGTCCACGTACCGGTGCAGCGCGTCGATCAGCTGGGTCACGAGCGACGGGTAAGGATGGGGCCGATCGGCCGAGCACCCCTCGTGTAACGCCCTGTTGACGCGTCGCGAGACAGCCGTTGACGAGAAGAGCCGGAGAGCGAGCAGGTGGCCGCGGTTGAGGCTGGCCATCACGGCGATTGGCCGCTTGGCAAAGTACCTGTGGGCAAAAGGGGGGAGCATGGCGCCGTGGTGAGCACTTGCTTACCAAAGGAGGAAGGTCCTCTACGGTGGCGAGCCAAACAAGGCAAGTCCTCCACAGTGGCCAGCCACGTACTCGAGCGACACGTCACGGTGGCCCTTATCGAATCCGTTGGTTTTGGCCTCCGCCTTGAGCTTCGAGAGCTTCTCCTCATCGGAGCCGGTGCGCGAGGACATGGCGCCCGACACGGCGCCCTTGAGGTCGGGCCACGAGTTGCTCATGTAGCGTAGCCAGTCGAGCTCGCTCCATCCGTACCTAGAGAGAGCGACGCAATCGGACGCAATCAGAGAAGGCCATCACAGGCAATTAGAGAAGGCCATCAGAGGCAATTAGAGAAGGTCATCAGAGGCAATTAGATCTCGCAGCCAGTCGATCTCGGTCGATCCAGACGCATCCAGATCTGGTGGCATGAGAGGCCATCGCAGAGGCCATCCAAGGCAATCAGAGGCCATCCGACGTACTCGTCCTTGTCGTGCGAGCCCGCGTCTTTGCCGCTTTGCGAGCAGTAGAACTCGACCATCTCGTGTCGAATGCCATCCTCTCCGCTGGCCTTGAGCTTGTCTAGCGCTTCCGAGCTCGGCTGCCCGAGAAGCTTATGAAGCGTGTACGACGTCTCGAACGGTCGCCCGTACCTGATGAGGGAGGCAATCAGCATGCAATCAGAGCTCGGCTGCCCGAGAAGCTTATGTAGCGTGTACGACGTCTCGAACGGTCGCCCGTACCGCATCTTCTCGCTGCAGAACTTGAGCTCGGGCACGTCCTCGAAGGGCTGCAGGATGAGCGAGCTCATCGGGATGCCCCGGCTCGCATCCATGGTACAATGATGTAGATGCATCTCTTCCCCACAGGGCTCACATCGCTGGCGACGCATCATCACGTCATCAATGGGCCAATAGGTCGCTCCCTCCGAAAATGGGTTCTCGATCTGCCTTGTATGGCAAGTGGGGCAGCGCACGTAGATCTTCTTCGTCTCCGTGTGAAAGTCGTCCAGGCACGCCTGTGAACAAGTTGGGGAGCGCCGTGGTGAGCACATGCATGCTCGTTGCCGGGGAGGCGTGTGGGGAGCGGCACGGCTTTAGCTATCTACGCAGCGCCGTGGTGAGCACATGCATGCAAGGCGTTGGCCATCCAGGCAGCAGCACACCTGCATCTGGCTGCGCACCCACAGCATCGACACCCACATGTCGAGCCGATTCGCACGCTCACCGCACCTGTGGGGAGGCGAGGGCGCCGTGGTGGGCACATGCATGCCGAGCCGGAGCGCGCGCACGCTCCCCGCACGCACCCGTTCACCGCAATCATGGCTCATCAGTCGCAATCATTGCTCATCAGTCGCAATCAGGGCTCATCAGTCGCAATCAGGGCTCATCAGTCGCAATCAGGGCTCATCAATCGCATGCACCCGTGCACCACAAGCTCGTACTCGCCCGGCCCAGCGTCTCTCTTTCGCTTGAAGCTCTCCAACTCGGCCTGTGGGGAGGCCAGGGCGCCGTCGTGAGCGTATGCATGCAAGTCAGGGCGCCGTCGTGAGCGTGTGCAGGCACGGCAGGGGCGCGTCGGGTCCACGGCAGGCTCTCTCTACCTCCGCCTCGGCCGCGCCCTCCGAGCTTCGCGGAAAGTTCCCCTCGTCGGCTTGCAGGAGGACCGAAGCGTCGACTTCGATCTCGCCGCTGATGCGCGCGCGGTACCCCTTTTTGAACGAGTCCCGACTGCCCCAATGCTTGTCGCGGATCTCGAACCATATATGGTCGATGGCCTCGAGATGACGCGAGATCATGTGGCAGCCCGTCCGCCAGACCTGATGAGGGAGGCAATCAGACTGATGAGGGAGGCACGCAGCCTGATGAGGGAGGCAATCAGACCTGAGGAGGGAGGCAATCAGACCTTGTAGCACGTGCCGAGCGCTTGACACGACGCGAGAAGGCGCTCGAAGATTCCGTACGGGATGGAGTTGCCGAGCGCGACGGAGATCGTGAGCACCTGAGATCGATGGGAGATTGCAATCCCGAGTGGCGCTCAAAGGGATCGAGATCGATGGGAGATAGCAATCCCGAGTGGCGCTCAGAGGGATCGAGATGGCTCGAGATGGCTCGAGATGGCTCGAGATGGCTCGAGAAGGATCGAGAAGGATCGAGATGGCTCGAGATGGCTCGAGATGGCTCGAGATGGCTCGAGATGGATCGAGCACCTCGTCGTCATCAAAGAGGGTCATCATCATCAGAGAGGGTCATCATCGGAGATCGCACCTCGTAGCCCCGCCGTGCGCTCACGTGATTCCACAGGTCATCAGGGTCATCATCATCATCATCATCGGAGATCGCACCTCGTAGCCCGGCCGTGCGCTCACGTGGTTCCACAGGTCGCGTGCGCCCTCAGGCATCGTATCGGGCAGCCTCGAGGGCATCATCCAGCGACGCCCGTCATGCGAGTGGTCGGCGATGAAGAGCGCGCCCGCCTGGCAGAGCAGCGTCGCAAAGTCCGGGTACCTGTGGGGAAAGATGGGGGAGGGGGGGGAGCACATAGAGCGGGGCGCCGTGGTGAGCACAGCACATTGGGCCGAGGCGCCGTGGTGAGCACGTGCATGCAAGGCAGGTCATCAGTGGCACTCCACGCACTGGTCCTTGAGCAGCCCGGTCGATGCCCAAAACGTGGCGAAGAGCTCCTCGCGCAGCTCGCCTGATGAGGGGGCAATCATCCGAGATCATCCGAGATCATCCGAGATTCACGGAGATTGCGGCGGGCGGAGCTCGTCGCGGCGGCTCGCCAGTGTTCGTTAAGTGGTCGTGAAGGGCAATCAAGGACACTCAAGGGCACTCAAGGGCAATCATGGACACTCAAGGGCACTCAAAAGACACTCAAGGGCACTCAAGGACAGCTCGCCTGTGTTCACGAGGTGGTCTGCCGCTGCAATCGCGCTCTCCTTTTCGGAGTCGGTGAGTCCGGTGCCGGTGGCCAGCAGGCGAATTGCATCCTGGCGCGCGAGCGTGCGCTGCGCCCAGAGGCGGCCGCCGCAAGATTCGTCAAAGAGCGGCCGGAGCAGCTGCTGGATGAACTGCGGGTTGAGGTAGATGACCTGCGACGATTCGGATCGACAGATTTGAGCCCAAGTACAGTCAAGGTCAATCAAGGGCGCCCACGGACTTGAGTTCAAGTAATCAAGGCCAATCAAAGCAATCAAGGTAGATGACCTGCGACGGGCCCATGACGACCTCGCCGAGCGAGCTCATCAGCTTGATGGCCTCCATCAGCGCATTCTCGCCCGTAACGGACAGCTTGAGTGCCGGTACGAATTCGTCAAAGTACATGCGCCGCGCCTCGGCGTACGGCATGTACGCGCGCGCACCTGTGGGGAAGCGAGGACATTGGGCTTGAAGTCATCAGGCGTTATCAGGCGTCATCAGGCGTCATCAGGCGTCATCAGGCGTCATCAGGCGCGCACTCGGCTTGAAGTCCGCATTCGTCGCCGACGGGATATACCCGAGATCGGCCGCGCGTGCCGCATCGATCGGGTCGCGCCCGTCGCGCAGCGCGCGCAAGAAGACAGTCGACAGGTACGCCGCGCGCGTCAGGTTCGGGGTCTGGTCGGGCGACATCAAGCTCTCGAGCTTCTTGCGAAGGTCCTGTTAGGCGACAATCAGGCGACAATCAGGCGACCATCAGGTGACAATCAGGCGACAATCAGGCGTCATCGGGCGACCATTAGGTGGCCATCCGGCGTCATCAGGCGTCATCAGGCGTCATCAGGCGTCATCAGTGCGCACCTCGACGGAGGCTTCGCCGCCAACGGCCATCAGGCGTCATCAGGCGTCATCAGGCGTCATCAGGCGTCATCAGCGCGCACCTCGACGGAGGCTTCGCCGCCAACGGCCATCAGGCGTCATCAGGCGTCATCAGGCGTCATCAGCGTCATCAGTGCGCACCTCGACGGAGGCTTCGCCGCCAACGGCCATCAGGCGTCATCAGGCGTCATCAGGCGTCATCAGGCGTCATCAGGCGTCATCAGGCGTCATCAGCGTCATCAGTGCGCACCTCGACGGAGGCTTCGCCGCCAACGGCCGAGCACACGCACGAGAAGAGGTCGATCCGGATCTTGAGCTTGGGCATATGCTCCGGCACAGAGTCCTGGAAGTGCTCGAGGCAATTAGGGAGGCAATTAGGGAGGCAATTAGGGAGGCAATTAGGGAGGCAATTAGGGAGGCAATTAGGGAGGCAATTAGGGAGGCAATTAGGGAGGCAATCAGGGTAACTACCTGGAACTGCTCGAGGCGCGACTTCAGCCACTCGACCTGCGGGGCGCATGCTGCCTCGAGCACCGCACTTGAACGGTCGCGCCGCTCCGCGGACATCAGCAGATCGCCCTTGGTCATGACCGGGATGACGGTGGCGTTCGGGGCACCCAGGCGCAATGCGTTGAGCCAGCGACCGACATAGAGCTCGTCCATCGTCTTCAGGATGGATACATCGAGCGCGGGCACCACGAGCAGGTAGACCGAGCCGTCGCACAGGTACGGCTGTAGCACGGACCTGTGGGGAGGCGAGGGCGTCGTAGTGAGCACATGCATGCATGGAGATGGAGCCGTCGCACGGGTACGGCTGTAGCACGGACCTGTGGGGAGGCGAGGGCGTCGTAGTGAGCACATGCATGCATGGAGATGGAGCCGTCGCACGGGTACGGCTGTAGCACGGACCCATAATCCTTTCCACCAGGAATGTCCCACAGGGTGAGGACCCCCTGCGAGTCCGCCTCGCCGATGAGCGCGGACGAGACGCTGATGTGATCGGAGGGCGAGTACGAGAGGTCGCGCATGTGCTGCTCGAGCTGCTTGAGAGCCTTGGTGAGCACCTGTGGGGAAGTGAGCGAGGGCAGGGCGCCGTGGTGAGCGCGCATCTTGGCGCCGTGGTGGACGCGCATCTTGGGCGCCGTGGTGAGCACATGCATGCTGGGCGTACGCGTACCGTCTTGCCCGACTGAGCATGCCCGGCAGGCAATCAGTGGCAATCAGTGGCAATCAGTGGCAATCAATGGTAATGGTAATCAACGTACCGTCTTGCCCGACTGAGCGTGCCCGACGATGCACACGCGCGCTCCATAGTACTTCATCAAGCCTTGCATCAGCTTCTCCTGGAAGAATTTACGCACGGCTCCGATGCCCTGCCGCGCGGTGGATGCAGGCGGCCGTTGGAGCGGATTGTCTTTGAGCTCGAGCTTCTCGACCTCATGCAGATCGCAGATGGAGGGCTCGAGCGCGATGAGAAAGTTCTCGGAAGCGTCCAGCTGCTTGAGCACGCGCAGCTTGGAGAGCGAGACGGGCAGGTACTTGAGCTGATTGGAGCGCACCTGTGGGGAGGCGAGGGCGCCGTAGTGAGCACTTGCATGCTTGGAGATGGCGACGGGGAGGCACTTGAGCTGATTGGAGAGCACATCGAGATTCTCGAGTGGCAATCAGAGTCAATCAGAGGCCATCCGAGTCCATCCGAGTCCATCCGAGGCCATCCGAGGCAATCAGAGGCAATCAGCGCACCTCGAGCTTCTCAAGCAATTCGAGATCGCCAATGGCCGAGTTGAGCTCGCGCAGCGAGTTGCCTACTAGCGTGAGCTGTTTCAGCCCACGAACGTAGGCGATGTCGTCGGGGATGGCTGTCAGCTTATTGTTCGCCGCGGACAGGTGCTTAAGGGAGAGCAGTTTGCCCAAATTAGGTAGGTCGCGCAAGTGGTCGCGATCAATAGAGAGCTTGTCGAGGTACCTGATGAGGGAGGTCATTAGTGATGAGGGGGGGTCATTAGAGGGGGCCATGGAGAGGGGGCGATCAATAGAGAGCTTGTCAAGGTACCCGAGGGTCGAGACGGCCAGCCAGAGAGACTCGAGCTGCTCGGCGGGTAACTCGACGGCGTTGGCGCGCATCGTCGAGCGCGACTTCTCCTTCTTGTCCGCCTTCGATCGCTCCTCGACGCGCACCACGTTGGCGAGGTCGAGGGTGCGGAGGGAGGAGGAGAGCTGCTTGACGACGATGGTCGCCCCGACAGGTGTGAGCCTGATGAGGTGGGTCATTAGTGATGAGGGGGGTCATTAGAGATGAGGGGGGTCATTCGTGATGAGGGGGGTCGTTCGTGATGAGGGGGGTCATTAGAGGGGGCAAAGAGAGGGAGGCAATCAGAGCTCATCAGAGCTCATCAGGGGCTCACTCGTTGGAATGAAGCACGAGCTCCGTGAGGAAGGTATCAGAGGTCATCAGAGCTCATCAGAGCTCATCAGAGGCAATCAGAGCTCATCAGGGGCTCACTCGTTGGAATGAAGCACGAGCTCCGTGAGGAAGGTGTTGCCGCGGAGAAGCGTGCCGATGAAGATGGCACTCACGAACCCGAGCGCCTTCCTTGAGAGGTCGAGCGAGCGCATCTTTTTGTCGCCCTTGAGCTGATCTACGGGCAGCTTGCCGCCCTCGAGCGTGATCGCGTCGAGCGATTTGTTGACCTGTGGGGAGGCGAGGGCGTCGCGCTGAGCACATGCATGCGGCCACGTTGTGAATCATGAGGGGGCCAATCGCGATTTGGGGAGGCGAGGGCGTCGTGCTGAGCACATGCATGCAGCCACGGTGTGAATCATGAGGGGGCCAATCGCGATTTGTTGACCTTGACAGCCTCGGCGAGGGCGTACAGTCCGGTCGTCTCGTGCTGCATCGCGCCAGTGTACACGGACACGTCGGAGAGCGGGTTGTTGGAGAGGTCGATCGAGGTGAGGGTCGTGTTGTGCGTGACCGCAATCGCGAGCACGCTGGCCGCATCGGCTTCGATCCCGAGCCCCGAGAGGTTGAGCTTCTTGACGAGGTGGTTGTACTTGAACACACCGGCGAGCAGCCGCGTGGCGCCCGAGCCGAGCGTCGTGCCGTGAATCACAAGGTCCGCATTGCCGTCCTTGACCTCAAAGGCAGCACAAGAGACGTACCGTACCTGTGGGGAGGCGAGGGCGTCGTGGTGAGCACATGCATGCCGGCGGCACACCCACGGCGGCACGCGAGGCGTAACGCACTTGGCACGAGCAGTCGGCGTCGAGCAGCAATCTCCCAATCGAGCCGAGACCGTCGTCGTCGATTGGGCAGTTACGGATGTCCAAATTCGTGAGCGAGCGGTTATACTTGATGGCCTGCGTAATCACGGGCGCTCCGATTTGGTTGTCGTTCAGATCGAGCGTCGAGATGTTACACCTGGTGGGGGAGGCGATCAATGTGAGTACTGCTGATGGGTGAGGCAATCCATGTGATTACACCTGATCGGGGAGGCAATCAACGAAACACACGGATCGGAGCGCAGCGTCTCGACAATCAGGGGTCATCCTCAATGCCAAGCAGGCGTCATCGATGGCAATCAGACGTCATCAATGGCAATCACCCATCCGATCGCAGCGTCTCGACGAGCAAGGGTCCCACAGCCTGGTCCGTCAGCTTGTTGGAGCCCAGATGCAGCGAGGTCAAAAAGGACGACTTGCCAGCAAGCAGCGACTCAAAGAACTTGGCGCCGCCGCGGTCGCCAAGCTCGATGCCCGTCACGTCCAAGATAGCGAGCGTCGACTTGCGCGCCCTGTGAATGTGCTCGAGCACTGTGATTACGCAGGTAATTAGAGGGCAATCAGAGGGAATCGGAGGGATTACCTGTGAATGTGCTCGAGCACTGCGCCCCCCTCGGTCGCGCCGCCGGGGTTGAGCTTGAGTCGTTTCACCGTCATGTTGGCGCCCAGGATGGCGCCCACGACCGCGACGGCGTACCGGTGCATGGGCTGGTAAGCTCCGAGTCCTTCGCCCCCCTCGATGGGGAATCCCGCCTTGGACAGGTCAATGAGCTCGACCTGAGGAGAGCAGCCATCCGAGCTCATTAGAGAGGTCATCCGAGGTAACTAGAGGCCATCAGAGGGCCATCAGAGGTCATCAGAGGGCCATCAGACGGACCTTCTTGGCGCCGTTGAGCTCCTGCACGGGAAGCGTCGCGATCTGCGTCGCGTCATTCTTCGAGGGCTGCTCCAGCCGGAGCTCGACCATCGTGCGGTTCGTCGCGAGCGCATCGGCCAGGACCTCGACGTGCTCGGGTCCGACGGAGCAGAGAGTGAGGCTTGTGATCGTGCCTGAGGTAGGAGGTCATCGGTGGTCATCATCAGTGGTCATCATCAGCGGTCCTCATCATTGGCCATCAGAGGTCCTCACACCCAATCAGTGGTCATCAGTGTGGTCATCAGGGGCAGCAATCAGTGGCAATCAGTGGCCATTCAGGCTCGTGCTTGTCATCAGAGGCAATCAGTGACAATCAGTGGCAATCAAGAGCAATTAGAGACAATCAGAGGCAATCAGGCTCGTGCTCGTCATCAGTGGCAATCATTGGCAATCAAGAGCAATCAGAGGCAATCAGGCTCGTACGATTCGCGCGCAGCAGGCCCGCGAAGAGTGTGAACGATCGGCGTGAACGGATCTGCTCCTTGTCCTTCACGTCGACCGTATGGGAGGGCTGGCCGTTCTCCTTGAGACCGTACGCGTCGCAATAGCCGAGTCGGCCGGAGGTGTTGCCTAATAAGGCAGTCCCGATCAGCTCGCGCTCATAGTCGCCAATGTCGCCGTTGGCGATGTTGAGCGTCTTGAGCGTGGAGTTGGAGCGGAGCACGCCGGCAAGCACGATCGCATCGCACGGCGCTCGGCTGATCCAATTGAGGGTTTCTGTCGTGTCGGTCAGCGAGAAGACGTCGCACTGCAGGAACTGCACTGTGCCCGCGCACGCCGGCTCGAGTAACGCACGCCCAATCGCCTCCTTACCTGATGAGGGAGGCCATCAGAGCTCATCAGAGGTCCTCAACGGAATTCGATGGCGACTGCCCAATCGCGTCCTTACCACGGGTGTCGAGCCAAAAGGTGCTCATCAGAGATGATCAGAGGCAATCAGAGGCAATCATGTGTCCTTACCACGGGTGTCGAGCCAAAAGGTGCTCATCAGAGATCATCAGAGGCAATCAGAGGCAATCATGTGTCCTTACCCCGGGTGTCGAGCCAAAAGGTCCGCTCGGATCGCGTGGTCGGCTCCTTCTCGACGACTCCCAAGGAGCGAAGGCCAGGGTGCACGAGCAGCATCGCGGAGAGTGCCGCTTCGCGTCCGGGGGAATTGTATGAGATGTCGAGGTCCTTCATGGCCGTGCACCTGATGGGGACAGCGCTCCGACGCAATCAGTGGCCGTCATCGAGACGCAATTAAGGGAAATTAATTGATGAGGACAGCGCTCCGACGCATTCAGCGGCTGTCATCAGTGGCCATCACCAGTGGCCGTCATCAGTGGCCATCATCAGTGGCCGTCATCAGTGGCTATCATCAGTGGCCACTCACGTCTTGAGAGCGTTGCACACGACCTTGATGCCCTCGGGCAGCAGCTTGTTGCTCGACACGTTGAGCTGGGTCAGCGTCTTGTTCGCGGCTAGTCCACGACCAAAGGCACGAATGTACCTGATGAGGGACGCAATCAAGGGTGTCCTCAAAAGTCATCAAGAGGCCATCAAGAGGCCATCAAGCCTCCATGCTCTCATTCGAAGTCATCAAGAGGCCAATAAGAGGCCATCAATCCTCCATGCTCTCATTCGAAGTCATCAAGAGGCCATTAAGAGGCCATCAAGCCTCCATGCTCTCATTCGAAGTCATCAGGGGGCAATCAAGGGTCATTTGAGGCAATGAGCGTACTGCTTGAGCTCGCCCAAGCAATTGTTGCTCAGGTCGAGGATGACGAGTGAGGGAGAGGAGAGGAGCATCCTCGCAAGCCCCGACGAGTCGTTCGGGCTGATGCCGACGTTGTTCGAGTTCAGATTCAGATCGCGCAGCTTCTCGTTCTTCTCACAGATCAGCCAGAGGGCCGTGAGCCCCACCTCGGTCAGTCGAGCGTCCGGGGTCGAAAAGTTCCAAGCAGGTCGGCGCTTGGCGAGGCGAGAGCCCAGGAAGCCCGCCGCGATCCGGCACGTGTTGTTCATGAACGGGTTGTTGAGAAACTCGCACGAGACGGCATCCGTCTCCCACCCCTCCCAGCCTAAATCCGCCTGTATCAACAGGTGCTGCGCGAACAAGCCCTCCTGGAAGGAGAGGTGCTTGAACTGGTACTGCGCGGGCGCGAGCTCGGTCTGCGCCTCGAGCGTCTTGATGAGGGGCAGCCCCGCGTCCTCCTTGTTGAGATGCATCCATAGGGTGAGACCCTCCGTGTTCATCTGCACGAGCACCAGCGAAGATGATCAGGGGGCAATCAGAGGCCATCAGAGGCGATCAGAGGCCACCAGAGGCAATCAGAGGCCATCAGAGGCGATCAGAGGCATACAGCGGCCAACAGAGGCAACCCGACGCAACCCGACGCAACCCGACGTACCTGCTCGAGCAGCAGCGCCTGTGCCACGTGCACCGCCGAGAACTCGCGCCGCCCCTGCAACTGATTGGCGACTGCCACGTGGCGGAGCATCGTGAGACCGAACGTCTGCGCCCGGTTGCCTAATAAGGACTTCAAGTTTGCGTTCACGAGCGTCATGACCGTGTCGACGAGCTTCTTTGGCATGGAGAGCTCGATGCGGTTGAGTTCGGTGCGCTGCACCTCGGGCTTGTTCGCCTCGCGCAGGTAGTGCGCGCCGTACCTGGAGGGAAAGAGGTGGCGATGGCGCGCCATGGTGGGCACTTGCATGCGGCGGGGCGCTATCCCGCGGGGGAGAGTGCGCGCTTTACCGGCAAACAAATGCAATCAGAGGCCATCAGAGGCCATCAGAGGCCAGCAGAGGCCATCAAAGGCAATGAGTGAGTGCGGGATTGCAATCAGAGGCAACATGAAAGAGTGCGGCGCTGTACCGGAACACCTCGTACACCTCCTTCGAGTCGAGATTGTACAGCTTGCGGTCTCCCTTGCTCGACTGCTGCTCACTCGCCTTCTTCTTGGACGCCGCCTCCATCTCCGCTGCCATCTTCTTCTCCTGCACGTTGTTCGAGAGCTCCATCGAGAGCGCCGCCTTGCGAGTGGGCCGGTGCTCGCGCTCCTTTTTCTCGGTCGCGCCTTCGGTGAGAGTGGCGCTCATCGCCGAGCGGTCGAGGTTGAAGAGTCGAAGCCAGTCGTGGATCAGAGCGTCGGTGTTCGTGCGGTTGCCAGGCAGCAGGCGACGCGAGATGGCCGAGTCGATGCCGAGCTCGTACAGCTCGATGCGGTTCGATGGCAGTTTCGTCAGGTCCTCGCCGCCCGCGGTGAAGATGAGCACGAGCAACGAGAGCAGCACGGGCACGCCGGTCGCGTCGACGAGGAAGAGGAGTTTCTCCTCGAGGAGATGATCGAGCTCAGACTCGGGCACCTGATGAGGGAGGCCATCAGAGCTCATCAGTCGCAATCCATCGCAATGCGAGGGATCTCCCTAATTTGGCAGGACGCAGTGAGGAGCGAGCGCCGTCTCGGGCAGTGGCAGGACGCAGTGAGGATCGAGCGCCGTCTCGGGCACCGTCCCAGCCAGCCGCCGCCGGAAGAAGTTGTAGTGCTGCTTCGGGTCGCTCTGATTTCCCACAAGGAGGATGTCGCAAAAGTGGATCTCGAGCTCGCAGTAGACGAACACCTGCCAAATTAGGGGCGATTGTCCGCCGTGCTGAGCATTGCATGCAAGGCGCAGGTCCTCTCAGTGGCAGGGCTTCGGTGACCATCCACCGCCCCCTTCCACGTACCCCTTCCACAGCGGGCCTAAAATGGGTCGGGTCGAGAGTGGGCAATCAGCATGCACTCGACACGTACCCCCTTCCACGTGAGTTTGAGGCCGCAGCGGGCCTCCCTAAAATGGGTCGGGTCGAGCTCCTCAAAGCGGTTGAGCAATTGCATGAGCATCACCTCGCACACGATCTTCTCGCCGGGCTTGCTTTCTACGACCTTTGGCTTCACAATGCCCTGTACAGGAGGGACGAGGCGCCGTGCTGAGCACTTGTATTCAAGGCCCGGTCATCCGCGGCAGCCATCAATGTACCTCCGCGTCCTCGTCGAGCAATCAGAGGTCATCAGTGGCGCTCCGATAGGCAATCAGGCGCCATCAATGTACCTCCGCGTCCTCGTCGACGGGAACGGCGACTCGCAAGGACGGCTTGATTGGCTCGATTGCCTCTTCGCTCAGCGACATGCCGCCCACGAGCCGCACCACGATGTCTTTGATCTGCTGCCCCTGCTGCATCGAGATGCGCGCGCGCAACAAGTCGGGCACACATTGCTCGCCCATATGCGCATTGTCGCTAAACCGCCCCGCGTAGCTCTGGGCGCTCTCATAAAAGTCAATTGGATCCTTGAACCCTAATGAGGCAATGTCCTTGCACATGAGCGTGGCCTCGTCATCGTCGCGCGCCGACTCGACTACCAGCTTCTTCGCCACCTGATGAGGCAGGCAATCAGACGTGTTCAGAGGTCATCAGACAGGCCGTCAGACAGACCATCGCGACGCAATCTCGACGCGATCTCGACGCGATCTCGACGCAATCTCGACGCACCTTGAGGAAGATCTCTTCGCATGCCTCGGCCACGACGTACGCCTCGTTGGTGCGGGACAAAATCTCTTCCCATTTCTTGACCGCAGCGATTGCCTCCGAGACCTCGCTACCCTGCAGCCCCGCCTTGAAGTTGGCGAGGTTGCCACTCGCCTTCGCCTTCTCATGCGCCCTCTTCTTGTTCTCGGACGCGACATCCTCGATCGCCTTCCTCTCCTTTTGAAGCAGCATCCCGAGCCGTTTGGCCACCTTATGCTCGAGGTCTTCCTTGCCCTTCGCCTTGGGAGGAAGCATATCCTCCATGATCGTCGCTTCGAACCTGGACTTGAACTCGTCTGGTGAATTGCCGAGCACGTGGCTATGGCACGCGGCGTCGAGGCGGCTGAGGAGGGACACCTTGCACGGGGTGTCCTCGCTGCGCAGCTTCGCATCGAGCGACTTGATGTAGGCCGACTTGGGCTTCTCGTCAGTGGCCGCGATCAGCCGCACGCCGGAGATCTCCTTGAGGCGCTCGTCCGGATTGAACTTGGGCCCTTCGCCGGCCGCCGAGTCGGGTAACAACCAGCGGTTCGGGGCCCAGAGGCTCTCAAGCTCGTTGCGCGCACCTGCCAAATTAGGGAGACATGACCTTCAATCAATCAATCAATCAATCAGAGGCTCTCAGGCTCGTCGCGCGCACCGGGCGTGACCTTCTTGTACGCGTCGTCGAGCCGCTTGCGGACCTCGCCGAGCGAGAGCAGATGGTCGAAGAAGACGTTACCCTCCATCTGGATATTGATCACACGCCGCTGCTGCTCGTTGGTGAGCGAGCATAGGTTCATCACCACAAAGGTCTTCGAGTACGTCTCGAGCCGTACCTGATGACAGACGCAATCAGAGGTCATCAGAGGCCATCAGAGGTCATCAGAGGTCATCAGAGGTCATCAGGTCTTCGAGTACGTCTCGAGCCGTACCTGATGACAGACGCAATCAGAGGTCATCAGAGGCCATCAGAGGTCATCAGAGGCCGTCAGGTCTTCGAGTACGTCTCGAGTCGTACCCCCTCAGGACGAGACGTGACGAGCACGCGGTTGCCACTCGGCACCACCTCCTTGTGCACAAACTCCTCAATCTGGTCTCGCAAGCCGGCGGCCTCGTCGACGCCGTCGAGGAGCACCACGAGCGCGCGCATGTCGTACGCCTGCATGAGCATCGTACACCACGCCTCCAACTTCTTGCCGCTATACACGGACTCGATGTAACGTTCGAGGAGCGACTTGCGCCGCTCAATATACTGACTGTTCTTGCTCTCGACCTCGCGAAGCAGGTAGATGATTCGTTGGACGAAGACGACGATGGGTACGAGTCGAATCCCATCGTTCGATCCCGAACCGCGCAGCAGCCGGTCGGCGAGCGTGTAGACCGCCTGCTTGGCCATCCAGGTCTTGCCAGTGCCCGGGCCGGCGCGCACCTGTTGGGTCGGTTGGGTCGATGTAACGTTACATTCGAATTAGGGCAATTAGGGCAATTAGGGCGATACATAAGGAACGCGCACCAGGGTCGGTTGGGTCGAATGCGAGCCGGAGGCGCGGTTGGGAGATGGCACGAGATAGAGCTTGACGAGATCGAGCACGTTCTCGACCTTCCACTCAGCTGGGATGGGGCGGCAGTTATCTTGCGCATCCGTCGCGGTCGAGATGTGCAGCGTCTGGTCCTTGATGCGCAGATTGTTACCAGTGATCGCATCCTCGACAAGGGCCTCGCGCACAACGATGTCCTCGAGGTAGTTGGCTCGGGCGCCTTCGTATTGGGCGCCAATTAGGGATGCGATCAGAGGTCATCAGTGGTCATCAGTGGTCATCAGTGGTCATTAGGGCGACTCACCTTCGTATTGGGCGACCGAGGGAAAGCGCTGCACGCTGTGGTTGAACTCGTTCAGAGCCGCCACCAATATGATCACCGACTGCCCCGGGATCGTCGACACGTACGCTCGCACCGAGAGCTCCTTTGTCTCTTCATCTTGCACCTGCCAAATCAGGGTGGGGAGCTCTTTCGTCTTCGCATTGCGATCTCACCGTTCGGAGCTCAATTAAGGGCAATCAAGGGCACTCAAGGATCGCAATCTCACCGTCCGGAGCTCCAGGATGTGAACCGGCATCTTGTTCGTCAGCAAGCCGACTCGCTCTGAATTGGCCGGGTCGCACCTGTGGAGAGGCGAGGGCGCCGTAGTGAGCACATGCATGCTTGCCGACTCGCTCGGAATTGGCCGGGTCGCACCCCGAGTGCATCACGAGAGGCTTCTTCCTATTTAGGATCCAAGCCTCGTCCTCATCAATCGCATCGCCCTCGCCCTCCTTGGCCTTCTTCGCCGCCGCGGCCGCCTCCTCCTCCGGGGAGAGCCTGCTCGAGATTATGTGAGATTCGACCTCCGCGAGGTGACCACCACGGCCATCAAGGGCCATCAAGGGAGATCGCTCCTCCGCGAGATTCGACCTCCGCGAGGTGACCACCACGGCCATCAAGGGCCATCAAGGGAGATCGCTCCTCCGCGAGATTCGACCTCCGCGAGGTGACCACGGCGTGACTTCCAGGGCCATCAAGGGCCATCAAGGGCCATCAAGGGCCATCAAGGGCCATCAAGGGCAATCAAGGGAGATCGCACCTTCGCGAGATTCGATCTCCGAGGGGCTTCGAGTCTTTCTCGACCGGCGGGATGGCGATCGTGAGCGCCGACAGGTCCGCCCCCTCGGGGGCTGCGTCCGCGATCTCCTTTTTGCACAGCAGCTGCTTTTGGTCCTTCGAGACGATCGTGATCCAGCCCGAGATATGCTTACCTGATGTGGGCGAGATCGGGACGAGATGGGCGAGATGGGCGAGATGGGCGAGATCCAGCCCGAGATATGCTTACCCTCGACCCGCATCTGGTGCCGCGAGCCCATGTGGATTGGGATCTCCGGCTCCGGCCACGGCTCCACCACGGCATCCACGCACCTGTGGGGAACAGGAAGGGAACGGCGCCGTGGTGAGCGCGTGCATGCGAGGCGTGGCCACGGCTCCATTCACGGCTCCATTCACGGCATCCACGCACGAGTTCTCATGTACGATGAGCAGCCGCGTGCCGGGCTGGTGACGCGGGTTGGTCGCGGTGACGACCGTGAACGGCGTCGGGTCGACGGTCAGCTCCGAGTCGGAACCTGTGCGAAACGCGAGCGCCGTGGTGAGCACGTGCATGCATGCGTAGCCCCTCAAGGCTCGACCGTTGGCTCGACCGTTGGCTCCGAGCCGGAGCGCGGGCGCCGTGGTGAGCATTTGCATGCATGCTGGGCCGGTACCGTCTCGGCGCATCTCCCGACTCTGATTGCCTCCCTCATCATGCAATCATCATGCAATCATCATGCAATCATCATGCAATCATCACGCAATCATCAGGCAATCATCACGCAATCAGCAGGCAATCAGGTACGTACCGTCTCGGCGCACCACGACGTAGTCGTCGCGCAGCGCTCGCTGAAGTGTGGAGGCGATGCCCTCGGTCGCGCCAGGCTTGCGAACTGCGAGACGCGCGCCTTCCCCACAGCCATAGGCGAGCCAAGGGTTGACCCTAATTAGGGAGAGAAGGGTGCCGTGGTGAGCGCTTGCATGCAAGCTACACGTCATGAGTCTTCGTGGGTTTGCGTACCTAATTAGGGCGACCTTGGCGACGCTGTCCTCGTTCTTGACGCGCGAAACGGCTTTCCAATCGAGGCGCAGCTCGAGGTAGCCATCGCTCTGCAGCCCGTCATGCACGATGCCGTGCTCGGAGCCTACCTTCCAGTCATTGTTGAACTCGAAGCGATCCTCGATGGGTGTGCCCTTCTCAGGCGTGATCTTGATGCGTCCGAGCACCTTACCCGAAGTGAGCGAGCGAAGCTCCGTCGTCTCCGCCTCGGGCAGCGTGGAGAGATCGCCGTGCAGCAGCTCAAAAGAAGCCTCGTAGCAATTGAACATGAGCACCACACGCCCCGGGGGTACCCGCTCGTGCCGCGACGGCGCGAGCTCGTCGGGCCGTCCTACCGGTCGCTTGTTCTCATTGCGCTGGAAGCGGGCCTCCTGCTTGGGTGGACCCGCCCCGCACTTGTGGACGAGTGCCTCGCGCGTCTTTTCGTCCAACGGCTTGCGGTTCAGCAGATCGTCTGTGAAGAACTCAACCTTCTTCTGTGAAGGGCCAGAGCTGCCCTTCTCATCCTTCTTCTTCTCGCCGCCCTCCTTGGGCGCGCTCGTGGCGGCCACCGCGGCCGCGATGGCGCTCGGCGGCAGAGCCGACGTAGAACCCTTGGGTCCTTCTTTGGGAGCGATGAGCTTGGTGGCCGCGGCGGCGAGCTTGGAGCCGCCGCCCGGCTTCTCGTCTGCCACCTTCTTCGAGCGCGGCGTCGCCGGCTTGGCATCCTTGTCCTTCCCGCGCGGCGTCGGCTGCTTGCCGTCCTTCCCGCGCGGCGTCGGCGGCTTCCCTGTCGGCGCCGCCGTTGCGCTGGTGCTGGCCTGATCCTTGAGGAAGGGAGATGTGGTTTTCCCGGCCGGCGCGGTCGCCGCCACCTTGCCGTTGGCTGCCGGCTTGGCCGGAGCAGCAGCAGCAGCAGCTGATGCAGCAGGAGTTGACCGGTCCGACTTGGCGGGCGCGGCACCGTTTGTGCCCCGGTCCGAGTCGCCGCCCATCCGCGCGGTCGGCGGCCTGTCCTTATCTTTGGCAGGCATCTTCGGCAGTGCCGTCAAGCCGGGACCCTTGGCTGCTGGTGGCATGGCGGCCGGCGGCCCTCCTCACGCTCGAGCCGAGGTGGTCGTCGCGAGGAGCCGAGGTGGCTGTCGCGCGGTGGTCAACCGCGCAGCACTGTGTCCTGGTTTTGGTGGCTAGAGTTCATGGATATGTTCAAAACAGCGCGTCGAAACGGTTTTGACGAAACAACAGACTACGTAGTGATCTCTCCACCTCCAGGACTTATCTCCCCAGCGCCTTCTCCACCCCTCTCTCCGCCGCCGCCATCGCCACCTCCACCCCCATCACCGCCGAAGCCATCGCCGCTTCGGCCACCATCAACGTCGCCTCCACCATCGCCGCCATCACCGCCATCATCACTACTTTCTCCACCGCCACCGCTGCCTCCACCTCCGTCTCCACCTCCGTCACCACCACCACCGTCGCTTCCACCGCCATCACCAGCGCCATCACCGCCGCCTTCTCCACCGCCACCGTCGCCACCACCGTCATCACGGTGATGAGCTCGGTTGCGTCCTGATTTGGTGCGGAGCTCGCCATGCTGGTTATTCTGCCCCAACGCCGAATGGCCTCGCGTCCCAACGGTCTCTGCAGACTCCGATGCGGCGGTCGACTGCGCCGGCGTTGAAGCGACCTTAGACGACCCTTGCTGGCGAGCAACCTCAAGCTCTGCCTCGCGAGCAGCCTCGTGTCGTTCGAGCGCCCCAGCGAGTTCTGGATGGCGCCTGAGCATCTCGCCACGCAGCACGCGCACTCGCTGAAAGATGCCAAAGAGCTCGCTGTGCACGTGTCGAAGAGTCGCCACGTGCCTCGCCAAGCGGCCGCTGAGTTGGGCATGCTGCTCGGCAGAGAATTGGTTGAACTCCGAGACGTCCTGGTTCGCGCGGCGCAAATTTTGATGGATCACAGCCTGCAGCTCGGTCATTTGTCGGATGTCGCTGAGCGGCACCGACTCGGACGTGAACGAATTGAGCGCGTTCATGCGTGCGCCACAGGGAGGGGTGTGCCGTCTTTTGCCTCGGCCCGACTGCCGTGGGCCTGTGTGGAGGTGTGAACGTGAATATGTGAAATCCGCTGCAGGAAAGCTGCGTGTGACTTTGGCAGATACTCAACAATGACGGCGGGCCGGTGGGACTCAAACAAGGTTGGCCGAGGGGATGAGCACAGATCGCGCGAACGACCAACGTTGCTCGTTGGCGATACGCTCTTTCGACAATTATGCCGTACTCGGTATGTATTGATTTTCAGGATGCCTGCGCCGTCTGCTGGAAGGCCGAGAACATGCCTCTCTCTGAGAGCCAGCCAGCGGCGCTACCGAGCCCAACAAGCCTCACGAGCTCGCCGGCATCCTCGCCGCTCAGGGTGTACAGCAGGTCGCCCACGACGGTCTTGAGGGTGTGGTTGGTACACGTGAGCCGCTGCACCAGGCGCAGGTGGACTGGCGCGCCGATCGGAAGCGGCGTGTTTGGATCCCAATTCGGCTCCATACAGGGCGGCCGGTAGGGGTCCCTTTCCTTGGTGAATTCAAACGAGAGCCAATCGGGCGGGAAGAGCGCGGCGCGGACGGCCGTGCACAGAGCGGCGTCGGTCGCACTGATCTTTTGGAGCGTGAGTAGCAGCAGCACTGGTGCGTAGCCCTCCGAGCCAGTATTGTCGAGGCTGAGCACCTGAAGATGAGGGAGGCAATCGGAGGCAATCGGAGGCCATCAGAGACCATCAGAGATCACTTGAGATCGAGGGACATCAGATACCATTCGAGGCAGTCAGTGACAATCTGCCGTCGACCGCGCACCTGTGTGAGCAGCGCAAGCAGCGCAGGCCACGCTGGCTGCAGCCGCGTGTACACCATCTCCACCGGCAGCACTACGCCAATCTGCAGGCAAGCGAGCTGCGCCTCCTTGATTGCATCCTGAATCTGCTGCTGCTGCTGATGATGATGATGATGATGATGATGACCTGGGCCGGGCGCGGCGCCGAGTACGTCAATCATCGAGCTCAGCCAGCTCTCGATCTCGAGCCGCTTCGCCTTTGATGAGCCGTCATTAGGGATCGACCGGAGTAAGTTGAATGCCGTCCTGCATGCGTCGGCCGCAAAGGCGGCGACATGGCCGACATCTTCGGGAGCGTGCTCCGTCGGCGAGGGGTAGCGCACCGTCACGCTCGCCCACGCGAGCGCGGACCGCACTGCGCCTGTGAGTGCCTCGGCGTACGGTCCGCTCGCGACGGCAGGTAGGAGAGAGAGCTGAAAGCAAATCTGGCCAAACTGACGAAGCCGCGAGAGCGCTATCTTGGGCGCTTCCGAAAGCAGCGCGATGATGTCGGGTACAGCGCGGCTGTCTGCTCCGGCGAGTGCGCCACCGGCCCTTGCGCGGTCCATCTTGAGCAAGTTGTTCAGCAGCGTCGCCGCCTCTGAGGCGGCGACTGTGCCGCCGGCCGGCAGCAGCGCCTCGTCGGCGACGCAAGCGCGCTGAGCAGCGTAGAGAACGACGCGTGGCACGAGCAGGCAATCGGCGACGCCGGGTGCCTCGCACGAGTCGCGCGAGTGAATGCACAGCACGTGCAGCGGCGGAGCCCACGCCTCCACCGGCGCGTGCGCCGGAAGCTCCAGCAGCCGTGCGACGGCGTCATTGCACTCACGGGCAGCGCCGTCGGACGCTGGCAGTGCAGCCGGCGGCGGCGGGGTTGGCGCAGCGGTTCCGAAGCTAAGCTCAACGGTGGGCGCCTCGGTTCCACCGAATACGTCGGCCGCCTTGACGCTTACATCACAAACCTCTCTGCCGTCGACATGCACCGAAGACAGCTGCGCCGCGGCGACGCTGGCGTTTCGCTTCTTGTTATACGCGCCGAGGAAGGGTGTGATCACCGCATCGACGAGCGCCTTTTGTAGTAGCGCTTCGGTGCAGGTGAGTTTGAGCTTGACGTCGTCGAGGGTGACAACGACGGGGATGCTCTTCATGAGAACTCCGCCAGAAGCGACTCAGCGGAGCGGACCAGTCAGAAGCCAGCTTCCTTTTGAGGCAAGTTTGTGCACCGGAAGATGCCACTTAGTTTGCACCGGATATTGCACGCCTGCGACGCTGCTGCGGCATCGGTTTCCTCAAGTGCGACCACCACACGTTCAAGTGTGTTTCGATCCGTCGAGTCCTAGCCACGATCACACCGCGAGTAGCAGTATAGAGACGACGCGTGAAAGAGACGGACCTGAACACGCTTCTCAGCCGTCTTTCTTCTGCCAAAGCAACGCATAACACACACGCTCCTGACTTGAAGGCAGCTCCGACTCACATACACTTTCATTGCATACACAGGCACCCCCTTGCGCCTTGGAGATGCTTTCTCAAATCACCGAGAAGTGCTTGCCGCTACAAGCCGCAGCACGCCGTACGCAACAACGAGCGCAGCCCAACCGAATGCAGCATAATGCAGCAGAGACAGCTTTGGTGGCGCCGGCACGTCGGGGCTGGGGTCACGCCGCCACATTCCGCGCCTAGCGTTTGGTGCCGACCGTCGCGTGGCCTTTGAATTGTGTCGCGTGCCGAGAAAGACACCTCTGCGCTTGTGGCACATGCCGCACGGACGTGTTCAGCGTACGGACGCGGGGCAGCGAAACGTGCCTGCGGCCGATCGTGCTCGCGACCTTGTTGATTCGGGCGCGTCGGGAGAGAGAGAAGCCGCGCGCACGCCGATGTTCTTCCCATGTGTGAATACTTCTGGGGTGCGCTCGGCACGGCGCTTAAGAACGAACCGTAAGGAACGCAGACGCTTAGCAAAAAGCGGCGCGGCGCGGCGACCGCGGCCGTCACCCGCTCCCACTGCGCGAAGAATCGCACACGGCCACACATCACACACACGAGACACGTCCGCGAAAGAACTCTCGAGCGCCCCTAGAGGTGATGGAACGTGCGCAGCGCCGTGATCACCATAGTCAAGGCCTATAGCGGTCAAAGGACTTTTGAATCCCACGCGTGAATGACCTGATTGTGGTGAAGACGACCACTTACCATAATTGGATAACACTGGTGAGGAGCTCGGCCACCTTCCACAGCCCTTCCACAGCAGGCACTGTTCGCTACCATATTTGGATCACACTGGTGAGGAAGGCGGCCACCTTCCACAGCAGGCACTGTTCGGTCACTCGAGGGCGTTGACGGACACCATCGTGAGGAAGACGACCACTTACCATATTTGGATCACTCGAGGGCGTTGACGGACACCATCGTGAGGAACACGGAGACGGGTAAGATCTTGGCACACAGGTCGCAGAGCACGAAACTGATGACAGACGCAATCGGAGGCAATCAGAGGCAATCAGAGGCCATCAGATCGATGTAACGGTCGCAGAGCACGAACAGAGACTCACGGCCGTTGGAATCGAGCCTCCCGTACGCGGCCGCTGCCCACACTGCGGGGAAGGCGTGCCACGTCATGTACACGTACATCCGCACCATCCGAAATTGGAACGAGATGCGCCGCGCGCCGCGTGCGGCGAAGGCGTCCTCGCAGAGCCGTAACGGTCGAGTGGCCAACCTGATGACAGACGCAATCAGAGGCAATCAGAGGCCATCAGAGGCCATCAGAGCCGTAACGGTCGAGTGGCCAACCTGATGACAGACGCAATCAGACGCAATCAGAGGCCATCAGAGGCCATCCGTCGAGGCCATCCGATCGATGTAACGGTCGAGTGGCCAACCTCAGAAGGTGTGAATAGCGGCCGCTCACACCTCAGAAGGAAGTAGAAAGTGCCGCAATCAGCATGCAATCAGCATGCAATCACACCTCAGAAGGAAGTAGAACGTGCCGCAGCAGATGCTGATCAGCACGTAATTGGGCACAAGCGTCGCGGCTCCACATGGTCCGTAGTCGAGGGACCCCAGCAGGCCCGTCCACATGAGGATCTGCGCCAGGAGAAGCGCCGTCGCGGGCACTGGGAAGCCGCGCGGCACGCTCGTGCCGGTACGGCCGGTGCGGTCACCGCTGAGTGAGCGCTGAGTGACCTCAATGTGATGGAGCTGTGAATAGGGTGGTGTGAATAGGGAGGTTCGTCAAGAGGTCATCAAAGCGCACTCAGCCGCAATCCATGCCAATCACCTGCGCCCAGAAGAGGCATTGCATGCTCGTGGAGCCGAGCCAGAGGATGAAGTGCTCGGGGTAGAGGGTGAGTCCGAGGACGTCACTCTCGATGGTCTGAGGAGTGAGGACCAGCTTGCGGAAGAGGTAGATCCACGCGAGCACCATGATGCCGGCGGGCAGATTGAGGATGTGCATCACCTGCGCCTTGGGCCCCTGGCTACAGAGCCACATGACCATGAGCGATTGGAGCACCAGCATCGAGCACGTGAACTGCCCCACGATCACCCACGTCGAGGTTTCCGGAGGGGACGCCAACGGTATGGACCCGAGCCAACCGCTGATGCCGTGAGCCAGCAGCATGCAGTAGAGCGCGGCAGCCGGGGCCGAGAGCCAGACCCAGCTCGGCGGGATGCGCAGGGGCGAGACAAGGCCGGTGCTCACGCTCAGCAGAGCGGCGACCAGCCCCATCTCGCCCACCGCGAGGACAGCTGCCCCGACATCGAGGTCCAAGAGGGACGGTGGCGCGGCTGTGCTCGTAGGCGCGCTTGTGCACCCAGCCCATTTGCAAATGTTGCGCTCCGAAGGTGACGGCGCGCCAGATCTGTTGGGCGCGCCAAGGCACCCAATCCATTTGCAAAGAGTGCGATCCGGCACCACGGGCTCGCACTGCGCGTTGCACTGCGCGGCATACCGCCAGTACTTTTGGACGGCCCCGTAGCGCTTGGGGTGAGGAGCGGCGCAAGTAGGGTGCGGCTGCACATCCTTGCGGATCAACAGACCACAGACGGCTTGCTGTGCGCCAAACATGAGGAGCAGCCAAAGACAGAGCAAGGGCGTCATGGATCTTTATCTCCTCGCGGGCGGATTAACGAAGCAGAGTTTCCATTTCCGCATTCTCATTTAGGAATTACGAATTCCAGTTTCTTCGATGTGACCCGGCATTCGACCCTCACAGGCCACCATCGGTCCATTCATATCTTCGATAAGACGCACGTGTTCTTCCGGACAAGTGGCGCGCGTTGTGTTGTACAGCATGAGCGTATATAATAGTAGCTCGAGGTCACACGCTCCGTCCATGCGATAGCAATCCCTGTGTTTGGGAGGTTGAAAAAGCTAAGGGGCCAAATTCGCGTTGTATTGATCAGAAAAGCTGAGCCATGTTCTCGGCTCTTGCTGCGCTGCGCACTCGCGTGGCGGCTCCCGCACTCGCGGCAGCGCACCAGTTCGTACGGCACGCAACGAAGAAGACGGGCGGCTCGGGCGGCGTCTCGCGCACCTCCCAACCCAAGTACCTCGGCATCAAGATCTACGGCGACCAGTTCGCCAAGGCCGGGGCGATCATCATGCGGCAGCGCGGCGCCAAGTACAAGCCCGGAGAGAATGTGGGCATCGGGCGCGACTACACGCTGCACGCGCTCGTGGACGGCTTCGTGGAGTTCACGTACCGGCGGCTGCCCAGGCCGCGCACGCTCATACACGTGCGCGCGCACTCCGCAGAGGAGCACAAGGCACGCGTGGCTGCGCGCGTGCACGCGCGCAACAACCCGCCGCGCGAGGGCGTGTGGCACAAGACGCAGAAGGGGCTCTTCGCCGAACGCTTCGCGCCCAAGGACGCCCCCGTCGATGACAGCCTCAAGGCCGTCGTCGGCCAGCGGAGGATCGGTTCGTTCACTTATTGAGCCCGCGTCTCCGGCGTCTGCCGCCAGTCACGGCGAGCGCGCGCGCAGTTGCAGTACGTACAGTAGCGGTGTCACAGAGTTTACTGATGATCCTATTTTTGCCATGCCACTCGATGGCCTATGGCAATTTACTGATGAGTCCATTCCGTCTGCCGAGTCGCGAGTGCGCAGTCGTTGCGACTTGCGAGTTCTGGCGAGCTCGGCGGATCGAGCATGACCTGGCGCTATTATGTGTGCAAGGGGACCCCGGCGGTTAGCGGCTTTGGTTAATTTCTTTCTGACGGCGGCGCGGCGCGGTTCCCCGACCGGTCATCGTCCTATGATCCAAACCATATATCCACGTACTCCAAGTTGGTACAGTACGTTATAGTGGGTGTGTGGGTCAAGTGACCTCAGGTCTCGCTACAAGGGCTGCCCCCGCTAGCCCCGTTGTTCTTACTTCTGTCGCGTCTGTCGTGTTAACGTTCACAGACGCTCGCGAAAGAAACATATGCCGCCCTCTCGCAAGCGCGCCCGCCGCGCTTCCGCCGACGCGCCCTCCGCCGCATCGATCGAGCTCGTGGGCGGCCTCGCCGAGAAGCCGAGCGCCATCGCCAAGTTCCGCGATGGTCGCCTCACCGACGTGGAGGTGGTGGCGGCGGACGGCACCGCCTTCCACGCTCACGCCCTGTGCATCACCTCGGGTTCTGAGTACTTTGAGCGCCTGCTGGCCGGCGAGCGGTGGGCGGACACCGCCGGTCGGCCGCTATCGCTGCCCGAGGTCCCGAAGCAAGGGCTCGCCGCATGCCTCGAGTTCATCTACACGGGGAGCTGCACAGTCGCCAATGAGGCAGAGCTGATAGTCGTGCTCCAGGCAGCGGCCTATCTGCAGATTCGACCGCTCGTGGACGCCGCGGCCAAGGCGATGAGTGCACACCTGAGCGCGACCACTGCCCTCGCCTTTTGGGCCGTCGCCGACCGGCAGGGTCTGAGCCAGCTCGCGGCCGACGCGGTGTCAGCAGCGGCTCGCCACTTTGAGCAGATCGCAGCGTCGCCCGCGTGGCTGAGCGCGCCGGCAGAGATGGTGCATGTGCTGGTCGCCTCCGACCGGCTCAAGGTGGCTGATGAAGAGGCTGTGTACTCGGCAGCGGTCACGTGGCTGCACGCCCAGGCGCCTCCACCCGCCGAGGACGACGCGCTGGCACTGCTTCGGCTGGTGCGCTTTCCGCTGCTGAGTCGCGAGTTTGTGCAAGAGACGGTGCACAACGAGCCGCTGCTGAGGACGTTTGCTGGCATGCAGATGCTGAGCAATTATTTTTTCGGCGCCCTGCACGGCGACTCGGCGCGTCGTCGTATGGGCTTTGAGCAGCTCTACATTGTGGGCGGGTACGATGGCAGTGATGCGTTGGCCACCTTTCACAGGTTCGACTCCATGGCAAATGTGTGGGAGGCGATGGCGCCGATGTCCACGGCACGATCCGGTTTGGCGGCGGCGGCGGTTGATGGCAAGCTGTATGTGATGGACGGTGCTGATGATGATGGACACGGGCTCAGCTCCGTCGAGCGGTACGATCTGGCTAAGAATGCCTGGGAGGCAGTCGCACCAATGTCCACGGCACGATACGCTTTGGCGGCGGCGGCGGTTGATGGCAAGCTGTATGTGATGGGCGGCGCTGATGCTGATGGACACACGCTCAGCTCTGTCGAGCAGTACGACTCCACGGCGAATGTGTGGGAGGCGATGCCGTCGATGTCCACGGCACGATCCGGTTTGGCGGCGGTGGCGGTCGATGGCAAGCTGTATGTGATGGGCGGCAATGATACAGATGATGAGTCGTCGCTCAGCTCCGTCGAGCGGTACGATCTGGCTAAAAATGCCTGGGAGGCAGTCGCACCGATGTCCACGGCACGAGACGGTTTTGCGGCTGCGGCGGTTGATGGCAAGCTGTATGTGATGGGCGGCTTTGACGGCCAAAACCGGCTCAGCTCCGTCGAGCGGTACGATCCGGCGACAAATGCCTGGGAGGCAGTCGCACCAATGTCTACGGCACGAAGCTGTTCTGCAGCGGCGGTGTTCGATGGCAAGCTGTATGTGATGGGCGGCCACGACGGCAAAAACTGGCTCAGCTCCGTCGAGCAGTATGATCCCGCGAAGAATGAGTGGGTGACAATGGCCAGCATGGTGCTCAATACAGGGACGCATTCCCTTTGTGCCGTATCCTTGTAGACTACGGCCCTGATGCGAGAATTTTGCGAGAATTTTGCGGGGCTCATTCAGTTCCCAAACAGGTGTGGGGAACCTAGGGCCTTATAAACATGAAAAATAGTAGACCACTCCCCCTTGGGTCAAGCGCTCGATGCGCGGATTGCGACGTTTGCGGGAGGCTGTTTCTGGGGGTTGGAGTTGGCGCTCCAGCGGACTCCTGGGACCTGGCGTGCTGTGCACCGTGCTACACACAGGAACTGATCAGGTTTGGATGATGTTCCATGTTGTGAGCAATGGCTGTGTTGAGATTACTAGTCTTGTGGGGATGTGTTTTTATAGTCTCTTGTCACGATACCAGTGTGATCACGGACATGAAGATGCGCCTTCTCATGGACGCGCTGATTAATCTGAAGCACCTCATTTCACACCAGCTCTCCTCTCTATGAACTGAACTCGTAATGTCCCATCTTGGGCTCACGCGTGCGACGTCGAGCGACGACGAGGAGCCCACACTCACCCCCCGCTCCGTTATCACCGCGCCGGCAGAGGAGGAGCCGGCAGCGGCCGTGACTTTCGTGCGCAGTGATGGCAGCGAGGCGTTGCTGAGTGGCTATCTGAGCGCCAAGGTGTCCCAGTCCCAGCTGGCAGGCTTCAGGCAGCGGCGGCTGCGGCAGTTCTACATAGCGCAGAATGAGACCATCGACGTCCTCGTCGCAGACTTGAAGGGGGCGCAGCATCTTGCAGGGGGCGAGATGCAGCCCGAGGAAGGAAAACAAGCTCCGACCTATACAACCTGGGAGGTGCGAGCGGCGGTGAATGGCTCGTTTGCGCTCAACGTGGCGCTGCTCGTGGGCAAGCTGATCGCCACAATCATCTCCGGCTCGATGTCTGCGTTGGCCTCAACGGCGGACTCCGCCCTGGACCTCGTCTCCGGCTTCGTGCTCTTCGCTGTCCACCGCTCGATGGCGCGCAGCGACCCATACAAGTACCCCGAGGGTAAGTCGCGCCTCGAGCCGATCGGTGTGGTGATGTTTGCGGTGGTCATGGGGATGTCGTCGCTGCAGATCATAATCTCGGCCATCGAGAACCTCGTCAGTGTCTTCCAGGACGGCAGCGAGCTCGACCTCGGCCCGCTCACAATCGGCATCCTCGTCAGTACCATCGTGCTCAAGTTCGGCGCCCTTCTCGCTTGCCGGTCGATCGCCGCAAAGATCCAGTCCTCCTCAGTCGAGACGTACGCGCAGGACCACTTCAACGACGTGCTCACGAACAGCGTGGCGGTGGTCGCGGTGCTGCTCGCGTGGTGGCAGCCGAATACGCTCGCCTTCCTCGACCCCTTGGGCGCGATCCTGATCGCCTTATGGATCCTCGTCTCGTGGCTCTCAACCGCCCTCACATACGTGGCCAAGCTGGTAGGCCTCGTGGCGCCACCGGAGCTCGTGCGCCGGCTGACGCACCTCGTGTTCTCGCACGACCCTCGGGTGCTCAAGGTGGACACCTGCCGCGCGTATCATTTCGGGGAGCGTTTCCTAGTGGAGGTCGAGATCGTGATGCTGCCCGAGACGACGCTGCGGGAATCACATGATGTGGGGATCACGCTGCAGGTGAGAAGGCCGACTGATGGCCACTGATGACGACTGATGACGACTGATGATGTGGGGATCACGCTGCAGGTGAGGAGGCCGACTGATGGCCACTGATGACCACTGATGACCACTGATGACGACTGATGGCCCCGGGTGGCCTCTCTGATGGCCCAGCTGCTTGCCACTGATGACCTCTAGATGACCTCCACTGATGACCTCTCTGATTGCCTCTTGAGTACCTCCGAGTGCGCCTGAGTGCGCGCCTGATGGTTGCTCGCAGCATAAGCTCGAGCGGCTCGAGGAAGTCGAGCGCGCCTTCGTGCACATCGACTACCAGATCCGAGACGTGGATGACCATGACCCTCGCACACCCGTCGCGCGCAAGACTGTCGAGGCGACCACCGCCCGTCTCGGCGCCGCTCGCGTGCGGCGTGCGAGCGAAGAGGGGGAGGACATGGCGCTCTGCCACTCTGTCGAGATGACGAGCACCAGCAGCGGCGGAGGTGCCGTGTGAGATCGCTGCTGCGTCAGGATGCCCTCTGAGAGTGCCGAGCCACGGGCCGAACGGGGAGAGCTCTCGTGAACGTGAGACGTCGCCCATGTACTGTCGCCCGTGTACTGTTGCCCGTGGTACCGTCGCCAGGGAGTCCAGAGGGTCCGGTCTAGGTCCGGTCCGCGCCAGGGTCGGGGTCCGGGGTGGCACAACCGCGTTCATGTGTGAATACTGGTCGAGAATATTGGTGGGTGTCTGTGCATGGTGTCTGTGACCGCGATCGCGTCAGATCTCATCAACATCTACGTACTCAGCTCGTAACCGGACCGGCTCATCGCTCCCGTCACGTTCGTCGAATCACGAATGGCGCCCGGGCCGGACGTCCAACGTGTGGACTGTGGTTGCAAGAATCGGTGGCGGGGCCATTTGCCGCGCCAGGACGACCCCGCTGCCGAACTTGCCCTGCCAGGAGCGGTTTGGCGCGCCCCTTCGATCCGGTCCCTCCCACTAGTCCACCCGGCGTGGAGGACGGGCCCGGGCCGGCGCGCGGGCGACGTTAGACCGACTTGCGACGAGCGACGGCTACCGTGCACGGTTTGGGTATAGCGGTATACCGAATTCGCGTGTCGCCGCAACGGGCCGCGGTACTATTGGGGCGTACATGACTAATGTCGCGCGTAAGTCCGATATGTCGGGCGCGTTCGGCTCCCGTGCGGGTCGCCCCGTGCGTGGACGGAGCGAGGACGCTCCGGACGGCGTCCGCGACGGCGCGGCCGGGCGGCCGCGGCGACACCGCGAATTTTATCATTATCAAAGACCCCACCGGCCGTCCGAAGACCGGTCCGGTAAGCCGCGGGGGTCGCGTCGGGGCACTACATGCCGTGCCGACATGTTATTGATATTGAGTTAAAGTACGGTCATCTCTAATCTCACAGTCTCATTAGTATATACGAAATGCTGGCTACTTCGGCACTAGCGCCTTGCTCTCCTAGCCTTGCACGAACCCTCGGGCTGAGCCGGGCGTGCCACCGCCGGCTCCACCTCCAGCTCGAGCTCCACGCCCGCCTGGATGAGTTGTGCCAATCGGCGCTGGACCAGGCGTCCCGAAGGCAGTGGCTTGCCCCATGCCTCTACGACTGGTCTCTTGCTCCCATCGGTCAGCTACGAAAGCCGAATTCGACGGCACTAGCGCTGCCTGACCCGATGGCGGGAGCCATGGCGCGGAAGCGGGGGTCGTCGGGCGATGTGGTGATCGGGGCGGCGAGCGGGGCGGCGAGTGGGACGGCGATGCCGCAGCAGGCGGTCGTTGCGACGTCGGCAATTGCGACGAGGGCCCTGCACGCGGCGACACCGTCGTTGGAGGCGGCGTTGGAGGCGGTGCCGTTGGAGGAGGTGGCAACGTCGTTGTCATCTGGGCGCGCAGCATGCCCTCCTCAAGATCATGCACGAGCTCTGCAAACTCGATCAGGTCTATGTTGCCGTCCGGCGTATCGTCGTACCGCTGCAGCATCGCGCTCGCCCCTGGTGCACTCAAGTTGACGCCATAGTGTCGCAGGACCGCGTTCAGCTCGCGCCGGTCGATGAAGCCGCTCTGGTCGGCGTCAAAGAAGTCGAACGCCTCTACCACGCGCGCCGGCACGCGCACGCGCTTGGGCGTGGGCGTCTGGCTCGGCAGCGCCTCCCAAGTGCCGCCCTCCCCGTCATGCACTTTGAGCGAGCCGCTCGACTGACGCGGCTGACAGCAGCGGCACAGCAGCGCGGTGACCAAGGCCACGAGCCCCAGCGCTAAGAGCACGAGCCCCGATGCAAACGTCCAGAAGCCGTCGGCGGTCTGCGAGATCGGCGTGTGGGTGGTGCTCTCGATGGCTGCCTCGACTGCGAAGCCGACGCTCTGCTCTGCGAAGCCGAACGACGGCTTCGCAGTTGAGGTGAAACGATGCAAAGCGTCGGGGAGCAGCGGCGGCCGGGGCGGCGCGGGAGGCGTCGGCGGCGAAGGCGGAAGGCAATTGTTGCACGTCGTGAAGCACTGGGCCATCACCCACGCCTCGTTGCAATGAGCGCCCGTGTTGCCAATCCAGTGAATGCACTCGGCCGAGGTGTCCGCTTGGAAGGTGGAGCACCGCGGTGGGATGGGAGGTGGCTTGGGTGAGGGCGGCGAGGGCGGTGGGTCCGGCGAGGGTGGCGGAGGTGACGGCGGGTCCGGCGAGGGTGGCGGAGGCGAGGGTGGCGGCAATGGACAGGGAGGTGGAGGCCGTGATGGCGGTGGTGTTGCAGGACCGGGTGGCAACGAGGGCGGAGGCGGCGACGGCTGCGGAGGAAACGGAGTCGGTGGCGGAGGCTCTGCGGGCGGTGGCGGTGGGGGGCATGAGGGCGGAGGTGGCGACGGCTCCGGAGGAATCGGCGGCGGTGGTGATGGCGAAGGCGGCGGCGGCGGTGGCCTGGAGGGTGGCGGCGGCAGGGGTGGAGATGACGGTGGCGGCGAAGACGGCGGCGCCGGAGGCAAGGGCGGCGGAGGCGGAGGAGGTGGCGGTGGTTCGGATGGTGGTGGCGATGGCGAACAGGCGCAGCACTGATCAGCCTGAGCAGCCATCGCGATACTGTGCGAGTGAGCGGCCTCAACAAGTGGGCGCACATAGAATATCCAGCAGCCACCGAATCCTATAGATGTGCCACCAATGACGAGGAACACAGCGTAGATGCCCTCGGCAATGCTCGGGCAGCGCAGCGCGAAGAGCGGCACCCGACCTCTCTCGTGGTCTTCAAGAACCATGCGTGCTTGTGTCCGTCTTGCTCCCTGAGGGGTATTGAGCGAACGCTGAACTCCCACGGAGCGGCAGCTTGGGCGTGCTCAGAGCACCAGGCTGACCGACCCAGCGGTGCACCAGAGCGAGCGAGCGAGACGAGCCAAAAGCATTCGGCCCAACTATCCGGCGCTACCGGTATTGGGTATACCGGTCCGTTCTCAAAATGGGTTTCCATCTTTTTCCTCTTTCGCGGCACGGGAGGTGCGGGTTCCCCGAGGTTCGTGAACTAGTGTTGTTCTTTATAAGCCGTGGCTATTTGCCTGCACATTCACTGGCCCACATTTTCGATAGACCCGACGGAGGGCGAGGGTGGCTGCGTTGATATCCTGGACCGGTCCTTCGGTCGGTGTTCACTTCGTACGCCGTGCTCCTCCCCCATCCTCGTCGCCAATGCGGCGCACGTGTACTCTTAATCTCGGCCACGATTCTTCTGGCTCTCGAGCTTGCGCTTACGCTTGCGCTCCTGCTCCTCGATGATATCCGACATGTCCTCGGGCGCGCTCTCCTTGCGCTCAGCCTGGCGCTGCTGCTCATAGCGCGCGCGCAGCGCCCCTTCATCGAGCTTCTCGAGGTCCGATGGGTCGAGAGCGAGCTCGACGCCGTCCGAGCCTTTGCCCACCCGCCGGCCTGCGCCGCCGCCGCCACCAGGGCGGTTCGCCGCCGCTGGGCCAGTCCCGATGCCCGGAGGCGGCGGCGGCGGTACGATGTAGCCATGGGTGGAGCCAAAGGCGGCGGAGCCGATCCTTGATTCCGTCTGCTGGAGCACCTGGTACAGCTGCGGAGCCGGGCCCGCCCCGGTCGCGCCAGGCGTGTCGAGGCCTTCGGAGAAGGCTGAGGGTGTGCCCAGACCATCAGCAGTCTGCTTGCGCAGGTTGATCGCATCGGGAGTGGCCATCCCTGAGGGCGCCATCGAAGAGATGGAGGCGATGCCGTCGGCGATGTCATCCTCGGTGCCCGCGACCGAACCGTCCTGGCCGCCGCCCTCCCCGTCATCGCCAACCGCATCGTCGTCCTCGTCCTCGTCGGCCTCCTCCATCGCGCCCCAAGGCTCATGACTCACCCCCGCCTCGAGCCGCTCCTTCTCCTCGCGCTCCGCCGATCCGAACACGTCGCCGTACAGGGGCCGTCCCAGCTCGTCGACGGGCGGCTTGCCCCAGCCGCCCACGTGGTACCCGTAGCTCGCACCCGTCGGGATGGGCGCATTCAGCCCCGGAATCTTGAGGTTCGGGTAGCTGGGCGGCGGCCCATAGCGCTGCATGTTCACCAGCCACGGGGGCGGACCTCCAACGGTCATCTCGAGCGCCCCGATGAGCTCGGCGGACAGATGGCCCGGCCGCTTCACACGCAGGTGCGCCTCGTGCTCCTTGCCCTCGTAGTACAGGTCGCCGTGCTTGGTCAGCCGCGGCTTGGTCTGGTACTTGAAAAAGGCGTCGTGCAGCACCTGGTAATCGATGTCAATCTTGCCCATCTTGGGCTGCATCTTCTCCTTCATCTTGCTCTTCATCTTCTTCGCCTGCTCCCTCTCGAGGACGGCATTGCGGATGCGCTCGATGCCGGTCGCCGCGATGAAGTCGGGCAGCTGGAACGGCGGCTTCTCCATCCCGCGCTTGCCCATCAAAAACTTCCTCTTCTGGCACCAGTGCTTGGGGACCGGGATCGAGTTGCGGTACGCCTTGAGCTGGACGAGGAGGCGCGGGTCCTCGGAGGTGGTATCCCACGCCTCGACGACCTCGGGCTTGCTCACGAGCTGCTTGAGCTCCGCGATCGTCAGCCGCTTCTCGCGCTTGCGCGCGCGCTTCGACAGCTCCTTTGGCTCGTCGTCAGCGCCACCCTTGGACAGCGCCGACGCGCCACCCGCATTGGACGAGTGCTTGTCGCCGGCACCGCCCTCGGCCTCGACATCCGCGCTGGCGCCGCCCCCGACGCCGTTCATCAGCTCCTCCGCAGTCGAGAAGTGCCCGAAGACCGACGCAAACTCGGCAAACGCCGGGCTGCTCAGCACCTCGTTGCGCAAGGAGACGTACTCGACGCTCACGCGCGGCGCGGCGGCGCCGTTGCCGTTGCCGCTGCCGCTGCCGTTGCTGCCGCTGCTGCTCGGACCCGCACCGCCGCTGCTCCCTGTCGCCGATGCCGCCGACTTGCGCGCCTTGGCCGCCGCCTTCTTCTTCTCCTTCTTCCTGCGGTTCTTCATGGAGGCGAAGGACGAGGCGACCGATTCCGTGTCGGTGCCGGTGTCGGTGTGCATGCCGTACACCGTCGAGCCGACGTCGCTCTCATCGGGCTCGTCCGAGGGCTCCGCGGCCACGAGCATCACACTATCGTCCTCCATATGTTTCGTGCCGCGTGGCGAAGTGCTCGCAACGGCGCCTCGATGCCCGACTTGGGCGCCGCTGCGGCCGCCCCCGGAGCGTCGCCACGCGCCCGATACCCGCTGCGCATCGACGTGGCCAAGCCAGCGGTGGTCTACCAGCCCTCATTTGGCAAGCCCTCGCCGTCGCGGCCGATGGCGCCCGAGCTCGCAGGCGGCGTGCCCACCGGTGGCGGCGCCAGCGGCGCGTGTGCAGGCGCGGGCGGCGGCGCGAGTGCATCGGCGGCCGCCGCGAGCGCGAAGGTTCTCGGCAAACGACGGCGGGCAGGGCGCACCGAGGTGCTCGTCAAGCACCCGGGTGGCGGCGAGTCCCAGTGGCAGCCGATCAAGAGCGTGTCCGCCGCGGCGCTCGCCGAGTATGAGGTCAAGCGGCAACGGCAGCAGCTGCAGCAGTCGCGGATGGGCGGCGCGGCGAAGCCGGCGAAGCAGCCGCAGGCGGTGGAGGCCGACGGCGCCGATCCGACCGACGAGCGGATGCCTTTCCGCCTCCTCGCGCAGCGGCGCTTCGAGACGGGCCAACGATACCTAGTTCACTGGGAGGGGCACTCGGTGACCGATGCCTCATGGGAGTCGGCGAAGCGCATCAACAACCCGGCGATGGTGGCGGACTTCGAGGCGGCAGTCAAGCGCGCGCGCTCGCATACCGAGGTGCAGCTGCGTTCCGGCCTCTTTTCGCTCGCGTCGCTCGGCTTTGCCAGGGCACGCCCGTACCTGGGCCCCTCCGCGCGCAACGCCGACGGCACCGAGAGGCTGCCGGCGCGCGAGCACATGGCGCTGAGCACGGCGCGGAGTGGCGCCAACCCGCCCTCATCCGCCGGGCTGTCACGCAACGCGCCGCAGCGGCGCAAGCCCACGCCCGGTACGGCGCCGCCCGGTGGCGCCGCCCAGTACGGCGCGATCTCGGGCGGCGGCGCCGAGTTGGGCGGCGGTGGTGCGGGCGGCGGCGCGCCCCTCGACGACCCGACGACGAGCCGTCGTGGGCTCGCGCCGCTCGGCGGCTTGCTCAAGCGACGCCGACTCGCGAACGCGGCGGCGTATGCCGAGGAGGACGAGCCGTACGTGACCGACACGGCGCTCGGTTCCCGGTACGCGAATGGCGGCGCGGCCGCCGCCGCCGCCGCCGCCGCCCTGCTCTCCTCGCTCGCGAGCGCGCGGGGGGCAAGCGCCGTCCTGGGCGCGGAGGACGTGGCGCGCGCCGTCGCGGCAGCGGTGTGCAGTACCGGGGCAGCCGGCGCCGCGTGCGCCGCCGCCCTCTCCCAAGCATCCCGGGCCCCCGGCGCCGCCCCCGCCCTCGCCCCCGCCCTCGCCCCCGCGCTGGCCGACCAATGGAGCGGCGCCCAGCTCGGCGCGCAGCTCGGGCAGGCCGCGACGCTCGCGCAGCACTATGGCGGCGCCGTACCGGGCGTCTCGGGCGCCGTACCGGGCGTCTCGGGCGCCGTACCGGGCGAGCTGGACGTGGACGGGATGGACGAGGATGGCGAGGCCCTCCCGTACCCCGGGCTACGCCCCCCCGTCAGCGTGCGCCTCTCCCTCTGCCCCACCAAGCTCAAGGGAGGCTGCACGGGCGCCCAACCGGTGCGCGTCACGTTCCGGCTCGTCGGCGCTCCCAAGCCTCGCGTGCGCAAGCGCAAGGCGATCGGCTTCTACATGGTGCGCCTCAAGATGCAAGGCGAGTCGCACGTCATGCCGGCGTCCGCGGTGCCGCCGCCCGAACCAGCGCCCGCGACGGCGCTCGGTGGCGCGTTGGGTGCCTGGAGTGGGCATCTGATCACACCCAGTGGGCATCTGTTCACACCCAGTGGCCATTTGTTCACACCCAGTGGCCAGCTGTTCACACCCGGTGGCCAGCTGTTCAGCGGCTTCGCGGGCCTCGACACGGAGCAGCTGCAGCTGGCCATCGAAGCGGCGGGCAAGGCGGCGGGCTGCGCCGCGCCGGTGCTCCTGCCAAGCGCTGGCACGGGCGCCGGCGCCGCGGCCGCGGCCGCCGCCGCCGCCATCGCCGCCGCCGCCGCCCGTGCGCCCGCCGGCGCGCCCAGCACGGCGCTCAGCGCCTCGGCCGCGGCGCCCAATCTCCCGAGGGAGATTTCCTCCTCGATGGCCGCCGCCGCCGCCGCCGCGGCCATCGCCGCGGCCGCCACCTCGTCGCAGCAGTATCGAAAGATGCAGGGGAGCGCCGTCCCGAGCGGATCCGCGGCGGCCTCCCTCCCCGAGGGGGTGGGGGTCAAGCCCTTCACCGGCGGAGCGGGAGGAGCGGGAGGGGCCGCGAGCGCCACGATGGCGGCGGCGGCGGCGGCGGCGGCGGCGGCGGCAGCGGCGCGCGCGGCGGCGAGCCTACCACCGCTCGCGACCGCGTGCCCGGTCTACGTTCGCCACGACTCGCCTGCCGCCTTCTCGACTCAGATCGCCTCGGCCCTCACGCTCGACGCTGTGATGCGAAGTAAGGGCTCGTCGCACCTCACCCTTGATTGCACCTGATTGCACCTGATTGCACCTGATTGCACCTGATTGCCTCCCTCATCAGGTAAGGGCTCGTCGCACCTCACCCTCGACACGCACGGGCGGACGTTACCCGTGGCGCCCCCCGGATACGCATACGCCATCGGACCCCGCCGCGGCGGCTATTGCGTCCTGCAGCCGGTGGCACTGCCAGACCACGCCCTCGTCGCGAACCACGTGGGCGCTGCCGCGCAGCAGCAGCAGCCGCAGCCGCAGCCGCCGCAGCCGCCGCAGCCGCCGCAGCCGCCGCAGCCGCCGCCGCCGCCGCAGCAGCAGGCGCAAGCACAGGCGGCGGCCGCCGCGGCCGCGCAATTGCAGGTGCAGCAGCAGGCGATGCAGCAGCAACGTGCGCAGCAGGTGCAGCAGCAGCAGCAGGCGATGCAGCAGGCGATGCAGCAAATGCCTCTCCCAGTGCCGCATGCATTCACGCCGTCGCACGGTTTCGTCAGCCTCGGACTGCCTCCCGGCCACATCGCCGGCGGCGCGTTTGCGCCTGGCGGCGCCTTTGGCCGTCCACCCGCCAGCGATGCCGCCGCCAGCGCGCCCGCCGCCAGCGATGCCGCCGCGCCGAGCGCCGACGCAGGGGCGCCGACGACGGCGCTGCCCGCCGCTGGCTCCGACGATGGCAGCGGCGCCGCGGCGGCGCCCTCCGCTGCGAACAACGCCGTCCAGGTGAGCCATCCTTGGCATCCCTAATTGCCCTCATTGCCTTAATTGCCCAAATTGCCTTAATTACCCTAATTACCTTGATTGCCTTGATTGCCGTCCAGGTGAGCCATCCCCGGGGGCGCCATCCCGGGCACCACGAAACGACCAAAGGCGGGGGCAGGGGCGGGGGCAGCAGCCTCGCAGCCGCGAGCCTCGCCGCCGCCGCCGCCGCCGCCGCCGCCGCCGCCGCCGCCGCCGCCGCCGCCGCCGCGCACCCCATCTCGACATTTGTACCGCCCTCCTTGAGCTTCGGCCCGAGCGCCGTCCTGAGCTTCGGCCCGAACGCTCGATGTAGCGCACAGCCCACATGTAACCGACATCCCGCGCTCGGGACGGCGCCCGGGCTGTCCTCGAGCGATGCGTCGGCCCTCGGCGCCGTACTGGGCGCTGCAGGGGCGCCCGCGCCCGCCGCCGGAGCGGGCGCCGTACTGGGCGCCGCCGGAGCGGGCGCCGTACTGGGCGCTGCCGGCCCGGGCGGCCTCGAGAGCGGCGCCGTACTGGGCGCTGCCGGATCAGGCGCCGTCCTGGGCGCTGCCGGTCTGCCGCCACTCCTCGTCGACGGTCGCAAGCGCGAAGCAAAGGAGTCGAGGGCGGCGTACCTTGTCATGGCGCCCGCGGCGGCGCTCGGCGCGCCGTCGCGGGCGCTGGGCGCAGGCGGCAGGGAGCCGATGGAGGTGTTCACAGAAGGCGACGGGTCGGTGGCGCCCGGGACGGCGCCCGAAAGGATCCTGTCTGCTCACGTCCTCCCGGGCGCCGTCCCGGGCGCCGTCGCCGCCGCCGCCGCCGCCGCCGCCGCCGCCGCCGCCGCCACACAGGGCACCGGTACCAGCGCGGCCGCCATCTCGGCGCCCACGCCCGGCACGGCGCTCGCACCCGCTGCCGGGACCCCCGAGATGGCCTCCGCCGCCCAGTCGCACGCGGCCGCGAGCGCCGTGCCGGGCGCCGGCGAGGCTCCCGCACCGAGCGCCGTGCCGGGCGCTGCCGGCGAGGTGGCGGCAGAGGGCGGCGAGGCACCGGGCGACGCGCGCGAGGCGGCGGGCTGAGTTGTCCGCGGCGGCCGCGCTCGGCACGGCGCTTGAGGTGACGGTTTCCGCGGCGGCCGCGCCGCGCTCCATTGCGCGCGGACGCCCCTCGAGGTGGAGCGCCGTGCCGAGCGCGGAAGCCCCTCGAGGAGGAGTGTGAAGATCGAGCGCGAGATGAGAGCGAGATATCCCGCGCGGCATGAGCAGCATGGCGACAACTTGTACAAAGATGGCTGTATGTGCGCGCCGGATCTGTGTGCATGCCCAGAGCATGTCTCCCATGTGTCATGGTGGCGGGGGGGGGTTTTTAGCAGCCAATTCACACTCTGCCACGTCGATGGCGGTCGTCAGAATCGGCGCGGCGTCGGCGGCGGCGGCGGCGGCGCTTCGGCGCGCCGCTGTGCCATCGCCGCTACATCTAGCGCTGCGCGCGATGAGCAGCAGAAGCTGGAGCAGCAGAGCGAGCGGGAGCAGCCGAAGCTTGCTCGTGCGCCATGTTGCCGGCGCTGGCCTGCCGAGCGGCCACGGCGGCCGCCTGCTCTGCACGAGCAGCTTCGCAGAGCAGCTGCAAGTAGACCAGGACGAGGTCTTCGCGTCGCGCCTCGACAACGATCGCGGCGCCATGGACATAGTGAACGGGCTGAACGACGCCGTGCAGCTCCTCCAAGAACAGGAGGACCAGGGCGTAGCTGCCGACCGCACACAGGACCTGTTCATGACGGCAGTCATGCACGACAGCAAGCTGTACGACGCGGTGCTCGCCTACTTTACGAGCCAAAAGGACGCGAACCCGAACACGGAGACGTACACCTCGCTCATCTACGTGTGCGTCAAGCTACGCCAGCTCGACGAGGGCTTCAAGCACTTTGAGCGCATGATGAATGAGGGAGTGCTGCCCGACAACCGCACGTACGCGCACCTGATCAAGGGGTGCGGGCGCACGAAGCAGATCAAGCGCGGCGAGGCCTTCTGGCGGCTGCTCAAGCAGCGCAACGCGCCGCAGGTCTACGACCGACGCGTCTTCAACGCGATGCCATGGCCCCTCTGCATGCATGTGCTCAGCACGGCGCCCTCGCCTCTCCCCACAGGTCTACGACCGTCGCGTCTTCAACGCGATGATCAACATGTACTCGCATTCGAAGCAGCGCCACCAGTTCCTGACGCCCGCCGAGGCGGCGCCGCCGTGGGAGATCTTCGGCGAGATGCAGAACCGCGGCGTAGAGCCGGACGACGTGACGTACAATAGCCTGATCTCGCTCTGCAGCCGCACGCTCAAGCCCGACGTCGTGCGCGCCCTCTCGACGCTGCGGGAGATGAGCGCCGTCGGAGTACCGCCGTCGGACGTTACGCTGTGCGCACTCACCCAATCGCTCGGCCGTGCGAACAACATCGAGCTGGCGCGCTCGCAGATCAAGGAGCTCCTCGCGAATCAGCCCCACCTGCGACCCACCACCTCGACGTGGCGTCCGCTGCTTCATGCCACCGCCGTCTCGGGCGACGTCGAGATGACCCAAACGCTCTTCGATGAGATGAAGGCCGCGTGCGGATCGGTACCCTGAGGACCCCTGCGTGCCTCCCTCATCCCTGCTTGCCTCCCTCATCACTGAGGACCCTTGAGTGCCTCCCTCATCACTGAGTGCCTCCCTCAACAGGTGCTCTTCGACTCGTTCAAGCATCGAGTTTCGCACGCGACCAATTACCTGATCCTGGCGCACGGGTATAAGCACGGGTATGCGGCGGCTGAGAAGCGCTTCGCCGAGGCCCGCTCGAGTGCTCAGGTGGACATGCTCACGTATACTTTCATGCTCGAGCTCGCCCTTGGGTTGCACTCGCGCCCCGGCCGCTCGCCCCTGGTGAATGAGACCGGACGGACGCTGGCGCTGGGGCTCTGGGACATGATGCGCGAGGATGGGCTCACGCCCTCGTCGCAGTTCTGCCACCGCCTCTTCGCCGTGTACGCGCAGCACGGCCGGCTAGAGGAGGCCGAGGCTCTCTTTGCCTCGATGCAGGCGGCCTCGCAGACGATGCGCCGATCTGGCGAGGATCTCGCCGCACGATGGGCGGGAGGCGACCTCGAGTCTGTGCGCGCTTTCCTAGCGACCGCATCGCTCTCAGGCAACTCGATGTGCCACACCTCGCACTCGTACGTGCGCCTCATCGAAGCGTGCGTGATGGCCAACCAGCCGCAGCGCGCCGCCCTCCACCTGAAAGCCTTGCAAGAGGAAGCACAGGCCAAAGGGATCTTTCTCGGGCACGAGCTCACGACGCCGTTGCTGCTCGCGCTCTCGCGGGGCGGGCTCGAGACACTCGACCTCGCCCTCGAGCTGCACCAGCGGAGCTTCGAGGGCGGGCGCCCGTGTGCCGCCGCCCCTTCGATCCAACTATGTGGCGCCTTGCTCAAGCAGAGGCGCGAGCACGCTGCGGCCACGACGCTCCTCCAGATGGCGCTGCCGCGGCGCGATCAGCAGTGGGTGTATTCGAAGCTCGAGCAGCGGTTGGCCAAGCTGCACGAGCTCACCGCGAGCTCGCAGCCGCCCGAGCGCCGTCCTGAGCTCGAGGCGCTCCTCGACACCGTGTGCGAGCGCTTCGAGCTGCAGCGGCCTGCCGAGAAGGCGGCAGCTGAACAGGTTCCGGCAGCGGCACCAGCCGCGAGCTGAAGATTCGGCTTCAACCGCGTCCTCGAGACCACGAGGGATGGACTTACTAGGGCAGGACCTCCGTGGATCCACGTGGCGATGAAGGGAGGCGATGATGCATACTATCAAGTTACTATGCAGCCCCGGAAATTGGGCCCGCAGCGCGCACCAAAACATGTTGAGCTGGTGACATAGATATTTGGCTAACATTTGTGCGACATCTGAGACGAGACGTATAAGGGCAACCTCGGCCCCCCCTACATGTTACATCGTGTAATTCGTACATAATTCGTATCACCGACGAACTTTCAACTTACCTCTTCCGTGACCGTTCCGCCGGCGACCGGATTCGACGCGGCTCTTCTCGGTTCGGTTGAAGACTTGATGTGCGAAGATGTGCGGGACGAGCGCGGTTTGGCGCACGCCACTCAGCAGCACCCACCCGCCCACCCCGTGCGCGTGAGCGGGTCTTTGACGAGGCCAACCAGGGGATTTGTGTCGTGTCGAAGCCGTGCCCGCACGAGACGTGCCATGAGTAGGCGAACATGGGGTAATCTGTGCTCTGTGGGTAGCAGCGCGCCCGCCGCCCACTCCCGGGACCTGTTCTGTTGTGTCAACCGTGTGAGGAAGAGCTCGAGTGGGGAGCGCCTGGAACGGCGCGGCGCTCTGTGGGAAAATTCGTGACAAATCTCGGAAAAAACGACGATCTGATCGACGTCGAACTTGACGGACCAATCATCCCTGCGCACAAGGGAGAGCAGTCGAAACGTGCGCGTGCTCAGGTATGTGGCGCCGCTCGCGACGCCGCCTGCGCATGCCTCGTATCCGTAGCGCGAGCGTGTGGTCGCTTTCGCTTGTTTCGTCTCTCGCAGGCTCTGGCGGGCTCCTCTCATGTGGTCGTCATCGAAATGGCTCTTGCGGGCGAACGAAGCATCCGCCGCGGAGACAGCGGCTTCTGGCAGCGAAAAGGTGCCTCTACTGAGAACAGATTCGTTTGATCAAAAGTTGGAGAAGACAATCGAAAGCCAGAAACGGGAAGTCATATTAGCGAAGCGACACCGGGTCTTGATATTGGCACGCATCCTTCTGGCGTTGCCAGGACCCGCCTTTTTGGTGTTCTCAGTCTTTCATCACTTTGAGATCACTACCGTCACCGAAGGATGGGCGTTGTCTGCGCCTATCACGCAGATTGAGACTGGTCGAAATTTCGCGCTCGCTGTCGGGCTGACTACAGCTCCGTTGTGGATTCTTTCGCTCCTGATTGCACAGATCGAAAACGCTGTTCAGAAGTTCGCCAACGGCAGCCGTGTGTGCGTGAAGCGCCAGGCCAAATTGGTGGAGCTCGAAAAGAGCGGCTCTGGTAGGCTCTTGGAGGCGGATCTCCCTGAGAACCCGGCTCAGAAGTTCGCGAATGGCAGCCGCGTGTACGTGAAGAGCGGAGAGAAGGGAGAGAAGACGAGCATTGGCTATGTGAAGGAGTACGATGAGAAGAAGCAAGTCTACACGGTGGAGAGCTTTGGCAATGTGAAGGTGTACGATGCGAAGAAGAAGCAAAAACCCTACACAGTGGAGCTCGAAAAGATCGGCTCTGGTACGCTCGTGGAGGCCGAGGAGGCGGACATCGCTAAGAACCCGGCTCAGAAGTTTGCTAAGGGCAGCCGTGTGTGCGTGAAGAGCCGAGAGAAGACGAGCGATGTGGAGAGGGAAGAGAAGACGAGATTTGGCTATGTGAAAGATTACGATGAGAAGAAGCAAGTCTACACGGTGAAGCTTGATACGACCGATGATAACTTCGGGGAGGCCGAGCTCGAGCTCGAAAAGATCGGCTCTGGTACGCTAGTGGAGGCCGAGGAGGCGGATGTTTCTAAGAACCCGGCTCAGAAGTTAGCAAATGGCAGCCGCGTGCGCGTGAAGAGCGGAGAGAAGACGAGCCTTGGCTATGTGAGGGAGTACGATGAGAAGAAGCAAGAATACAAGCTTGAGCAGATCGAATGCGGGGAGGGCTCTATGCGAGATGCAACTCCTGTGATCTCTTGTGAGCGTCTCGTGCGTCTCTGGAACTATTTCCTGAGTCTCTGGGAATGGGATCGACGGATCTGGACACGGCCAAAGGCCTTTGAGGCTGCTTTGTTTTTCGGCTGTGTCTATGGGTACGCAATACTCTACCTACCGTTCGGTGCGCTCTTCTTTTTTGTTCTGTTCGCCCCGTTCGTGATCGCACTGCTTTCGTATATGGTCACAAAGATTGTGCAATCCATCATCGACTACCAATACAACCAAAAAGCCGAGTACCATACGTTTGTGAACTTGCAAGCAATTCGGCTAAGCATCGTGACCATCTTCGGCATCTGCCTGACCGTCTATGCTCTTTCGGCAATGTCGCGGGTGTCCATTCCATCCAATCTGGTGGGACCCTTTGTCGAGCTCTCACTCACTGGCATCACCTGTACGGACCGAGATGCGTTCTGGACTGCATTTGAGGCATCTGCAGTTAGCTGCGATGCCCGGCCCAGTGGGTGCGGTTATAACGCTTCGCTCGAGAGCTTCAATGCTACATGCCATGCCCGGCCTAATTGCGGTTACGTTTCGTTCGAGAGTCTGTGCCAGGCCGTGCAGTACGCACCAATGGTGCAAGCTGAGGGCGTCGACCTGGTTAAAGTTCTCCTCTTCAATTGGTTAGGGTGGCTCCTCGGCTCGCTGTTCGTCTTTGGCACTGGCCGTGCAAGCCTAAACAACGGCTACGCGCATTTGCTTTCCAAACACATGCTCGTCGCCATGGTGCTGGGCCTTGGGCAATTCATGAGTGCATGCTACTCACTCGTGCGCCTCCTTACTCTCGTGCCCATGCTGCGGCTGCCGCGCCCGGCTGCCTACTTTGACGAAAAGGGGTTGATGTATTGGGAGCTACCTTTCTTCTGTTACGGAAATACGTGCACGTATTATGATTTTAATTGTACCATCCAAGTGCATGTGCTCATCGCCCTCGCGCTCAACTTTGACTTCCTCAAAAAGTATGCGACGGCCATCGGCGCCGGAGACCAAGCAGCCATCGGTAAGCTCAAGGAGAAGATGAAGGAGGAGGGCGAATGGAGCGACGCGGCTCCATATTTTTATTTCCTTTCCAGACAAGTTGTGCTCGGCTGCAAGACCCGATCGTTAGAACCAATGCAGAACCTGCGCGACGTCGATCACCTGAAAAAGAAGAAAATCAAACTCATCGACGCGTTCCGACAGGCGGAGAAGGAGGCATTACTGGCAAAGGCGTCCGCAGTTCTTCGAGTGGAGGGCGCGGGTGCTTACGACCATGTCCAAGGTGAGTATAGGGTGGACGTTGCCGCAGGGCTCAAGGATGGGGTGCCCTGCTACGTCAAGGTCGGCGACCCTAGTGTGGCCTATGGCAATGCACAAGCATCGAGTATGATCATGCGGCGCGATGGGAAGTGGTGGATTGCCTCGAGCGTCTCGAACCAGCCACCGAGCATGCTGTATTCGGTCGCCTCGACCGGCGACAAGCCGCCTCCTACAGGCTGGGGCAGGGACGGCTGCGTGCCCCTCCCCACCGGCTTCTTCGCGCCGAGCGCGGACAAGATGGAGTTGATGCCTTCGATCGTGCCACTGGTACTTCGGGTGGAGGGCCCGTGCGATTACGACCATGTCCAAGGTGAGTATAGGGTGGACGTTGCCGCAGGGCTCAAGGATGGGGTGCCCTGCTACGTCAAGGTCGGCGACCCTAGTGTGGCCTATGGCAATGCACAAGCATCGAGTATGATCATGCGGCGCGATGGGAAGTGGTGGATTGCCTCGAGCGTCTCGAACCAGCCACCGAGCATGCTGTATTCGGTCGCCTCGACCGGCGACAAGCCGCCTCCTACAGGCTGGGGCAGGGACGGCTGCGTGCCCCTCCCCACTGGCTTCTTCGCGCCGAGCGCGGACAAGAAGCCGTTGATGCCCTCGATTGTGCTGCTGGAAGACAGAGCGGTGGCCAGTGCGCCAATAGCCTCGGGCAGCCCTGTGCCCTCTGCGGCAGCCGAGAAGGAGGACGATGGTATCGAGTTTGTTCAAATCGATGACATCCTCTTCATAAGCCATCGCTGGGAAGAGCCTGGTCGGCCCGATGTCGACGGCAAGCAGCTCCAGGCCATCCAGGAGTACCTTCGGGAGCACCACAAGATCAAATGGGTCTGGTTCGACTATTCATCGATGCCCCAGAAAATCGGTGGCATCGACACGCGGACTCGCGAGGAGAAGGCCGAGTTTGAACTGATGCTCGCCGCCATCTCCGACCTCTACCTGACCGCGCAGGTCCTCATTCTACTCGACGGGTCGTACGCGTCCAGGTTCTGGACGCTGACGGAGGCATGGTGCTCGATGCAGACGGCCACAAAAGATGGGCTTCAGAAGTCTATTTCCAAACCGGAGGATGCCGACTTCACGGGCTCGGATGTGAAAGTCGGGCCGAGATGCACGATTAAGTGCATCCACAACGCAGCTAAAGAGACAACAAGCAAGGGTCTTGTGAATCTGGTCTCCACACAGACACCGGAGGGAATGCATGGAATCCTCGAGAAGCCGGACGTGAACGTCACCAACGCAAAGGACAAAGAGGCCATATTGCCCAAGATCCTGAAGACCGACATGCACGTCAAAGAGGGCTTTCTGAACAACTTTGACTTTGAAAAGACAAAGAACGAGAAAAATGGTCTAACGCCCAAATCCGAGCCAGAAGCTGCAGAGCCCTTTTCCAGAGCCCGTTTCAGATCCAAAATGGCTCAGGTGGCTCCGGCCACTGCAGCTGCCCCAGCCGCCTCAAATCAGGTGGCTCCTTCGGTCTCAACCGAGGTCACTCCGTACGACGAGCCTTAGTGAGGAGTTGCGTGCACGTCGCAGTGCGCACCAATGTGGTCGCTGTCGGTGAACCACATCGCCTGCAGACCGGGAGAGGGGTTGGGGCACCTGGCGAATCGAGGGAGCTTGCAGGGGCAGCCGTCAGGGGCGCGGGGCGAGCAGGCGGGATGTGTGCGCCATCCGAGGGCAGGCAGCAACTGCCATGCACAGAGCAGAGGCAGGTGTGGAACACGCTGGCAGGGGCAGCGGAGCCGTTAAGCAGGGGGGCATCGAGCAAGCTGGACAGCGCTTGGGACTCGTGTGCGATGCCATACGCACAGTGTATGGCCCACACAAACCGGTCACCGCACACGGGGCATGCGAGGAACTGAGGATGCAAGGGCGCTCGCTCCTACCGAAGGTCCTAACGGTTACCTAACGGTCATACGGTCTCTGCTCCCTCTATGCTCTCTCCGCTCGTCGCACGCGGACGCGCACGCGCGCGCTCTATCCACTGCTCCCGGTCAATGAACCTACCAGGGGGCAGTAAGAATACGCTCAGTACATGCGAGTTCTCGGCGTCGGTACGCAGGTGCGATGGGTGCGTAAACAGGTAGGTACGTATACGGCTATGCGCAGTTACGCACCGCACGCCGCGTTTGCGCATGGTCCATGGACGCAAAGAGGTCGCGGCGGCGGGGTGCAAGTACGCATCGTGCGTTTCCAGTGATACGCACATTCACATTCACACATGGTTGCACAGGAAGAAATGTGTCTTCGCTTGTCGATTCGCGCGATCTCATGCCGCCCTCACGCAAGCGCGCCCGCCGCGCTTCCGCCGACGCGCCCTCCGCCGCATCGATCGAGCTCGTGGGCGGCCTCGCCGAGAAGCCGAGCGCCATCGCCAAGTTCCGCGATGGTCGCCTCACCGACGTGGAGGTGGTGGCGGCGGACGGCACCGCCTTCCACGCTCACGCCCTGTGCATCACCTCGGGTTCTGAGTACTTTGAGCGCCTGCTGGCCGGCGAGCGGTGGGCGGACACCGCCGGTCGGCCGCTATCGCTGCCCGAGGTCCCGAAGCAAGGGCTCGCCGCATGCCTCGAGTTCATCTACACGGGGAGCTGCGCAGTCGCCGATGAGGCAGAGCTGATTGTCGTGCTCCAGGCGGCGGCCTATCTGCAGATTCCACCGCTCGTGGACGCCGCGGCCAAGGCGATGAGTGCACACCTGAGCGCGACCACTGCCCTCGCCTTTTGGGCCGTCGCCGACCGGTATTGTCTGAGCCAGCTCGCGGCCGACGCGGTGTCAGCAGCGGCTCGCCACTTTGAGCAGATCGCAGCGTCGCCCGCGTGGCTGAGCGCGCCGGCGGAGACGGCGCGTGTGCTGGTCGCCTCTGACCGGCTCAAGGTGGCTGATGAAGAGGCTGTGTACTCGGCAGCGGTCAAGTGGCTGCACGCCCAGGCGCCTCCACCCGCCGAGGACGACGCGCTGGCACTGCTTCGGCTGGTGCGCTTTCCGCTGCTGAGTCGCGAGTTTGTGCAAGAGACGGTGCACAACGAGCCGCTGCTGAGGACGTTTGCTGGCATGCAGATGCTTATTAAGTCCTTGCTTGGCGCACTGCATGGCGACTCGGCGCGTCGTCGTATGAACTTTGAGAAGCTCTACATTGTGGGCGGGTACGACGATGGCAGTGGTCCGTTGGCCACCTTTTTCCGGTACGACTCAATGGCAAATGTGTGGGAGGCGATGGCGCCGATGTCTACGGCACGAGACGATTTGGCGGCGGCGGTGGTCGATGGCAAGCTGTATGTGATGGGCGGCCATGGTACAGATTATGAGTCGCTCAGCTCCGTTGAGCGGTACGATCCGGCGAAGAATGCCTGGGAGGCAGTCGCACCGACGTCCACGGCACGATACTGTTCGGCGGCGGCGGTGGTTGATGGCAAGCTGTATGTGATGGGCGGCTATGACGACCAAAACGACGCGCACAGCTCCGTCGAGCGGTACGATCCGGCGAAGAATGCCTGGGAGGCAGTCGCACCAATGTCCACGGCACGACGTGATTTGGATGCGGCGGTGGTTGATGGCAAGCTGTATGTGATGGGCGGCTCTGATGCTGATGGTGGACTCAGCTCCGTCGAGCGGTACGATCCGGCGAAGAATGCCTGGGAGGCAGTCACACCGATGTCCACGGCACGATACGCTTCGGCGGCGGCGGTGGTTGATGGCAAGCTGTATGTGATGGGCGGCCATGACGGCCAACACCCGCTTAGCTCCGTCGAGCGATACGATCCGGCGAAGAATGCCTGGGAGGCAGCTGCACCGATGTCCATGGCACGATGCGCTCTGGCGGCGGCGGTGTCTGATGGCAAGCTGTATGTGATGGGCGGCTCTGGCGGCCTAAGCCTGCTCAGCTCCGTCGAGCAGTACAATCCCGCGAAGGACGAGTGGGTGACAATGGCCAGCATGGCGCTCATCACAGAGAGGAGTTGTTTTTGTGCCGTATCCATGTGAACATGTGTGCACTCTAAACAGGTTGTTATAACATCCGATCTAGGCCGCTCCGTCCCGAACCACGACGCGACAGGCGGGTACTCCGCTCTCTAAACCGCGCAACGCACGCGCACCCGGCCGTGCGCGTATGACCCGGTCCCTCCGGGTCGGACCGTCTCTCCCTCTGCCTCTCGTCTCCGTACTCCGAACTTATAACTTGACGCGCGAATTTCGTCATGAAAAATACAAAGCAGCTGGCTGACTTGCCCGGCGCTCTCCTACCGAAGGTCCTAACGGTCTCTGCTCTCTCTATGCTCTCTCCGCTTAGACACGCACGCGCGTGCTCTCCACCGCTCCGTCAACGAACCTACCAGGGCAGTAAGAGTACGCTCAGTACATGCAAGTTAACTCTCTCTCTCTCTCTACTCCTAAGGAGCATTCTCGACCCCGTGCACTAGCGCATCGAGGCATTGTCAGTGCGTGAAGCCCGCGTGTTGCGTTCTCCGTGTCAGTGTTCGTTCTCCGCACTACCAGCGGTCCGCGAATGCGCGACGATCATAAGCCTCGGATTGCTGTGTCGCGCGGCTTGAAGGCACGCGCCACAATTGCGACTTCTCCTGCTCTCGCATACGCACGGCCGGGTACGCCCGTAGCGGCGGCATCGGCGGCGGGTGAGCAGCACCAGAGCCTCCTCGCGCTGAGAACGGCTCGTCGTGCACCCATTGCTTCGGGTACGAGAGGAGACGCTCCTGACGCTTCGCCTCACAGCATGCAGGCCAGCGGTTCGGGTCGTCCGGAGGCGGTAAGCGGCCGCGCGGTATCTCGTACGTCCGTTCACCAGCGTGCGTACTGCAGGCCAACCGCCGTTCAAAGGCCGTACTTTCGCGGGCCGAGACACTATCCGTGGTAGCACCCGCTGGCGGTAGTCGCCACTGGCGAGAGTCTTCGCGAAGCCGCTCGCGAAACGAGAGCGACGAGCCATCCTTGCCGTTGGTGAGAGGTCTCCCACAGCCCCCACGCCCTTTGGCCCGCAGATCGCTCTCGCAAGCGCGTGCCTCAGTGCTGCAGCTCTCAACAGGGCGAGGTCGCCGCTTTGTGACCCGCTCTTCGTTTTGCGGCGCCGGCGTCGCATCAGTTTGCGGCGCCCAGTGGGTCACCCCATGCGAGGTGACGAGCATCGCCCCATGCGACGTGACCGTACTGCCGTCCTGGAGCTGTACGGTGGTGACGATCGAGCCATCATTGGCGTCGGGGCTCGCAGGGTCATCACGCCGTGTTGGGCTTGTCGGGAGATCGCGTCTACCAGTAACCGAATGTGTGCGGTTGGATGGCTGAGGCACGGCCACGGCGCCATCCAGAAGCTGGATGGGATTGACGAATACGGGCTTGGGCGGGCGTGTTTCGAAGGGGAGTTTCGTTGGCGAGCTCGCTGCAGAGCGGCGCCTCTTGTCGCTGCAGAGCGACGCCGCACACAGCCGGCAATTGACAATCATGTGGGCTTTGCACGGCTTCCCCTCGCTAGCCACCGGCGGCCCTGCCGACCTGTCTGGACGTATAGGGCCGTGAGGGAGGCTGGCGACTCTGGGTGGCCTCGCAGGCTTCTTTGACGAGGCCACCGAGACTTGGGTCGAGACTTCGGGTGGCGGCAACGGGGCGGGAGCAAGACTGGGCGGCGGCGGTGCCTTTGGCGGCGGCGGAACCGGCGACGCTCTTTGAGCTGCTTTTGCTGCCTTGTACGCCTCGATTCGCTCAGGCGGCGCGGCAGGTACGGTCTTGCCTCCATTTGTGGTGCTATGCCCATGGAGCCTCCGGATCGCGCGTCGACGCATTCTTTCAATCGCACTCCTCACATGGTCCTGCTCGATAATCTTCATAGCAATGATCTCATTCAAATCCTCGGGCTCATCAGCGTTTCCGGGCGACAAAGTCACCATGAGCGGCGGAATGACCACACCCGGCACTACCTCCTTGAATAGGTCAAGGTCCGCACCGGATTTGTAGTAGTTGCTCTGGATGATCTCCCTGAGTAGGTCGCGGAAGGCCACTCGCCCATTGAGCTGGGGCACCTTGAGCGAGAGGCAGAGAGTCGAGGCCTGTTTGAAAGTCTTGCCCTTGACGCCGAGGGGACGCGGCAGCTGGAAAATCAACTTTGGCACGTCTTCCATCTTCATGAAATTGGTCGCGTCCGGGTCGTACTGCGCCCACGCCTCGCTGAACATCTCGAGGTCGGATGCCGAGGCGAGATCGCTGCTGGTGTGGTGGAGAGTCGCAAAGTTCTCGATGATGACGGCCACCACAAGATTGAGGAATATGAAGCTGCTCAGGACTTGGTAAGAGATGAAGTATGGCACGGCCACGGTCGAGCCACAGTCACCCGCGGCCTGCGTGCAAGTGCCGCTTTCCTCGTTCTGCATCGCGTCGGCCATGATGCTTGACCAGTCGTCGCCCGTCATGCACTGGAAGAGGACGAGGAAGGCCGAGTTGAACGTGTCGAGATTGCGGAAGCTGGTGATGCCGCCCTGTACGCCGTGGTGAGAGACGAAGGTGAAGAGGTTGACCCCGAGGACGGCGTAGATGAAGAGAATCAGACAGAGCAGCGAGCCCACGTTGAACAGCGCCGGGAAGGAGAGCACCATCGTCACTATGAGGTTGCGAAGCTCGCGCGCACCCTTGAGCAGGCGCAGGATGCGTAGAATGCGCAGCACGCGCAAGACACGCAGCAGCATCGGCGGCAGTGGAAAGTACTGGGCGAGCAGCTGGGACGCGAACTGGTCGAGCAACGAGGTGCACACCAAGAAGAAGTCGAAGCGGCACCAGTTATCGGCAAAGTAGTTGTCAGTACCCATCGCAGTCATCTTGAGGATGCACTCGATGTAGTAGATGTACGAGAATGACTGCATCGCCGTATTATAATAGCCGAACAGCTGCTCGTCCTGCTCGATGCCCCAAAAGTCGCACGCCATCACGCCGATGTTGGCGATGATCGCAGTGGTGATGAAGCTGTCAAAAATCTGACTGGTGATCACATGGTAGCAGATGCGACGCACGTAGCCCTTGGGAGGGACTTGCGCTTTGACGGGCAGCGCGTTCGCAAGAGCCTTCATAGTGGCCGCCCACTGCTGCTGCTCGTTGGTCATGGTTGCGCTGCCGCTCTCCTGCTGCTGGATGCGCCTGAAGTTATCCACGACGACGCCCACAAAGAGATTGATGGCAAAGATGTAGCTCATACACATCCACACGAGCGCAAAGACCGACGCGGCCGAGAAGTCGTTGCGCACTGCCGCGTGGCCCGAGCCCGACGCGCCCATCATGATCCACATCGGCTTCTCCCACGAGTCGCCGGAGCTCATGACATAAAGCACGAGCATGGACTGCCCAAAGTCGTCGAAGGAGCCCCTCGGAGGGTTTGACCAACGCAGTGCGCCGCTGCCAGCTCCCTCCCAGCCGCCATCGCTGATGGGCGCATGCCCGTGCAGCTCGCGGCGCGCCAATACCGCCGCTGTCGGCAAATTCGCCTCGAGAGGGGGCGCTCGAGCCAGTGGCGGTACGTAGTTGTCGTCGCACTCGAGCCGTGTGAGGATGGTGGGGTCGTTACAGCTTCCAAAGGAGCCGCTGAAGAGCTGCATACCGACGACAGAGAAGACGAACTGAAGGACGAAGATGACGCCGAACACGTTGCCGACGGCAGGCATGGCCTTGAAGAGGGAGGTGATGATGAGCCTCATTCCAGCGTTACGCGAGATGAGACGCAGCGGGCGCAGCACGCGAGTGATTCGCAGGACGCGCAGCGGCTGCAGCTGCGGTATCGACTCGGCGAGCAGCAGGATCAACGAGATCATCACGATACAAAAGTCGAGCTGGTTCCACGGGGACTTGAGGTAGGCGTCCTTGGTAAAGAGGAAGCCAAACGTAATCACCTTGGTCATCATCTCGCCGAAGAAGAGGCCCGTGAAGAAGATGTCCATCTTCTGCAACGTGTGCGCCAGATCGGACTCAGGGTCGAGGCGCGGCGAGTCGAGTGCGAGGCAGATCGACGAGACGATGATGGCGGCGATGATCACCTGATCGAACTGCGGCTTGGCGATGAGGTCACGGCAGAAGCATCGGAGCGGGTGGTGTGGCCCAAAGCAGCAGAGCGAGTGCTCCTCGGGCCACGGTGGGTCGGCGTCAGCGGCAGCTTTGCTACCGAGCAGAGCCTTGCGGTTGTGGTCACCGGCGTCCGCGTCGTGGCTCGCGTGCTCACCCTCCTCCGCGTAACGGCTCGTGTCGGAAGGATTTCTAGCACTCTCCGTCGCCCGGTTCGTCAACCTGTCGCGCGACGTGCTCGCGAGCGATGACAGTGGCGAGGACGACTCCTCGGCAAACTCATTCAAGATCACCGCTATGAGGAGATTCAAGAGAAGGAACTTGCCGAGCATCACCACGAAGATGAAGAAGAGCGATACGGGTGCGCCCAGGATGGCCGCGGCCGGCTCCAGCGCCTCAAACCACTCGCCTGTTAGCAAGATGAAAATGGTAATCATCGCCGGCCCACAATAGTCAAAATGATAGTAGGGCTTCTCCTCGAGCGACTCGTCGGCGCACAGCCCACCGGGGCAAGGTTCGAGCGAGTAGCCCGTCTTCGGGGTATAGAGGCCGCCAAGGAGCTGCATGCCAAGCAGCGCGAACATGAACATCGTGAGCACCATGAGCACCACGAGGTTGTTCATCTGGGGAATCGCTCGGATGAATGTGATGACAATCTTGTACAGGCCTTTCCAGCTGCGCATGAGGCGCAGCACGCGAAGCACGCGAAGCATTCTCAGCATTCGTAGCACCCGAAAGGCGGACACATTGGCACCGCTCGCGGTTGCGAGCCACGTGACAAGCATCTCGATGATGCTGAGGATGACAATCGTGCCGTCGAGGCAGTTCCAGCCATCGGCCCAATAGGCCGCACAACCCAGCCCAATCAGCTTGATGCCCATCTCGATGATGAAGCACCACGTGATGACGGTGGCTGCACTTTCCAGATCCGCAGCATACTCTTCGCTCATGCCCTCATAGGCCATGCACATCAACACCATGTTGACCAGCACTAGCGCCGTCGAGGTGTGGTTGAGCCACTCTGCGTTCGCGATCACCCTGAATGGGCGACGGCACAGCCCATCCGGCGAGCAGTCAGCACAGGCGTCCGAGAAGCTGCGAGGTGGCTTAGTCGTGCCGTCTGAGAGCGCGGACTCGCCCGCGAGCAGCGTTGCTCGCTCGTCGTTGCCAGCCCTCTGGCCGTGGCCGCCGAGGACCGAATCGGAAGAAGTCTCCTCGCTGCCATCGGCGCCGAGAGCATCGGTGGAGCGCGAGGAGCTCTGCGTGCGCGCGGAGCAAGAGGATCGAGCAGAAGTCGCGGTGCTCCTCTCGAGCTTCAACTGCGCCCGCGTGTCGGAGTATTCGAGGAAGATGACCGCCAGGAAGAGGTTGATTACGAAGAAGCCAACGACCATGATGATCAGGACGAAGTACATCCACACCAATGGACTGAACGCAGCCATGAGAGAGTACATGGACGTCGCCCAGAAGTCGCACGTGATCGATTGGAAGAAGGTGATGAAGAAGATGGCGACCGAGTCGAACGAGGTCAGCCCGTGATTCGGATCCATGTCGAAGTAGGCGCACGCCGACCCATTCGGGCACTGCTGCGCGTGGTCGAGGTGCGGGTTGCACGGGATGCCGCTGTCCCAAGCCGTTTGGTCAATGTCGCTGACACCAGCATCGGCAGCCACGCGCGCCTCAAGCAACCGGCGACGCACATCGCTGACCGGGTGCCCAGGCGTCTCCTCGAAGCCGGGCAGAGCGCACCGGTAGTGCAGTGACCCTTTGAAGAGCTCCATGCCCACGATGCCGAAGACGAGGAAGACGAAGCCACCCAGCCCCAAAACGTTGCCCATCTTGGGGAGCACCGACAGGATCCACTGTACGAGCAGGGGCATGCCTGGCACGCGCTTGAGTGCGCGCAGCGGTCGCAGTGCGCGGAACGCTCGTAGCACCGAGTAATTACCCATCGACGGGAACAGGATGGGCAACCACGCGAGCGAGACGACGAGGAAGTCGAGCTGGCACCACGGGTCGCGCAGGTAGGCCTCACGGTGCCAAATAAAAGAGTAGGCGAGCACCTTACTCAGGAGCTCGAGAGTAAAGATGATAAGGAAGACCCACTCGAACACGCCAAGGATGGCTTCCTTTTCTGTGCCCTCCGGATCAAGTGGCGACTCAGATGCCATCGTGCAGCAATTCACCAAAATAGTGACCAGGATGATCGGGTCGAACCACTTGGACTCTACCATCAGGATAGCGCTGCGTCTCGGCTCGCGCCAAATGGGCAAGCCAGGTAAGCATCCGAGCACGCCGGCATACAATTTGCCGCTTGGTCCGCGCACCTCCGAGCCCTTGAACCCGGGTCGACGCAGCGCGTCGAGGTTGGGGATGCGGGCGTTGAGCTCGGCCAGCGCCTGCAGCAACGAGCTGCGTTTCCTCCCCATCCTTGTGGGGCCAGCACTGCAGCAGCTCCGCGTTGGTCGCTCCCCAATTCCCTGGGATTCCAGAGGTGAAGTCAAGTCAAGTCAAGTCAAGTGTGGGGTACGAGCTCTTCGCTGGACTCTTTCAAGATCAAACTGATAAGAGTCACAATAAATCGCGCGCCGCCTCCCCCCCTTGCGGATGCGGCGACATCGACCTCCTCTTGGCGCCGTACGGCACCACCTCGTGGTCGTTTGTGTACGATGTCGTGGAGCCCGTCGGCGAGGGCGTGAGCAAGCCTCGTCGATCGGCGGCAGTCTGCACGGGAGACCCCCTGAGAGCCACTGAGTCCGCCGCCGTTGCTGCTGCGGCAGTTGATCCGACTTCGTCCTCGTCCTCCTCGGAGGACCCCTCGCGGTTCAGCGCGTCGAGCGCCCGTCGCGTGGCAGCGGCAAGGTAGACGCCCAGAGCGACGAGGGCGCTCACGGCGACGAGCGGGCCGATGGTCGACCATCGCAACGAGCTGCTCCCAGCTTCGGCGCCACCGACCGCCACGCTCACGCGATGCACGCTCACGCCCACGAGTGCGAGCGTGCCCGTGTTGTACACCTCGACGACGCACAGCGCCACCGCGAAGGGGAGCGGCGGCGCCGCGAGCGCGGCCAGACCGTAGTTTTTCAAGGCGATTGGGATGTAGGCTGCGCGGCTCAGGAAGCAGATGCGCCACGGCGCCTGCGTGACCGTGAGCCGCATCGCGCGCAGCAGCTGATGCTGCTCAAGCCAAAGTGGGAGCCTACGGCGGCCGAGGAGGCTGCGGCCAAGAGCATACGAGGCTAAGCAGCCGAGGACCTTGCCCGTGTAGACGAGCGCGAAGCCGCCCACGAGACCGTAGGCAATCATGATCACGAGCTCAATGGGCGTCGACGGGATGAGGCACATGATCCAGATGGCGATGAAGAAAACGAGAGCAACCGCGGCCGTCATTGGCGTTTCCGCAGCGCGGCGCGCGGCCAGATCGAGCGCATGCCTCGACCACGTACTCCAGTGATCGAACGAGGCCGTGACAAGCACCACAGCGGTGGTGAGCAGCAGCGCGGTGACGAGGAGCCGAAAACCGCGCATGTCCATGTATGAAATGTGTATGAATACTGTTCTATTGTCAATGGGGAAACTTGGTCGCCAGGTTGGTGATTGCGGTTCATCAACCGAGACAACCGCCAATTCGATGGCTTGTGTTTTGAGGCGCCATGGCGAGCACAGTTTCGTCGAGGACGCTTTCCATTCATCGCGCGAGAGTCATGGTCGAGCGCATTGCGCTGCGCGCCGCGCGCGCAAAACGCTGCGCCGTGCCACTCCTTTGGCGCCCTCGCGCCTGCGCTGTGCAGCAGCGTTGCAAGCAGCCAGGCGCCGCTCGCAGGCGGCTGCGGCTCTCGCGTGCTCGGGGCCTCTGCTCTGCGAGCTCTGCGTGGAACCACTCTCGCCTGACATTGCTCTTGGCTGACTGCGTGCTTCCCCCCCCCGCTGCGCAGACGGACGGGTTCGTCTACGGCAAGGATGAGATGCTACAGATTTACAAGGATGGCCACTTCAAGGACGCCGAGTTCACATCAAAGTTCCTGCACGTGCCGAATGCGACGACTCCCGAGTACCTCATCCCGCTCGCGCTGCTGCCCATCGAGCCGGACGAGGTCGAGCTGCGCCTCAATCCGGTCATCGTCGGCAACCCGGGCGAGGGCAAGGGCGGGGGCAAGGGCGGTCGCGGCTTCCAGGACCGCGAGGGCGGCGGCAAGGGCAAGGGCAAGGGCGGCAAGGGCGAGCGCGATGACCGTGCTGCCTGGGGTCGCGACGGCGACGAGGGCGGCAAGGGCAAGGGCGGCAAGGGTGAGCGGGCGGGCCGCGAAGGGCGCTCGAGCACCGAAGCACGCACCAGCGGCGGCTCTGCCGCGCCCTGGGATCGCGACCCACGCGACTCGGACGGCGCCGAAGCGGCGCTTCCCGCGGGCTTGCCCGCTCCGGGCAGCAGCGCACCCGCCGGCGGCGTTGTAATGGGCGCGACGCCGACGCCCGCGCCTCCGCCGCCCAAGGACTGGTACTACCGCGACCTCGAGGGCACGGTCCAGGGCCCCTTTGACGAGGCGCAGATCGCCGAGTGGTACTCTGCCGGTTACCTTCCTGCCCAGCTGATGATGCGCGAGGCGGAGCAGTCCGATACAGCGTACAAATCGCTGGCCGACCTGACGCAAGCCGGGGGGGGCGAGCCGCCGTTCGTGCGCGCGTCGCGCTTGCGCGCCAAGTACGACGCCGAGCAGGAGGCCCTCGCAGCCAGCCCAATGGCACCGTTTGGGACGAGCACAGCCGCGCTGATCGCCTCGCAGAAGCAACTCGAGGCCGAGCAGTTGGCGGCGGCGCAGAAGGCGGCGATAGCGGCGGCGCAGGCGCAGCAGCAGGCGCAGCAGCAGGCGCAGCAGCAGCAGCAGGCGGAGGCCATGCGTGCCGCGGCGGCGGCCGCGCAGGCCGCCGCGCAGGCCGCCGCGCAGGCCGCCGCGGAGGCGGAGCAGAAGCTGCTGCTGCAGCAGCAGCAGCAGCAGCAGCAGATGCTGGTGATGCAGCAGCAGCAGCAGCAGCTGCTGCTGCAGAGGCAGCAGCAGCAGCTACAGGCGGCCGAGGAGGAGCGCCACCGACAGATGATCGAGCAGGCGCGCGCACAGACCGAGGCGGAGACGCGACGGCAGGCTGCCGAGCATATGGCGCGCGCACAGGCCGAGGAGCTTGCGTTTCGTCACGAGCATCTGGCGCGCGAGCATCTGGCCCGCCAGCAGGCCGAGGAGCTTGCGTTTCGTCAGGTGGCACTCGAGGAGGCGAAACGTCGGCAGGCCGAGAACGAAGCTCTCGCTCGACGGCAGGCGGAGGAGGTGGCCCGGCGGCAGGTGGCGCTCGAGCAGCAGCAGCGAATGCTCTCGATGCTCCCGCCCGCGGGCGCGGCGAACGCTGGCTCGGCGCTGCTCTCGCTGCTCCAGGGCAGCGCGGCGGTGCCCCCGCCTCAACCAGCGCCGGGCTCGGCGCTGCTCTCGCTGCTCCAGGGCAATCGTTCTTCACCTGCGGTGATGGCGGGCGGGCCGCCGGTGCTGGAGCAGCCGGGGGCGCAGCCGGACGCGAGCGCTCGGCACGACGCGAGCGCTCCGGCGGAGGGCGACCTGCCCGGCACGACGCTCGACCTGACCGGCTGGGGCCGCGGGCGCGGTCGCGGGCGCGGCGTGTGCTCAGCGGCGCTTGGGACGGCGCGGATGCGCGAGGGAGTGGCTGGCGATGGCGGTCCGCTCCTTTCGGCGCTCGGCGCGGCGCTCGGCGGCCTCGGGTTTGAAGGGTCCGACGGCGCGGGCGGCAACCTACCGTCCATGCCCGCGGGCTTCTCCCATGCCGACGTCGCGGGCGTCACCGGCGGCGCCGACGAGGACGACGAGGGCGGCAAGGGCAAGGGTGCCCGCAAGAAGCGCGGCAAAAAGGAAGCTGAGGACTTTGCGTCCGTGGCCGCGTCCGCCGCCCAACGCTCGGCGGCCGCCCTCGCCGCAGAGGAAGAGCGTATGCTCGCTGCCGCCCTCGCCGAGTCGATGAACACGCCGCAGCCGGGGCAGCCGCCACTGGGCACCGGGCAGCCCGCCTTCTCGGGATGGGGCCAGCAGCAGGCGGCGCCGCTCTCGCTCGCGCAGATCCAAGCTGCTGAAGAGATCGAGCGTCGTAAGCGTGAGGCCGAGGCCGCCGCCGCCGCCGAGCAGCGCCGCCAGGCCGCCGCCGCCGCCGGTGCGGCCAACAACTCGGCGTGGGGCTCAGGGACCTCGATCAGCCAGATCTTGGCACCGACCGGTGGGCTGCCACCGGCCGCGCCCGTGTCGGCGGCCGGGCCGCCGTCCAAGGCACCAACGTCGTTCGCCGAGCTTATGGCGGTGGCGCAGGGTCGGCCCTCGCCCTCGGCCGCCGCCACCGCCGCGGCGGATGATGGCTTGCTTTGGGACTACGGAGCGCCCGCGCCACCAACAGCGAGCGCGCCGCTGCGAGCGGGCGGGTCGCCCACCAAGGGCGCCGTCCTGGGCGCCGCCGCCGCCGCCGCCGCCGCCTCGTCGCCCGCGCAGCCCGGGTCCGAGAAGGCGAAACGAGGGAAGAAGGGCAAGGGCGGCGACTCGCCCGATGCCAACGGCGCCGGCGCCGGCGCTGGTACCGCTCTCGAAGCGGCCGCTTCGTTTGGCGGTAGCGACGCCCCGATGCCACCCGACATGATCAAGTGGTGTGGGCAGCAGATGAAGGCACTTACGGGCAACGACGACACGACGCTCGCGCAGTTCGTCTTTTCGCTCCACTCAGAGGACGAGGTGCACTCGTACTTTGCCACGTACCTCGGCACCTCGAAGGCTGTCGACACCTTCGCCAACGAGTTTACGCTTCGGAAGCGCGCGGCGCGCGGCGTCGGCGAGAGCCGCGAGTGGCAAACGGCGGGCGGCAAGAAGGCGGCGGCGGCGACGCCACCCAAGGAGGACGAGAACGGTTTCTCGGCCCCCAAGGGGCGTAAGGGCGCGCCCAAGAAGAAAGTGGCCGACCCCTCGATGCTCGGCTTCTCAGTGGAGAGCTCTCGGATCATGCAAGGCGAGATCGACTTCCCCGAGTGAGCTCGCCGAACAAGATCGACTTCCCCGAGTGAGCTCGCCGAACGAGATCGACTTCCCCGAGTGGGCTCGCCGAACGAGATCGACTTCCTCGAGTGGGCTCGCCGAGCTCTCCGAAGAAGCTCCCCGCAGAGCAATTGGCCGATGAGGGACCAACACCTGCAGAGAGGATGGCCGGAGACCCTGATCGGGCGAGGTGGCGAGACCCTGAGCGCGCAGCGGCGGCGGCAGCGGCAGCGGCGGCGGCGATGATGACGGTGGCGGTAACGGGGCGGGGCAGGTCATGTGGCGGCCTAGCGCCCATGCTGACAGGCGGGGGTTCATGTAATGCTTCCTGGTGGCAGGCAGTGGCCTGCTGCATGCTGCGGCTGCTGACCTGCTGCTGGCGACGCGGCCTGATGAGTCGTGCCCGCGTGCGAGGATGCCTTGTGAGACTGACGAGATGCCGATGCTGTGAAAACTAAGCCATGCTGTGACATCGGCAGCGTGGCAGTCGAGAAACTTGAGGGCCAGAGGCGCGTGGAATCCTGAGAGTGAGAGGAGCAGACGAGATCGTATCTCGCGCGGTAGCGAGCGATGAAGGAAAAGCGCGCCCAGTATTAACAGCCAGTTCACACTAGGGTTCGTTTTGTCAGCGCACAGACACCACGACGGTCGCGACTTCCTGCACTTGGGTCTTCAGCCTACGGACGCGGAGCCGCAGCCCGCGAGCCGCGGCTCATGAGCCAGTCCAGCAGCAGTTCGGCTGTCCCTGAGAAGCCCCGTCGGAAAAAGGATACCGTGCTCACCATGCTTGCAGGGGGGATCGCCGGTGCTATAGAGGCCGGTGCCACATGGCCTGTCGAATACATCAAGACTCAGCAGCAGCAGCCACGGAAGATTGTCGTGCGCGGCGGCATAGTGTCGGCACCGCAGCCGTACAAGGGAATCGTCGAAGGCCTACAGTACAACATCAAGACGGCGGGCTTCTTCTCGGTCTACACGGGTCTCACGCCCACGCTCATCCTCTCCATCCCAAAGTCCAGCTGCCGCTTTGGGGCGAATGCATACTTCCGCGACCAGCTGCGCTCCGCGGACGGTACGCTCTCCGCCGGCGCAAGCTTTGTGGCCGGCTTGTTCGCGGGCATCGCCGAGGCCGTTCTGGTAGTCACACCTCAGGAGACCATCAAGACGAAGCTCATCAGCCTGAACATGGGCTTCCGGAGTGGCGTCCGCCTCATCGTCGAGAGGGAAGGCGTGGCGGGGCTGTACCAAGGCGGCCTCTCCACGGCACTCAAGCAGGGCGGATCGGTCAGTGTTCGGTTCCTCTTCATGTCCGAGTACACACGATGGCTCAAAGGCAGCGCCGAGGCGAAGCTAAGCCCTTCCGAATCCTTCCTCGGAGGCGTTGGGTCCGGGCTGGTCGCGAGTTTCGCCACGCAGCCATTCGATGTGGTGAAGACGCGCATGCAATCCTCGGGAAGGAAGCCATACACGACGACGCTCCAATGCTTCCGGTATATTGTGCGCGAGGAAGGTGCGAAGGTCCTGTTCAGCGGCATCCTAGCTCGCTGCGCCAGGGTGGTGCCAGGCTCAGGGATCATCTTTATGAGCGCCGAGGTCATTTACAACCAACTTGATGCGTGGAAGACGAGGAGTGCAGCCGTTGTTCGTTCGCTGTCGAACCGTCTGATGTGACACCCACCTGTGACAGCGTTACGACATTCGGGGCACTCGGGCCGCATCTCGGCAGTTGCACCCGGTTACACAACGGTCCGTTAGGAGATGTCCGTTAGATACTCACAGTCCATGTCCAGGTTCGTAGATTAGAGGATAGTTGACCATCAGAATCTCGAATACTAAACTTGGGTTGAGTCTAGTTTTACTCCTCCAAACTCCACGCGCGCTACATCGCGCCTTTTCGTCTCCTCAGCGCTTCTTCTGCAACCAAGGGAATGGTATCCTCTGGCAGGTTGGCCATCGGGAACTGCCTCCGAATCAAATCTGTGGCCTGGCGTGCTGCAGTACGTGAGTCCAGCCCAGCGCTCATCAGATCCTGTGTCTCAGCTAGCTGAGCCGCGAATGCCTGCTCTTGCGTGAACCTGTCACGCTCGATGGCGCCGCGTGCAACGGCTCCGGGCTTGTCCCACCATGGCTCCTTGCTGAAAGGAAAGGCCTCCTCTGGTGGAAGAGTGTCGGCAGATGCGTTCTCCGGTCGGCTACCACACCACAGCGCAACCTCAGCAGCTTGCCAGGCGAAGAGCGCTGCCAGCACTCCTCTACGCTGGCCGTCCACTATGGCAAGTTCATCGCGTGGCGCGTCGCGGTTCTCATCTGCGATCATTCTCGGTGCTGGAGTCGCGCGCGGCGACGCGTATTTGTGGAAAGCGCAAGCATAAGAACAGAGAGGACGTCCAGCGATGGCCAGAGCGAGAACAGAGAGGACGGCCATCTTTGTTCAGGAAATAAAATCGAAGAAGTTACACGAATTGTGAAGGGAAAATACGGCTCATCAATAACAGAGCCCACAGAAGAATCCTACGCGCAGCTTACATATTGCCATCGGCGGTTGTTGGTGCATGAAATGGCAAATCGCGCCGTCGCGGCACTCCCCGGCCGGTCGAACAGCCACAGGGACGCCAGGCCACGCTGAATGCCGCCGCTGGCCAACATCACCGAGGAGTCTCCCCGACGTTCGCCGCGAACGGTGCGGCACCCACACAGCGCTGCATCATGCGCACGCGCGCCGCCGTGACTCTCCACGCGCCGCTGTCCCTGAAACCCTACCCGTCTCGCTGTCCATCCAGGTGCCATCCAGCGCAGCCAACGCTCGTCCGGGCGCGCTGCCGCCAGCGATCCGCCCGTCCACCGTTGATGGAAGCCATGGTTCTCGCGGGCCCAAGGTGCTGGCCATCCTGGAGGCCGTTTTGTCCGTCGAGGAGGGCGGCGCTCCTCACGGCGCTCCTCCCTCGCCTCTCAAAAGACAATCTACGTTGGGTGTGAGTGAGCTCAAGAAGAGGAAGGCGGAGCAGGCGAAGAAGAAGCTCGCTCCGGTTCCGGCGCTGATCAGCCGTGATCAGGTGCTCACGTCGCTCTTCAAGATACTTTCGGAGGCGGAGGCAGAGGCGGCTGGTGCGCCCACAGTCGCCGGCAGCGGTGGTGAGGCAGTTGTGGCGGCCATGTGCGGTGGCAGCGCGGCGGCGTCGTCGGCGTCGGGCATGATGGCACCGCCGCTCGTGCCCGTGCCGCCTCAGACGGCGCGCGAGGCGCATCACTCCCGCGATCACTCCCGCAACGGTGGGTCACGGCCGCCGTCGGCGGCCAACGGCACCTTGTCCAACGGTGGTTCTCGGCCGGCTTCAGCGCGGGGTGCAGTCACGTCGCGCCCCGCCTCGTCGTCGCCCACGATTAACTTCCTGAGCAAGATCCTGAGTAACAAGGAGGGCAACGGCCAAAAGGACGTGCTGCCCGCCACAGTGCCCACGTGGAAAGAGGATCTCGTCGATAATGTGCGGCGGCGCGCAGCGGCCCACCAGGCGGTCAAGGACTATGAGGCCAAGTGTGCGGCCGAAAAGCTGGCCGCGGAGGCGCTCGAAAAGGAGAAGCAGGAGATGGCTCGGCTGGAGGCGATGACGACCGCCGACAGCCTCGCGGCCGCTGGCAAGGCCACGAGCCGCGCCGCGTCGGCCCGCGGGCAGCGAGATGCGGAGTCGCCGCGCCCGTTGAGCAGCAAGCATGAGCTTCACGCGCCGTCGACGTCCGAGCCCGCGCCGCCGTCGGCCGGCAACAGCCGCCAGAGCAGCCGGCCCGCGTCCGCGCGCAGCCATGCCGCGAGCGCGTCAGCGACCCCAGCGGACGCGGACGCGGCGGAGGACGAGATGGGCGTCGAGAACAATATGACGGCGGAGCTCGCAGCGATGATAGCACGTCATGACCGCAACGTGCGAGAGAAGCAGGCGCTCATCAGCCACTACAGCAACGAGTACGATAAGCAGGTGCTCCAGAAGCAATTCAATGACGCCGATCACGAGAAGATGAAGCGGCTGCTCAAGAGCAACATCGCCGAGTTGGTGAGGCAGGGCGGCAGGGCAGGCCTGCAGGCGGCGGGCTCGGCTGCGGACCAAGCGCTGCTCATCACGCACGACAAGATGTGCGTCAAGGTGGAGCTGCTGGAGGCCCGGGCGAGCGAGTCAATCAACATCAATACGGCGCTCGAGGGCGCCATCAACAAGTACAGGGCCGAGCGCCAGGACCAGAAACGCTTCCTCCTGGAAACGGACGCGAGGGAGAAGCAGATGGATAAGGACATGCGAGCGTTCCGGGCGGCGGCGCACTCAGCGCTCGATGACAAGGAGCGCGTCCGCGGCCGGCTGCGCCGGATGCGGCACGAGTGGAAGTCTGAGACGGCCTCGGCCGAGTCTGACTTGCAGAGCCTGCGTACCATGGAGGATGAGCTCGATAAGGTGATCGCGATCGGCGAGGCGGCCGAAGAGAAGGATCTGCAGGCGTTCAAGCGCGCCGAGAGCCACCAGATGCGCGTGGCGTACGCGTACACGCAGAAGATCTCGCTCAAGGCGGGCTACATTCGCGCGCAGCTCGAGGGGAATGCCAGGCAGCTGCTGCACCTCGGCCAGTGCGCGGGCGTCTCCGGCCAGAACGCGTCGGCGACAGAGGCCGAGAGGTACGAGGTGAGCGACCCGAACAGCTGCAAGGAGATTCTGCTCCGGACGCATAAGGCCAACGAGACGCGCAACGCATCGGAGCTCGCCTTCTACCAGGAGCAGGCCGACCTGGTGGAGGAGGCCATCAGGGAGCTCACAGAGCTCGAGGTGGAAGAGGAGATCCTCACGAAGCGCTCCAAGGCCGCCACGGCCGCCAATTGGTCCAAAGGCAAGCACCTCCTCGACCAGGTTGCGACGGCCGATCGCGAGGCGCGCCGTCAGGAGCAACTGCTCAGTCAACTCGCGAGCGTCGCGCCTCAGCTTGAGAGTTGCCTCGCGCGGCTGCACGAGGCGTTCGCCACGCTCGGGACGGCGCCCAACGGCCTGCGCCCGCCGCTGCCCGCCAGGTACGTACCCAAGGGGCTCGAAGCGCCGCGCGACAAGCAGCCGTCACACGTGCAGGTGTCTGTCTCCATGGAGCAGCTTGACGCTCTGCTGCAGACGCTCCAGTCGCGCGTGACGCACCTCGTCACGATGCGCGGCGTCGACGAAGAGACAGGCGAACCCATCCCACTCCATGAGCACCTGCGACCCTTCGTCGAGATCCCCGAGGCGCGCTCTTTTGCCGAGACGAAGGCGGAGCATGACGAGATGGTGCTCGCCCTCTTCAAGCGGCGCGAGGCCGAGGAGAAGGACGCATGATTGGCGTCGGGAATGGCGTGGGGGGAGGGGCACGTCATCGCGGTGCTTACCGACGGCACGCGGACTCTCATTAAATGGACATGTGTGTCATGTGTGTGGTTATGTCCGTCCATGGCCATGCGGACACGCGCTCCGAGGGTACGCGAGAATCCGAATGTCAGAGAGTGGTTTCAAGTGCAGTGTGCATGTGTCTTCTGTGTCCATGACCATGTACGATGATTCCAAGTGGAAAGACACCTATAACATGATCTCACGTCCTCGACTCTAGAGCTCGACCTCAGAAGTGCTGTTGCCGAGTCACAGTCCGCACGTGCATATTTGCGCATGTTCCATCTAGGCGGGGCTGGGCCTGCATCAACCTCACCTCTTGCGGAAGGTGATCCGGCCTTTGGTGAGGTCGTAGGGCGATATTTCGCACGTGACCTTGTCACCCACGAGGATTTTGATCGAGTTCTTGCGAATTCTGCCTGAGATATGCGCGAGGATGACCTGCGGCGCCCGAGCAAGAGAGAGACACAGGCTTGTGAGCAAGCGTCGACAACGTCCAAAAGAACCGGCCAGCGCTGCGTGGCAGTGCAGCTGCGAGTGGAGTTCACAGCAGAGTTCGCACCTGCTCGGTGTCGTCCAGCTGCACGCGGAAGTTGGCATTCGGCATCGCCTCGAGTACAATGCCCTCAAGCTCGAGCACGTCTTTTTGCTCCTTCATGACGATGGAGGAGCCGGCAAAGGTGGTGGCCGCGGCGGGCGCGCGGCATCGCGAGGCGGAGGGCACGCCGAAGGCCTGGCACGTCGAGCTGATGAGCAGGACCAGCAACGCGATGAGCGCCATCGATCGGTCAGACGACGTTCTGAAAAATCTGCGAGCGCCACCCTTGCGCCGCCCTTTGGGCTCTTTTGTAATCAGCGAAACAGGACACAGTGAACCCTTTGGGACCAGCCGTTCATGAACATGTAGTCCAATGGAGGCAACCTTCACATAGCGGGGCCCCGAAGGAATAATCGCGCGGAGGCAATGCGCCGCCTGTTCATGCGCCCCTCGCTGCTCGGGACTCCCGGAGCGTCGCTGCACTCAGCGCTCAGCTGCATCGGCTGGCTGCTGCTCGCGCAGCCCGTCGCCGCCGGCACGCTCTCTTCGGACCAGCTCTTCATCTCGCCGCTCTCGTCCGTCCTCATTTTCATCTTCATGCTTGTGTGCCTCGAGTACGGCTCGCGCTTCTTCCTGCGCATGCAGCAGCCACCCTCGCTCGACTGGAAGGTGCTCGACCACTTCACGGGTAATCTCTTCGACGTCGAGGCGCGGCGGCGGCAGCTGCCCGACAACCTCGGCCTGCGCGGCGTGCGCTCGCTTCACGCAATCTCCTCGGAGAGCGACCCGGTGCTGCAATCGCAAGCGGCGTCGAACATCGCGACGCTTGTGCACCTGGCGGCGGCAGGCAGCCAGGAGCCACCGCCCGCGCAGCTGCGCGCGCTCGCCAGCCTTGTCGGCCGCTTCACACCGAGCTCGCGTGGGATGGCGGCGCTCGGCATCGCTTTCGCCGCGCTCGACCCGGCACGTGCACCGCTGCTGCTCGAGTGCGGCGCGGTGCAGGCGGTCTTAGAGCTCGCGTGCGACGTGAATGAGGAGCCCGATGCGCAGGGTGCGGCAGCGCTCGCGCTCGCCCTGATGGCCGGTCAGGAGGCACTCCGTTCCACGATGCTCGCCGGACGGGCACTCCCGGCGATCGAGGCGCTGCTTGGCTCCCGCAACCCGGATGCGGTGCGGTGCGCAGCGTGCGCGCTCGCAGAGGTGGCGGCGCACGCGGAGGCGCCCGCGCGCATCGTACAGGCGCTGCCGCCTCCGGTCCTCGTGATGATCTGCCGCTCAGAGGACCAGGTGATGACCTCGGATTGCATGCTGATTGCCTTCCTCATCAGCGCTCAGAGGACCAGGTGATGACCTCGGATTGCATGCTGATTGCCTTCCTCATCAGCTCTCCGATGACCAGGTGATGACCTCGGATTCCTGCCTGACAGGTGATGCAGACAGCGGCCGCACGCCTCTTCGGTGCCCTCGCCGCCGACGAGCGGCTCCGGCTGCTGCTGCTGCACGCGGGCTGCCTGCATCCGCTGCTCTCGATCGTGCACACGTCGCGCGGCGCGGTCGCGCGCTTCGAGGCCATGCATGCCCTCGGGCTGCTCGCCGTGCGTACTGAGGAGGGTCGACGCAGGCAGGGGCGCGAGCGCGAGGTGCGCGCGCTCCTCAACGGGATGGCCTCTGATTGCCATTGATTGCCATTGATTGCCATTGATTGCCACTGATTGCCTCTGATTGCCACTGAGTGCCTCTGATTGCCAATGAGTGCCAATGAGTGCCAATGAGTGCCTCCCTCATTGCATGCAGGTGCGCGCGCTCCTCAACGGGCTGGCCGAGTTCGCCTCGGCGCTGCTGCGCACGCGCCAGCTGCAGGTGCTCAATACGGCGCTAAACGCGCGCCCCTTGGCCGAGCTGCTTGCGTACTACGTCCCGCGCCCCGAGCTGGCCAAGTACACCCTCGAGCACGAGCTGACTCGGATGGAGTATCGGGTGCGAACGGCGGACGGTGTGGAGCTACGGAGCACTGAGTCGATCCGAGCGCACTATGAGTCGCTCGATGAGGCTGGTCAGGGTGGCCTGCTCTGGCGGCTGGCGAACCAGTCGTTGCTCGCGGACCTCATCAGCGAGCTCCATGCCAACGGTTTCGTTGACATCGCTCTCGGTGCGAGCGTGAGGGCCACCTCTGATCACCTCTGATCACCTCTGATCACCTCTGATCACCTCTGATCACCTCTGATCACCTCTGATCACCTCTGATCACCTCTGATCACCTCTGATCACCTCTGATGACCCCCAATTGCCTCCCTCATCAGGCGCGAGCGTGAGGGCCACCTCGGTGCGCTTTGCCCTCGACTTAGGAGCCCAGGTGCTGCGCGTGACCGCCGTCGTGGGCGTCTTCGTCGCAGCACCCGCCGCACCCGGCGGCAGCGGCGGCGGTGGCGGGGGAGGCGGCCTTGGCGAAGAGGACGCTCTGCAGCTGGTGCGCTTGATGGCCCACTGTGAGGTACGCCTTCCGCCCACGACGGCGTTCGCTTCGGATCCAGCGTCGGCCGAGGCGGCGGTGGTGGCCTCGGCGGCGTCGGCCGAGGCGGCGGTGGTGGCCTCGGCGGCGACGGCCGAGGCGGCGGTGGTGGCCTCGGCGGCGACTGCTGGCAGCAGCAGCAGCAGCAGCAGCAGCCAAAGTGGCGCCGTCGTGGGCGCCATAGCCGGCGGTGGCGACAGTGGTGCGCCGGCCGCCGCGCTGACGAGTCCAGCCAAGGGCCACTGCCGGTACCTAGTGCGGCCGGCCAAGCGGCAACCGTCCATCCTCAGGTACATGCCTGTTCTACTGCCTCTACTGCCTCACCTGCCTCACCTACCTCACCTGCCTCACCTGCCAACCGTCCATCCTCAGGAGCGACCTCTGATGACCTCTGATGACCTCTGATTGCCTCTGATGACCTCTGATGGCCTCACCTGCCAACCGTCCATCCTCAGGAGCGACCTCGTCGGAGCGGCCAAGCTACTGGCCGAGCGGTACGCGCATGCGGAGGAGAACGAGCTGCCGCTCTGCCTTCGCCGCCTCCATATGGAGCAGCGGCAGGTGCCCACCCCGGAGGAGGCCGAGGCGGCGGCGCTCCTCAAAAAAGCGCAGGCGGCGCAGGCGGCGCAGGAGGCGCAGGAGGCGCAGGCGGCGCAGGCGGCGCAGGCGGTGCAGAGGCCGAGGGAGGCAGCACAGACAATTGCAGAGGAGGCGGCCGACGAGGGGGCAGCCGAGGATGCGGCAGCGGAGCAGAAGGCAGGGGCAGCCGCGGCAGGGTCGGAGGCTGCAACCGCTGCTGCCCCTGCCGCCGCTGCTGCCCCTGCCGCTGATGACGACCTTCTCCTTTCACCACCGGGAGCAACGCCCTACACGCCCACGAGTCCTAGTGCGGTACAACCGGTTTGGCGACCTCCGCAAACCGACAGCCGACTTCACACCGACAGCCGACTTCACACCGACAGCCGACTTCACACGGACGAGGACGAGATGCCCTCCTCGATGTCCTCTCCCGAGCGCGCCATTTTAGGCAACTCTCCCGAGCGCGCCATTTTAGGCAACTCTCCCGAGCGCGCCATTGTAGGCAACTCTCCTGAGCGCGCTCCAGCCGCTGTGTCGACCTTCATGTCCCCAGAAGAACCAAAGTCTCCAAAGTGGGACGACGACGCGCCTGACTGGCTGACGCACGCCGTGGCTGTGTGTAGCGTCTCCAATACCCCCACCGACGCCGCACCCGCACCCACACCCGCACCCGACGCCACCGCCGCGGCCGCGGCCGCTGCCACCGCACCAGAAGCCGTCGGCACCGACGCCGACGCCGACGCCATCGCCGCCGCCGCCGCCATCGCCGCCGCCGCCGCCATCCCCGCGGCCTCCGTGGGCGCCGTTGGTGCGGGCGCGCCGGCGCCGCCCGAACCACTGCTGCTCTCGCAGGTGTCGATGTATCATCCGTCGGCGGCGCTCGATTCGCTGACCGGTACTGACCTGGGCGCCGGGCTGCGTGCTGAGCTTCGCCAGTCTGGGGTTCGTCAATCTGGAGGCAAGCTTCGGCCTCCGCGCCACGCTTGGGACGGCGCTCGGGACCCCTCTCTCGGGTGGCATGCCGGGGAGAACTCCTCGGTGACGGATTCGGTCGAGGCGGATGTGGAGTCGTTGCTCTCAGTCGACTCGGCCAGTGTGGCCTCCGACGCACCGCCAAGCTTCGCCGACGTCGCCTCCGGCGATGAGAGTATGCCGCCCACGCCAATCCCTCGACGGCCCAAGCCCAATGCCAATGGCTCTGAAACCCAAGTCAAGCAGCGCCGGCCACGGCGCGAGCACGCACGGCAGCCGAGCGCGGCGACGGGCGCTGGTGCTCCCGACTCGCTCTCGGCACATCGCGCCCAGCTACGCGCCATTCGCAGGGAGAGTCGACGAGCGGCCCGGGAGGAGGCGGCCGAGGACGCTGCTGCCGGCGCGGAGGCGGCGGCGCTCACGGCGGCGCTCAGCGGCGCGTCCGTCGATGCCTCCGCGGCAGCCAATGGATGTGCGATGCCGGCCGCAGCCTACATGCCGCCACCGCCGCCACCTTCGTCTTCCGCCGTCGCGGGCGCCGTCGCGGGCGCCGTCGTCGGCGCGACACCGTTGGTCAGCGCCAAGGCCGCCAGCGGCACCGCCACGGGCGCCGCCACTGCTTCTACGGGTGGATGTCGCCGTCGTCGCGGAGCGACCAGCGCACCGAGCGGCAGTGTGGGCGCCGGCGGCGCCGGCGGTGCTGCGGGCGGCGTGGGCGGCGGGCACAGCAGCGCAGCGCGCGCGGGCGGTGCGTCGGCCTCCCAAGCGGAGGCTTTCTACGCAGAGCTGGCGATCTCACTCAAGGATGCAGACTATGCGGGGACGGTAGGTAGGCTCGGGAGCCACGAGCTCCGCGAGCTTCGTGCGACGAATGAAGCGCTACTGCGGCTCGACCTGTTCCTGATGGTGGTGGCGCACGCGGCGGCCAAGCTTCCGCGCTACTGCTCCGCCATCGAGACACACGTGAGCATGGGCGTGCATGCGCAGCTGTCGGATGCTGACACGCTCGCGCTGCGGCTGGGCGCGATGGCCCTGCGCACCTTTCTGAGCGTGCTCGAGAACATCAAAAAGGAGGCGGACGACATGGCCACCAAACTGGACTCGTGGGAGGAGCGCGATGCCGCCGCCGCGCGCGCCGCCGCCATGGACCCCGACGCCTGACAGCACACGTACGATTGTAGACGAGGCTCATTTCGAGAGCGACTGTGCTACTTTGCATGCACAGAGGCGCCATAGATGCGACAGGGTTGTGCACGAGATCGGAGATGACGAGAACATGCACGAGTTCGAGATACTCGGTACTAGAAGCCCACGGGCAAGTATGTGGAATGTGCTAGTTTGTGTGGAACCTGGCTCGATACATAGCGCCCCCACGACTTATTTAACTGAGCTTTCAGTGGTGTTGCGCATGTCATCCACAGCGAAGGCGCGCGCTCACGATGACGCGCGTACTTCTACAGACGCCGCGCGGCCGCGCAGGAGCTGGAACGTCGAGTTGATATGTTTAGACGGGACCTTCGAAAGCCAGCCGTCCCCGTCGCACCGCTTTGTGTGGGAAAGGAGCGCTAGTGCTCTTCTCTGAGCTTCAACTGGAACATTCCGACATGTTGGAACCCGACAGGATCTTCACTCACCATTATGAGCTGGCACATGCCCAGAGGGCGACACCAAGGCGTTACGACGGTACCCATCAAGTGCGTGCTGTCGTCGACCTGAGGGAAGCTAAGCAACTTCTTGAGGAGCAACGGCTTGAGGAATCACGTCGTATGTCAATGGTGGCCGAGCGTGAGAAGCAAGCGTCAACGGCGCGCTTGGGCGGCTTTGCGTCACTCGTGGCCATGCTCGACAGCAAGGAGCCTGGAGGTAGCGCGCTCGCAGTCCGAGCCCTTAAGGTGCAGTCTATGGACCCGGCGTCGCACGTGGCCCTTGCCGAGGCGGGTGCCATCGAGGCACTCACTGCACTTCTCGTCCGTGGCACGTCTCAGAGCGTGGACGAGATGGTGGCACGCACGCTTTGGAACATCAGCAGCCATGCAGACAACAAGCTCAGGGTCGCACGCTCAGGTGCCATCGCCCCGTTCGTGTCGATGCTGCGCAACGGCTCACCAAACGGCCGCGAGATCGCAGCTGGCGCTCTCAGAAACTTGGCGATGGAGGAACGGAACTGGTTGGCCATCCGTGAGGCGAGCGCCTTTGAGCCACTCATCGCGCTGCTCGACGAAGCTGAGGGCTCGTCGACGACCAAGGTAGGGCGTAAGCTAGCGGCTGCCGCCTTGCGTGAACTCTCGACGGACCAAGACCTCAAGCGCGAGTTGATCGAGAAGGGCTGCCCCGGCAGCCCTGCGCTCCGCCGCACCATTGCCGGCGACACACTCATCGATCCGCACGTCTTCGTCGCGAGTAAGGCCGCCTCGAGCTTCTTTGCGCCGAGCGTGGACGAATGCTTGAGCTTCGATTTGAAGGTATCGAGGTTGGACCTATCAAGCTCTCGACGGAAATAATTAGGCGACTTCCGACTACACAGGTCGCACGGCTGTATCCTTCTCATCTGAGCCGCGTACAACCGTTGCAGTACAACGTTATCATGACGAGTAATGTATTCGGGGATCCCACTCGTGAGTAAGAGACTCGCTGTGTATCCGCTCGCCGCGGAGACCGGGTTTGGAAAACATGTCTCCATGTCGCAGATTCCGAGAAACGAACGAACGACGACAAAGCACGCGTGCACAGAAACGAAGAGGGTCACGAGAAGTCGTTGATCAGGCGCTCTCGTTTCGCCTCAGAGTTCTAGAGCGCCGGCTGAGGGTTCCCAAGAACCATCAGCTTGGCCAGCGGCCGGCGAGTGCGAGTGCGGCACTCGAAATGAAACACCCCGTTTCACCTATGGCGGATAAAACCTTCCACAAGGTGCACTGGGCAAAGGTAAGGACCTTTGCACAAGCGCTCGGGTCGATCCGCACATGCATTCAACGAGCGGTGAAGCCCCCTCAGTCGCCACGCAAAGGACACAGCATAAAGATTCACTCTGAGTACATTGGAAAGCTGCGCCAAGGAGTAAAGAGTGGTGCCGCAGCTGCTGCATTTGATTTGACTGCGTCCGCACGGCAAGCGGCAGAAGAGGCGGAGCAGTTGATGGCTACGGGTGGCATTGTGACATCCGTCGAAGATGCTGCTGACCTCGAAAAAGTAGAGTACTGGCAGCAAGGCGATGCGAACCTGGCGACCAAGGAGAATATGGAAGCGCGGAAGGCGCTGAGATATCACAAAGTTGTGCTCGAAGCGCTCCAGATTTATTGGGAAGCAGCGCAGCGCAGCTTGCAGTCAGGGGGTGACTCCTCTGCCGATGAGCTGCACCAGGAGGGCCATGCCATGATGCTGCGGCGCATCTACCGCATCATGATCAAGGACTTTGACCCCGAAGACTGCGAGCGCTCGATTGCCGAGGACTGGGTGCGGGACACAAAGGGGAGGGGGAAGCTCACACGCAAGGCATTTTGCGACGCATTCTTCGAGCTAGCAGATACGTGGACCGCTCATATTGATGCTCATGAGTACGCAGCTTTCTTGAAGGTTCTCTTCGTCTCGGTCACCGTCCAAAAAGAGGTCATCGGACCAGACGGGAAGGTGATGATGGTCGCATTCGTATGGAAGGACGAGGTCGACTGTGTCTTCGACGAAACGTACGCTGAGGAGGAGGCGGAGGACCCTGCCGTCGTCTCAAAGGTAGTGCAGGTCGCAACTCCCGGTGTGACAACTCCCAGTGCAGCACCTTTGAATGTGCCGACACCGGAGACGATCGCAACGCGGGAGCCTACCGCGACGCCTAAGCCGACAGCGACGCCGGAGCCGACAGCGACGCCGGAGCCTATCGCGACGAAGAAGACAAAAGAGTATCGCACTCGCGCCAAAGAGAGCGTCAAGAAAAAAGGCGAGGTGACAGCCAAAAAGAACAAGGCCGCCACGAAAATCCAGTCGACGCGTCGAAAGCAAAAGGCCGTGAGGGAGAAAGAGAAGCGCAAGGAGGCAGTCCTCATCATTCATAAAAGAGTGACGGAAGCCCCGGTAGTCCGCCGCCGCGAACGCGAAAAGAAGGTGACAGAGAGGCAAGGCATCGCTGGTACGCGGGGAAAGTTGCAGTACTGGGCGCTTCGCAAGGGGTTGCCGCCTCGCCTGCAGGAAGCCTTTGACGAGCTTCCCGATGAGGATCAGGCCAATCTTGCAAACCTTTCCGCTGAGAAGCGTGTCAAGTACTTGAAAAACGTTACGAACAGAGGTGTGCCGAGACACGTGATCGAGGCGCGCAAACTGCTCGATCCTCATCTATTGGCGATATTTGATGATCTGACTAGGGCCGATCAGTCCGCAGTAGCTAATCTCTCTCCGGAGAAGCGCGTGATCTTTCTCCTGCGGCGAGCAGACGCGATCGAACGTGCTGACAAAGGCGAGAAGAGGATGCTCTACGAGCGCATGTTGCTACGAGCTATCGTGTGGTCGCAGGCCGAGACGGGGACGTTGCGCCAGGCGGTCGGTATGGGCCTCTGCCGAGCCCTCATCACAGCAGAGGTAGCCGCCATCAAGGATCGACTCGCAGAGCTGAAGCGCAGGAGGGGGGGCGGATTGTTGACGCCCGAAGAGAAGGCCGAGCTCAAGCGCCTTGAGGTCCGCTTGGCGCTGTTGGAGGAGCTCATGAAGCTCCTGGAGCGAATCGCCGTGCTCAAGCGCAAGCGCTCGCCCGAAGAGGAGGCCGAGCTCAAGCACCTCAATATACGCCTGGAGCAGATGATGATTCAGCTATTTGGGGGAGCCGAAGCGGCAGGGGAGGCAAACACGGAGGCCACCGCGGCGGCGACGGCAGACGCGATGGAGGGGAGTCAGGGGTCGACACTGAAGCTGCTATTCCAGAGGACGGCACCACCTATGCTCCCAAAGGAAGATGGCCGTAGCCCTCACGGTGACGTTAGTGCACGACTCAGCTTCACGACCTTCAGCAGCCTCAACTTCAGCCAGGGTGCTCGAGTGCTGGTGATACCTCAGGTGGTGGGGCGTCCTCCGGTGGTGCAGCCCACGTTGGCCAATGTGCGCGCGCATACGCAGGCAAAACCTCAGATGGTGGAGCGTCCTCAGGCCGTGGGCAGTCCTCGATCCTTGGAAGCTCCCTCAAGACACTCTTCGCCAGTGCCGCCCTTCGACGACGAATCTCATTCTTTTTCGGGAGTAGACAGTCTGCTCGTACGCCCGGGCATCGTCGATGCTCCTCTGCAATCGGGCTCTGCTTTTCCGACGGCCCAACTGCCCTCCGTTCCCAGTGCACTGGGCCACGATCGAAAAGCGGTGTTCGATCACCTTGACAACAAACGGAACACGGCTGGGCATGAGCACTTATACCATGTGCAGCAGCAGACCCCGATGAGCGACGCCTCGGTGAGAGATGACTTGTTCGCCTCTCACATCCTTTCACTCCGACCCAGTCCAGGCGCCTCAGTGCGGCCTAGTACCGTTCAGCATTTAGCCAAACCTCCGCAGGCCCAGCAGTCAGCCATACCTGCGCCTGGCTGGCATTCTTTGGGCGATCAAGGCTGGGCGGCTATGTCCGTCGCCAAATGGCCGACCAAGCACGAAGAGGCGCGCCCAAGCACTACAAACATGGCCAGCCGCGACGCGCATGGCCGAACACGAACATGGCGCCCAGGCACGACCATCTCAGCGCGCACGCACTCGAACCTGGAACCTCATCTCAGCGGATCATTCCTCAGCGCCGGGCATGCGGCATTGAGTCAGGGCGGCGAACCCGGAGACGCAGCGCTTGCATGGCGCCCGAGCCGAAGCCGAGGATACTGTGCTCTTAGCCACGCCGGCGGACATGTACCTTTGATATGGTATGCCTCGAGGCATGTACAGCCAGAGCCTCTGAGCCTGGGTGGAGGACAGCAAACGGTTCCTCCTTCCTTGGCTTCAAATCATCAGCCCGATCCGGGCCTCGGGCGCGCTGCCTTGAGCGCGAGCACCAGCCTTCGGGGGCCGCTGGCCGAGAGAAGCGGTGGCAAGTACTACAGGAACATAGAATATGTGGCTCTGAGTCATGGCGGAGGAGTCGCTCTGACCCGCCCAGCTTCCGGCGGCAAAGTGCAGCCGAGTCCCCCACCTGCATCCCTGATGTTCGCGCCACCGCCAGGCTCCCCACGATCGAAGCGGGCTAAGTAAGTAACACACGCCACTTGCGGAGCAAGCCCGTGGCCGACGCTCTGACCTTTGTCGAACGCTCGAGTCGACACGAGTCGACAAAAATAGTCTTTCAACTACCAACTAGTCGCGAATCAACGCGGGCTTCGTATTTCGGGTGTGCCGATGATTGTTGTAATTCGGTATCGTATTGTCGAGACCGCGCGCGCGCGACGCGACCGTGGAATCCCGAATCGCGGCCGACTCGCAGCTACAACCCCAGGACGCGGCCAACCCGACCCCCGCGGCCAACTCAGAAAGGCCGCCCCCGGTGCGAACCCGACCGCCTGCCGCCTCCCGCTCCGAGGCTCCCAGAGCGCGCCTCCCCGCCGGCCTGCTGCTGCTCAAAATGAAAAGCGGTCGGCGAAGATTAAGTACATTAAGGCGCGCGGCCGCGCGCGCCTGACGCGTAAACTCTTTTGCGGCGTCGCGCACCGCTGCGTTCTAGATCTCGAAGTTTGAGTCGCTGAGGTTGCTGCCGCTGAAGTCGGGTGGCCCTCACATCGGTCCCTTTCCGGCTTTATTCCGGCTTGGGCGGTTTGCCGCAGCCGCGAGCCGGACTTGCTTCTTGCACTTGGATAACACTTGGACTAGCTCATTCCTGCGCGGGTGGCACACGGCGCGCGCTCAATTAATGTACAGAACCTCTGAAACGTTTCTCGACTGACTCTCTCACCACCCGGAACTGATCTCTTGTTCTCAAGAATGGAATGCAAACTTCCTTTCTCGGACAAGTTCGTGGGAAAAATCGGCGATGCAATGCCCATGGCCGCCTCTTCGTCGGGAGCGGACGCGGCGCTGATTCAGGTCGATTCGCAGATCGGCATCGTCGAGGCGCAGCTCTCGCGCCTCTACGCGACGCGCAACAGTCTTGCAAATCCTGGCAAGGCGAAAGTCGACGGAGAACGCTTCTCCAACCGTTGCGCCTTCCCGCCGAGCGCCAACCTGAGTCACTGGCGTGGCACGGACGTCAAGATGCCAGTACCGTGGTGCGAGGCGTCTTCGCAGCCTCCGCCATCGCGCTCGCTCGATGAGCTCGCGCTCGAGTGGCAGGAGCGCCGCAAGGCCGATCCCAGCCAGCGGCCGCTGGGCGCCATCCCGGTTCTGCCGTCGCTTATCGTGCCGTGCTGCGCGCACAGCGGTACAACGTTTCTGTGGCGGTGCATGGAGTACGCCTTCCACCCGAAGCGCGTATGCGGCCGCCTCGGTGCCACGTTGCAGAACCCGACCTACGCGGAAAGGCAAAGCGATTGGACCGCGGACCGCTGTGCGCGCCGGCGGTATCTGCTGCCCGGCCTGACCGGCAACATCGAGGGGCACTATGGGTACCGCAAGGAGTGGTTCTTCTACGGCGGCGGCTCGGCCGCGTGGAACAAGGGGTGGCAAGATTACGTGGGCGTCGAGCTGCCGCTGTGCTATTGGGAGCCCGAGTTCATGCAGGCGCTGCGGGAGCGCCCGCTCGACGATACGCTGGCCCACGCGCGCCGGCTTTGCATGGGGCCTTCATATTCACACGACGCGCGAGCATGCCTTCACCGTGCTTGCATTCCGCTCGATCTACACAAGGTGCGCCTGAGCCCCGCGTACGAGCACGAGTACAACAAGGCGACGATGCCGCGCTGGCAGTACCAAGCCACCAAGGCGCTGCCGCGCGTGGTCCCGACGAGCCACTCGGGCGCTGTAGTCTCCGACATGACGCCCAACTACCTATGTGCTCCCAAGGCCCTGCGCAACCTCGCGGGGTCGGTCGGCGCTCCGGCGCACTGGAGGCTGCTGCTGCTCATGCGACCTCCCCTCTCGATGCTCACGGCCTCCTATAAGATGTTCGTGCGCTGGGGATGGGTACGCGTGTACGGCGAAACGTCTCCCGAGTGCCTCTGAGCGTCTCTGACGAGGACGCCTCCAAGTGCCGAGTGCCTCCAAGTTCCTCCAAGAGCCCCTGAGTCACCTCTAAGTGCCTCTGAGTCACCTCGGAGTGCCTCGGAGTACACCATGATTGCACCATGATTGCAGGTTCGTCACCTCGGAGTGCCTCGGAGTACACCATGATTGCACCATGATTGCAGGTTCGTCACCTCGGAGTGCCTCGGAGTACACCATGATTGCACCATGATTGCAGGTTCGTCACCTCGGAGTGCCTCGGA
>Ga0210248_100049_pt1 | contig 85584 bp, 57 predicted proteins | sample ChrtobMetP3_32mM_FD_155493 | JGI IMG/M metagenome (GOLD analysis project Ga0210248, IMG submission 155493) | Chrysochromulina tobin associated microbial communities from unialgal haptophyte culture, Seattle, Washington, United States - P3_32mM | ecosystem: Host-associated > Algae > Haptophytes >...
GGCGGCGTCGTCGGCGGCGGCGAGAAAGGCGGCGGCGGCGGCGGCAAGGGCGGCGGCGGCAGCGGCGGCGGCGGCGGCGGCGAGCTCGGTGGTGGCGGCGGCGGCGGCGGTGGCGGCGGCGGCGAGGGCTGCGGCGGCGGCGAAGGCGGTGGCAAGAGCACGAAGCGGGCGACGGTGGATCCGGTGGACCCTCCGCCCGTGATGCCCTCGATGCATCGGTCGTCGACAATGTGCACTGCTTGCTCGACGGTCGTCTGTGCAAGGATGTAGAAGAGGCCAGTAGAGGTGCCACTGGGCCGCCCCTTCGCGCGAAGGTGGATCGTCCCCAGGCACATGCGATCCACGTGCTCTTCGATCATCAGGTCGCTCCTCATGATAAGCGTGCCTCCTGTAGCGCTCTGCACAAAGTAGATGCCCTCGACGACATCGTCAGCGGTGAAGTGCGAGAACTCGAGCACTCCTTCGAACTGCGCCTCGCAGCGGCTCGAAGTGCACGCAACGAACACTTCGATGCCTGTGTTGGTCGGCAGCATGGCCTTTACCTTCCTGGAGGAGGTTGACCCTCTCTCAAACCTTTCTGAGTTGTTGTCGATGCAGATCTGCACGGTGACATCGTCACCGACGTGGATGGCGTTCGGGTCGCACGTCGAGTATCCCGGGCACACCGTAGGTAGCAGCGCCGCACTCGCGGTGCATACGTCGAGCTCGGCAGCTGCCCTAAGCAAGGGTAGCCACAGAGTAGCGAGCAGATTCGCGAGCATGCGCGCCATGGCACAAGAGAAGTTTGGTCGTTCACGCGCACACACGTCGCCATGATGATGAAACCACAGCGGCGCGCGGCGCACAGGGCGTAACCGGAGGCTGGGTTTGCGGGGGTCGTTATCAGCTTTTCACGAGGGAGGGGTTTTCACGATCACGAGCGAGCGAGTTGCGAGTTCGTTCGCGATTCGGCCCTTGCGATTCGGTTAAATCCGAGTATCCGACTCGTTAGATGTGCACTTACATTTCGCGCGGGGGGGGGGGGTCCGAATTCCCTCAGCGACGCGGTCGCGGAGCCGGCAGCGCCAGCGACGCGGTCGCGGAGCGAGCTGCGAGGGGGCCGGCCCGCGTTTCGCCTTAGGCGTCCGCGAAGAAACTGACTGAACTGACTGACTGTCGCCTTAGGCGTTAGGGCGGGCATAGCCGGATAGCGGGCACGTGCTTGAGCCCTGGCCTCGACAACTCGACAGGAAACTCGACAGTTACTCGACAGCTAGTCAAAGCTCCTCGACAGTTACTCGACAGAGCTACTCGTGACTCCATGTGCCTGTGCGTCAAGGTGTCAAGCTCGACAGCTTGACAGCTCGACAGACCTCGACAGACCTCAACAGGCCTCGACACGAGGTTTCCTCTAAGACTGGGTAAAGCCAGGTTAGAGCCCCACTCCTTCAAGGTGAAGGTTGATGGACCCACTGGTCAACTACACAACTTGGTGGCTGGATGATCTTGGATGTACTTCTGGTGGAGCACCTTTCGGTCCACGTTCGTGCTCTTTCGTGCTCTTTTTGACCTAATTCTCCTCAGAATTGCATTAAGATTGCATTTTCTGGTCTTGAAACCAGTGGCTAGGTAGGGGTTTAGGGTGGGTATTACAAAAATAACAGTAAAGAAACCTGTGGCTATGTAGGGGTTATGGGTTAGGGGTTAGGGTGTGACGTCCTCGTGACGTCTCCGAGTTCTTTATCCGTTTGGCGTTTGACCTAGTTTGGTTGGTGGTTTATATGTGTGGGTCCTCTAGGCCTACTGCTGTGAGAGTCAGAGTGCTTCATGCAAAATAGCAAAGCTTGTACATGCCAGGCTCGAGCTTGACAGCACACTCGACAGATATAACTCGACAGCCTCGACAGAGAATAACTCGACAGAAACTCGACAAAGCTCGACAGCTTCTCGACAGCTCGACAGACCTCGACGCACAGGCACATGGAGTCAGCCTCGACAAGCCTCGACAGGCTCGACAGGCAAGGCCTCGACAGCAGCTCGACTGAGCCTCGACAGCTCGACAGCTCGACAGCCAGGGCTCAATTTGGCTTTTGGCGGTCCCGGCGCGGCGTCCGCTCGCGCTCCCGCGGGGAGGTGGGCGTCCACACTCGCACCCGCGGGGAGGTGGGCGGGAACCGAATGGGCAGCGCGCGCGCGGCGGCGGGGGGGACGCCGACCGACCCGCCCACCGCGGGACCGCTTCCGACCGCGGTCCGTGGCGGTGGGACCCCGCCCCGCCCCGCGGCCGCTCGCGCGGCTCGCGCGCCGCGGGTGGTGCGCATACGCATCCGCGGCGAATCCCAAAACACGGCGAAACGGCCATTTCCGTCGGCTTCGGGCTTGCGCGTGTTGCGCCCCGGGAGCGTCGCGGGTCGAATCGGGGTCGGACGGTCGGTACGCCTGAGAGACGCGTAGGCGTGGTCGGAGCGGACACGGACAGACGACAAAAGGGAAATGTGGAACTGTATTCGGACACCTGCCAGCGTGTGGGGTTGTGGGCGGCCGCGCGTCCACGCGCGCCACGCCGCTCACACACCTATAACTGTGCTCCGATGTGGCCCGGCCTCGAGGCGGTCGGCGGCGAGCTCCTTCCACCTGAGCAACCGATGGAGCTCCTCGTAATCAAGCGAGCTCCTTCCTGAGCAACCGATGGAGCTCCTCGTAATCAAGCGAGCTCCTTCCTGAGCAACCGATGGAGCTCCTCATAGTCGATGGTGCCGCCCAGGTCGGCATCGAGCTGATCGAAGAGCGCGTCGAGCGCCTCGGTGCCGCCGCCGTCGAAGCCGAGCATGGGCAGCACCTTGCGGAACTCTTCCTTGGTGATGGTGCCGTCCTCGTCCACGTCAAGAGCACGCATCAGGTCGACGACGCGCATCAGATTACTGTCCAAGGCCTCCTTCAGCGCCGGAATGGTGGCCACGATGCCCGCTCTCGCGCGCGCTCCGTCGCGGGCGTGTTCGCGCAGCGCGAAACGGTTCTTGCCCTCGGCGTCGAACTCTACCGCACCGGCCTGCAGCTCGGCGGAGATTTCGATCTCGTCGCCTGCGCCCCGACGGAGCACCCTGACAAGCTCGCGGTAGGCTATCAACCCAGAGCCGTCTGAGTCGAGCTCGTCGAACAGCTTGTCCACTTCGGCGCGCGGCGCGCCGTAGCCGAGGGCCGCAATGGCGGCGCGGAACTCGCGCTTCGAGATGGTGCCGTTGCCATCGTTGTCCCATTCACGGAAGAGATCGCTCACGCGCGTCGCGTTCTGCGTGAGGGCCTCGCGCAGGAGAGTTTGCACCGACTTCTCGCCGACGGTCTGTGCCTCCGCCGCCGCCTTGTCGGCGGCGCGTCGCTTGCGCGCTGCCTCCGCCGCCGCATCGTCCGCCAGCCGTCGCTCCTCGGTGGCGATCCCGAGAGCGCGCCGCTCCTCGATGATGGCCTCGTCAGTCTCGACATTCTCGCCAGCGCGCCGCCCGTACAGTCTCACAAGCTCCCGCACTCGGGCCGTCGCCGCGGCCGCCTCGGCCTCGGCGGTTTCCGCTCGCACCAGCAGCCGCCGCGCCACCGCGTCGGCCGCGTCGGCCGCAGCCCTCGTGCTCTCCCGGGCCATCGTGAGGTTGCGCTTGCGCTCCTCCGTTCCATCGGTCTTCATGGCCGTGCCTGCATACCGCCCGCCGCCTTCGGAGCGCAGCGCAACCTTATTCAGGTCCGCGGCGCCCGACAACGACTTCTTCTGCGGAGGCGCAGCACTCGAGGTCGTGCGGCGCGAGGCGCGCCCACGAATGACGGACTGCATCTTCGTGGCCGCCGCCTGCTGTTCAGCGCGTGCTCGCTCCACCGCCTCGACCTGCTTGAACAGCGCACGCACCGCAGTTGTGTAGTGTCTCACGCCGCCGTAGATGAGATTCGCCATCTGCGTCGCCGCGCCGTCTTGCGTCCATGGCGCCGCGACAGACCACGCGGGCTTGGCGCCGACGCCCGGCGCCGGCGCCGCGTGCCGCGCGCGCAGCATCGCCGCCGGATGCAGATCGAGCATCTCGAGCTCGCGTCCGAGGAGCACGTCAGCGTGGCGCATTCGCTGGAGCAGCGCTGGCGGGTGCCACGCGGCCGGCGAGAGGAGCCCGACGGGCGCGGTGGCCGGGTCGAGGGACGCCCAGAGGTGTGCCAGGCCGCCGCCGCCGCCGCCGTCGAAGCCGCCATCCACACTCGCCGTGTCGAACCAGCGCAGCAGCAGAGGATCGCACGGCAGCGGCAGCGGCAGCAGCGGCGGATCGAGGCACAGCTGCAGAGGCCACCAGCGGCCGCGCCACGTGAACGGGCGGTCGAGGTGCACCTCTTTGCCGGTGCCGGTGATCACGTGCAACCGCGGCGACATGGCGCGCCACTCTGCGAGCGCCTCCACCAGCTCGCACGTGTGCAGGCGCAGCGCCGCGATCATCAGCGCGAGCTTCATGAGGTGGTCATCGCGCGTCGAGCTGCTGAGAGTCTGCCACGAGCGCAGGTTGGGCGTGCTCGCGCTTTGGCCGCCGCCGCTGTACTTGGATCCGATCTTGGACTGCACGCGGTACAGCGCAAGCAGCCAGGACGTGAGAGTCGACAACGTCTGCTCACGCTGGAGCAGGCAGTCCTCGACGCGCACGCGGAGCTTGAAGCGGTGCTCCTCCTCGTGATGACGCTGGCGCTCGGCCAGCGCGCCGTTGCTGTCGAGCGGGATGCGCGCCGTGACAAACGACGCGGTCGACGCGGACTCGGCCGGCAGAGGCGCGGACGCGGACGTCTGCATGTGAAACCGGCTTCGAGGTGTTTCCTGTGAAGAATGGCCTCGGCGGGTGCACTCGGCGGGCGCGCTCCCTCCCGAGTTCATACATAGGTCTCGCCGCTCTTTCTCTTACTAGGCTGTTTCTCAGCTCTCCGCCTGCATGTGTCTCATTTCGGGAGTCCTGTAATATCGTTTTCACGGCCCTGTTTCACGGTTGTGCTGCTTATGACATCAGGGATGTACATATGTGTAAAGGGGTGTATAGTAGTGTATTCATAATGAAGAATGGCCTGCGTTCCCTCCCTCGCTGGAGGCTCCGAGCGGCCACACGCCGATCAGTACGCCGTGTCGACGCCTGCTACATGTATATGGGTGGCCCACAGGTGCGCATACCGATCGATCGGAGCGGCTCCCGGCACGTTGGGAAGTGTGCGCAAGTGTGAGCTGCGAGGGAGCTCGGTGAGCGTTTCTTACGCGGTCAAGGGTCTGTGCCCACTTGGCTTGAGTACTCTCTTTCCCGACTCGTCCGCTCGCTACAGGAGTATTCCGTTGCCGCTTCGTACATGTACTTTATCGTTTAGGTACTTCGTACTTGTGTTGTTTTCGACTAAGTATAGCTTGCTTGCTTCATCGGCGTTCGGGCAAAGTTCGGCAAGCTTGCTCATGTGGGTATGTGGGACCGGACACTCTGGTCTCTGCGCTCCCTCGCGATTAACCACACTGCGAATCTGGAACGTGCCTGGATGTCGATTAGATGTCGGATGTGCAGACCGGCGAACCACCCGACATTCATGTGTAGACCGGCGAACCACCGTGCACCGGATTGGCATCAGGAGATGGACGCAGAATAGACGAATTGTGAATTGCACACACATTAATTGCAACAACACTCTCAGAGTGACACCGAGACCGGACGGCGCAGACCCCAATCCCCATCTTTTGGCCCTGACGCCTCTTCTTGACCCTCTTGTGCCGGCAACCCTGGTCCAAGTGGTATCCCCACAATCGCTGGGTCGAGAGACCCCGCGGGACCTGTCTGCCTCTCACGCCACTACATGAATACCACTCTCGCTCTATGGTGAGCACCTGGCGTAGAGCTGGCGGGTCAACCATTTATAGCCCCGCCGTAGGGGCAAAGCCCCAACTAGAAGCCTCGACAAGAAGCCTCCAAGTTGGGCATGGAGCTGCATCTCCACGGGCGCGCCGTGTTGGGCATGGAGCTGCATGTCCTCGGGCGCGCCGTAGCTGCTCGCCTTATGCTTTCCCGGACATCTGCTGATAGGGCATCTGCACCATTCCGGGCTGCATCATTACGGGCTGCATCATTCCGGGCTGCATGACTGTAACATTGAGAGGAATGGACATGGAATCCCTGCTCCTGCGGCGGCGGCGGCAGCAGCACACACAGCAACCGACGATGCAACAGACGATGCAACAGGCGACGACGACGGCGGGAATGGTCATGTCGAACCATTTGCACTGCGTCAAAAAATTGTCAAGAAAGTTGCATTTATCGATGTCCGTTCCCTGATCGGCGCAGAATTGGCTCCCGGTGCAGAAGCCAAACCCGTCACGAAGACGACGGCGGGGAGCGTGCTCGGCGAGGGACCGACGGTCCAGCAACGCCTTGAACTCATCCTGAAAGGCCCAGGGCAAAGAGAAGGGAGCGGGGTGAGTGACTGTTGTAGAGTGACTGGTGAGAACACAGCATGGCGAGCGTGGTTAAAGGAGAGCGGCAGGGGCCCGCAGGGGGTGCTTCGATGTTTGTCGCGGGCTGACCTCGCTGAATGAAACTTGGGCAGGCACTTTCTTGGAGTTGACGGCGTCCTCAACCGCGGAAATGCCCGACGCGCCCACGGCAATGAGAAGGCAGAGGGCTGGTGCACGCATGATCTTCTATCTGCATCTCCACGCGAGCACAGGGGGTGGCGACAGAGGCCGCTCAACAGACGCATTGAGATCCAAGTTCCAAAGGGGTCTGGGGCGTTAACGCTGCGCTCGTGCGAAGCCCCAGGCGCGTGCGCGCCAGGCCACACCTTACGCACCGTTCGCAGTGTTCTTCTTGCCGCAATCGCGCAGATCGGGAACACCGAATCGTGCCTCAACACGACGCGGCCTTGCCAAAAAAGGCAAAAAGGTCATGAACAATCTCGCCAATAAAGGAAATTAGAAACCCACGAGAGAGCAACGGGCACTTACATGTACTTAGACCGGGTGTGGTTGAAGAACAGATCCTGATTCACATGAATCTCTTCGGAGTCCCCGTCTCCGCTGTCGACTGAGCGCACTCGCCGAGGGTTCGGGATGGAGAAGCAACTAAGTGCCGGCCTGCTTCAGGCCCAAGATATGGGGTATACGCCGATGATGTCGGTGACGTGCCCGCCGGGCTTCGCTCCTGGAGCCGCCTTCGTGGTGCAGGACCCCAGCACCGGGCAGCAGATGCAGGTGGTGGTGCCAGACGGGATCGCGCCTGGCCAGACCTTTCAGGTGCAAGTGCCTTTTTCGCCCCCAGCGCCCGTGCCCATGGCACAGCAGCAGTACGCGCAGCAGTACGCGCCGCAGCCGGTCAACGTTAACATGAGCATGCCGGCCCCCCCGCCGCAAGTCATTAACATCCAGAGGGTGAGCCAGCCGCAAGTCGTGAGCATGCAAGTCGTGAGCATGCAGAACGTGCAGTCCATGGACTCCTTTGGCGACCGCAGTTCCCCCCAGAAGGGCTGCACCCGGGTCACGAACCCGGGTAGAATCGGCATCTCGTCCTGGGAGATCCGAGATGGCACGGTCTGCGACCAGATCTGTCTCGCGACGGTCTGCTCCAAGTGGGACAAGGAGCGCTCGTATATTTACATTCGCGACAACCGGTCGATCGAGGTGAACGACACGAACGCATTAACGAACCTGTGCACGTGCTGCTCCAAGGTCCAAGACAACGTGCGCGTCGAGTACTTCGACCGCCCTCCGTATGCGAGAGAGTGCAACTGCGCTCCCGTCCCGTGGTGCTGCTGCATCTACTTTGACCAGCCCAAGCTCGAGGTCATCGACCTCGGATGCATGTGCTGCTGCGTCAAGATCGACCCGTGCATGTGCGGCAGGAGGGTGGTGCTCATGCCGTTCGAGAATTTCCCGCCGCCGTGCTGCTGCTGCTCGAACCGAGTAGGCCCGTGCGACAACTGCTGTGGCCTCTACGGAAGAGTCACCGGGAACCCAAAGATCTTTGGCAATTTTGCGCCGCAGCCCAAGAATGCCGAGGCCTTCGTGTTCGCGTTCAAGCAGGCCCTCTTCAGTGGCGGCGGCGCAGCGATCTCGGAGGAGATGGAGCGCTGAGGTCGGCGATCTCGGAGGAGATGGAGCGCTGAGGTCGGCGATCTCGGAGGAGATGGAGCGCTGAGGTCGGCGATCTCGGAGGAGATGGAGCGCTGAGGTCTGACTGAGCCGCTTCGTGTCCACACATATTGGGAGCAGAGGACGACATCAACCGATGCCTGTTCTGCCGGGTGCCTGCAGGCTGTGCATGGGCGGGGGCCCAGCTTGGGGGTGGCAATCGTGTAGTAGTGCAGGAGCGGCCGCGGAGGGCAGCGGGCGCTTCGACGACCCGACATGAGATGCTCGACCGAGACATCCGCATGCGCATCAGTGTGAATGACGGATAGCGGCCGATGCGCATCAGTGTGAATGACGGATAGCGGCCGTGATATGGGCGCGCTAGGATGGCCGCGTGGCTGCGCTCCAGATCGGGCTCGACGAGGGCGATCCGCCTGGGAAGAAGCCGCCGGGGCGGACGCCGCCTGCGCATCGCGGGCCGAAGCCCGAATGGCGTGCATGGATGCGAGCGTGCTGTTGGCGGGGGTACTGTGCTGGGTTCGGAGTTAGTTCGGAGTGGCGAGTGCAGGTTCGGACGAGTATTGGCATGTAAACGGGGCGATGGGGTCCGGACCGCCGCGTTAACGGCCGGTGTGTGTTAGCGACGCCGAGGCGTGCGCGCTCGCTCGCGGAGTGTTGATGACACGACTGTGAACTGACCTTATTTCCGCGAAAGGTTTTTTCATGGATGCGCGCAATGCCGCGATGCACGCTGCCCTTGCTCGGCCTCGCCTTGCTGGTCGTCGGCCTTCTGAGCATCGTGCTGCATGCGCAGCTGGACGATGGCGCACCGCACAGCTCCAGGCCCACTCATACAGGCCGAGCTCTCGGCGGCGCGGCTGCTCCGCAGCAGGTGCCGCTGGGCTCCTTTGCACGGGTCGCTCTCGATGTGCCAATGGCCTCCTCCGCCGCCTCCGGGCTGGCGGTATTAGTGCGCCCAGAGAGCACGCTTCTCGCACTCGCCAACTTCTACGGCAAATCGACGCTCTACGAGCTCGACGACGGTCTGCGAGCTCGACGGGTGCAGTCCTTTGCGACCGCTGCTGCCCATGACATGGAAGTGGTGGAGCTGCCAGGTGGCGTGACCCAATTCGTGTGCGCTGAATACGACTCGAAGCAGGGCTCGCTGGTCTTCCAGCTGCAGGAGCGCGGCGCCATACCGCCTGCTGCCCTCGCCGGCTGGCCCCACTGCACCGACACGCAGGAAGGGTGTGCTGCCTGGGCCAGCTCGGGTGAGTGCTCTCGCAATCCGGGCTTCATGGACTCGTCGTGCCCGCAAGTATGCGGCACGTGCGCTGGGCTCTCCGGGCCGCTCGTGGCCGTACAGCTCCTGCCCGGGCTCGGCGGCACGTCCGCGCGGCATCTGAGGCTGCCTTCGCACGCCGGTGAGCGCCTGCGAGACTTGCTCTTCGTCGCCAACTACAAAGAGGGCGCCGAGGGCGTCGCCGTGTACGAGTGGTCAGATGCGGAGGCTCGCGCGAATGGTGCTGCTGGCGAAGCTGGTCTTGATAGCGGCGGCGGCGGTGTTGCTGGTAGTGGTGGTGCTCCTGGGCGGCACGAATGGCGCCGTTTTGGGCATCTTGACCTTCCAGGCGCAGGTGAGTTTGCCCACTGCCCCGTCGCCTCCACTGGCGAGCACCTCGTAGTCGTGTCGACCTGGTTCGCCGGCGGCTCTTTCACAGCTTCCTCGTGGGTGCTCGCCTACGACGCGTCGGGGCGTGAAGCACGCGCCGCCTTCGCGACGCGACAACAGCTGACCACACATGGCTCGCATGACGCCGAGTGCTTTGCGCGCGCCGGTCAGACCTGGCTGTTGCTGGCCAACGGTCGGACCGATGGCGGTTCAAGGGACGTGCCCACGCGGCTCTACCGGTACGACGCGTGCGACGGCTGTAAGGCGGCGAGCCGCCGCTTCATCGAAGAGCAGGCACTTCCCACAGTCGGTGCACACGACATCGAGTTGGTCACGATCGGCTCCACGCTGCTCGCCGTCGTCGCCAACGGCGCGAGCTGGAGCGCGCCATCACCGGCAGCGGCCGACCCTCGGGAGCACGAGGACGCCGGCGAGGCCGCCGGCGAGCGCTGTGACAACTCACCCGTCGTCTGGCGCTGGGACGATAGGCAGAGCCGCTTCATACTCTTCCAACGACTCGAGGGGGCGGCGGGATGCGCCACGTTTGTGCGCTCGTGGCGTACACGTGGCGTCACACGAGGCCGTCTGGTCGGCGCCGGCGCGACCGGCGGCGGCGAGCACGGCGGCGGCGGCGGTCGTGATCGTGGTGGCGGTGGCGCAGGCGATGCCGAGGACATGGCCGAGGACATGGCCGAGGACATGGCCGAGGACAGGCTCCTGCTCGCCGTGGCGATCGAACGCGTGGTGCCGAATGCGTCGCGGCTCGAGGGCGATGCTCGTCGCTCGCCCTTCGATGCGAGCGTCGAAGTCTTCGAATGGAGATGGTTCCCGTGGGACAGCTGACACGACAAACAGGATCGCGCGGCGCGACGGAGTACGACGGAGACGTTAAACGCGCATTAGGCATAAGGCATTAGGACATCACTCCAGACTCCTGACTCGCCATCACAGCTCCATCACAGGCCGGTTCGCCGTTCCGGGTGGTTTGGCGCGGTATCTAACGCTTCGTTGGCCGTTGCGGCACTTTGTCTTTGAGTCGGTACGGTCCGGGCCCCAGGCAGCGGGCGGCCGCGTACAGCTGCCGCTGTGGCTGCCCGGTGGTACACGCGACGCGAACAGACAACAGTGCGATCTTGGATCTACGCGTAGACCGGCGCGCCGAGGCCCCAGAGCCCAAGTTCCCCTCAGGCTCAGCGAGAGCCGAGACTGTCTCGGCGACTCGAACATAGATGATACGATCCGGGCCCAGGCTGCCCGGGCAGCACGTTTCCTTAACACCCCGTAAGTAAGTAAGTAAGTAAGTAAACGTCGCCAACAGGCAGCGTACACGTGGCACCCCGTAAGCCGTACGGTCTACGCACTACGGACACGTTTCGACGTTATAAATATAGTAATTTACGGAGCAAATGCTCAGGTTTTGTTCATCGCAGACCGATAGCGATATAGCACGTGATAACGCCTCAAACAGAAAACACTGTTACATGATCTGTTACTCGTACCGATGTACAAGTTCCGCACATGCACCGCCGAGCCGAGCTGGAACTGCGGCACGTGATCCACGAAAGGGTCCGCGGTCAAATTAACTCCGTCTTGGCCGCTAAAGAGAAAAGAAGAGTGTGAGCGCGCATACGCGAAAGATCCGCGCGCCGATGCGAAAGATCCGCGCGCCGACGCGGAACGACGGATGCCGCTCCATAGGGCATGCTATCCGGGGGGGCGGGCGTCCTGCGCCACCACCGCCGGCGCCGGGTCGCGCCGCTCACATCAACTTCCTGAAGTCGGCGGTTGTCCTGGATTGGCGCACCGACTGCTTTGCGTAGCTGAGGCTGCCAATGTTGAAGTCGGTCAGGCCCAGGTGTCCACTCCAGCCCTGGTCAAAGGTCGGGTGGACGTTCGAGCGGTCCATGGCGGTGTTCAGCCCGGTGTTCACGCGTGTCTTTGGGAGCGCCTCGGGAGGCGCCTGGGCCGTCGTGAACTGGCCTCTGAGGCCATACCAGCGCATGGGCATGTCCGCGCCCTGCATCGTGAGCCGGCCAATGTCGGACGACGACGTTTGGTAGATCGGATGCTCCGGCCGCTGCATCGACGTCTTAGACAAATTGTGCTGAGGCAACGAGCCTTCGTCGAAGCGGAAGGGCATGGGCGTCGGGTTCTGAAAATTGGTGTTGGGTCCACACGGGTAGTCCGGCGGCATCTCAGGATGTTTCATGGCGGCGGCGACCTCCGCAGGCGGCATCATCTGCGCAAATGGAGAGAGCGCATCAGAGAAGCCCAAGTGGGAGCGCGAGCTCGAATCTGCGCAGCACTGTGCGTAAGCGCGTGGCGATGCAGCAGCGAGCATAGGATCGCTCGGGCAGCTCTCGCTCGAGCGGCGCAGCGCAGCAGCGCACCATGTGTTGGCCCATGACTGAGCTCTCAAAGCGCATGCGGTAGTATGCGGCTGCGTGAACAAGGCGGCGGGTCGCGACAGTGAGAGCGAGTACATGTGGCCGTATCGTACAGGGCGGGTGCAGGGAATGGCCAAGCGGCGCACAGGTGCCCGGATGAAGCACCGTCCCATCCGGGAGGTGAATCGGCATGTTGGACAACCGCCGCTTTGAACAGCGTCGAAGCGTTGTCAAGTCAACTTGACTTGACTTGTGAAATGAAAGACACGTGTCTTCTCCCTCCAGTGGTTGTAGGGCACGCGGCGCTTCCTCTCTTTCGACGTGCTCTTTTTGGGAAAGGTACGCTAGGAAAAGACTAGGAAAAGTGGGCTCCAATTGAAGCTGTGGAACTCGAGAGGCGCGAGAGTGCAACCACGAATTACCACGTGGGCGTTGCCGGTTTGGGACGGGATTGCCAGCATGCAAGCTGTGGCCACTGGCGTGATTCCCGCGCCCGCTGAGCCACGCGTGAGCCTGGACTCCGAGCCCTCACCCTCGATCGGGCCGGTGGGCACGGCCTGTGCGGAGACGGAGGCCTCTCAGACCAGCAAGGCGCTCGCACGGCTCGCGCGCAAGGCTGAGTCGGCACGGCAGGCGCGACTGCGGCACAAGGATTCGGTATACCGCATTCAGGACGACATACAGGCGCTGCAGCACCATGCCATGCACCTCGAGGCGCAGCGCGCCGCGTGGCAGTCGCAGCTCCGGGGCGAGCTCCGCGCCGCTCTCCCAGTGGAACGCTGGCAGGTCGTCGAGGGCTGGCTGCGCGAGGGCGAGGCACGGCAGGCGGCCGCCGCATACGCGGCCGCGCAGCAGCAGCAGCTCGCAACCGCCGCGGCTGCAGCCGCCGCCGCCGGGGCGCCGCTGCCGATCGGCCAGCCTCTCACTCGCAGTCAAGAGCACGTACCGGTAATCGGAGAGGGCCCTTCCGTTGCGAGCTCGTCGGCCCTGCACCGCCACCACCCGCCGCTGCCCGATATCGCGCGGGCGCTGACCTCGGACGAGGCCATGGAGCAGCCCGAGCTCCTGCTATGTGCGCTCTCGATGGCCTCGCCCGCCTTCGGGCCAACGGGTGGGCCCACGGGCTTGCCGCTGAGCAGGAGCCTGCCCTCGAGGCGAGCACCACTGATGGCGTCGATCCCGGCCAACGCGCGCGCGCAAGCGCACGCGGTGGCCGCACGCAGCAGGCGTGCGGCTGCGGCGGCCGCGGCGCGCCAGTCGGCACCCAAGCCCTCGGGCGGCGCCTTCGGCCTGAAGAACATCGATCTGCTCGAAGCTGTCGCATCTGAGCTCGCCTCGCCAGATACAAACGGGGGTAGTAGGAGCGAGAGCGGCAGCGACGACAGCGCTCGGTGGCTGAAGCACGACGCGATGCAGTCCAAGGCGCACGACGTGAGCGCTACGCCCTACACGATCACGCCCTCGCCCACCTCGGTCATGAGCGACGACATGCCGCACGCCGCCGCCGCCGCCGCCCTCGGCCTCTTCGGCCTGGCGGCCATCGTGCCGTGACGACCGCGCACACGTGCGAGGCGACGCACGGCGCACCTGTACCATGAGTTAGAAAATGGAGGCCATACTCCCTGCCGCCGCGGGATCCATAGCATGTACCGCCGTGCGTCTGTGACTGTGTTGAGTGAGTGCAGCCTCAATTTAGTGTAGGCCGTGCGAGCCCGAGCGCGCGCCTGTCCGCCGGGCCTGACCCCCGGAAGACGAGACGTGGGGACTGGGCGGCCGCTGAGTGCCCCCGCATAGCCTGACGAAATACCGACATAATAGATTGAAATCTTTCGGCCCGCAACCGTCAGTTTTGAGTTTAACTCAGTCTGAATCTCAGAACTCTATCTCGACGGAAACGAAACGTTCAATAAGGCCGGCATTCCGGAACCGGGAAGCGGGATGCGGGAGACCCGCACGAGCGGACGAGCGGAGGCGCGCGGGGACGGCGCGACCCGGCCTCCCGGACCCAGTGACAGTGTGCGATGCTGCAAGTCCGTGCACCCGACAAGCATGCCGTGCCGCAACTTAATGCCGCAACGCCAAGCCTTACAGAACCGGCTGCTCCTGTCTGCGACTCTGACGCGACTCTGAGCCGCTCTGAGCCGCGCTTCATCCCTCCTCGTCGTCCTCGTCCATCGGCGCCGCTTCCTCCACGCCGCCACCACCACCGCCACCGCCACCGCCACCGCCACCGCCACCGCCACCGCCACCGCCGCCCTCGCCCTCGCCGTCGTCTTCGCTGTCGTAGTCGTCGTCGCTGTCGTCGTCCTCCTCATCGTCGTCATCATCGTCCTCGCCATCCTCGCCAGCGGCCATTCGCAGTGCCATGTCGAGGTAGTGCTCGCAGCCACGCTCCTTGAGCAGCTTGCGCGCGACGTCGACGGCGCGCGCCGCCTCGACTTTGAACGAGCGGAACTGCGGCTTGACCACGAGCCCTTCCCACACGAGCTTGCACACTTCGGCCGCCGCCGCACGCCGCGCTTCGTCATCGTGTTCCTGCTCCTCATCCTCGTCATCCCCGGGCGCGTCAGCCCAGTCGATGCGCTGCATGAGGAGCTTGCGGTAGCGCTTCTGCGCCTTCGGCCCGCCCTCGACGACTAGCAGGCACGCCTCCTCCATGAGCACCATCAGCCCCGTCAGGTGGTTTTGCTGAGCGTTCTTATCGATCTTGTACAGCTTCTGCTGCGTGGGCATCTGGTCGATCCTGTAGAGTGAGACGGGTGTGCCGCCGCCCGACGGATCGTTCGTGAGCTTGCGATGCTTCTTGGCCTTGCGCTCGGCGGGGGTGAGCTTTCGCGCCGCGTTCCGCTCCTCATGGTTCTTCATGCGCTGCGCCATCTCGGACCGAACCTTAGCCTCGACCGCCGACGGGTCGGCAACGGCCTCGTTGGTCATCGCCGTCATCAGATTGGAGATCTTGACCTTGGCGGGCGGCGGCGCGAGTAGCCCACACCGGATCTGGTCCTGCTTCTCCTTCTCCGCCGCCAGTCGCCGCTGCGTGCGCAGCTTCTTGCGCTCTCGCTTCGTCAACGGCAGCGGCATCGGCAGCGGCGGCGGCGGCTCGGCCGGCGGCGCGATCGGCACCGGATGCTCGATCAGGTGGCTGATGCCCTCAAGGACGACATTGGCGGCGAGGGAGCCGCCGGGCGGACCCTCATACGACGACGCGTTCAGCAGCGGCAGGTCCCACCACTCGGCTCCCGGTACCTCGGCTAGCCGCCGCTCGATCATGCGCGCAGAGGCGGCAGACAGGCCCGCACCGGCCGCGTCGGCCGCGCCCTCGACGGCGGCGGCGCCGCCCTCGGCGGCGGCGGCGGCGCGCGCGGCGGCGGCGAGCGCACTCGCGGCCGCCTTGCGCTTTGCCGCCGGCTTGTTGGCCTCAGCTAGCATGAGCTCGACGGCCGCCTTGGCGCGCAAGTCTTCGCCTTTGCGAGTATAGTGGCCCTCGGCCACGAAGGCGAGTGAGCGCTTCTTGCGCTGCTCGCGCGCCTGACCGGGCAGCCCCATGCGTGGGTCGTAGTACTTGTTGCCCCTGATCTCCGGCGGCGCCGCCTCCTCGAGCAGCGGGTTCGAACGTGCGCTCTGGTTGGCCTTGACGGTCGCCACCGGCCGCGCGGTGCTCTGCAGCACCTTTCCGTTGGCGTCGAGCAGCCGGCCCTGCGCGTCGATCGTGACCATCGTCGGCTGCTTGGGCTCTGGCAGCATCACGCCGCGGCCGCCCTGCAAGTGGGGGAGCTGCGCGAGCGCGCGTTGCACCTCGGCCGCCATCTGCGCCTTTGCGAGTGCCTCCCTGGCAAGCTCCTTGGCGGCGCTCACAGAGGCGCCGATGGTGGCGCTCACGGAGGCGTTTGCGGGCGTCATGCCGTTGAGCGCTGTCACGCCCGCCATCCCCGCGCTCGCCAGCGTCGAGGAGCTTGCGGCGGCAACGCTCGAGGAGGCAGTGGCGGTGCAGGCGCCGTTGGTGCTGCTGGTGGGCGTGGCGCCGTTGGCAGCGCCGATGGCGGCGGCGGCGGCGGCAGTGACGGGCGTGTCCCATCTGTTTTTGCGCGCCACTTTGGCCGGAGGAGGCGCGTCGTCGTCGGCCGACTGCTCCATGCCGACGGCGCAGCACCAACACTCTGCGCGTGAGGGGGGCAAAGAGGAGGGAGGATCGCCGAGCCAGCCGCACTGCGTTCCCAACCAAGTTTTGTGTTACCACCCCTCGCGACCGCGAACTATTGGGCATCATCAAACTCAATCAACAATGCCGCCCGCAAAGAAGACCCCCGCAAAGAAGTCCGAGAAGAAGCCCAAGGCGACGGGCGAGAAGAAGAAGAAGAAGAAGAGGACTGAGTCGTACTCCTCGTACATCTACAAGGTGCTCAAGCAGGTGCACCCGGACACCGGCATCTCGTCCAAGGCCATGTCGATCATGAACTCGTTCATCAACGACGCCTTCGAGCGCATCGCCGTTGAGGCGGGCAAGCTCGTGCGCTACAACAAGAAGGGCACCCTGTCCTCGCGCGAGATCCAGACCGCTGTGCGCCTCATCCTCCCTGGTGAGCTCGCCAAGCACGCCGTCTCGGAGGGCACCAAGGCCGTCACCAAGTACACGTCCAACGCTTAAGCGTCCGACGGATCAAGCGCTCAGCGCTCACTATACCCCGGTGTTTTTTAACACCACCCATCCCTTCCGAGAACGCCCCATACACAAGTACTAAGTAGTCAATAGTAGTAGCAGATGCACCAGTGAGAGTGAGAAAGGAGCCGAGGGGTTCAATGTTAGCATGAGCAATTTCAGTCGCTTTGACGTGGGGTTCAGTCAACCCTGAGAGCGATCCGCTCATATCTTTTAGTTACACACGCAACTCGTGAACCCGAACTTCTGAACAAAGTGAACATGCATGTCACCAGCACCGCCGACTGCGCCCCGACGCCGCCGCACCTGCACTTGATCGCCTTCTTCATCGTGTCGAGCCCGCTGTGCATCTGTGCGTACGCGGTCACTGACTCGGCAGCTGTCGTCGCCGCTTGCGCGGCGCTCGTGGGTTTGCCTCGCTTGCTCTGTGCGCTCACATCGCCGGCAGCGCACACGGCAGCGCATACGGCGGCGCTGGCTGTGTATTGGAATCTGGTCATGGCGATCTGCTTCCTCTCGCCGATTTTCCTCGGCCTCGCGTGCTACGCGAGGCCGCCGCTCTGTGCCTGCGTCGTCGCGTGGCTCGTGTGGACCAAGGTCGTGCACCGGCCAGAGATGAAAGGTGAGGCGGCGCCGTGGCGCGAGTTTGCCGAGTGCGAGTGGGGCTACCACGCGTTCCGGCGCTTCCTCTCGTTGCGCCTGCACATCGACGACGCGCTGCGCGCGCGGCCTCCCGAGCAGCCCGTCATCATCGGAGTTCATCCGCACGGCATCGCGTCCGACTACCGGATTCTGATGGACGGCATGCTATACAGCGCGCTGCCGGGCAGGCCGGTGCTCACGCTCGCCGCGTCGGTGCTCTTCCACCTGCCCCTCGTGCGCGAGCTGTGCGTGTGGACGCGCTGCATCGACGCCTCCAAGCCCGTCGCCGAGCGCGCTCTCCGAAAGCGCAACTCCCTCATGATCATCGTCGGTGGCGAAGCGGAGCAGATTGGCACGCGCTACGGCATCGAGGAGGTCGTGCTGCAGAATCGTTACGGGTTCGTCAAGCTCGCGCTCGCGCACGGCTGCGCCCTCGTGCCCGTCTACTGCTTCGGCTGCGTCGACTGCTACTGGACGTGGTCGAATGTGCTCCGCGGGCCGCGCGAGGCGCTGCGCAAGCGGCTGGGCGTGTGCCTGCCCCTTTACGCGGGCTCGTTTGGAGTGCTGCCGCTGCGCGTGCCGCTCGATATGGTCTTCGGCGCGCCGCTCGAGCTCACGCCGCCCGTGACGCCCGGCAAGCCGACGGAGGAGGAGGTTGCCATGGCGCACGCACAGTACATCGCGGCGCTCGTGGCGCTCTTCAACCAGCATAAGTCGGCGTTCGGGTACGACGAACGCGAGCTGAGCGTGAAGTGATTGTACAGGCTACTGTGTTTGTGAAACGGTAGCGAGTGGGGACCGCGGCGCGAGCGCCGCGCTGACGCCCGGGTACGGTACGGCGATGACAACGTGATTTGCTGATTTCTGATTTGCGCGTGCTCTCGAAGGCGCGACGTTGCGAAGAATGGCGACACACTTGCCTCCTCCGCCCTCTGGCTTCCTCAGCTTCGACGACGAGGAGGACTTCGACCCGCTCGAGTCGTACGACCCAGATCCAGAAAATGAACCCGCAATGCCGGCCGCCAGCGGCCCCGACGTTGCCGCCGACGCCGCCGCGCTGCTGAAGAAGGCGACGCACAGCAACGGCATGCTGTCCACGTACGACGATGACAAAACGTACAAGGATCGTGTGCACAGGGCGCGCGTCGCCGGCGACTTCCAGTATCTGCGCAAGCGCGCCGAGGACGCCAGTGAGGCGGCCTCTGTCGCGCAGCGCAACGAGCGCACACAAGGCGAGCGGTATGAAGAGTTGCGCAATCGCTCGGCCGAGGCGGAGGCGGAGGTGGAGCGGCTGACGGATTTGGGCAAAACGCAGCCCAACATAGGCGCGCAGCAGGCCGCGCACAGTCGCCTCGCCGACGCGCTCGGCGCCGAGCGTGCGCAGGCCGAGACGATGAGCCGCGCGGTGGCGGCGGCGCGTGCGGCCGAGGTGGAGCGCGACGCAGTGCTGCTGGAGCTCACGCACAAGCGACGCGAACACGAGGGGCTCGAGCACACGACGCACGCGGAGGAGTCCATGCAGCAACTCGCCGCGCCCGGGCGCGCCGCACGCGAGCGCGCCGCGGCCGAGCGCATAGTCAAAGGCTCGCGCGACGCAGAGGAGCGCGCCAAGGCCGCGGAGCATGTCCGCCAGCAGCAGGCGCGCTCGCAGCTCGAGCAGGCGCGCGCGGGGCACAAGCGCGCGGTGCTCTCGCTGCGAGAGCGCGTCGCCAAGGAGCGCGAGGGTGCTGACGAAATCGCCGAGGGCTACCGCCAGCGCAACGACGAGCGCGCGGTGGCTGTCATGGAGCTCAAAGAATCGACCGCGGCCATCTCGGCTCAGATGCGCGCGGCGAATGCGAAGCGCGCGGAGCGGCAGGCGGAGGTGGAGCGGTCGCGCCAGGCCGAGAAGGCCGCGATCCTCGCCGCGGGCGGCAACCCGTACATGGTCTTCCGCCAGCGAGAGGAGGAGGCACGGCTGGCGCGCGAGCGAGCGAAGATGGAGAGGCAGCTCGACGCCAACATGACCGAATTGCAGGGGACCATCTTGCAGGGGTACAAGGAGGAGGCGGAGAAGCGCGACAAGGCGAAGACCTCCAGGGAAATGATCGAGGCCAAGGCCAAGGCCATCTCGTCCAACGGCAAGGCGCAGTCCAACACCAAGTTCATGTTCGAGAACACGAAGGCCAAGGTGTCTGTGATCGACCCGACCTCCAAACTGGACCACATCAACCCGTCGCAGCACATGACAGTCAAGAGTCGGCCCGACTGGAAGATGGGGCTCACGACTGCCGAGGCGGGCGTCGACAACCTCGGCATGGGCTCCGGCAACACAAAGTACGGTGGCAAGATCGTGGTCGATCCTGACGTGGTGGACTACTATGCGGAGAAGTATCCGGAGGTGACCGCCGAGATGATGGCCAAGGCGGAGGTCAAGGTCGCCAAGGCGCGCGCGGCGGGCGTGCCACCGGGCGGCCACAAGACGGCGATCGCCCTGCCCGAGCCCACGGCCGCCACGGTGCGGCTCATGGCCGCCGAGGCGAGCGCGCGCCACGAGGCGGTCGATGAGCTACTCGAGCCCGAGGCGGAGGGCCTCTGGGAAAGTGCGGTGGACGGCGTCGAAGGGCCCCTTCGGCCCTCCAAGGGCGCCAAGGAGAATGCTTTCGGGCTGCGCGAGCTGTCCACCCTCGAGAAGCGCTACATGGCCGAGGCGCAGGCGCGCCAGAAGCCCAACCAGATCATCCCACAGGTAGTTGGCGGCAAGACGTGGTCGGGTCCCGCGTTCATCTGCAAGCCGAACGTGATCCTCTTTGCGGACTTTGATGTGGGCAAGACGTACGAAATCAAGTTCACGCTCACAAATGTCTCGTACACGTTCAACGCCTTCCGGCCGGCGGCGCTGCCCGACGCGGTCGCCTCCTTTTTCGAGCTCTCGCACGTACCGCCGGGGCGCATGTCCGCGGGCGTCACGGCGGACCTGTTCATCAAGTTCTCGCCCAAGATCAACCAGGACATTGAGAGCGAGATCACCTTCAACACCGCGACCGGCCCGATGACGGTGCCTCTCAAGGCGACGACCAAGAAGGCCAAGATCGCACTCGCCACGCCCACGATCGACTTTGGCGCGGTGGTGATGGGGGAGACGCGCCGGCTGCCCCTCACCTTTGTCAACGGTGGCGCCCTCGACTGCCCCCTCACGATCTCGACGCTGCATGCGACGATGCCGACGGACCCGCCGGCCGACGGCGAAGCGATCGGCGGCGAGGAGCCGGCGCCGCTACCTCCGCTCTTCACCTTCGATGCCGGCGTCGAGCAAACCGTCGTCAAGGGGTACGACACGACGACGATCATGCTCACCTTTGCGCCTCGCCAGCCGGGCGACGCAGCGACGCTCTTCAAGCTCGGCTATGGGCCCGCGCAGCCGGACGACGAGATCTCGGTGCACGGGCTCGGTGTGGCCGTACCCATTTACGTCGAGCGCGACACGATCGACCTGCTCACCTGCTGCTACGACGGGCTGTACCGCGAGTCGGTCGTGCTGCACAACCGCTCCAAGACTGCGCTCAAGGTGAACGTGCTCGTGCCCCGTCCGCTCAAGGGGTACCTCGAGTTCGTGCCCTCGACGGGCTTTGTGCAGGCGCGCTCGCCCTTCGCCGTGAGCCTCAAGCTGCGTGCGAACCCGGACATTTTGAAGACGTGCGAGCAGTACATCACGGACGAGGTACTCTCGATCCCGATCAGTGTGAGCGTGCCCGAACAAGTGCTGCCGGTCTCCTTTATGCTGCGCGCACAGCTGACCGACCCTACGCTCCGCTTCGAGCGCGATGGGCTCGAGGTGAGCACGCTCCACTTTGGCTCGTGCCCGCTCAACGCGAGCCGCATCCTCGAGCTCTCGATCCGCAACGTGTCGGCGCTGCCGCAGCGCTTCGGCTTCTTGCCGTTGCCCAAGGAGCTCGATGTGCAGCCTGGGGACGCGATCGGCACGATCTTACCGGGCGAGACGCTCGTGCGGCGCGTGCTCTTCTCGCCCACGGCGGAGATCACTCACAAGATCACACTCACGTGCCGCACGTCGCTCAACCGCACGTACCACCTCAAGTGCGTGGGCACGGGCATCCAGCCGATTCTGACGCTCTCGAGTGTGAAGCTCTCGCTCCCGCCGACCGTCGAAGGGGACACCTCGTTTGGCGACGTGACCCTCACCAACAGCTCGAAGCACGAGGCGCGCACCTTCGAGTTCGCGCCGCCGGTGGGCTCATGCCTCAAGCTAGCGCCCAAGGTGGGTACCCTGCCGCCGGGGGAGTCTGTGCGGGTGCGCATCGAGTTCACCGCTCCGGTCAACCCCGACACGAGCTACGCGCCGCACGGACGCAGCGGCGCAGGCGTGCCCGTCGTTACGGAGGGCGAGGAAGGCGGCGAGGAAGGCGCCGTGGCGGGCGCCGTGGCGGCGCCGGAGCCGTCGCCACCCTCAGCGGGCGGCGACGAGGGCGCCGGCGGCGACGAGGGCCCGCCCGACACGGCGCCAGTCGAGTTGCTGCCAGGTGCTGTGCCGAGTGTCGCTGACGAGCCGTGGACCCTGCTGGCGCGCCCGACGGTGCTGTGCTTCGTGCGTGCTGAGGGGCAGCCACTGGATCACGCGGCGACCCTCTTCTTGGGCGTCGAGACGCCGGTGGTGGCGGTGCCGATGGTGCTTGCAAGCTCGGGCGGGGTCACGTCGGAGGTGGCGTTCGGCTCGGTGCCCGTCGGCCAGTCGCGCATGGTCTCGATTGCGATCATCTCGCGCGAGGACGTGGCGCTGCAGCTCACGGCTGACCCTTTGGAGGAGCTCGGTCCTTTTTCGCTCATCAACGCGCTGCCGCTGCTGCCGCCGCGCGGCGCCGTCGAGGTGCCGCTGCGCTATCTCCCCATGAAGCAGCTGCCAGGGCGCGAGACCCTCAAATTGCGAGCGGGCGGCTGCACCTTGTCGGTGGCGCTGAGTGGTCAGGGCGTCTCGCCCACACTACGGCTGCTCGGCCCTCAACCCGACCCACCGCCCGCGGGCGGCGCGCCCATCCCCGGTGTCTCCACACCCCAGATCGATCCGGAGACGGGGGAGCCGTCCAAGGTGAAGCTGGGGGGCGAGGCGAGGCGCTCGTACCGGAGCGACTCGTGCGTGCTCGTGCATTGCGGCGACGTGCTCGTGGGCTCCGAGGCGTCGAAGACGGTGACCATCGAGAACAAGTCTGCCTTTGCGGTGGGGTACACGCTGAAGCTCCTCCAGGCGGGCCACACCAACAACGGGGCCGCACCCGTCTTTGATGTGTCGCCCACCGAGGCCGAGATTGCGGGTGGCGCCACGCTGACGCTCACGGTGCGCTTCGCGCCCGACCTTGCGTCGGATAGCTTCTGGCAGCTGCTTGAGGTGTCGGTGCCTAATCAGGAGAGCTCGCCGCATCTGCTCATGCTGCGCGGGCGGTCGTACGAGTCCGCGGGCTACGTGCTGGCGCCGGAGCAGCACTCGCAGGTTGGCCCCTCGCTGCTGCTCGCGAAGGCTCGCGACACCATCTGCCTGCCGACGCCCGCTCTCACTGGGATACCCGCCGCTGCGCCCACCGACAAACGCATCATTGAGGTGCTTCTCGTGCCGAGCGGCGCGGCGGGCGCTGCCACGGCCACGCTGCTCATCGGCAACTGCAAGGCCCTCGTGCCAGACCCGAAGGCGGCGGGGCTCGAATTCTCCTTTGAGGGGCTGGACGATGCTGCGAGTCGGCGCGGGTTTGGGGTAGAGCCTCTCAAGGGAGTGGTGAAGGAGGGGGAGCAACAGGCGATCAAGCTGAGCTTCACACTCAAGGAGGAGGCGCTCGCGGGCACCGAGCTCGGCGTGATCGCCTCGTTTGGCGTGCCGCAGTGGGCGGAGGTGAGTCTCAAGTGCGTGCTCAAGGGCGGCACCCCGCCGCCCGCGCAGCCGGAGACGATCGTGCTGCTCAAGGGGTACATTGCCGGGCGCTCCCATTAAAGACGCATAGGTATCGAGAGGCGACACAGGCAGAGGGGAGATGCCCCGCCCGGACGCCTCACTCTGCTGTGGGCAGTGGGGTCTCCACTGCAAAGGCCGAGCCCACCCCCGCGCATTTTGCGTGTCCGGTGAGGGCAGTCGCGCTGTGAGTGTACATGTGTACCGCCCCAGGATGCACAGCCGATCACCGATGCGAGGCAGGACGAAGCTACCAGTGCTGCATTTTTTTAATGGCCAAACATAGACTTTCTTCGCAGACGCTCGCGCCGGTCGAGGACTTCTGGATCAGGGTGTCACAAGTCCTCTTGGCTTTGGGAGCGTCCACGCTGCCCCTGGAGCCGATAGGGGATCCTATCGTGAGATTGAACCCTTTTCTATGAGACTACGGCACCTGCATTGCGTGTGTGCCTGCTTGTTTCTCGCGGGCACGCGCGGCTACATCACCACCAAGGCCGAGGTTTTGGAAGAAGAGGTCTCGAAGCGAAAGACGGTGGTGAGTTCGCTGGATGCAGCACCCGTCAATCTTCTTTCAACCTCATGAGTTGCCGCCTTCCCCCGGGGGGTCTGCCCTCACCTCCCGTCCGCAGGATAACATCATCGCCTCACTCGAGGCGGCGCAGCAGTCAGTCGACTCGAGCAGCTTGACGGAGCTCGAGCAGCGCTCGGCTCGGGCAGCGCTACGGCCAGTGCTGGCCGAGGCCCTGCGCGCAGCGGCCGAGCTCGAGCGCATCGCGGCGGGCCCGGAGCCGGGCAGCGCGGCCGATCCCGAGCCGAAGCAGCAGCTTTCGGATGGTGAGCCGACCCAAGCGCTTCGATGGGCGTCACTCAACGGGACGTCGCCGGACGACGAGGCACGCCAGGACATTTTGCGCGCTTCTGACGACCTCGTGCATGCTTCTGAGATCATGCGTGCTTCTGATGAGGCAGCAGGCAGCAGCGATGGGGCCGAGGCGAAAGGGGACGCGACGGGCAAGACGGGGAGCGAAGGCGAGGGCGAGCCGCCCTACGCGATCTTCCTCGAGCTCGGCGAAAATGTACTGCAGCAGCCGGCTCTGCTCGCGACGCCGACGATCACGACGACCACGATGACCGAGAGTGGGAGGCACGGGAAAACCACCACCACCACTACTACTACCACCACGACGACCATCACCACCACCACGGTGTCGGCGGACGCGGAGACGAGTGAGACGAGTGGGTTGTTGGCGGCTGTAGAGACCCGCCTGTCCGCTCTACTGCACGCGATGCTGCCGTCCGCTCTCGCCTCCCTCGCGCCGCCGAGCATGCCGTCGCCGCCGCCCACCGGCGTGCCCGTTATAATGCCGTCGGTGGCAGCAGAGGCGGCCAGTGCCGCCTCAGGCATTGCGGCGGAGGAAGAGGTGAGCGGTGGCTCGGTCGCTGACGTGGCTTCCGCTGACGTGGCTTCGGGCGCGCTGGAGGTCAGCAGCGGCGAGGCTGCGTTCGTCGGGTCGACATTCGTCGAGTCGGCGTCCGTTGAGGCCAGCAGCGGTGCTCCGCTACCCTCCCCCGACGCGTCGCCCGAGCCATCGCCCGAGGCGCCGACCATGCCGATCGACGTGCTCGAGACACAGAGCCATTGAGACAAGGGGCTGGCGGCCCCAATCGCCGGGCGCTGGCGCGTGATGCGGGCGCAGACACGATGTGGTTGAGAATGCGCCCTCGCACTGCGCGTTGATCGCCGCTTTGCACAAGTTTTCTATGGGGTGCGCGCGACCGTGTTGGCCTCCTTCGCGCCAACGATCTCCGTAATCGCGAATAGTTCTGAGCGCCCTTGTAGGCAAACGGGGGTAAAGTCCAAAGTCGGCATGCAAGTGCCAAGTCGGGAGGTGGTGCGCCCGTGCGCCGAGCCGGAGTCGAGACCCGCATGCTGGAGTGGTCGAGTGGACAACCGGCGCCGGCATGCTCCGGAGTGGCCGCACCGGCGCGGCGAAAATGGAAAAAAAGCTTAGCTAAACGAAACGCGCGCCGGACGAATAAATCACAATATATATAGAAAATACCGAGGCCTCCGCGGGCTCCGCTCGCACGCTTGCTCGACCATCTTACAGTTTACACGGTAAGGGGGGCGCGCGTCGACTGTGCACGTCCACTGGACTGTAATCCGCCCGCGATCCCTACCCGCCACCCACAGTGTCGTCGCCTCGTCAGGCACCCCCGAAGACGCACAGCTGTTGCCCACCCTCTACTGCCCATGGTTGCCCACGTCTCTTAAGGAATGCACCGCTCTCTTCCTCTTTCCTGTCTCATGCATGGCCCTCTCATGCCTCATGCACGGGCACGGCCCCTAGAGCATGCATGCACGGGCACGGCCCCTAGAGCAGCTCGTCGTCCACGTCTTCCTTGCCGTTGCGCGAGGGTGGCGGCAAGCGCGAGGGTGGCGGCAAGCCGCGATCTGGCGCGTGGCGCGGCGGCATGGCGCCCATGGCCGAATCTGAGTGGTAGCGCGGCCCGTATCGCTCCGGGCCGAGGCCGCCGCCTGACTCGACGAGCTGGACCGACCAGCCATCGCCCTCCGAGTGCGGCGCGGTGATGGCGGGTGGGGCCTCCTCTGGCTCCTCGTTCGGTTGGGCTGTGTGATAGCCGCGTGTCGCCTTCGGGCCGACGAGCATGAGGACGACCAAGAAAGCGAGCGAGAAGCACGCGGAGACGATGGTGACCAGAAAAAAGATCTGGCCAAACTCGCGGAGGAGCAGCAGCTGTGCGGCGAGCACGGGCGAGACGGCGAGCAGCGTCGTCGCGGCGGACGAAACGATCGACGAGGCCCGGGCGAAGACAGTCGCGCGGCTCTTATAGAAGCGATCGGCAAAGAGTGAGTTCTTGTATGCGTGTGCGAGGTGGATGATGTAGTCGACCGACATGCCTACGACCAATGAGAGGGCGAGGGCGGAGGTGACTCCAAGGGGGATCGCGAGCAACTTCATCACGCCGAGGAGCGTCACCACCATCGCGATCAGGCAGTAGAGCGCCACGTAGCTGATGATGAGCGAGCGCGAGAAGAGGGCGATCGCCGCCATCGACACGAAGGGCGTCACTGTGAGCGCGGTGGACACCGACGAGAAGAACGCCATCTCTGTAGCGAGCACACTCCACTTGGCGCACGTGTGCACGCCGTACTGCAGCGGGCTCGACGCCTCGGAGACCAGAGAGGGCACGTCAGCGCCGCCAGCGAGTCCGAGCCTCCACAGTGGCTCCACGATCATCACGCTCGCATTCTGTGCCGCGCTCGCATTCTGTCCACAGTCGTCGCCGTAGCACACGACGTCCCGGTCGAAGGGCTCGCGCACGGCCCGTGGCGCGTGCTCAAGAAAGGCATCCCATTCGCCCTTGAAGTTGCGGAGCAGGGGTGGATCGGCCACCAGACCGATGGCGCCCTGCCCGCCTGTGGGGAACTTGCTCGGCAGGTCGCCGATCCTGATCCAGATCACCTTGCCGTGGTCTTGACAATCGTGCTCGCTCGGCGGGCAGATCTTGAGCCCCACGTCAGCCACTAGCCACCACTTGCGCCCGAGGAGCTCGCGCACCGTCTCGTCGAACAGGCGGGGCTCGATGGGGAAGGGTTGGCCCTGCGCCACCCGGTCGTCATGCAGCTCCTTCATGAAGCACTGGACCTCCTCCGGCGCGTGGTCGGGATGCAGCGGGGAGCGCGCGCCGTGCAGCAGCTCACAGAACGCCAGGAGCTCGAGCTGCGTGCTCGTGGCGCTCGCGTCGAAGCCCTCGATAAGCTCGGGCGCGTTCTTGCTCCATGCGACATTTTTCCCGATTTCGCCGCCGCACATCTCCTCTTTGCAACCGCTCGTGCCAAAGTAGAGGCGGCAGCGCTCGGCCTCGGGTAGGCTCGTCCTCGATGGCATGGGGCCGCTCAGCAGGGGCGTGTTGTTGAGATCAATGACGGAGCCTGAGAGAGTCCAGAGAGAGCCGCCGAGGGTCATGCACACGATCGCGGTCATGAGGAGCGCACACGCCGAGGGGATGCGAGCAGTCGCGTGCGGCGCGTCCTCGGTCGAGAAGCCGCAGAAGTTCACGCCAGTGTACCATGCTTCCATGGCACCGAAAATGGGGACCACATTGATGAAGGAGAAGAGGGCGAGCGTGACCACGAGCATGTATTGCACCGGCCAGAACGCGTGGTACTCCATGGTGATGTGGCCACCACTCGCCAGCGACATCATGAAGCACGCGCCCATGAGGCTCGCACACAGCGCGCACACGCCGAACGAGACGCGCCGGAGCACGCGCCGATCGTGCCCAAAGGCCTGGGCGAGGACGCCGCCACTGTACAGTCCGTGGGTGAGCGGCGTGGCCGCACTCAGGACGCCGAAGAGCAAGATGCCTAATGTCTCCCACCAGAACCAGCCGTCCAAGAGCGGCAGCAGCAGCGCCATCCCCAAGCAGACGCCGCCCGCCATGCGCAGACGGCGAGGCGCGTCGTCGGCGCGCGGCGAGGGCGCGAAGAGGGCGATGGCGAGGCCGCGCTTGAACAGGTACCCGAGGAAGCCAAGCAGCACACCATGCAGCGCTAGGGTCAGCTCCAGCAGCATGGGCAGCGCGCGGATCGAACCGAACAGTGCATTGGAGAGCGTCGTGTTGAACGTGATCACCAAGGAGAAGAGCACGCCATGCTGCACGACGGCGGCCGCGATCGCGAGCCTCTCGCCCAAGTCGTACAGCTCCTCCTCTGTCGCGCCGGGCAGAGGGCGAGCGCCCCAACGAGAGGCGGCCGTCTCGCCGCTCATTTGAAGGTCGGCGGCGTTGAGCAGCCAAATCGCATCCGCGGAGAGGAGCGCGGCCAGCAGCAGGCCGTGCCAATTGGCAGCATCAAAGGAGGGCCAGAGGCCCTCCGGCCATCCGGGCAGCGCGTCCTGCGTGATGAAGATCCACAGCGTGGTGACGAAGCAGAAGAGGGCCCCAAAGAGGGCGAGCTGCGAGGGGATCGGCGAGCGCTTCGACGCCTCGGTGGGGTGGAGCATGTGCACTGGCCGGCCCGTGCGGAAGACATTGGAGAGGGCAAGCAGCGGCGGCACGTGCCCGAGTAGCGAGAAGGCGAGCAAGTTGGACGCAATGATGGCACGCGGGCCGAAGGCGGCGTTGAAGGCCTCTGGAATGAGCGCCAGGATCAACACGATCGTGCCCGCGATTAGAAAGCCCGCCGCCATCGTTTGCAGCCGGCGCAGCAGCTTGCCACGGCGCTCCGGCTCGCGCTGGATGTACGCAGGCGGCGCGAAAAAGCCCAGCGGCTCGCCGAAGAGGATGACGCGCGCGCCAACAGCTGAGAGCGCCCCGTCGAGTAGCCAGAGAGCCGCGAGGCAGCCGCCGACGAAGATGGGCCAGCCCGAGCCGCTCTTGAGCCCATCAATCCAGCCGGGCAGGAGCCGGCAGTGCGCGAGCTCGTCGAGAGTCAGATGATGGTCCCCATCATTGCCGTCGCAGACCACCGGGTTGTTGGCCTTGAACCAGGCGACGAGCGCGGAGACGCCGAAGAAAAGCACCATCAGCCCATGCCCGAGGAGCGACGCGTCGCGGGCCCGCTCCGAGAACTCGGTCGGTACGAAGAAGGAGCTCTCACGATTCTTGAGCGCCACCTGCGCGATCGAAGCGTGTGCGGCGGCGTTGGCCAGGCACCAGAGCACCACCAGGTTAGCGAGGCCTGGCGGGAGCGTGCGCGCGATGGGCAGCCCCGAGAGGAAGATCATGAACCATCCCGCGTGCGAGTGGACGGAGGAGGCGATCAAGAACTGCGCCTTGTACTCGGGCCGCGAACGAAAGTGCCACACGGGCTCACCAAAAAAGGCAGCTTGTGCCGCGAGCGAGAGCATCGCCGCATCATAGAGCCAGACGATGCCGAGGAAGAGAGAAATCCCGCCTGGTCCCGACCAAGTCCAATGTAACGGCCAGCCGCCGCCTTGCAGGTCGCCGTTGACAATCGAGAAGATGATGATGCCAAAGATGCCGCTCGCGGCCGAGGCGGCCACATACGCGCCCGTGGCCGCCGAAGGCTGCTCCCGCATCCACTCGGTGACGCTGACCACCCACCACTGGGTCTGGTAGTGAGCGACCGCGGCCACGCGCCCGAAGAAGACTGAATGGAGAAGGAGCAGCAGCCCGAGGAGGTTGCCGAGCGGCGAGGCGGCCTCGCGCGCAAAGTCACACAAGAAGAGGGCGAGGTACATGAGCGCGAACCCAAGGGTGGCCATGAAGGAGGCGACGACGCCCACGCCAGTGACGAAGGCCGCGGGCGTCTCACCATGCGCTGGCGACTGGAAGAAGCCTACTGTTCGGTCCGTGTACAGCGCAAACGTGAGGCCTCCCAAGAGGACAGCATCGTACACGCAGAGCACCGAGAGCGTCGCACCAACCCACGCGGGGCCGCTCTCGTAGTCCGGAATGTGCTGGCCGGTCGCCAGCAGGTGCGCGTACCTGTGAGTGGATCAATCAGAGGTCATCAGAGGCCGTCAGAGGTCATCCGAGGACGTCAGAGGTCATCCGAGGTCATCAGAGGTCATCCGAGGTTATCAGCGTACCGCGCAGGCAGGTTGGACGCCGCGGCCTCGGGCGCGGTCAGAGAGGTGATCCGTGTAGTGTTGAGGCCTTCGACGGATCGAAAGAGATGGCTGGGATTCGAGGGTGGCAGGCGCGCGCGCTCGATGATGCCGGCCATCAGAGGGTCGGGCGCGAAGGTGAACGAGGCGTCGCTGCCCGGCGAGAGTTTGAGCGCAAACGGCGTGAGGACCACTACGACAGCAGCGAAGCCAGCAAGGATGAGGCCTTTATTGTCCCACAGATAGCGGTGGACGGCCTGCAGTGCGAGCAGGCGTTCCTTTTGCTTGCGCTGCCGCTCCGCCGGGTTGGGTGGCGGTGCGTATGGATTGAGTCGCCCTCGCTCCTCGAGCAAGAGCAGCGCCGGCAGGTACACTCCACACAGCCCAAAGTTGATGAAGATGAGCGTGCCGCCGCACAGCCCGAACTGGTAGACGGACTTGATCTCGGACAGGCAGTTGATGAAGAGCGAGGCGGCGGTGGTCGCGTTGGCGTAGAATAGGGGTACAGACGCCTGGCGTACTGTCCATTCGATCCGCTCCTCTTCTGAGGCGGGCTGGCCGCGACGGTTCATGAGCATGCGGCTCTGCGCCCAAGTCTCGTGAAGGACGAAGATATTGTCGGCGGAGACGCCCACGACAACGGCGAGCGAGGCGGCGGCGAAGGCGGAGAGCGTGCTCTCGAAGAAGATCACGCACACCACAAAGTACATGAAGGGGAAGGAAAGCAAGATCTGCAGTGCGGCCAGCCCCGCGAGACGCCATTGGCCGAAGTAGGCTCGCATGTAGCAGCCCACAAAGACGACGGAGAGGAAGACGAGGAAGAGGTCGTTATAGAGGAGCACGAGCAGCTCGGCGGTCATCAACTCGAGCGGCCCGCCAAAGTACACATGGACGTACCAGCTCTTCGACCAGGACGACGCGGAGACGTCGTAGAGCTTCTGAGCGAGAGCGTACCACTTGTCGCCCGTCATGGCGCTTCGTCGGACAGAGAGCGTCGAGCGTAAGTACGATGCGCGGGCGCGCTCGTGGTTTGCACGCTGCAGGTCCGCACCCTGCCGCTCGTGCGAGGCCGCGTACATCTCATCGGCGTCGAGCAGTTCCGTTGGCGCATCGACCGACAGGAAGCCGTCGCATGCATTCGACTCAAGCCACTGCACCGTCTTCGCCACGTCGTCCGAGTCAAAGGGCGGCAGCGCGCAGCCACCGTCGTGCTCGACTGCAAGGCGGCCGTCGAAAAAGAGCTGGGGCAACGTGCGGTTGCGCGAGGCATACGGGTACAGATAGTTGAGCACTGAGTCGATGGGTTTACAACCTTCCGAGGCAGGCCCACCGCCTGGCGCCATGTAGCACACCTCTTCCATCTTCATCCACTCCCACAGTTCGCGCTCGAGGTCGTGTACCTCCTTGAGCTGGCGCAGCGCGAGCATATTGGACGCGCCCAGCCCGCGCCGCTCGTACACCAGCGTCACGTTCTCGTAATCGCCGTCGTATGCCAGCCGCCGCCCATGTGCCTCGTCCGCCGCCAGCGAGCTGTCCTCGTCAGCGAGCCGTCGCCCCAGGCCCGGGAAACTGCGCGCGTCGTCGAGCTTGCCGAGCTCGTAGAAGTGGCGCACGTCCACATGCTTTGTCGCGATGAACATGTTCTCGTTCACCGAGAAGAGGGTGGACGCGGCGAGCACCACCCAAAGCGTTGCGACACCCGCTGCAAAGAAGACGATAAGAAGCACCTTAGAGGGCGAGTCAGCGATGAAGGTGGCGACACGGCCGACGCGGAAGTTGGGCGGGAGCTGGATCTTTACGTCATCCTGTAGGTCCTCCTGCAGCACCTCGGTCGGTACCGCCTGTACCTCATCCTCCTCATTCTCGGCAGGCTGCGTTTGTGAGTACTCATCCACGATGCCCCGCACGCGCTCGAGCTCGGAGTCGTACTGCCGCAGCGGCTCGCGGTCCATGTCCCCGGACACCGGATCGTCGGACAGCGGGTTCATGGTCGTCTCCTGCATTTCGGCGCTCTACCTCAAAAGCCGCGCGGCGCCCACACACCCACGCGAGAGAGAGGTCGCGACGAATTTCGACCCGCGAAACAGCGTTACGTTGGAATCTCCCCACAAGGCGATGCCGCCTGTGTTGAAAACATGGTCGAAGAGCCGGATGCCAGAGTCTGCTCAGAGTCTGCGCGTCTCTACTACGGTGTATTAGTGACGCGGAAATCAAACATTATATTTATACCTCATTCTCCCCGGCCGAAATCGTAATCGTTCGAGTCGCGGGGTTTAAAGCCAGCCGTCGACAGCGTAGTGCCAGACGCTCCTCCGTCTTACGCCAAGAAGCCAAGGTCGTGCCCATTCTTCTTTGCCAACTTGATCAGATTCGTGCGCAGCGTCCTGTTTGGGTGCGAATCGAGTCACCACACATCCAGTCAGGCGATTGAAGCAGAACGGTGGACTGACACGGCGAGGGGTGGTCTGAAGGTCTGTGCGGGTTCCTGCGATGATGTGCGCACCGCGGCGTCTCCTTGACGAACTCCTCAAAGTCGATCACCTCGTCGCCGCTTGTGTCCGCCCGCTCAAGGATGCCCGACACCTGCTTCTCCTCGAGAAAATCAAAGCCTAGCGCCTTCAGCGCAGCACGGAGCTCCTCCTTGTCGACGCCGCCGCTGCCGTCCTTGTCGGCGGCCTCGAACATTTTGCGGATGACCAGCTGGCCAAAGGGCGACTCGCTCGTGTCCACGAAGGCCGAGATCACCTTCGAGTGCTGCGCGATCACCTCGCCACGCAGCTTGTTGAGCTCCTCCTCGCCCATCAGCGCCTTGGCACCTTTGACGATGGGTGCGAAGATGCCGTTGGCGGCGGGCTTCCGCTTCTTCTCAGCGGCGGGCTTCTTCTCAACGGCCGCAGGCACAACGGCTGGTGCAGCAGGCGCCGGTCCCCATGAGGACGAATCGGATGGCGAGCCGGCAACTGCAACTGCTGCCGCCGCAGCATCCGCCGTCGAAATGGCAGGCGGGCCCGGGGCCAGCTCAGGCACTGAGCTCCACGCGAAGCCTTCGGGCGCCGGGAAGGTGCTCATCCTGACGTGAATCACTGGGTTCATGCTGGCGTGAACTGCTGAGCGCGATGGCGCCAGCATGGGCGCCCATGCTGTCGAAAGGAGAAAAATGCCGAGCATCACGAAGTGTGGCACCGCGCTATAAGAAGAGAACGAGATTTCGTGCAAGATTCCCCATTTCTCTTGGAAAAGAGAAGAATAATCTCCTTCGACAGTTGCCAAATCCGAATTTATCTGGTGAACGTGTGTGTCCCGATGCCCCGTTCGAATCTTATTGAACTTTTGTGAATTCCGCATTCGCGCAGAGGGTCCTGCACAGGCACATTCTCCTCGGATATCGGCCTGGCCAAATAGCTGGCCCTGTGGACCGCGCACAGAGTTAATATGCTCCACATTTTAACTGTCGCGCTGAGCGCTTGGTCCAGTAGTTGCGGTTTCGGCTTTGTGGCTTCGCGTTGGCCAAGCCAAGCAGATCAATACCCAGCCGCTACACGAAGGGCCGCTTCTCCGATGATGTACACCTGCCGACTTTGCAAGGCCTCGTACACCGCAGAAACGAATGGGCCGACTGCATGCAGGCACCACCCTGGGACGCTTCGCGGCGAGAGCGCGCGCAAGGGCGATTGGGAAGGAACGTCAGGAGCCGAACAGGGCCAAAGTGGCGCGCTCGTCTATTCGTGGACTTGCTGTGGCGCTCCCGCAGAAGCCCCTGGCTGCGTGATCGGATTCCACCAATCATATGATGACGTGTCGCCGCCGCCGCCTCCCGCCCGGGCCTCCTCCCCCCGCGCCTGTGCAAGCGCCGCGATCACCTCGACGCGCGAGTCGCTGTTGGCAATCGCCCGGGAGAATGACGAGACGTTGCCGCAATCGTACTTCGCAGAGCTTGACTACGACGCGGGCGGCGTGCCTTGGGACCTTCGAGGACGGCCACAGCCTCCGGTACGCAACGCCTACAATGATGGTGCATTCGGTGCGCCGGGCACCGCCATTCTCGACTGCGGCTGCGGTGCGGGTGACAATGCGAACTGGCTCGCCGCACGTGGATACGAAATCACCGCGTTCGACTTGAGCCCTAGTGCTGTATCCACAGCGCTCGCACGCGCAAGCGAGCCCGAGGTCGCACACGCTATCTCAGAGGCACGCGGCTCGGTCGAGTTCGTCCAGGCGTCTGCCGTCGACCTCGCGGCTGCGCAGCGCGTGCAGGCACGTGCGCGCGATCTCGGCGGCTTCGAGATCGCCCTCGATTCGGCGATGCTGCATTGCTTGGATGACGAATCTCAGAACGCCTTCGTCGAGGGCGTGCGCCCTCTCATGCGAGCCGGCGGTCGCCTCTTCATTGGCTGCTTCTCCGATGCCAACCCTGATCCGTGGTCGAACCCGCGGCGCATCTCAGAGAACCGGATGCGTGAGTTGCTCTCCCCAGAGCGAGGCTGGCAGATCCGCAGCCTCGACGAGGCGTGGTATGAGCGCCCAGCCGAGCGATCCGCCTCGGGTGGCGGTGCATGGACCATGGCCTGGTGGTGCGTCGCTGAGGCTGTGTAGGCATGGTCGTGGAAAAAGCCGTGGGGAGAACGGCTACTCTTGGGTCTCTTTGGAGTGTGAATGACTGCACGTCGACGCGGGTTAACACCCTGGTACCGGTACAACGGACTTCTTGCGCGAGGAGTGTCGTGTCTGGGGCGTAGGGCTTTTACAAGTACTGTACTGTACTGTATTTGTCAAGTCAACTTGTCTTGACTTGACTGCCTGTCCGGTGTTCATTGTCTTCATTCATACCGGTAAAAAGACACCGGGGGGAGCCGGGACACACACGGGACATTCATACCGGTAGCAAGCCCGCGTGCGCAAGTCCACAGGACATGCTCTTGCATGCGGCCAGGTCCAGCTCGAGTCGATGGCTGCGACGCAGCCGATGCCTTTCAACGCATACTCCGTGCGACACGCTCATCATCGGCGGTGGTGTCATGGGCTCATCCTTGGCCTACCACCTCGCCGCAGCGCGGGGAACCGGTGAGGGCATCGTGGTGATCGAGAGAGACAGTAGCTACAAGGTCGCGAGTGCGATGCTGTCGGCTGGCGGCATCCGCCAGCAATTCAGCCTGCGCGAGAACGTTCAGATGAGCATGTATGGCATCGACTTCCTCAAGCGATCCGCCGCGCTGCTCGCCGTCGACGATGACGCGGAGCCGGTCGACGTGCAGTTCCAGGAGCGTGGGTATCTCTTCCTGGCCTCTGCGGCGGGTCACGAGACGCTGCGCCGCAACTACGCGACGCAGGTGGGCGCGGGCGCGCACTGGATCGAGCTCCTCGATCCCGACGAGCTCCGCGCGCGCTTCCCGTGGCTTCGGCTGGACGGCGTGGTCGCTGGCAGCCTTGGAACTGCCAACGAGGGCTGGTTCGATCCATGGGGACTGTTACGCGGCATGCGGCGCAAGGCGACGGCGCTCGGAGTGACGTACGTCGAGGGCAGGCCAGTGGGCGCCACGGTCGATGCGGCCACCAAGCGCGTGCTATCTGTCGACGTGGCGTCGACTTCGCGTTCGAGCGGCGGCGACGGCGGCGGCGTCCTTCAGTTTCGGCCGGCTCGTGCGGTCGCGAACGCCGCCGGCGCGCACGCCGCCGCGGTGCTGTCGACGCTGGCGGGCGCGCACCGGGCGCTCGATATCCCGGTGCGCCCGCGTAAGCGCTGCATCTTCCATCTGCGCTGCCCGCCGCCGCCCGATCAAGCGCCATGGCGAGCGCCCGGTACGACGCCCAACCAAGCGCCATGGCGAGCGCCCGGTACGACGCCTATGTGGCACGCGCCCTTGACTGTCGACCCCAGCGGCGTCTACTTTCGGCCTGAGGGCGCGAGTAGCACGGAGACGTACCTGTGTGGCGTCTCGCCCGACGCGCCGTACGACGAGGACGTGTGGGACGCCGACGGGCTCGCGGTCAGCGAGTCGGACCACACGCGTCTCTTCGAGGAGACCATTTGGCCCGTCCTGTACAACCGTGCGGAAGCCTTTGGCGAGATGAAGGTGCTCGGATCCTCCGAGGACGCGGTGCTGATGACTTCCAATGGCTTCCCTCTGATGACGTCTGATTGCCTCCCTCATCAGGTGCTCGGGTCCTGGGCGGGCTGGTACGAGTACAACACTTTCGACCAGAACGCGATCATCGGCTGGCACCCCGACCTGCCCAACGTGGTGCATCTGAATGGCTTCAGCGGCCACGGGCTGCAGCACGCACCCGCGGCCGGTAGAGCCGTCGCCGAGCTAGTCGAGCACGGCGCCTTCCGCACGCTCGACCTCTCACTGTTCAGCTTCGATCGGGTGATGGAAGGCAGGCCGGTGCTCGAGACGGGGATCGTTTAAATGGAAGTTACAAGTACTGGGTCGACGGTATTTTTGAACCAGTTTCACACCCTCATCAAGAGTTGCGACGAACTCTCAGCCCCGCCATGAGGGGCTCCGACCACGTTGGGTGCGCGCTCCAAACTCTCCGGAACCGTCGCGACGTGGTGGTTCGCCATCCGCGAGGCACACTCACTCACCCACCCTCCTGCCCTGTGATCGCTGAACGCTGTGCAGGAACAGCGGATGGGGCCAGCAGCAGCAGCTGCAGCAGCAGATGTTACCAGGCATGGGTGGCTTTTCGGGTGACCAGCCGCTCTTTCCCGGGCAGCAGCAGCAGCCGCAGCGGCACCAGGTGAAGAGTAACCACGTGCGCTCCGGCCAGCAGCAACTCTACGGATCTGAGTCGGCTTCGGGCGGTGGCGGTGGCGGTTTCCGTGGTGGCGGCGGCATGGGCGACGGCGGCATGGGCGACGGCGGCATGGGCGACGGCGGCATGGGCGGCTGTTCAATCAGCAGCGTCGCGACGACCGAGCGCGGCTTCAACATGAGCGCCCCCGCCTTCACCCCAGTCGGTGTCGCTGGCGGCGGCGGCAGCGGCGGCGGCGGCGTCGGTGGCGTCGGCCTGCCGCCCCTCGGCTCGCACTACGTGCCCACGCAGCACCACGAGGCAGCAAGGCACAGCACCGGCGTCGCTGCGCCGCCCGCATTTTCTTCGACTGAGGCGGTGCCTCTGGCGGGGCTGCTAGAGGTCTTGGCACAGATGAAGGACGAGGTTCGCCATGCAATGGGCCGCTGCATGCAGACGCCCTCAGCCGGCGATGAACTCGGAGCAGGCAGCGCCCAGGCAGGCCGCCGCGAGAGCGAGGAGGCAGAGGAGGCAGGCCGCCCCACCCCCGCCGAGCTCCAGCTCACGGAGGAGAACCAGGAGCTGCGCCTGCAGCTGCGGCGCACGGAGGCAGAACTGGCCGGCGCCCGCCACGAGGTGGCCAGTCTTACTGAGCAGCTGATGCGCTCCATTCTCACTCTGAAGGCGCAGACTGATAAGCGGCGCGCCACGCCCTCGCTGACAGAGTTGGTCACGTCAGTCGCATCCTCGGCCGCCAGTAGGGCCATGCTCGAGGCCGGCGAAGCCCTGCGGTTTATGGATGCCGGTACGCCAGGTATGGTGGGCATGCCAAAGCCGCCGCCGCCGCCCGTTGCGGATGCGATGGAAGACACCGGCTCCGGAAGGGACGGTGCGAGCGTGAGCAGCGCGGCGTTGCCTCGTGGGGCTCCTCTTCGAGATGTACTGCGTGCGGAGCTCGCCAAGCGCGAGGCGGAGATCGAGGCCGCGCGGAAGCAACTTGGTCAGGCCGCTTCGATGAGCAGTGCGCTTCGTCTCGAGTTGAACAGGAAGGACGTTCAGATTCGTGAGCAGCAAATTCAGATGCAGCAGCAGGCCGCCGTTATCGCACACCTACGCGCCGAACTGAGCGTGCCTTCAACGGCCGTCAACGGCCAGAACAGCGGCGTGCTCGGGCAGCAAGGGGGCCTCAGCACGCCACGTGTGCACTCGCAAGACGCGTCGCCGAGAACGCCGCGCACCGGGCAGCCATTGTCGACGCCGTCGCGGCCGCCGTCGCGGCCGCCGCACGGGGCGTCGCTCGAGCCCGACATCCTCGGCGGCCTCGCCCTTCCTATAGGCTACATTGCCGAATAGACTCGAGTAGAAATCCGTAACATGTTTGAAGCGACTTGAAAGGTCGCGTACATTAGAGCACATGGATAGTCGCTCGAGGCCCTGGTCCGCAGCCATCTTACTGTGTGTGTGGAGAGACTGTAGTGCTGGTTGTGCACCGCCTCAAACCGATCTGTCTTTAACGGAAGCAAGCAAGCATCTGTCTCAACTCTAATTAAGTCGAGACAACACAAGTACCTAAACAAGCGCAAGTTCGAATACCCCTGTAGCCAGCGGAGTAGGAAAGGGTTGCTTGCTTGCTTGCTTTAACGGAAAATGAGTCGCTATTCATTTTCTTGGAGGAAACCTTGAGTGTGCTGTTGTAATGGCTAATGCATGCGCGAAACGAAACGACATCGACGCAAAACGCGTTTCGTCAGCCCAAGTCCCCGACAGAACCGAACGACGCGAAGGACCGCCACAGACTACTCGGTCGAGAAATACGTGTCCTTCCGGTGCAGCTCCTGCACTCTCCTCTTCGCGCGCTGCCATTTGACCCTCAATCGCGTCCCAATCGCCACCAGACAATATGATGGGCATCGCGGTGTTCGGTGGGCCGTCCAAGACGCCGCTCGATACCCGCCCGTTTCTAGGACCTGCGGGCGGCAGCACGGTCATCATGAGAGGGCCACGGGTCCTTGTGACCAACCAGACGCCGTGGAATGACGTGCGCAACTCGCACGAAGCACGATCTGCGCAGGCGATGGCATCGTCCGCATCCGAACGAGTTCTACTACATGCGGTCGAGCAGCGGGGCGAGCGGTTGCACCGTGCCGCCTCCGCGGGGTGCTTCCGGCGTGCCGATGGGCATGTGCGCAAGCAGTGCCCCACGTGTGGGCACGCATGGCTCGACAAGCACCGCAAAAACGAGTGCCCCAAGTGTCTCAAGCCCTTGAGGGAGTGCGATCCGCGCAACCCAAGTCGCCCTAGCCCCAACCTGCTCAAGCGGCCAGCCCTACGGCCGCCCACGGCGGGTAGCATGTCGCGGCTCGGTCTCCTGCAAGGCACCACAAACATGACAGCAAACCCGTCGATGAGTTCGTTCCGCCTGCTGGCACCTCCCTCGCCTGTGCGACCCGCGCCACAGCTGACCTTCCAGGCGCATTTTCTGCCTCCGGATCTGCCTCCTCCAGCTCCCGCCAGCAGCGCGACATCGACTCGGCAGCGGCAGCGCGTCGAGATCTCGCCCAGAAGCGGCAAGCAACGGCTCGTCACCGATCACGCTGCGTTTGGAGAAGATGCAGATGAATTCCAGGCCTTCGTGAGAAGGCGGGAGGATGCAGAATTTCAAGCTTTCGTCCAATCGTGCGCAGTCCTAGCGGCGCAGACACAGGCGGCCGCGGTGGGCCGGCTGGATGCCGAGCGAGCCGAGCTGACTGCCAAGCTGAATGCTGAGGCGGTGGCCAAGCTGACAGCCGACAAAGCTGAGTGGCTCAGAAACGATGTACGCCTCTGGGCAGCCGGCGGCCGCGCTGAGTGAGCGTTGCCAGGTGCGTTAGCTAGTACATGGGTTGCAGCTGCAAGTGCAACCCGCATGGGTCGGCGTACGGCGGTCGATCCCGGTACGGTAACGCGGTGCGTGAGGCGTCGTGCGTGATAACGCTTAACGGACGAGAGCGAGAGAGATTTAATGCGCAGATTTGAAACTGAAGACTGAACAAAAGCCGTGTACACCCCGACCTGCCCAATTGGCGGGACCCCCTCGCCCATAGGGTGGGGGTAGGGTAAAAGTGAGGGCATTTTGGCGTAAGATGGTAAAAGTGTGCAGGGTACAAGATTCGCGTAAAACGGTAAAAGTCCTCGTGCCTCCGCCATCGCCCTCCCCACCGCCGCACACCCGCCTCCTTCGCCACCGCCGCCGCCGCCCTCGCCGCCGCCGCCGCCGACGCCTCCACCCTCGCCCACGCCGCCTTCGCCGTCTTCGCCGCCGCCGCCATCACTCTCGCCGCCGCCGCCATCGCCACCGCCATCGCCGCTGCCATCGCCCACGCCGCCTTCGCCCTCACCTCCGTCCTCACCCCGACTTCAAACTTGACTCCCGCGCCATAACAAAATTGTGTGTTTGCGGTAAAACGGTAAAAGTGACTGACAGTATATGGGCGTATAGCGGTGAAAGTTGCCACTTGGTGAGATTCTCGTAAAACGGTAAAAGCTTCGGACCCTCCGAAAAAGCTACCCCCACCCTATGCCCTCGCCTGATGAGAAGTAAAGTAGACCACCAGGTGGTGCATGTGCGGATCTGCGGAATGTATACGACAGTTCCGCCCCTTCGGCTTTTCAAAGACTCCTCACTCCCAGTCTGCCCAGTCATCGTCACCAACCGCTGCCTTCTTCGCCGCGCTAACGTCATCAGCAGCCGCAGCAGCAGTGACGGGAGCGGCAGGCTCTGCATCCATCGGAGCTATCTCCATCGGAGCGGCTGCCTTCTCCTCCTCCTGCACCAGCGCATCCGACCGCAGCGCTGTCGCCGCTTCCTCTTCCTGCGCCGCAACCTCTAGCGGCGGATCCGAAACCACCTCTCCATCGGAGGACATCGACGACGCCTTGTTCGAGCCCGCCTCAGACCCACCCGACCCACCGCCGGAGCCTCCACACGAGCCTATTGCAGAGCCTACCAGAGAAAACTCCTCGGACGCCTCGATAGACGGGTTGGTAGACGGGGGGCGGTGGAGCTCTTGAGGGTGAGCTGACGGCGGGATCGTCGAGGGGGGGCGGAGGTCGGAGGGGGTGCTACTGCTCATGGCGCTCGTCTCGCCCGCTGGCGCGGCGGCCGGGGCCGCGCTTAGCTTGGGATCCGTTACTGAGGCTGGAGTGGTGGGTGGTGGAGGCGGTGGAGGCGGGGGCGGTGCAGGTGGTGGCTCAGGAGAAAGGGATGGCGGTTCGTTGGATGATTCCCCCTCTGCCCCGGGCGCTGTGATGGGCTCTTTCACAGCGGCCAGCTTTGCAGCTGGTGTCAGCGGTGCCGGGGCCAGCTTGGCCCCCGGTGTAAGCGGTGCCGGCCGGCGAGGCACCTTTAGGCCGGCAGCTGCCGTTGAGTCCTTCGCTGAAGAGTCGTCCCACGACCAACCGTCATCCACAGGCGCCGTCTTCTTGGGCAGCAGAGGCGCTGTAGAGGCGGAGGAGGCGGGTCGAACGGCATTCGCACGTGGTGGCGGGCTAGGCTCATCCAGATCACCCCAAGAATCCAAGCTCTTGGTAGGCGGTGGAGCCGCCGCTCTCTGAAGCAGCGCCAACCGTCGGGTCTCGTTCTCGCGAAGGTGTTCCAAGGCCCAAAAATAGCGCTGCCAGAAGAGGCGGTACGAGAGCACATTGGGCACCAGGGTGCTGTGTGCCGCATGCAGGCCTTCCCGGCTCTTCAGCAGCTGCTCAATCTCCGACGTGCGGCCGAGAAGGTCGAATTTCGAGCACCAGGCCTCAAAAGCGGCGGCGTCAGAGGGCGCGTTGGTGAAGGAGGAAGGGTTGGACTCAAGCGCACGGCGCTGCTCCTCGAAGCGCTGTGGTGCTGCCACCGAGACGGGCGACGCGGCGACCGTCCGGGACGCCCGCGCCACACTCGCGTCTCTTGCCAAGCCGCTCAGAGCGCCCTCGACTCCACTCAGCGCCCCTTCGACGCCCTTCATGACACCGTCTAGACCCACCTTCTCGACGAGCTGTGACGCACGCTCGCGACCCGCCACAAAAGCCGCACGAGCCACCTCGGCATCATGTGCCAGGTTGTCTGCGTCAACCAGCTGGGAGAGTTTCTCGTTGGCCTCCTTGAGCTTCTCTTTCGCTTTTTCGCGCACCTCGCTCGTGTCCTCATTGAGCTGGTCCGTGAAGTCTTTCATACCGTCCACGACGGACGATGCCTGATCGCGCAGCCACGAACCCCAGGACATGTTCTGCCCGCGCGCGAGAGCGCGGCGCGAGAGAGGTGAGGACCCCACACACGCTCCGTTACACGCTGCTCACCTTCACGTTCATTCATTAATATGCATCATTAATACACACAACACGTAAGCAGCACAGCCGTTCACAGTCTATAAACGCACCGCGAAAAGCTCTGTGACACGCGGAATGGTAAACTGTGATCGATACTGAACCGGGTACCTGGTACGCGGAAAGTGTGGCGACGCGAGATCAAATTTTCCACAGAAAAGGTCGTGCACATGTGGGTGGAGCGAGAAGCGCTGGTGCGCTCGCGACAGAGAGTGGCCACAGTCGAACGATGCTGATACCAACGCGCGTACGTGGTACGATGAGTGTGCTGCGGCCCGAGTGGCGTCACCTTTCGCCAGCGATCGGGCTCGTGCTAGGCCCAGCATTTGTGAATAACGTCTTCGAGGCTGGCGCTGCAGAGATAGGGACGCTATCGCCTGCGGTTCTCAAGCAGAAGCGGGCTGTGGTTGGCTGCGGCCCAGCAATGCGCACGCTTGCTGTAGAGCTCTTCCATCGGAACCATGACGAAGAGACGCTATACCCGACTCGTAACCAGAGCTTACCTGCCGCGCACCTCTCTGCCTCTTTGACAGCACACGTTGCTGCCATCGCAAGAGCAGGGCTCAGTGGAACCAATGCTCATGACGCTCTCCGGGGAGCGTTGTGCAGCGTCACAGGCCTGCCTCTCAATAAGCTGGCTCGAGCCGTTGGCGTCAGCATTGCAAGGTTCGAGCGCCTGGTTGAGCTCGTGAGGATTGCTGACGACGAGGACGGCAGAGAGGGCGAGCCCATGGCGTTTCCCCGTGCTGGCAGCGCGCTGCTGATGCGTCATCTGTGGCTGACGTCGAGCCCATCTGGCCGATGGCCTCTTTGGTGCTATCTCAAGACGCTGGACGATTTCTACGGCCCGGCACTCATCGATTCGGTGGAGAGTGAAGACGTGTGGCTGGAGAAGTGCTTCTCGCAAGACGATCTCGGCCCGGTACCTGTGCGTCGTGCATTCGAGCTGCTGCATCTTCTTGGCGCGGGTGGGAGCGGTCGCACGAGCTCTTCGTCGCCGTTTGAGAGCACTCAAGGTGGAGCAGATGGGTCTCAGAGCTCAAATCTCCCTGTGAGCGCAACTCTCCCAGGAGAAGAAGCTTCGATGGCGTTTGAGCTCTTAGCCGCGTCGCTGCTCGGAGGGGCCAAGCACGCGCCGCTACTTCAGGGAAAGTACTCGCATCAAGGCCAGCCGGAGATGGCCGACTGCGCCGAGCTTGCTTGCCGCGAGCTACTCAACGCGCTGCTCTGGTGCCCTGTGGCTCAGAGGTTTGACCTCCGACGGCTCCCCACGACTGCCTCGACCAAGTTGGCACAGTTCTATCAAGCATTCGACTACGAGTCGCTCACGGCGACGCGCAACGTGCCCTCCCAGCTGCGGTCAGAGGCGGCGCACACGGCATCGTCGGCTTGGTTTATGCTCGTGAGCGGCCTGCCAGGCGTTCGCTACATCAAGGCGAGAGACTCGCGAGATTACAGCAAGGACTGCAAGGTGAGCTGTAACACCGATTGCGGAGTGGACTGCAACCGCAGCAACGCTATGGACTACGAAATGCTGCCGTCTGTGGGGAATGTGATGGCGGTGCTGGGCCGGCTCCTCTTTGCCCGGCCATCGTGCACCGTCGAGGACTTTGAGGGCGCTTGGAATCTGGTCAACCCTGGCTGCCCCATCGAGCTCCAAGAGGATGTTACGGGCGAGCGGCTGAAGCTATTTTGGCCAAGTTCGCGCTCAGCGGATCCAGCTGCAGTGCACGAACGGCCGCGAGCGCTCGCTCTCGAGCTCGTCGTGTCCGAGCGCATCAACCACGCCTTTGCCATCCATCACGCCCTCGTTCCAGCCTGGCTACGCGCGCAAGCAAAGAGTGCTCTCGAGCAGTGGGTAGCTCGTCCAAGCAGCGCATGCGGGGTGCTTCACGACGCACTTGTGCCTGCGCTCGCGCAGCAAGCGCCCGATGCCGCCAGGTTACTAGGTGCCAGCACTTGCACGGAAGTTCAGCGCCAGATCCTCTTCGCATGCGTGCGGCAGAGTCCTACAATATGGAGGTCTCTCCGGGATCACCCCCTGGTCAGGGGCATCCCGATCTCACCATACGCCATACATGTACACCCGTGGTGAGCATGTACACCCGTGGAGAATTGCACAGATGTATGTTCACAGCGGAAAGACCCTTCACACCTCTGTTTTCGAGTGATTTGGGTTTCCGCGAGCGCGAGGTGCCGGGGCTCTCGACAGGGGCAGCGTTAAGAGTGAGGTGTTGGTCAAGTGGCCGTTCCATGGTCGGCCAAGGCGCCTTTGAAAAGGCAATGGTCAAAAAGCCAGGCGGCTTTGGCGCTTCGACAGCACCGCGATTCAAACGGGACGCAAGCCCGACCTCCACATCATACAGCCCAGAGATCAGTAAGAACTACATCGAGAAGAAAAGGAGCGCGAATGTTTCTGGGGGTGGCTTTGGGGCGTCCAAAGTGTCGCGCTTTGAAGAGCCGAAGCCGGAGCGCTTTGCTCCTCCCAAAACGGGCGTCAAACCGAGCCGCACGGCGTTGCCGCCTTCTTCCGATTACTTCGAGGTGCTTGCGGCCATCGAGGAGAGTGTGGCCAACCCGCCGCCCAATGAGATGGGCATGGCGGCAGCGGACGCGGCGTGGCTCGCGCGGAACGCGACGGCCGAGGGCGTGGTGACGCTGCCATGCGGGCTGCAGTACAAGGAGCTTGCGCGAGGGCGTGCGGGCGCATCGCCGCTGCTCGACACACCATGTGAATGCACCTATGAGAGCTTCCTACTCGACGGCACGCTCTTCGACAGCTCGTTCGTGCGCGGGCGCACGTTCGACTTCGTGCCGTCGCAGATGTGCCAGGGGTGGACGGTCGCCATGCAGCTGATGGGGGAGGGAGATCGATGGGAGATCTATGTTCCGTCACATATGGCCTATGGCGACGAGGGGCTCAAGTCGCAGGCACGCGGCCAGTTCGTTCCACCGGGCGCTGCGCTCGTGTTCGTGCTGACCATCCTGAAGGTTCACGGCCCAAGCCGCCCCAAGGCGAGACGCCCACCGCCGGGACACCCGGCCGCGGTGCGCGCAGTTCCCGCCGAGCAGAGGGCGCCGTCGCGGGCGCCGAGGTTGCCGCCCCAGCCACCGCCGCCACTCAAGTCGCCGCCGTCAGCAGCACCCCGGTCGCCTCGAGGCGCCTGCGGCAGCAGCAGCAGCAGCGATTCGAAGACGGCGGCGTTGCAGGCGACAGCGGCGGCGGCGCAGCTGGAGCCTTTCCTCCCTGCGGACACCTTTGCAGGCGTGCGTGCGGGCTACGTCTTCAAGCGTGGGGAGCGCGGCGTTGGCTACTACGCGGACGGCTTCCTCGTGGCTGGGGCGGCAACCTCGGCGCCCGTGCCGGCGCCATCAGCATTCGAGCCAGCTCCATCGGCAGGTCGCGGCGCCTTGCCGCCCGGCTGGTTTGCTGCTGACGCGGGCGGCGTCACGTACTACTACACAGCCAGCGGCCAGCGGCAGTGGGAGCGGCCCACATCCCCTGCGCCTGCCGTTGGGCCGCCGCCGCAGGCCCCTGTGGCGGCTGCTGGCGAGGACAGCGGCTCGACGGATGGCGACGGTGCTGGGTGGCTAGGCAGTCTTGGCGGCTGGTTTCGATGAGTCCGGGAGTTTTCCACAGGAGTCCAGGAGTCTCGCCGGTCTCGCCAGTCACGCCGGTCTCGCCGGTCTCGCCAGTCACGCCAGTCTCGCACTAGGTGCCGCCGCTTTAGCCTTTACCTTTAGCGCGCAGAATAGGTGACCCGTGACCGGTAACGGCGGTATGCGCGGTACCGGGATCGGGCGGCGCGGGACGGGCGCCGGCGCGGCGGCCCGCGAGCGGTCGTATGGCGGCGGCCGCCCGGTTTCAGGGACATATACTACATTCACGGCGGACCTGGTGCGGAGACCCGCCGACTGTTTAACAGTGTCGCTGCGTTAGCGGCTAAAGTCGTTTCGACCGGACCGCGCTGGGTTCGCGCGTGGGACTGTCCCGTCCGGGCGGTTTCACCTCGACCTATTTAAGGTATTCATTTCCTCCCACGAATTCCCGGGTTCATACACAACACACCAACACGTACAACGTAATCTCAAATACGTGCAACGTGGAGGGCAACACCAGGTTTAACTTTAAGCTAACCGTATGCGTATCGGCGTAAAAAACGCGTCGGCGCGCGCGAGGACGGCCGCGACGCCTATGAATCATGCAACCATCTCTGGTCCAATCTCGGCCCGACCCTGGGGTGCGGGTGCGGTCGGGTGGCACCGCGCGACCCGTTTGCGCACCCGTGTCCCCGTTCCGGTACCGTTTCAGGGCCCTGCACAGACGTACAGAGCCCAAGTAGATGCATCAAGCGCCGCCCCTAGCGCCGACTCGAGCGCCACAACGAGAGGCAGAGGACGGCCACATCGGCGGCGCCGTTTGTCTGTCCAGTGCTTCAATGTGGTGCTCGGGGCGGCGCTTCACATGACCGAGCATTTGCAGCACGGCTGCTCCTCCTCGTCGCGGTGCGTGCCGTTGGGGTACGGCGAGACGCGCGAGCCCGGCGGGCCGGGCTGCGTACTCGACGGCGCACCCCACCCGCGGCCCACGTGGGCGGTCGATACGCCCACGTGGACAGTCGGTACGCCTACCGGTAAGCCCACGTGGATCATCCCGGGAATTTGGCCGACGTGCGAGTGCTGCCACTGCTGCTGCTCGTGGAGCTGGTGATGCTGCTGCAGGGCGGCGTTGTGCTGCGCCTGCGCCTGCGCAAAGGCCCACTGCTGGAACTCCTCCCAGTTCATCTGTTGCTGAGGGTACTGCGGCTGGTGCGGCCGCTGCTGTTGCTGCTGCTGCGACTGCTGCTGTTGCGACTGCTGCTGCGACTGCTGCGGCTGCTGCTTCTGCGCCTGGCTCGCCTGATGGAGCGCGCGACCGGCCATGACGCGGCGCGCGAGCTCCTCCTTGTCAATGTGCACCTCATCCCCCAGCCCAAACGTGATCAGCATTCGCTTGAGGACGCGTGGCGGCAGACCGAGGCACGATCCCTTGGGAGACTGCTCGACGCGAATGGCGAGCGCCTCCTTGTCGGCGCAATCGTCGTGTGGGATGGCGCGCGTGTCGAGCACACGACGCAGACAGCGCTCGGGCAGCAGCGCGAGCGTGCGCGGCGCCGTCGTCCCCAGCGGCACCTTGCGCTCGAGCTGACGCTCGGCGGCCCTCTCGATGTCGCTGCGATCGATGGCGTCGCGCACATTGAGGCGCAGCTCGTCGACGACGATGCGCAGCTCGGGCACCGTGAACGTCGCGAGACCCTCTTCGCTCCGGCGTAGCGACGACCGCGACGTTGCGCCCGGCCCGCCCGCCTCTGGCGCGCCAAAGTTGGATGCGTGGTGTGCCGCAAGGAAGGCATCGAGGTCTGCATGCGCCACGCAGTGCTCCGAGCGGCAGACGGGGCACTCGAACAGCGACTTGGCGCGCCGCTCGGCATCACCCTGGGCCACCTGCCACAAGGCCTTCGTGCACGCCTTGCAAACGAGATGGCGACACGAGAGCAGCACGGATGATTCCGACAAGAGCGGATCGAGGCACACGGGGCAATCCTCGGCATCGACGGCCTGGACCAGCGTTGACGCAGGCGCAACGGCGGGAGGCGGCGGATCGAGAGGAGAAGAGGGCGCGGGCGCCGTCGCCCGACCTCGGGGTGTTCGAGGCGAGGAAGAAAGAAAGCCGGACCTCATTGACTGACTGATGTGCTCGACTTGCCAAGCTGGAAAGTTTCTAGATGTGCGTCGTCTGAGAATGGAAACAACTACATACGACCTTGCATGTGAACGTCTCCTTGTCGCCAGGGTTGCCTCCCAGTGACGCCTCAAGTTTTCTCGAATGGTGGGCTCTATCACGATTGCCGCAGACACTTGGTCGGGCGTCGCGTCGCAAGCGTGCGCGTCGCGAGCGTGCGCCTGAGCTGCCAGACGACGGTCGGTCGTGTCGGCGTTCACGGGCGCTGCCCGCAACACTGGCCGCGCACGGCGCACGCACACGCAGCCGACATATGACCGCTCTGCGAGCGCCCTTCCCACCCACTCATGTTTGCCCACCCCGTGCCCTGCCGCAGGCGATGCTTCTCCGCTCGATGCGTTCGGCGCGCACCTCAGGCGCGCGTGTGCTGCGCTCTGGCGCGGTGCGCAATATGTGCACCGCCGTCGCCGAGGCGGAGGCCAAGGTTGGCCCCTTCTCGCCGACGCTGCCACACAACCAGATGTTCTACACTATGGCCGGCGTTGTGTACCTGTTCTCGCTCAAGTGGCAGAGCGAGGACCGCAAGCTAGCCGCGTTCGTCGCGGAGCACAAGGCGGCGCACCCGCCCGCTGAGCACCACGACGATCACGCACACGCTGAGGAGCCAGCAGTGGCTGCCCACTCGCCGGTCGTGGCGGCGGTGGCGGCGGCGGCACCGTCGAGCGCGCCGGTGGTGTCCTGGAAGGTGAGCGACGTGGTGGCTTTCCTCGACACGCTCGAGCTTGGCATGCACGCCGAGGCCTTCAAGACCCACTCGGTCAACGGCAAGATGCTGCTCACGCTCTCCGAGCAGGACCTCTACCAGACGCTCAACATCGTGAGCCCGCTGCACCGCAAGAAGCTGCTCATGGAGATCGCCACGCTGCGCAAGGCCTACCTCAACCCCTGAATGCGCGTAGCGCTTGTGCGCGTAGCGCTTGTGCGCGTAGCGCTTGTGCGCGTAGCGCTTGTGCGCGTAGCGCTTGTGCGCGCCGCTCGTCCAATGTTGCCGTGCGGCCACCACGACGCGTGACCGAGAGCGACAGCAGGAGACTCGGGCATGTGCCGCCTGTGGCGTCGACGGCCGCGCAGGCTATTTTCGAGGGCTTCACGAGGATGCCTCGCGCTCGGGACGGACGGACGCAAGGCTGTGTATTCGTCGCGCGCACACTCAGCACGCGTGTGCGTGCTGTGCGTGTGCTGGACAACATGTGCGTGCTGGCCTGGTGCATTGACCCTGAACATTTTGTGTTAGTCTCGTCCGCGCATGAAGGCGGCTGCAAGTGGGGGTTCGGATTTATTCTTGTTCGCAGCAAAACACCAAGGGTCGAGCGTGATTCAAGTGTTTCGCACAAAGAATTTGAAAAACGCCGCGCTCACCAGGGCGCGCGCGTGTTTGGTGTAACCACACGCCTGTCCGCCACGAGGCTTTTCTTTGCGAAGACCCTTTCTGTGACCATGTCCACGGCCGCCGTCGCTGCCCAGGTTGAGCAGGTGCGCAGCGCCCATGCCCTACGATTGCTGGAGCCGAAGGCATCTGCTGGAACGCGCACCAGCGGGTCGCCATCAGTGGCGGCTGCGGACGACGCTCTCGAGCTCTGCTGGCGGCCGCAGCTCTCTGCTGAGCAGCTCCTGCTTGCCTGGCGGTGGTGCTGCCGCACACACGAAGGGCGCGTGGTCTGCACGCGCGTCTGATGGCCGTGGCTGCTGTGCAGCCCCCAGCGCGCAGCGGTCGCTTTCGCATCACTCGCTTGCTGCTCTGGCGCTGACTGGTACCTCCTCCGTGTGTGCAGAACCAAAGGGCGTACCAGAAGCAGGATAACATCTTCCAGGCGAAGAAGCGTGTTGCGGGCGCGAAGAAGGCTGGCAAGACTGAGCTGCGCTATTACAAGCCCGTTGGTCTTGGCATCAAGACGCCGCGCACAGCGATTGAGGGCACCTATGTCGACAAGAAGTGCCCGTGGACCGGCAACGTCAACATCCGTGGCAAATTCCTGACGGGCGTGGTCAAGACCAACAAGATGAAGAACACGTGCATCATTCGCAAGGACTACCTCCACTTCATCTCCAAGTACCACCGTTTCGAGAAGCGGCACAAGAACACGCCGGTTCACGTGTCGCCTGCCTTCCGTATCCAACCGGGCGATGAGATCCTGGCCGGCCAGTGCCGGCCGATCAGCAAGACGGTGCGCTTCAACATGCTCAAGGTCATCCGCGCTGCGGCTGGCGCGAGCAAGAAGAGCTTCGATGGCGCGTAAGCGTCCGTCGCCCGCCTACGCTTAGCCAGCTCCATGCAAACTGATCAAAAGAGAAAAAGTCGACCGTGCCCTCCGCGTGCGATAATAGCCGCCCGCCCGGGAGTGTCGGGCGGCGAGGCCCCTTTACGTAACGCGCTGTGTATGGCGTGCGGGCCCGTTTAACACGTAGTTTATCACTTGAAACTCGAAACAAGTGAGCTCGGACTCCGTGGCGCGCGGGGGTTGCGGGCGCGAGGGCGAGCCTGCGGGGCGGCGGGCCGGCGGCGCGCACGCGGCCACGCCGGGGAGTGGGGCGTCCCGCGCCGGCGGGGTCGTGCCCCGGGCGCGCGTTCGTTCGCCGGCCGCCGCGCGCCCCCGCGGCCCGCCGGTGCGCACGGTCGGGTAAGAGAGGTGGGTGAGGTCGGCAGTGACTGAGTCGGCGCGACACCACACGTAGGGGAGAAGGGGACTCTGTCTCGGCGGGGTGTGGAAGTGCGTGGAGAGTCCCGCGCCGCGCGCACGCCGCACGGCCGGCGCGCTGGGCCGAGGCGCCGCCTCCCTGGGTGTGCAGCTCTGGCCGCGTCCCGCGCGGCGCCGCTCTGGCGTCTCGGCAGACTGCCTTTCACTGCGATTGGAGGCGCCCGCCACGACGCGCGTACAACATGGGCACATACTAGGGTGAGGCCGAACTACCTATCCTCCATCGCCGCCGGTGGCGCCAATGATGACCGCTGCTGAAGAGCTATTTCCACTGCATCCTTCATGCCACGCGTCGCCCGTGCGGCCTGCAATAAGGCGGCCTCAATGTGCTCCACCTCCTCACGCGCCTCTTGAGGATCCTCGCAGCCCAACGCGACCGCACGCTCCGCATTGTCCAGCGCGAGAGTTGGCTCGCCCAAATTAAATTGAGCGCGTGCAAGCGTGAGGTGTGCATCGCCCCAAGTCGGGGCGCGTTCGACACTCCTCTGAGCGGCTTGGACGGCCTCAAAAAAACGATCCAAATGGATAAGCACCTGGGCGCGTTGCTCGTGCGCCGCCGCCGACGATGGATCGCGCGCCACGGCCTCGTCGAACTTTGCCAGCGCCGCGTTCCAACGCTCGCCATCAGCGAGCACCGCACCTTGCTGCTGCAGCAGCCGTGAAAGGGCAACGTTGTCGAGGAGAAGCGCCGGAGAGCTCGCCGCCACTGAGTTGAGTTCGTCTGCAAGTTCGTCCTCCTCGTTCTGAGCGTCGAATGCCGCCGCGTCGAGCCGGCGGCGCTTCGGCCGCTTGTTTCGGGCGGGCATGGCGAGGAAAACAGAACCACCTGTTGATCATGTGGATCAGAGATACGATGAGCACGCGTAAGCGACACGCGAGCGCCACAACGGAAATGCTTGTGCGGTCGCAGCACGTATGGCGAAAGTCGCATGGCTCACTGCGGCAGCACGGTCGAGGCTGGCGGGGATGGTGTGTAGCCGCTCCACGTCGCGCTGGATGCGCACCGGCGCGTGGAGTTAGAGCACACGAGGACGACGGCATTGCAATACCATCGGCCATGGTTAAAGCTGACATTATTTCGTGAAATCCCTTCTATTTACCAAACTCCGCCACCTCAACCTCGTCTAGAAATGCCTCTGAGGGCCACCACGGCGGCCACAGGTCTGAACGCGGCGGCGATGTCGCTCCCGTGGCGTCGACGGCCACGGCCACGCGAGCCGCCGTGACACCGTAACCGTCTGGCGTCTCGTCGTGAGCGTGCTCCTGTTCGCTCCCTGACGGAACCCGGCGCAGCGCCAGCACCGGCAGCACGTGCGCCTCAGTCGTCAGCACATGCGTCTCCAGGCTCAAGGCGGACGGCTCGGAGAAGAGCAAGTGGAGGTACTTGAGCGTCTCGGCGAAGAAGAACGACTCGAGCCGATTGCTGAGGGTCGGCCTGCTGGTGCTCGACAGCCCGGCGTAACCACCGTCGCTGGTGCGGCAGTGGCACTCGATGGCGTGCAGGACGCGAAGCCCGCGCTCCCTAAGCGGCAGCCGGTACGCCTCGACTGTTTCGAGCCGCCACAAGACAAAGAGAGATTCAACGTACTCGGGGCGTAGCGGCCATCGAGGGTCGATCACATCATAGTCGTGCGGCGGCGAGGGCTCACGATCACGATACGACTCGTCGTCCGCGTACTTGCGCCGCCACTCGATTCGCGCGGCGCGCACCGACGCCGCGGTCGAGAACGTCAGCCGCTCCGGACCGAGGCCAGTGGGTTGCCTCTCGTACAACTCAGTGCATGTCGAGAGGAGCTCGCGCGCAATTTCCCACTCGGCGGTGGCGTTGCTGCCGGCGTTGTTGTGAGCGCCGAGAGCGAGAAGCCCGGGCAGAAAGCAGCTCAGGTGCTCAAACGCATTCGCAGTGCGCGACCGATAAGACTGGGGTCTCCAGCCCACCTCGGATGCATCGGCTCTGGCGACAAAGAGCAAATTCGAGGGCTCCGAACGGCGCAGGAGCCGGCGCAAGCCGCCCAGCGCCTCCTCGTACATGCGCCGCAGCCGTTCGGGTCGGCGCCCTCCCTGCAGCCAACGCTTGAGCAACGTCTCATAAAAGGAGTCTGAGCCAGCACCGAATCCCACTTCGCGAGTCGCAGGGCCACCGGTGCGTGGCCGCATTCGCGACGGGTAGAGCCCATGCACCGACGGCAGCCGCCGCGCCGCCAAGATCGCGCCGTCAGCCAGCGTGGCGAAGCGCGGCTCACCGAGCAAATGCGCGAGCGCTGCGAACTCGAGCTGCACGGAGCCAAGCTCCGACAAAGGGATCGACTCGCCAAGATCGGACTCTGGGCATGAGGCGCGGCCGCTCGAGAGATGGACCGTGCAATAGGGAATGCCACTTGGCGAGGCGCTCAGGGCGGGCAGCAGCGCACGACCAAGCTGACCCGCCAGCGCAAGCAGCGCGGCATCCTCGCGAAGGGTGCATGCTCCAAGCAGTCCGCCAAGGACGCGGATGGTGACCTCGAAGAACGGGACATCGCCACCGTTCATGATCTTACCCGGAAGGTTGTGGAGCAGCCATTCCCGTGATGTCTGATACGGCTTGTCGAGGCCAAGGAGCAGCATGGTATCGAGCGAGTCGGCCATGGTGACGGCGAGCCCACCCCAGTTGTCCCGAGATTCACGCGTGAGCGGCAAGAGCTCGTCACTTCCGAATGCATATGTTTCGTATGGTGACCACGCGAGCTGGAACATCTGTCGGACGCGGGTGCGAGCGCACAGCCAGCGATCCGGCGCGTCATCGGACGTCGAGCAAAGGATGGTCGCGTTCATTCAGAATTCACGCGGCGGGGTTCTGTGAGGGGTGCACAGCCAATTTGTTCAGAGTCCGCCAAAGTTACTAGTATGTATCGTTCGGCTCCCCCCGATGTCTGTTTACGTCGAAACGGTCGATCCGATCTTTTCCGGCCGAAACCCTTTTTTGGCACAAGTTGAGTGCGCGCGACGAACCTCGCACATGCACGCACCGCGGCGGACGCTCGTTCAGCCGCGCTGGCAAAGCCTGTTACTCTTCAGCCTGTACCTGCCGTCGTCCGCCCATGCACTCTGCGAAGCGTGGTGCACTAACCCATGCGCCATGCTCAACGGCGATACAGAGTACGAATGCGGTGATTGCGATGAGCACTACGAATGCCGCCGATCAACCCTTGGTCCCAGGCCACCCCTGCGGCCGGATCCGCCGTCGCCGTCCCCACTTCCAGCGCTGGATGAGCACATTACAGCGCCTGGTGTGCAGGGCGAACCGCCCACGTGCCAGCGCGTTTCGGCAAGTGAGCTCCGTGCACTCTCGTATGTAGAACGGGCACGCGTGCTATCCCGGCCCACGCTCATCACGGGGCTCATCGATAACTGGCCTGCGATGCGAAACTGGTCGACGATCGAAGGGTTCCGAGAAGCCTTCGGCGATCATGGCGTGTTAATCAAGCGTGTCGTACCAGCATACAAGAAGCTCATCCAGATGGGCACTGGCGAGGACCCGAAGTCGACGCTCGTGCCCATTCGTGAGGCCCTGGAATCTCTCGACTCGAGCCGGCAGATGCACGTGGTGCTGTACGATTTCGAGTACGGCAACGCCGAGGCGGAGGAGGACTTCATCGGCGCGCTGCGCAAGGCGAGTGCCGACTGGCTCTGCCCTCGAGACGTGCTCGGGCGTGCTTGTGGGACTCTGGTGCTCAGCATGGGGGGCGCCCAGGAGGGCGTGCGCATGGCGACCCACGGGCTCGCGTGGATCGGGCTAGTGGCGGGGCGCAAGCTATGGTACGTGGCCGACTCATCGGGCGATGCGCCCAAACCCGACAACCCGACCTGCCGAGACGGAGATCGGATTGAAATGCTGAGTTGGGGCAACCGCGTTGGAGTGACACACTGCTTACAGCATGCAGGCGAGGTGATGGTGGTGCCGACAGCGTGGTGGCACGCCACGTGCAACCTCGAGCCGTTCACGCTCGGGCTGGGCGGCCAGGACTCGTGCGACATGATCGACTGCACACCGCCCGGCCCAGCCAATGAAGATCCCCATGCGTTGCACATGCGCAAGCGCTTCTGTCGCGACGAGCAACGCGTCGCCGCGTGCTTCGGGCCGCAGAGCGGCGATGTCTACAGGGAAGCTCTCTTGAGGGTTGATGAGGAGCTCGATATCAAACGCAGACTCGGACGCCGCTCGCACACCGTCGAGGGTGAGCGATGGGCTAGCTGGGTTGTGCAGCATGAAGCTGGTGGCGCGAAGCCGAAGACTGAACTCTAAAGTGCACGGAACAACTCGAACCGCAGCTGCTGTTGGAGCTCCTGCGCATGTAGTTTGATGACAGAAAGCCTCAGAACGAGGACACACAGGTAAAGCTGGCAGGTTGAATCCGTATTGAATCCGCATCGCGCGCGACCAAAATGCGTGTGTAATTATTCCAAACGAATCCTTTCATCCCCACAGCCGCGATCCTTCAACCCCGCACAATCTCGTCGCAGCAGCAATGATGTTCGCCGTCCTCGCTCTCGCTCTCGCCAGCGCCTCCGCATACTCGCCGGCCATGGCGATCAACGCCGCTGCCGTTCGCGCACCGGCTGTGTCGATGAGCACGAAGTACGGTGACCCCGCGGTCAAAGGCATGAAGAAGAAGAAGGCGGCTACTGGTTCCACGCTTGGCCTCAAGGGCTACACCGTTGGCTCCCGCGCGCCCCCCATCTCGAAGGCGTCGGGCACCGTCGCCCAGTTTGGCTACGGCATTGACAACCTGTACGGCGGCGGCGCGAAGCGCGCGGTCGCGGCGCAGAAGGGTGGCAAGGCGAAGGCTGTCTCCAACTCCAACCTCAAGGGCTTGGCCCCGCTCGTCACCTTGCTTTTGGCGATCTTCGTCATCGGCGCGGGCCTCAAGCAATAAGCACTCCTTCTCTGCGTGGGGATGCCGGTGAACTGACTCGTCACAGGCATACTAAGTTGCGTGGACATGCGTCTCGCGCAGCGTGCATAGCGTATAGTGCACCGCGGGTCGCATACCGCCTGAGCTCAGGCGCATTTCTTTAGTGACCGAATCTTCAAAAGCACCCCGGGTGGGCAGCACCCTCGCGCAAGAGAGGAGAGTCGCACGAGCGCTCCTCCCTCGCGGCACGCGGGCCGCCCGGCGTGGGCGGGCCGGGACGCGGCCGGGCCCGCGGCCGCGTGGAAAACGCGTATAACATGGCGTATATACGATATTAACTTTAACACTCCAGATATCAATCAGCATTATGTATATGAGATATTCGGATTTCGGTACAAGGATCGTGCTGCGCGGGCTCAAAATAAGGGCGTCGCAAGTAGAAATGCGCCAACGGGCGTACCAATGTAGGCGATGAGCGGCACATGCTCGGCGAGGCCTCCCGGCGGTGGCGGCTGCACCGCCCACAGGGGCGTGAGCTCGGGAGAGGAGAGCTCGAAGACACGCGCGATCGTGGTGCGCCATGCGTCTGAGAGGTCCTTGCGTGTATTGAGCCGCACGCCGTGCCGCTCGCAGATCTGCGCGTACTCCTCGTAGAGGCTTGCAAAGTGGCAGCCGCACACGCTTGGCATCACGTGGTGCATGCTCTGCAAGTTCAGGGTGGCGGTGAGCTTTGGAACGAGCTCGGAGCCGATGGAGTAGTCCACGGCGGACTCGACCTGCCAGCGGAAGTAGTCGTCGGGCGCGCCGGTGGGTGGTTGCTGGCAGTCCTCTTGGACGTGGCTCACCTGCGTCATCACCGTCCAGATGGCGCCTGTGACGGCCCAGGGGTAGAGCCACAACAAGAAGCCCTCGAGCGCGTTCACCTGGCCGCTGAGCACGAGCAGCCACGGCCACACGAGCACAAACCCCACAGGCAGGAGCGAGAACAGAAACTCGGTCGGCTCGAGGGCAGCCGGTGTCGGCGTGATGAGGTTCGCGTACCATCGACCAGTCGACTTTTGCTGCAAGTTGCGTAGCGGCCAGAGGACGGCCATACCGAGGGTCGAGAAGTAGCCCTTGAAGATGAAGTTGAAGCCCGAGGCCGTCGCGTCCGTCTCGCAGCCCGGGTGGAGTCGAGAGGGTCGCAGGTGATGCAAGTCGACATCAAGGGCGTCGTCATTCGTGAATTGATGGTGCGAGAGGATGTGCTGTGGCCACCAGATGTACGGATTGTAGATGAAGGGCAGTCCGCAGAGCGCGGCCGCCTTGTTGACGGCGGGATTCGTGCTCAGCGTCGAGTGCGACGCCTCGTGCACCGTCGGTGAGAAGAGCAGCCATTGCGCAAACGGCAGCACGAGCGTCGCTGGGATCGAGGCTTGCACCCAGCCGACCAGGCACACGAGCCACAGGACGAAGGCGCCCCCGATGCGCACCCAATGCTCCGGCGTGGCCTTATAGTCGGCCGGGCTCGCAAAGTGCCGATGAAGCAGCGCCTTGAGGTCGTGCTTGAAGTCGGACTCGGCGACAGTGGCCATCGGCTGCTGCCAAGAAAGACCAGAAGCGGGCACCGTCGGCCTCGGGTGCGCTCGAGGATCGCCGGTAGCGTATGCTGGCGGAGATACGAGCTGCACGACTCGCTCACCCACGTTCATGAAGGCGTCCATCGTCGTCGGAGCCTGCGACTCCATCGGCACCCTGTCAACCTTCGGCAGAATCGGCGGCACTGACTCACCTGCGGTGAGGCTGGCCTCGGCGACCTCTGGTAGCGCCTTTAGCACGCTGCTTGCCGTCTTGCCGCCAAAGAGATGAATGGTGTGGAACGCGCCGGTTATGTCATAACCGTCGGCCCACTCGAGGACGTACCGACCTCCGGGGTGCTTGTCCGCCCAGCCTGCCACATCGTACCAGCGCCCGTCAATGCGAACAAGCAGCGGCTGCATGTTTGCCGGCGCTTTAGCAGGAGCTGAGGTCGGGATGCGTTGCAGAAGAGCCACAGATCCTTTCAAGAGCAGGATGGTCAAGGCGACTCGCATTTTATAATTATTCTGTAGAGAGTCCGCAAATTAGTCATTGGAAGATATATTATCGTACCGGTAAATCCCGTCCACATCATGTCGGCGACCTTTGTCCCAAATGGCGGCGACCATTTGGCGGAGCAGCGTTCAACGCAGCCGCATCTTGCTGCCGCGCGCGTCAGCGTCTTGCGGCGGCTCACTGGCGCTGCGCACAAGTATCGAACCCGCGGTCGTGGCATTGGTGCGACGTGCCTCCACCTCGCCGGCACCACAGAATCAGAGTAAGGATGCATCACACATCCTCATGCCGAGCGTGTCGGCCAATGCAAACTGGCTTCTCAGGCCGATCAGCACACCAGAGCAGCCGGCAACTCTCGACCGATTTATGGATCTGAAGCGCTTCATGGTCGCGTGCGTGTATCGAGGTGGGTCAGCGCCTTGGCCCATAAAATTGCCGATGCCTGTATTTCTCCTTTCCTTTCACGCCGCCTCAGTCTACGCAGCCGGCTTGCTCGTGGTGCAGCCGCCGAGCGCGACGCTACTCGCTGGCGGCAGCTTCATGTACGCGCTGCTCATGTTTGGCATTTCGGGCGGTCACCATCGCTATTTTTCGCACCGCTCATACAAGACAAGCCGAGCGGCGCAGTTCGCGCTCGCGACGATTGGCTGCCTCGCCTTCCAGCGCGGCCCCATCTGGTGGAGCAGCCATCACAACTACCACCACCAGCACTCGGACACGGAGCATGATCCCCACAGCCCGGTCACTGGGTCGGTGTTTTGGGCTCATTGTGGCTGGTACTGGGCATCTGCGCAGTACGATGCGCCGCTTGAGGCGTACTCTCGCACGTGGCGCAAGTACCCGGAGCTGCTATTGCTCGATCGGCTGCACTTTGTGCCCGGGCTCGCGCTCGTTGGCTCGCTCTATGCGAGCGGCGGCGCGGAGGCTGCCCTGTGGGGTTTCGTGGTACCGGTCACGTGCTGCTGGCACGGCATCTTCGCCATCGGCAGCGTGGCCCACGGCGCTTTCGGAAGTGGGACGCGACCGTTTGCGACGCGCGGCCCGGACCAGTCGACGAACGTGCGCTGGCTTGCACTGCTCACGTTCGGCGACGGCTGGCACAACAATCATCACGCATTCCCTTGGTCGGCTCGGCACGGCCTCAGCTGGCACGAGTGGGATCTCACGTACGCCATCTTGAAGGGGCTCGAGCGAGCAGGGGTGGTTTGGGGCCTGGCGGTGCCGACGCCCGAGCAGATTGAGCGTGCAAAGGCCAATGGGGCGATCGGCGGCGCGGATCGAAAGCACAGCTGAGCGCATCGGGCACCTGCGCTTCCGAGCAGGGGGCGCCATCGGACGTATCGGACTCCCGTCTCCTCTCTCGAGTCTCGTTCGGAGCGTCCGTGAGGTGAGGGCATCAATCCATCGACCTTCCCGGCATAACATGCCGGGGCCATCGACCTTGCCCGTTGCCGGCGCGCTCGGCGGGTGTCGTGTCCGCGTTTTTAGCTAAGGTATCAAACAAAAAAACGAATATGATATTGCGTAATTATTGCGTATTCATAGTCGATATTCAGAGACGAGATCAGACCCGGCCGGCCGACCGCCGGGTCCGGCGGGCCGGGGAGCGCCGAGGTCGGGTGGACTCACGTGTGCTCACTGCTGAGCACACAGCGGCCCGCGTGGAAGAGCGGCGGGGGCGGCACTTCCAGGCACCACTCTTCGCCCCACTGCCGGCCGCTACGGGGTGGCACCTGCCACTGGCGCAGCCGCTCGTCGCAATTGGGGCAGCGCGCGCACCAAGGGGGGGTGCGCAGCAGCTGCCCGAGAAGTCGATTGATCTGACTGGTCTTTGTCGGACTCGACGACACTCCGCACAGGAGGCTGCGGCTATGCTCGAGCCGGAGCACCCGCGCCGCGCCATCTTGAGCGTTTCGCCCGCTGCCGGTCGCATGCAAATGTGCCCTCATCTCCTCCGTCGTCCACAGCCCTGCAGGTAGTGCGTCCCAGCATTCGCCCACAACCCCATCAGAGCGTGCCTGGACCTTGGCGGCACACGCTCGGCGCCAATCGGCTGCTGGCACGATGCGCATGTCGCGTACACTCGTGCGCGGCTCAGCGCTGAGCAACCGCTCGATGAAGATCGCGTCACGGAAGGCGAGGCCGCTTCCTTCCCACACGTGTGGCACGAGCCAGTGGTCCATCGGGCACGCGAACGGAAGGAAGGGATGATCCTGTGAGCCTGGGTACATGCAGCCGAAGCGCAGGATTTCGTCAGAGCCGGCCCAAAGCCGATCACAGAAGCACTGGTGGCGCGGCAGTACAAGGGTGCGCCCGAGGGCGCGGGCGAGCGCAATCGCATCGCGCAGCTCTGCCAAGTATCCCATGAGCGCGAGCCGGTGCACTCCAATATTGTTGGCGCTCTCGCCCTTGGTCTTGAAGAGGCGAATCGCGGCGGCGGCGGCGGGCGGCACGGAGCTGTTCAGCACGAGGAAGCGCTCTGTTGGCGGCGAGATGCGATCTGCACTCCAAAGGCCGGCCTCTCGAAACCGCTGCCGCTTAGCAAGGCCATCGTGCCGATCGAGGGTGTACGTCGCGTGCACGGCAAACGGCGCGACGCCCAACCGCGTGTGTGCTGATTGGACAAAGTAGCCGTGGCCGTTGGCAAAGAGTGGCAGCGGCAGGGCGCCGAGGGTCAGCTTGCCCTGCCAGTTCGGGTGCATCGGTTCCATCAGAGGCGATCAGAGGTGATCAGAGGCGCTCAGAGGCAATCAACTAAAGCAACCAAAGGCCTTCACTGACCGAGATAAAGACCAAAGGCCATCACGGACAAAGGCCATCACTGACCAAAGGCCATCGCTGACCTGCCAATCCGGATGCATCCGATCGATGAGCCACGAGGTACTTGCACCGCCGACACCGGGCCATTGCCTCTCGCGTCGCACCATATTGTTGAAGACCTGCATATCCGACATGAGCCAATCAGATGTACTCCGATGTACTCAGATGCACTCCGATGTACTCAGATGTACTCGTAGACAAGCATGGGCACTCGCTGTACCTGCTGATCTGATGAGAGCCGTTCAAAGCGTGAGCCACGCGATGGGGCGGCGACGTTTCGATGCCAGGCGCTCACGAAAGCGCGGCCGCTTCGCGTGGCGCGGAAAAGGAGCATGCCCGAGTTGAACGTGCCTCCCGCATGGTAGTCTGCGCGTCGCTCCACGGCACGTCCCGGCCCCATGTTGTCGCTACTCACCTGCAATCCAAGGAAATCATTGTGGCGCGCCCTGTGGTCATCAGAGGCGATCATTGGCACTCAGAGGGACTCATTGCTCACCGCCACATCAGCATGGCCGAGCGGCTCGCATGGAAAGAGCGTGCCTGATGAGGGAGGCAATGAGGCAGGCAATCAGTGATACCATCGCACGTTTGTCAGACGCCATCAGTCGCAATCGCGAGGGACTCGCATGCCTTCGCCAAACTCGCCCGCGCGTGCGGCGGGCGTGCACATGAGGTATGGCGTTGGATCGCGCAACCACACGATGTCCGTGTCCGAGTGCAGCACGTCGTACCCCAAGTGAACCAGCCGCGCCACCTCGCCTGTGCGCATCGATGCGAAGCGCTTCCAAGAGGAGGAGCTGTGCGAATTGCTGCCGTCCATAAAGTACCGCTCGCGTGCGAGCGGTGTGAGGTACACGGGCACGTCCTCAGCCACGAGCAGCCGGAAGGCGGCTTCGTCGACGGCGCCAACTACGTGCGCGATGCCTGCACGCCGCGCGAACCCGCAGAAGTTGCGCAGGTGGTCGGCAACTCCAGAGTTGCCGAACGTGAGCATCAGAAGCTTGGTGGGTGGTCTTGCGGCGCGTACCGCCGCCTCGAGAGAGCCGTCGAGTAGCGCACGCGAGCGTCCTGTAACGTTTGGCGTACCGATACCTGCGTTTGGCGTGTCGACACCAGTTTCTCGTGCGATCGATGAGCGCTTCGAAACGTGTGGCGGTGTGTCCGGGCCTTTCGCCGGCCCTCTTGCGGGTCCTCGTCCGTCAGCAGTTTGTCGAGGAGGATGAAGCGAAATTGCAAAGCTCGGAACATGAACCTGCACGTCCAAGGGCGCGACGAGAAGCAATATTACAAGCGGAGCCACTGCCAGCAGCAGCAAGAAGATCGGCCAGCGTAGCGATAGCTCCTCGGCCGACATCCGCAGGTGTGGAGTGGAATAAGGCCTTCACGCGACATTTCATTTCTAAAACCAACACGAAAACTCGCAAATAAAATACGCTCGCGCTCGCAAATTGCTGGCTTTCCGTGTCAATCCAGCCTCACGTCGACATGACGTTTTCCTCTTCGGGGAAAAGAAAACTTGTCATCGTAAAGGGCCCAGGGCACAGGGCACACTGTCGCGTGAAATGCTGAGGGTTCACTCTTACCTCCCCTTTGGAATACGTTCCTGCATGCGTTGCGGCCCAACGCACCTCCCTCTTCTAGCATCCCGTGCGTTATGTGCTGCACGTCCTCCTTCTACAGTACTCGACGCGACCCGCCAATCTCTATTCAGCCCCATTGGCACCTCGGCAAGTCCGTCGCCCGAGGACAGGCAGATGGGCCTGCTTCGCTTTGTGATAGCACAGTGCATTCGAGAGGCCAATGGCAAACCTTTTGGCGAAGGCCCGCCACTGCTAGTGACAACATCCGTCGTGATGCATGGGGCCGCGGCGTATGCGCTGATAAGTGCCTTCACGGGCATGGCTCCCGGTGGTTTTGAGCTTGGCCTGTGCGCCACCTCTTACGCGTTTCGTATGTTTGGGATCACGGCGGGCTACCACCGATACTTTGCGCACGGTAGCTTCGAAACATCGCGTGCGTTCCAGTTTGCGCTCGCCGTGTGCGGCGCGAGTGCGTGGCAAAAGGGGCCTCTCTGGTGGGCCGCCCATCACCTCGAGCACCACTTGCACTCAGACGGGCCCAAAGACACGCACAGTCCAGTGTCTGGCTCGCTGCTCTGGGCTCACATGGGATGGTTCTGGGCCAGCATGGAGTATGATGCTCATCCGGGAAAGTATCTGGCAGGCACCAGCCGCGTCGCCAAGTTTCGTCAGTTTCCAGAGCTCGTAGCACTCGACCGTTTCCATCACGGTCCTGGCATTGCGCTTGCAGCACTCGCATACACCATCGACGGCACGCCAGGGCTTCTGTGGGGCTTCGTCGTACCCACGGTCGCCGCCTGGCACGCCACGTTTGCCGTCAATAGCGTGTGCCATCGATGGGGCAACAGGCGATTCCAGACCACTGATAACAGCCGCAACAACCCGTTCGTGGGCCTCGCGGCATTTGGAGAGGGCCACCATAACAACCATCATGCCTTCCCGTGGTCCTCGCGGCACGGCCTGAGCTCGCACGAACCCGACCTCACGTACCAGTTGCTGCGGCTGCTGGAACGAGCGGGCGTCGTGTGGGGTCTTAAGGTACCCACTGCGGAGCAGATCGAGCGTGCACAGCGCAGCAAACGACTGCGCGTGAGCAATTAAGCAGAACGTGACGCTATCGTGAGCGCGTACAAAGCGCGTACAAATCGGATGTATAATCTCCGTCAGGGTTGCACGTTCAGGCGGTTTGAGCCTCGTTTGGTCCATGGCGCAGCGAGTCTGCACACGGGCGTCGGATTCCGGGATTGGCGAAGCTCAAGTTAACGATAGCGGATAGGTAGGTGCACCGTTCTGCAATTGCCGTTCCGGGTTCGATTCCGGGTCGGGCGAGACGTACGCGCGGGACGCTCGAGGCGGCAGCCGTGCGGTGTGAGCATCCGGCATTGTCGTGTTATCGCCCACGTATCGACCGCTATCGAACTCTATCGCGTATCGCTCCGCGCCGGCCGCCCCCGCGCCCCGCCCCCGGGTCGCGACGCGGACAATCGTGTCCACAGTGTAACTGTCCAGGCGGCCGGCCGGAAACGGCGATTGCGCTTTCGTACGGGAAAATAGCAAATACATACAACTGCGAGATCGCTGACCCCGGCTCGCCGATACTGAGGGTATGTAAATTGCTACGATGCCGGGGCCCTGGCCGGGCGCGGCCTCAGCAGGGGCCGGGCGGGGCGGCTGACGGCGGACATACCCGACCGGCGGAATACATCTTCCAGCGCGAGATGCCTCCTGCCGGCCTCGTAGGCTAACGTACGAAGTGCAGATATGGTGAGGATCTCATCCTCGTGTGCGCGCTGCAGGCGCTGTGCGTGGCCGCTGGCTATGGTCTGCCTGCGGTGGCCTGCCAGCGGAGCCTGGCCTCCGAGGTGCAGCTACACGGGGAGCACGGGCGTCCTGCAGCCCCAGTTTTTTTATCGCCGCTGGAGAGACGCCAGCTGCGGCCCATTCTAGCTCCGAATAGCCACTGCGCACCAGCTCAGGTATGCTCACGCCGGCACCGAGGCATTCGATGAGCGGTACACCGGCGGCTCTCAGATCGTCCGCACCATAGCGGCGAGAGTTGGCAATCTGCAGGGTCGGGTAGCCTGCCTGCCGCAACACCTGAGCCGAGACCCCCGACATTGCGAGCTCTCTAGCAGTGAAACCAGCTTCCCGCAGAACATCCGGCGTGGCTCCGTCGCGTAGGTACTCTGATGCACTAGGCGGCGTAACCTTCTGCTCAAGATCTGCTTGAATGCCACATGGTGGCCGCAGGAAGAGCGGATCCATGCGGGAGTAGCCACGGATCGGACCGCTGTAGAAATTGAACGCCGTGCCCTGGGGCATGCTGCTAAACGTCCTGATCACGAGTGGACGGTTCAGCTCTTCTACAACAGAGTTCATTCACAGCCAATGTAAAAGCCAATGTTAGTCGAAACCCCAGTACACTGGACCGGCGTACATACGGATGCGGTTCACACAGGTGTACGCGATCTTCCTCATGGAGTTTTGACTTTGTACCGGCTCACACTGTAGACCCCCACAGATTTTAACACTAGAAGAATCCTGGCGGTGGAGACACACTGTTAAATTATTTGTTCGGAAAAGGTAGGGACTGATAGGAAGCCGAGATCAGAAAATCGGCCGTAACGAGCGCCGACGGACATCTATCCGCCTTGAGTGGATGTGTGTGTGTGAGTGTGTGTGAAGTTTCAACTTGAACTTGAAACAGGACCATCCAGTACCGAGCTGCGCTCCGGTGCAAGCGCGTCCCCGGGGGGGCGCGTTTACATGACTACTGGCAACAGGCCAGCAAGCGGGGTAAGTGTGCGTGATCGATCCATTTCATCCCTTGCGATTCCGAGGCGGCGTGCCGGGCCGGTTGGAGCCCCAGCGCTGGCCGGCCGTGTCCACCGGCTTGAGCACCTGGAAGGAGCACATCAGGTCGGCATCGACGCTCATCATTGCGCCGCAATTATCAAACTCGCCGCAGTAGTTGGGCGCAGAGAAGACCGTGACGAGCGTGCGGTCGCCAAAAAATTCGTACCCGTCCTCGACGACCTGGTGCGCGCGCACGATCAAGTCGAGGTCGTTTCGCTCAAGGAACTTGGCCACGACGTCCGCGCCGAAGGTGAAAGAGACGCCACGGTCATTCTCCGCCCAGCCGGTGATGTCCTTGTCAGGGTCGGACCAGAGCGTGTCGCACAGCAGGCCGGTGTCGGGCACCTCGACGGGCCGCTTGAACCGTTTGAGGTCATCGGGCGACTCCATGTCAGGCGACAGGCCGCCGTGCACGCAGAAAATGCGCTGCTCGATGACGGCCGCGAGCGGCAGCGCGTTGAATAGGTCCTGGAACGACTTCCAGAGCTTGATGGAGTAGCGCCGCTTGCACTCGTCGTAAAAGCCGTAGATGCGATTGATCGCGGCGCACTCGTGGTTGCCGCGCAGCAGGTGGATGTGCTCTGGGTACTTGACCTTGAGCGCCATCAGCAGGAACATGCACTCGAGGCCCGACGGGCCGCGGTCGACGTAGTCGCCAAGGAAGAGGTAGCTGGCATTAGGCGGCATGCCCTTGAATTCGAAGAGGCGCAGAAGGTCGACGTACTGGCCGTGGATGTCGCCCACGATCTGCAGCGGTGCCTGCAGCTCGAGCACGAGCGGCTTTGGCGCATCCGCAGGCCCGGAGATTACCGCTTCGGCGGCGGCGACCAGCACAGCAGCCTCGCGCTCGGCGAGCTGCACGGCCGTGCCAGCGCGCTGCGCCTTGACAGCGCAGAGCCGCTCGATGATCGAGTCGACGTTCATTGCCGCGGCGACGGGCGTGCGTCGCGCGGCCTCTTTCTCCCGCAAATCGGCGAGAACGAAACTTATTACCGTCCGCGGAGCACCGGAGTCAGCGGATGGATATGGCCCCGGGTTTGTTGGCTCGTTTCGAAACGCCGTGCTGAGCACATTTCGTCCTCTTTCGACGTTGTGAGAAGGGTGCCTCACAGGCGAGTGCGGCGGAGTCGATGCCGGCGTCGCTGGCGAGTATCGACTCGCTGTCTATCTCTTCCCGGAACAGCAGCCTCTCGGGTGGTCAGCTTAACGCGCTCATCCAGAGGCGAACTGCCCTGCGTTCACAGATGGCGGCCGTGGAGCAGATTCTGACCGCGCTGCCGCCCTCGACGACCGCCGGCTCCGGGAGTAACAATGGCGCTGCAGCACCCTCGATTGCCGCAACTTTGCCCGTAACCTCAGTGAGGCTAGCTGCTATGCCGGGCAAGCCCGCTCCGCCACCATTCGTTCCTGTGCCACCCCGAGAGAGCACTGTTGTGCTAGCTCCTCGCGCCAATCTACCAACCCCGAGCTACGACGATGCGCTGCCAGGTGCCATGCGGCTCGGGTGTTATGCGTTCTGGCCCAAACGGCTACCAGCCAACCAAAGTCGGGCGGTGCAGCGAACGCTTGCCTCCAGACGCGAGGCTATCAAGCTGAACACTGCTGCTGCTAGGCAAGCTCGATGGTGAATTGGTTTTGGTGATGGCAAGCCGCTTTCGTCCAAATGCACATCGTAGACGGAGGAAGATCGTTTACATAACTCCGTTATTATAACTGGCCGCCGGCGAGATGCACCTCACCTTTAGTGCACGCGCACTCATAATTACGCGGACACACGTAGACACACGTGTCACGCTCCGAAGAGAGCAGACAGACCAGACCCCCCGATTGCGTGGCCACACGTGACACGAGAGATCACAGCCTCAACACGAGCCTAAGATGTGGTTGTGACGATTGGTAGCATGCGCCCTACCTCAGCGCGTGTCTCGCTATACTTTGACGACCTGCGACAGGCGCTTCGACACGTTGCGGTGAGATTGAAAGATGGCACAGACAGCACGGAAGAGAGGCGCAGATGCTTCAGTTGTCACGCACCTGCTCTTGCACGGATTCGTACAGCCACGCGGTGCGCTCCAACTCCTTAACCTCCTCACGCAATCCGTTCATAATGTCGTCAACCTGCTGCTTTTCGGCCACGCTCATGCGCTCCTCGCCATCGTCAATAGGCAGCGCATCTGAGCGCACAGTGGTGAGGAGAGACTCGTAAACATCCGGCACAGCGGAGGAGCTAGGTACTGTGCGCGTGTGCACACCTGCGCCACTCTTGGAGCTACTGCGAAATAGGGTCTTGCGTGCCGGTCCAGCCGGGCTCGCGGCCGGAGGCGTGACGTCCATCGCTACGATCGACATTCGGTCCACACTGTCGTGTGAATGAGTTTGTGAATGGGCTTTTTTCCCCCAATGGCTCTCGTTTCTATGGAAAGACACAACGGGGGAGCCGGGACACACACGAGACAGACACACGCGCACATCTCGGATCTATCGTTCCAGGATTACATTAACAAGGTGGCGAACGTATGCAGCAGCGACCAGCGTGCAGCGAACGTAGTCAAGTCAAGTCAAGTCAAGATTCAAAATGGCGGTCGCCTTTCCGCCGCCTTTGGTGCCCATCGCTGGCGCGAGCGATCGGGAGGGCAGATCTCGGCGCAACCGGCACCACTGGATAGCCCCGAGTCGGAGCATCATGTTCCCCATCTCCTTGCTCTTGATCATTGCGCCCCCCCAGGGCTTCAACATCGAGCCTTTTCTAGAAGTCTACTGTACGGCAATGCAAAACCGATCTAGGCCGACGACGGGAGCGGTCGGGGTCCTGCGCGAGGGCTGCTCCGATGGGCCAAGGTGTTGGTAGGGTCTGGCGTTAGTCTGGCGACCGCCGGCGCCGCGCGTCGAGCACGCGCAGCCCTTCTCCGACGAGTTTTTGGCGTTTTGGGCTTGACAAGGGCACGTCAATCGATTTTGGCCAGGCAACAAGGGCGGCTGGCGCGGCGGCGGCAAGAGTGGTCGAGGTCGTTTCTGCGGTGCGCGCCACATCACCCCGCCCTCCATTTCTCTACATGCACGCGCGCGCGCGCGCTCTCGACACACAGGTGTACTGGGCAACGCGGCGGGAGAAAGGAGTACAAGGCTCAGAAGGCTGGACAGCGCAAGCGGAACGACAAGTACGGCGGCAAGGCGGCGTGAACTTCTGAAGTACTACCGGGGGACTGACTGCGCTTGCGCTGCGCGGTCAGGCTCGTGATCCCAGCGTTGAGCCCTGGCTGTCGAGCTGTCGAGCTGTCGAGGCTCCGTCGAGCTGCTGTCGAGGCCGTTGTCGAGGCCTTCCTGTCGAGCCTGTCAAGGTTTGTCGAGGCTGACTCCATGTGGCTGCGCGTCGAGTTGCTGTCGAGGGCTGTCGAGGGCTGTCGAGTTTCTCTGTCGAGGCTGTCCAGTTATGTCGAGTGTGCTGTCGAGCTCGAGAATGGCACGTGTAGCTTTGCTATTTTGCATGAAGCACTCTGACTCTCACAGCAGTAGGCCTAGAGGACCCAAACAAAAACGACCAACCAAACTACAAGGTCAAACGGATAAAGAACTCGGAGACAGGACGTCACAACCCGATAAAACCCGATCGACACAACCTAACCCCTAACCCCTAACCCCTACATAGGCACAGGTTTCTTTACTGTTATTTTTGTAATACCCACCCTAAACCCCTACCTAGCCACTGGTTTCAAGACCAGAAAATGCAACCTTAATGCAATTCTGGGGAGAATTTGGTCAATAAAAGAGAGGTGTGTACATACCTCGGTGCACAATGCATGCTCTGTTGCAGAGACCGCAATGTGAATGATTCTAAGTGTACTGTGAATGTAGAGAGTGAAAAACGCTGCCTTGTCGCATTTTAGATTCACGAGTGGGTCCATCTACCTTCACCTTGAAGGAGTGGGGCTCTTGTAACCCGGCTTTACCCAGTCTTAGACCGTCGTGCGCAAGGCCAGCTGTCAAGGTCTGTCGAGAGGTCTGTCGAGCTGTCGAGCTGTCGAGCTTGACACTTGACGCGCAGGCACATGGAGTCAGGGGGGTTCTGTCAAGGTCTGTCGAGTAGCTGTCGAGCTATTCTGTCGAGTAGCCTGTCGAGTAAATCTGTCGAGTTTCCTGTCGAGCTGTCGAGGCCAGGGCTCAATGCCTCAATCCCAGCGTGCTCCCCCATTGGCTTCACTGGCTGCGGCCGACGACTTGATACTACCGGGGGACTGGCAGCGCTTGCGCGGCCGGACTGATCCCAGCGAGTTCCTTACGAGCGCGATGCGGCGCCGATCGGCCTCGATAAGGCCTCGAGCTCTTCGGTCGAGGCGCCTATGTCCCCCCTCTTTCTCTCCCCCAATCCCCCCATCTTATGCTTGACGCCACGGTCGATCTCGAGCCGATTTCCTCTTCGGCGTAAGAGTGGCGCTCATCGGCTCGAGATCGGCCCGTTACTTCTCACCTACTTGTTCTCCGAGGGCACGTATGTCAGCATTTATGACGTGTCACCTCATTATGGACCCCCCTCCGCCATCTCCATCGACTCCGCGTCCTCCACTGCTGGCTTCCGGAGCACATTCGATAGGCTTCCGTATGGTTGTCTGTTGTTTATGTTCAGACTTGACTTGACTTCGAACGTAAGGGGTCCTATGTAAGCTCGCTACGAGGTAACCTTTTGTAACCTTCAACGCTAACCCGGGTGTACGACCTGTGGGTCGGTCCCGGGACTCAGAGCGAGGGTTCAAGCTTCAAGCTAGGTAGACAAAAACGACCTGTTCTTCCACCGGCGCGTATCACCTGCATCACCTAGAAAATGGACCCACAGAATGTGCGTCGGTGTGCGCAAAAACGTCAGTCAACTCACAACTGCTGCGACCCCTTCGAGCGACCCCTTCAAACGCGGCCCCAGCTAGTCGGCCAAGTACTCCTCAATGTAGCGCGCTGAATTAGACGGCGCGACAAAGACGAAGGAGTTCGTCTCAGACTCAAGGCTCAGCAGGCGGTCGACAACGGAGGGCAAAGAGAGGCCGACAATCTCGAGCTTCTCGTCCGGCGAGTCGAGCTGCGTTGCCTGGGAAACGGCAGATGCACAGTCGCTCCAGGCCATAAACAGTGGCAGAACGGGCTGGCCGTCAATCTCTTGACTCATCTCCATGCACGCGAACAGCGGCAGCGCCTGGCCGATTGCCAACGCGTCTTTCGGTGCGCCAGCGGCCGCTAGGTCTGCGGAAGCCGGCAGCACGGTCGCCTTGCCTTCGCAGGACAGCTTGTACGCACTGCCTACTCCGACAGGTATAAGATCGCAGCCGAGGTCAGGATATTGTTTCGTTGCCCGCGCGAGCTCCTCCTTCGCCGCCTCGATGTCGGCGTAGAAGAGAGCGGTAGGAGTCCCATCAATCTCGTACTGAAGCGGCTTCCCCTCTGAGTTTGCCACGGTGAAGACTGGCAGCCTGTCTAGCTGCATTGCGAGTGAAGCCCATGCGGGACTGTCAAATTTGGAGGCAGCGGCGGAGAAGGCTGCGCAAGCCGTGAAGAGGACAAGCATGACAGAGACCCGCCCCGCGCGGATCCCCCTGGCACACAGAATGCCGCCACAGATCCCCATGCGTGCACGTTAACACGACAGCCGCGACAAGTGCGTGTGTCTTGGGGTATTAAACCAGGATTAAACCATTATTGGCAGTGAACCGGGTCTGAAGAATCATCAACGGTCTGAGTTGCTTCACTGCAATCGCCTTAACATCGGCCGAGCGAAGGTGCGAGATACTTCGGAATGAGATTGCAGATTCCTTAACCGAACGTAACGTAAGTGACGAGTAAGTCCTTAACGTACCGCGTTTGCTTCCTTAACGTACTCCTCCTCCGCGTAGTTCCTGTACCGGCCCGACCACAAACTACGAATCATGATTATCCTAAACTCGAATCCTAAACCGCCACGCACAATCGAAGTCGACCTTCCTTGATATCTTGCAGAGGGGCCTCGATGATGCTGATACGTGCACTGACCGGGTCGGCCGCGCCGCTCACGCGGAAGATGCGATACGTCACAGGCGGCTCGCGGCTGAGAAATTCCCACTCGCGATACGTGAGCTCGAAGACATTGTGATCCGCGTAGCGCGTCGTCTTCACCTCGACGAACACGGGCGCCTCTCGGCCGCCCCCTCCGGCATGGTGCGCAGCCTGGCCGGTGGGAGTGATAGTGAGGTCGTAAGGCGCGCGTGTCTCTTCGCTCTCGTTGAGCCAGTGCACCGACTTGCCTGGTGGCAGCGTCGCGAGCAGATAGTTGCGCACGAGCGCTTCGCCCCAACGGCCCACGCCGTGGGGAGCAGCGTCGTGCCCTATCGGCCTGAGGCAAGCAACCGAGCCGTGCCAAGGCAGGCACCCAGCTGCGTGCAGCGCCGCAGCTCCCACCACATGAACGTGCGCCGCTGCCTGGGAGCGAGAGATACCGAGGCGATCGGGCACGCGCGCAACAGACGAGTCGTCCCGTCGATCGACCGCGAGCATCACCGTATGGGCAGGACAAGGCTCCGATGCTTTGCGACGCTTGCTGCCGTTGTGCTCGGCAACTGTGTCTCGGTGCTTGTTGCCGTCGTCGGCATCCTCATCCTCATCCTCATCGTCAATAGCGATCGCATTCGGGTCATGCAGCGCATCGTTGACGACAACACCAGCGCCACCAGCTGTACAGCCTGTGATCTTCACACAGCCCGTGATCTTCACAGCTTCGCTGCCTTGTCGTGCCCGATGCATCGACGGTGCCGACATCCCCATGCCGTCATCAGGACCAGATGCCCGGCCGGTGCGTGCCACGGCGCGTGCCACGGTCGTCGTCTCTTGTACCTTCTGCGCAGCTGGCGGCCAGCGCTCTGGTGCTGCTGCTTCGCCAGCGCCGTCGAGCGCCTCCTCCTCCGCCTCCTCTTTCTCCTCCTCCTCCTCCTCCTCCTCCTCCTCCTCCTCCTCCTCCTCTTCGTCGTCGTCGTCGTCGTCGTCGTCGTCGTCGTCGTCGTCGTCGTCGTCGTCGTCGTCGTCGTCGTCGCTCTGTTCCTCAACTGCGCTCGATGAAGCCGTACTCACTGCCGCCGCCTGGGCCACCTCTGCCGCTGGCAAAGCGTGCGGACCAACCGCCTCCGACGACGGCGCCGCCACCTCCTCTGCCTCATTCGTCCAATTGAAATCCCAAGCGCGCGCCCGGTACTCGGTGCTACCCAGATGGAGCATCAAGTACTCGGTCGCCAGCAGCAGCGCCACCTCACGATCTATCACACGCTCGGCGCGACCCTCGCCCTTGGAGCCCATGGAGGTGCGCCCATCCCCAGCAGCCGATCCGGCTGCCGCCTTGGACGCGAGCCGATCGACCGCAGCCCGCGTCTTAGCAAAGGTGGGCGAGCCGTTGGGCGCGATCGTCGCTCGGCAGGCCTCGAGGACGCGTGCGACCCTCGGGTGCTTCGGAGGGTGCAGCTTGGGCACGCTGCCCGGAACGATCTTGCGCCTCGATGGCTGCTGCCGGGACCGCTGCTGCGCCAGTGCTGCGTGCTCGGGCCGGCTGTGCAAGCGCTCGAGGGCCAGGTTCGTGGCGGCCACCTCGAGTGCGCGCAGCGCGTGCGCTGAGTGCCGAAGCGCGTGGCTCACGCGCGGCAGCGCATGTGGCACAAGCAGCACACCCAGCTGAGCGAGCGAGCGACCAGTCCGCTGCTCGATTAGGGCGCCGAGTGCCGACGGACGCAGCGCAGCAGGGTCGGTATGTTGAGGCGTCATTCGAGCCTCGCCGGTCGAGGCCATTGGCCCAGCTACAAGTAACTCAAGCGCCATTTGCGCGACTTCCGCGTACCCGATCGCTGCGTCGCGATCGCAGGCATGTGCGAGCGGCCAGTGCGCGCGGACAGAAGGATGCTGCGCGAGAGGGCCCACCATGAAGCTGGCAAACGAGGAAGGTGCCACGGCCGAGGCTCGCTCATTAACGAGTGGCGGCACGCATTGCACATGCAACGCGGAAACGACCTCACGTTCGAAGTCGACGAGGCACGCAATCCCATGCGTGGCCACAAAGGCTGCGGCACAAGCTGCCACGGTCTGCTCGATGTGCAGGAGAAGTGCGAGGGCGGGCGTCGAGTGTACGCTCACGCCCAGCTGCTCGAGATACTGCACACCCTGCCACGCACACACGGACCTTACGACCGCATCGATGGTCGCGTAGCCACCACGGGCAATGATGTCAGCGGCCGCCTGTAAGCACAAGGTGTTCAACATCGCTGATGCAGCCGCGTGACGAACGCACACGGCGAAGAGGTGGAGGACTCGGAGCGACGCGTGTGAATGGATCTGCGTAAAATTTGCGTGAACGTTAAATTGGTTCACCGTTATTTCGGTCGCCCGCGCCGATCAGCCTCCACCACATGCACGATGACACATGCTGTTCATGCATGATGCAAAATCCGCATTTTAGTCGCTTCACTCGAGATCCGAGCGTTCCGCGATATGCCATCGCGCACTGCCAGAGCCACTGGATCACTAGTGCGCCACTGTGCACTGTGCAGCGGGCGCGCAGCCTGGCGCCATAAGTGTGGCGCAAATGGGCACGAATCTCGAGCGCTGCTCTCCTGCTCTGTTCTAATCCGTCCACACCTGCCCCGATGCCTCCCGCCCCGGGCAGCGCGCTCAGAGACCCACACCCGCGCTAACGAGCACGACTGGATGTATGCGGGCCAGAAATGGTGCGGCGCTACCATCGTGCCGCCCAAGCGGCCCCGTGTTGTCATAAGCGGCGAGCCTAGGCGGTGATGGCCTTCTGTTGCATTTCCGCGTCGGTGATCACAGGGAAATCAGCCGCCGTGATGGTCATCAGCTCGAAGTCCTGCACGTCGCCATTCGAGCCGGGCGACATCTTCTCGTTGAAGATGCGCACCGCAGATTTCATGCGCGCGAGGTCGATGGCGTTGCGCACGGTGCGCGCGTTCGAGAAGAAGGGCATGCGCATCCGCCGGCTCATGTACTCGCGGAAGGCTTCGATCGCTGACGCATCCATCTCATACTCGAGATCGCGGCACATCACCTTGCCGATCTGAACGAGCTCATCGAGCTCATAGTTGGGGAACTCGATGTGGTTGCCGATGCGCGAGTTCATACCCGGGATGAACGAGTAGAACTTGTCCATGCGGTCCTTGTAGCCCGCGAGCACCACGATGATGTCCTCCTTGTTGTTCTCCATCACGTTGAGCAGGATCTCAATCGACTCCTGGCCGTAGTCGCGGTCGTTGGCCGCATTGTACAGGTAGTAGGCCTCATCGACCAGCAGGATGCCGCCCATCGCCTTCTTGACCATCTCCTTGGTCTTCGGCGCAGTGTGGCCGACGTACTGGCCCACGAGGTCGTCGCGCGTCGCCACGACGACGTGGCCCGTGCGGCAGTAGCCCATCCGCTGCAAGATCTGACCCATGCGCAGCGCCACCGTCGTCTTGCCGGTGCCGGGCGCGCCCGTGAAGCCCATGTGCAGCGACGGCACGCTCGTCTCGAGGCCGAGCTTCAGGCGCATCTTGTCGACGACCAGAAGCGAGGCGATCTCGCGCACGCGCTGCTTGACCGGCAGCAGTCCGATCAGGTCGTAGTCGAGCTTCTGAAGGATGTCCTTGACGCCCTCCTTGTACATGAAGTCATCGACAGTGCCCGCTTGCATACTATCGGGGATCTTTTGCAGCAGCATGATCTTGCGCTCGCGCGCCTCCTTTTTCCTCCTGAGCGCATCTTCGCGCATGGCGATCGCATCCTCCTCCAGCCGGCGCTCGAGATCAGACGTTTTGAGCGCATCGGAGAGGCGGCGATAGTTGCCCTTTGCTGGGTCGAGCGACGCTTTACTGTCAGCGGAAACGCCCTCCGTGATGCCCGAACCAGGCCCGCGCCCATCAATTGGGGCCTTCATGCGCAGAGCGGACATGCGCTGCATGCCCTGCAGGTTCAGTGCAGCGGGCGCATGCAGGGAAAGTGCACCTCCCACGATCAACGACGAGAAAGCCACCTGCGAGCAGGGCAAGCATGAGGTCAGGCACCATCGTCCACAAGCATCGTACAGGCACTGGCACAGTGGTCTTGCGCCGGTGGCTGAGTGTCTCGGCGTATGAAGGAGCTTACCATTGCGAGACGTCCAGGGGAGAGTGCGTCGAGATTCGCGTTCGCTTAAAGTGTGAACGTGAAGCGGACCCGCATCTCCGGATCGGAGATTTCGATGTTCGCGCGTTGGACTCGCGTCAAAGATTTTCGTCGTGGCAGCACAATCTGTGTGTGCGGCGGCAGGACTGTACATGTGCTCTCGCAACTTTGTGCCGAAACCGCGGGCTACCCGCAATGCGACGCCTCTTCATGTGCGCTCGCCGCCGCGGCATCTCCTCCAGCGCCACACGCCCAACGCACCTCGAGCAGACGGCACACGAGCCGCGCGTGGGCACGCAGGCGTGGGCCACCATCACGCGCCTCACGCAGCTGTCGCCGACGACGACAGCTCTGCAGCTCATGCTGGACAATGACGGTACGGGCGAACCGGCAAGCCGATTCACCTTTGTGCCCGGCCAGTGGGTGGACTTTTACATCCCGCAGATCGACGTGGTCGGCGGCTATTCGATCACCTCGTTGCCGTCGGAGTTGCCGATTCTCGAACTCGCTGTAAAAGCGAGTGCGCACCCTCCTGCCGCATGGTGCACTGGGCGGGCCAAGGTGGGCGACAAGGTGGGCGTGCGTGTGGGCGGCAGCTTCGTGCTGCGGCCCGCGCCGTCGAATCTTTTTGTGGCGGGAGGCGTGGGCATCAATCCGCTCTTTGGAATGCTGCGGCAGCTCTTTGAGCTTCCCGAGGGCACGAGCAAGGCCGTGTTGCTGTACACGGCTCGCACGCGCGACGAGCTAGTCTTTGCTGAGGAGCTGCAGGCTCTCGCACAGCGCCAGCCGGAGCGGACGCGGTTCTGGCTCCGCGCGACGCGCGAGCCGGCCGGGGCGCTCGACGGCGGCGCGACCGCCGCACCGGGTGTGGCGGGCCTCGGGGCCGGCGGACGGCTCTGCGAGCTCGACCTCGAAGAGGCACTGCGCTGGCTGGGCTGCGAACCGAGCGCGGTGCGCGAAGGGCGCGGCGTGCCGTGGCGGGCCGAGAGCCGGGCGCGCGAGCCTGGCCCCGGGGGAGCTGGCTGCGCCACCGGCCGGCTGGGCGCCTACGTGTGCGGGCCGCCGCGTATGACGGACGAAACGGTCGCTGCGCTGCGGCGGATGGGCGTGGCGGAAGTTTACCTGGAAAAGTGGTGGTGATGCTGTTAAGTCTACGCGCGCCCATAGAGGTCGAGCGCAGCGCGCGCGCGCAGCGCGCGCGCAGTTGTGTGCGAGTTCACAATAGGAAAAAAATGTCGGCGCATCCGGCGGACTTGTTCGTCGTCAATCTGTCGTCACTCGGTGCGGTGCGCGGCGCAAGAGTCGACGAGGTCGTGCGCTTCTTGGCCATCCCGTATGCCAAGCACGAGCGATTCTGCGCTCCACAGGCGCCGGATCCCTGGGGCGAGGCTGCACGGGACAATCCTCTCGTGTTGCCGTGTTGCCCGCAGCCCCCGAGCACTCTCTCGCATCCGTTGCGCACGTTTGCAGGCCATCGTCTCGAGCCCTCGGAGGCTGAGTGTCTTGTACTCAATGTGTTCACTCCACATAGTGCGCTGGCCGACGAGGACGGCCCGCTCAGGCCCGTCATCTTCTACATTCACGGTGGCTCTGGCAAGTTTGGCAGCTGCCACATGGTCGACAATGCCTCCGGTCAGGCGCTCGCAGCGCAGCACGGCGTAGTGCACGTCGCCGCCAACTATCGGCTCGGGGCGCTCGGCTGGCTGGCGCACGAGGCGCTTCTCGACGAGGACGCGCATGCTGGCGGCATGGGTTGTGGCAATTTCGGGCTACTCGATCTGGTTTTTGCGCTGGAGTGGGTGCGGCAGCATGTGCGCGCCTTTGGTGGCGACCCGCAGAATGTCACCATATGGGGTACCTCGACGGGCTCGCAGCTCGTGTGCACGCTCCTCACGTGCCCGCTCGCGCGCGGTCTCTTCTCCAAGGCGGTGATGCAATCGTGCGCCGACCTTGCCAACGTGCGCGAGCTGCGCCGGCGGCACGACGTGTGGCTCGGCAAGACTGCGTGTGAGTGGGGCGCCATGCTCGCTGCGCACCTCGGCTGCGCGAGCGCCTCGCCGCGCGAGGAGCTCGCTAAGCTCCGCGCTCTGCCTGTCGAGGCGTTCATCGATGCGTCGAATGATCTCGAGTCGACAGATTGCTACGAGCCTGCCGTACACCGGCTGCGACAGCATGGCGCCGACGGAGAAGATGAGGGCAGCGGTGGCGGCGAGGACATGGCATGGGTCCGTGGTGGCACGGGTGGTGACGCGGCCAGTGCCAGTGCGGGGAAAAGACCCCGTACCGGTAATGCCGGTAATGCCGGTAGTGCCGGTAGGGCCAGCGAGTCGCTCAGCATCTCGCCGAAGCCGCTTCCATCAGCGCAGGCGCTCGCGATGGGCAGAGCTCTCGAGACCGTACCGGTCATGCTCGGGCTGACCTCGGCCGATGGGCTGGGTAAGGTCGAGCTCGAGTGGACGATGTTCGAGGAGGTGCACTCCCTCGAGGAGTACTCGTCCCTTCTGGGCGCCCATTTCGGTGCCGACCGCCGAGAGGCCGCGCTCGCCGTTTTTGGGGCGCGCACGCCCGAAGAGGTGGCGTCGCCGCTTGAGAACTGATGTCCACTTGATTGCCGCTGATTGTCTTGAACTGACGGCCACTTGATTGCCGCTGATGGCCAGTGATTGTGACCGGTAGACCCTTCACTCGGCATCAGGTCGAGTCGCAGCTCGGTGCCATCGCTGAAGGTCTGTGGTACTCAGCTGCGACTCGCCTCTCCGCAGACCTGCTCGTGAGTCACCGCACGCCCGCTTGGCTGTACCGGGTCTCCGCGCGAGGCTTCACGCAGCATGGGCATGACGTGCCGCTTTGGAACGGCACGCCGCGCTGGCATGATGCTGCCGCCCCGAGGGGTGTTCGCGCCTCGGATAAGGTGGCGACCGCTGAGCCGTCCGCCGAGCCGGGGGCGAGGACAGTGGGCGGGGAAGTGGGGAGCGCCGCAATGGGCTTCCTATGCAACTTTGCGCGCACGGGTGATCCCAACGGGCCGGGCTTGCCCACCTGGACACCACACACGCACGGTGCTGAGCAGTACATGGAGCTTGGGCCGCAGCTGGGCATGGGCACTCCCTCCGAGCCACAGCTCAGCTTGGAGCGGGCACGCTTTGCTCTACTCTCGGAGTACCTTCTGCGCGAGCGAGGTGAGGCGGCGTGAGGCTGACGGCGCGCCGTTACTGTCTAACCGAACGGGTCGTCCCCTTCCCGCTCTGTGCACTGCGGACCGCGCCTACCCCCGCCCCCGGGGCCGGGCGCTCTCGCATACGCGGTGATAGTGCGTTCGGCCACAAGAATGTTCGGCACCGGAGTATCGCCCCGCGCCGCTATCGCGACGATAATGTTAAATCGGTATCCGGATCGTGCTCGGTCGGCGCTCCTCCCAACCGAACCGCGTCGCATCTTGATTATAATGTGAAACGGAATCCTTCGGAAATGTCGTTCGTAAGACGTAACGGATCTGCCTTTTACGCGCGCGTCGACCGATCTTGCCGTATACGCGGAAACGGTAGTACCGCCGATGGGGGACGTTCCGGATCCGCTTCCGTTCCCGTCGCGGTACCAGCTGACGGGGCTCGGCGATGGGCAACCTTTTACAGATTACACCCGTCCGCCGCCGTCCGACCCGTGCGAGAGTTTTTCTCCCGCGCACGGGCTCGGCCTCCTAGAGACCGGACGCGGGACGTGGACCGGATTCGGAACACGCCCCCCCCATGCCCTCACCTTCACCTTGAGCCTTCAGATCATTCACCAAGCCCGGCCCATCTGCCGCCTTCTCCCGCCGTGAAGATGCCAACCGCATCTCGTCTCCGAGAGGAGACCTGGCGCGGACACATGCATCAAGCACGCACGTCGCAAGGCTGCCACTCTATGCTTTCGCCATCTTCCCATCCCCAGAGCTCGCCTGCTCAGCACGGCTACTCCCAACATCACCTCAACATCAGCCAGCCTCGACGACGACGCCTGCGCAGGCGAGCCGCACGAGCAGCGCCTCGCCCACCGCCGGGCCGGGCGTCGTAAAACCTGCGGGGAGCGGCGCCTGTGACGAGCCAGCATGGATGCGCTCGACCATGTGGGCCATGTCGACCATGTGGACCATGGCTAATGCAGTCTCGCATGCGCACTGGGCGGTGAGGTAGATCCCAGCATCGCCCATGAACACGAGCTTCGTATTCACGACGTTGCCGTTTGCGCCGATGCCGCGCCCTCGCACCGTGGTCGTCACGCCAAGGTTTCCCTTATACCCGAATTTGGGGATGAGCTTGGCGATGAAGTCTCGCACCGGCGGCACGTACAGGAGCACGATTGAAAGGAGCACGACGGGCACGGTTGACATGACCGCGCACGCGTACAGGAGGCTCACCGGCACGATCCCCCACAGTGTGAAGAATGCGAGCGGCGACGCACCACCACCGAGCGGCAGGTCAAAGCGCGAGTTAAAGGCGATTCCAGGGTAGCCGAGCACGGGCGCGCTCGAATGGACAATGCAGCATCCCACGGCGCCCATGCCCTCCATGACCGTGAGACCGCATTTCTGGCGCGACCACGAGGGCAGAAGCAATAGCACGAGGTCGCGTATCACAGACCATCGCTCACTAGCTGGTATGTACTTGGCGCAGCCGAGGAGCGTGCGGCTGAAACCGATGGAGAAGATGTTGAGCAGCGTTAGCATCGTGCCTGGCGGGAAGCCGCCGCCATCGAATTTCGTCAAGCACTCCATTGAAGCAAGGCGCTCGCCGCCTTTCATGAGCGTCTTGTGCGCGAGCAGCGCGCTGCAAGCAAGCAAGCACATAATCAAGCAAGCAAGCACCTAGTGCGGAGGGCGGCGGCAATGGAGCGCGGGGCCACGCGATCTTGCTCGCACCTGAGCTCGAAGGGGACGCAGTCGTAGCCCGCAAAGGACACGATGCACACGCCGGCTGCCCGCGCACGCTCGCCGTACTTGGCGCGCATCTCGGCGACCCACCACAACTCGCCGGTGATGTCGACGTAGTGCGCACGCTCTTCGATGCATGCGACTACCACGGCCTCACCGTGTTTAGTGTACGGGCCGATACTTGTGAGGATCACGGCCGTCTTGGCAGCCACGCGACGCAGCGACTCTGGGTCGGAGACGTCGGCGTGATACAGCCTAGGCGGCGACCTTGGCCCGTGCATAGTCACCAGATCTGTCAAGAGCTTTTGTACGTTGCTCTTTGGCCGGCCGCACATCGCCCAGCGCAGAGACGCCGGGGCATTGACCGAGAAGTATGATGACATGGCTTGGCCCACGCTGCCGGTGGCCCCAAGGATAACCACATCTACCTCACGGCTTGTTGACATCTCGTCCCCCCTGCGCGGAGCTTGCCTGGTGTGAACGTTAAAACACGACAGACGCGACCACCGGTGCTACGGCACTGTTACTGCCCGCTCAGAATACACACACCTTACATGGTGTGAACGTTAACACGACAGACGCGACAACCGGTGTGTGAAAGAAATCCCTGTGTGTGAAAGAACTCCTGTTGTAGGGAAAGGGTGTAGACAATCGGTGGACCGGCTAACTGCTTCCATTGAGCAGCCGGTGTAAATAACGCGTTGTGTGTTCATGACCGCGTCCGATGATCGTTTCGTACATGTGCCGTACTTGATCGTATCTAGACGTCTCTAACTTGATCGAACATTATGTTCCGGGCTCGCGCCGACACTCGGGCCGTCGAGACCTCTCCACATTATCTCCACATCATCTCCACGCATCCTCTCGTTATCCGTCTCGAGTCCGCGGCCCCGCGCCGCCGGTGCAGACGTGCAGTCTGCACCCTTGGTCTGCACGCACTGGCAGTGAAAGACCGCGCGCCACGACGATGCATCGCGTCGGAAGCGAGATCCGAGAAGCACTATAAGGGAAATCGAATGTGAATATTAACGAGGAGGATGCACACACGCCGCGTGACACATGTACCCAATCATACAGTTATAGAGCTGTCTCTCGAGCGTCCGTGGCGCTCCGTGCGGTGGGTCCGTGCTGTGCATGCCCATCGATGCATGACCATACACGCATGCCACGCCACGCCTTGCCAACCTTCGCAACCCCGTTTGGCTGCGCTGCTGACTGGGCCAACACCTGTAACATCCGTTCGAGACTGATCAAATCTGATCAATACCGGCCAACGACGTACTTGACCCCCAGTCCGAGGCCCATGGTGTACAGAAGCGCCTCGGCCTTAGCCTTATCTGCGCCGCCCTTGATCAGCGATAGAACGGCCGGGGCGCACGCGAGAAGAATGCACGCCGAAATGGCCGACGCCAGGACGGGCACCGCTTCCTTGAGGCTCGGCTTGCCAGACTGGCCCTCGAGCGGGATGATCCACGCGTCCATGGAGATCTTCTTGATGCGATCAAGCAGCTGCTTCTGGATAAAGTCGCGCACTTTCAACAGCGGGCTGGGCAGCTTCTTGCCGAGGATGCTCGTGGGTAGGTCCATGTGGCTGACAAAGTAGTCCTTGACTCCGATGATAAGGCTGAGGAGCAAATTGAGCGCTGCGAGGGCAGCGTAGACGGTAAAGATGATGCAGGCGGCGTCAGCGCAAAAGGAAGTGAGCGAATTGAGGGTCGTTTCGTCGCCCTTGAGCACGTTGGCGAAGAGATCTGGGAATTCGCGGAGCTTCTTCAGTGTCCAAACGAAGACAGATACTGCAAAGCCAGGTCCAGCAACGATTAGAGCCCACGCGTCGATGACGGTGGCCAGAACCGCGGTCCAAATTGCCATCGCGAGGCTCGTGGCGTAAGGAACGAACCCGTTGGCCGTGTCCACCTTGACGGGCTCTTCAACTTTTTTCGCGGCCTCAGCGAGAATAAGGTAGCCTAGAGTTATCATCCTTTTGAGTGACATTGCCATGATGAAGTGAAGTGCGCGAGGTGGACTGCTCGATTTGCGACGTGCGTAATTAATTAAATGGCCTCATGGACAGATTGAATACTTTGACTTTTAGCAAGTCAAGTCAATAAAGAACCAGAAACAACTTTACAGGAGGCCTGTCGAAAATGTCTAAAGGCCATCAGATGAGGACATGAGGTGTGCAACGGATGGGAGCGGGCGGAGATGACGGAGGGGTTCCATCTAGAGGCGACACGCCATAGGTGCTGCCCTCGGTGTATAAAAACTCGGGTTGACTTGACTTGACTTGACTTGACTTGTCTTGCCTTGCCTTCTACGCCGCCACCGCATCGCCACACTTGCCACCGCAACGCCGTCGCCGGGTACTTGGAATATGGTCGGCGATTCGCGCCAGCAGTTCCTTGCCATCGGGGCGGTCGTGGCTGTCTTGCTTCTATTGCTATCAACGCGCTGGACATCCAGCAAATTCCAACAGCCCATTCGTCACTTTGAGCAATCTGTCGCATCGAGCCGCGCTGCGGGCTTCCGGCCATTGACACCATTGCCTGCGAGCCACTTCGAGATGGACCTCAAGAGGGACTTTTTGGCCAGCGGCTCGCGAGAGGAGCCTCCACCACCGCCGCCACTGTCCGAGCAGCAGCCGACCAGAGGCGACGACGACGACGACCCGTGGGCGTCTGCGGCGCTCCGTCAGCGGCCAGAGGTGCGGAAAGCGCTCGCCCACGCCCTTCGCAGGGCGATGCAAGAGGCGGAGCACAACGCATCGGTGGACCCGCTGGAGCTGCTCGCGAAGCAGCTCTTGCAGCGCCGACTGGTCCTTGGTGGCAATCAGATACCTCCGCGGCTGCCGTCGCCGCCGCCACCGCCAGCAAACCCCATGGCGGGCGCCTCTGCCGCCTCTGCCATCGAGGCAAGAGCAGGCGGCAGCGGCGGCGCAGACGCGAGTTCGATTGTTGGGGCGAGACCGGAGTCGGAATGCCGCGGGAGGGGAACACGAGCGCGTCGACGATGCAAACGTGCCGTCGCCGCACACGCCGCCGCCGCCGCCGCCGCCGCCGCCGTCGAGGCAGCTGGCAGTACCGATGGCGGCGTCCTTGCAGCCAACCGCTCCTGGCCGATGCTGCCCTACCCGCCAACGGCTGCGCACGCGCATGGGCTGCCCCCCAAGCTGCCGACGGCGGCAATGTGGCCGTCGATGCGCCGAGTCTTTGGCAGCGGCGCTCACAGCAGCTGGGCCGTTGCAGGTGGCACCGACAGTCCCGACATGGCGCCCGACTTCCGTTCTCTTGGGCGTGTGGCACCCTATCGGGGAGGTGACCTGGAGCAGCCGGGCGAGCTAGCCCGGGCGGCGGCGGCGCGCTCCTACCGCAGCGAGCTCATCCTCACGTACGGCAACGAGGTGGGCACCGCCTGGATTGCCAACCTCGTGTTCTCGCTGCGCCAGGTAGGGATCGACCATTCGCTCGTCATCGTCATGTCGGACGAGCACTGCCGAGCGCTCGCGCGCGCACCGTGGCTGATTTCGTGCGCGTGGTCCTCTTGGGACTTTGGGCAGACGGGCACTGGCACGGGCGGCGCGGGCGGCGCGGGCGCCAAGAAGAAGCGTTACGAGGGTCAGCAGTGCAAGAATAAGTACGAGCTGCGACGGCTGTGGTACTCGCGCCACCATTACATGTCACGAATCATCGAGGAGACAGGCCTCAACGTCGCCGTGATCGACGGCGACATGTCCGTCCGACGCGACTTTTACCCCGCGCTCAAGGCGGCACCGCTCGCCGCGCACAACCTGATCTACACGCTCGATCACGGGCCGACGTGTGGCGACCTCAACGTCGGGTTTGCCTACTGTCAGCGCTGTGCGCCACGTGGGCGCGCGCAGTGGGTCATCGACGAGGGGCTGCGCCGCGAGGGCTACTTTTGTGGCGGCGACCCTTCCGAATTTGGCAACGGCGGCCGCTTCTGGAACGCGTCCGACTCTGCACGCGCGACCAGCGGCCCGCACCACTGGCAGCAGTGGGCGAGTGCGCGTGACCAGAAGCTGTACTCGGATGTCGTGGGTGGCTCGTGCTGCGGCGCCCCGCAGCACCGCCTCATGTTCCCCTCCTCATTCAAAGTGCTCGATCAGTACGCCTTCATGCGCCAATTCGGCCAGCATGCCAAGTGCATGACGATGATCGCCGACCAAGCCAACGGGCTCCAGACGTGGTGGCACCAGCTCCTCCAGGGCGCCGAGAATGAGGGCGGGCCGGTGGCGGCGGAGACGGTCGCGATCGCCACGGGGCAGCTCGCGAGCGGCTGGCACGGCACGGGCCAGGGCGAGATGGCCGGCTGGGCAGGCCATTGGCACTACAAGCCGCCCGCGATCGCCCACTTTGTCGGAGGGGCGCCTGCTGGCGGCAAGGTCGACCTGATGCAAGGGCTCTCTTGGTGGCTCTATGAGGCCGACGTGGTCGCGCATGCTGTGATGGAGGAGACGGGCAAGAAGGTATGTGCTTTGGCCGAGCCCGGCGGCTCGGATTGTCCTTGAATTGCCGTCTGAGTGCATGCTGATTGCCTCCCTCATCAGGCTCGGATTGTCCTTGAATTGCCGTCTGAGTGCATGCTGATTTGCCTCCCTCATCAGGCTCGGATTGTCCTTGAATTGCCGTCTGAGTGCATGCTGATTGCCTCCCTCATCAGGCTCGGATTGTCCTTGAATTGCCGTCTGAGAGCATGCTGATTGCCTCCCTCATCAGGCCGGGATGGCGCTCCCCAAGTCCTTCTTCTCCAGCCGATCACAACGCGGTCTGCTCGCATTCGCTGGCCCCGCGGCGACGCTCCATCTGCCCACCCGCGCTGCCTTCGTGACGCGCTTCGTATCGATGCGCTTCTGGCTGCTCCAGCTTGCCGTGGTCCTCAAGCGTACCGCCGTCGACCCGCAGCCCCACTGCGATTCCGCCTGGATCCCCACAGACGCCTCGACCGGCCACCGCGGAGGGTACCGGGACAAGTGGTACACCCCCGGCTGGCCATGGCCTTTTATGGAAGGCGTTGGCGTCGTCGTGGGCAACTGCACGCACCCGCAGGGCGCGATGACGGCGCAGCCGGTGGGCGAATGCTGCTCGGCCATCTTCGGCAAGCTCAAGGGCGCCACGTGTCTCGAGACGGCTCATCATATGATTGTCGAGCAGACCCTCATCTCGCGCGCAAACGAACCCGGTGGTGTCTCAGCGGAGCTGCCGTTGCACGCGGCGTACAATGCCGCCGACAACAGCATCGACCTGGACGCGCTCCGGCTCAGCGGCCAGCTGTACACGCAGCCGGTGCTGTGGGTACGCCTCCCCGATGCTGCCCGAGACGGCGCGTTGCCCAGGCTCGTCGGTCTCACCTCGGCGGAGCGCGTGGTGCTTGAGGAGCTCGTGCACGACGAGTGCCGCGAGATGCTGCCGTCGCTCGCGTCGTCCATTCAAACTGCTCAGTAGACGTCGTGGCTCTTCGGGAACAAGCCATGTGGGAATAATGTGGGAAAGCCTCCCTGCCGTCGCGAAAAGAGTGGTACGACGCTCATGTGTGCAAGCGTTGCACGCAAAAAAATAAATAGTTCCTTACAAAAACAGCAGCGAGGGAAGCTCAGCGGAGCGCACCATGTTGCTCGGAGCGAGTCCTGGATGAAGTCAGAGTACAGGAGCGTAAACAGAAACTGCTGTCTCGGAATTTGGAATCTGTATTTTGTCTTTCAATTTCCAAATCGCAGGGCGAGGTGCGTAAGTTGGATTCTGCAAGGCGATATCTGG
>Ga0210248_100051_pt1 | contig 84958 bp, 55 predicted proteins | sample ChrtobMetP3_32mM_FD_155493 | JGI IMG/M metagenome (GOLD analysis project Ga0210248, IMG submission 155493) | Chrysochromulina tobin associated microbial communities from unialgal haptophyte culture, Seattle, Washington, United States - P3_32mM | ecosystem: Host-associated > Algae > Haptophytes >...
CTCCTGCTGAGCAGTCTGCCTCTGAATGGGCCTGCAAGGCGCGAGCATTGGCTGATGGCGAAGGCCTGGCGCGAACGTCTTCCGCGGCCAGCGCAGCCAGCGGGGAGCGCACGGCACCGCCACCCTGTCGCACGGCAAAAAAGGGCGACCCAGGGCCCGAGAGAGGCGCTGAACGAGGGGAGCCATGATCGGGCTCCCCATTTTCACGCGACGACCCTCCCTCTCCCAGCCCCTTGGAATGACGAATTCAATTAACGCGGGGGTTTGCAGCCCTTCGCCAGATCTTTGCAGCCCTTCGTTCTACGCGCGACGGCGATTCGAATGGTACCATCGCGGTCCCCTAACTCCCAGGGGTTCTCAGATTACACCCTCGCCACTAGTGGCTGGCGGCCCCTGACCTGAGCTGGAGCCAAAGCCTTTGACGCACACGGCTAGGACGACACGAAACGACACGCAGCGCCCTGGCGCCTGGCCCTGCGCCCTGCCTGGGGCTGGGCGGGCGCGCAGCCGATACGCCCGATAGCGTGAAGATGAAAAGCCTTATGTTTTCCTGTACAATGGCTACTGCCAGTGCCTTGAATGTCTGTGGAATGGGTGGATGGTATGGTTGGCATGGTATAGTAAGTAAGTAAGTAATAAACGCCAAGTGGCAGCGTACACGTGGCGACCTGGGGGTACCCAGGCATACAGAGCGTGTACGGTAACCGAGTGCTGGGGCTGATGAAAGCCATCAGTCAACGCTCAGTGGAGGGCCATGACCCCGTCCTAAGAGGGCAGCCAGTCTCTCATCCGATCTCTCTAGTGAGATATCGAATCGGTCCCCGCGAGAATGCCGGCCACGGTTCCGATCTCTCTAGTGAGATATCGAAGCGCAGCTCTCTCGTTCCCTGAGGCCTTGGGCTCTTGATTTCGCAGCTGTTCGACCCACTGCTGTGCCTCCCGTTCCCTTTCCTGCCGCTGTAGAGCCGCTAGTCGTCGGTCTGCGCGCGCACTGAGCCACTTGGCGTCTATCTGCACTCGGTGCTCCTGCTGATCCCGCTGCTCCTGCTCTGCTATGGCCTGCTGTTGCTGCTGCCTGCTGGTGCTGCTGCCTGCTAGAGCTGTTGCTGCTGGGAGAGGACACGTTATCCGGAAAAGCCATTACAAAAGGGGACGAGGGTTCGTCCCCTGAGTTGGCATGGTATGTACAGCGTGGATGGTACGATATGCACTGTGCTCTGTGGTAAGTGGTATTCGACAACAGCGAACAGGTAACGAGGTGTAAGGTGGGCGCCACGCGGACTCGCGGACAATGCTCGCGCGGAGTAAGGATCGGTAACAGGGAAAGTGACAGGGGAGCCCCCCGCCGCTCCGTCAGCCGGCGGCGGTGGCGACGGATACGAGCACAATCTCCAGTCTTCACCCTGAGTACCAGCCCATTGGATCGTTCCCGGGCCCACGACGAAATTGGAAGGCCCGGTAAATCCTGAGAAGCTCGTCAACGACCCTGACGGGTAGCTAGGTATGCGAAGAAGTCCATCCAAGTATCCATATGGATAGGTCGCTGTCAGGGGCTTTCCTATGGCGAACGCAGTCGGCGTGATGGAGCACGACTGGTAGCTGCCGTAATTCGACGAAATTCTGGGCGAGAGAATGCAGTTCGGTGAGCTGGGATCGACGGTGCAAGAGCCGGAGACGACGGTAAAGTAGGTGTTCAGCGGCGGCGGCGGCGGCGGCGGCGGCGGCGGCGGCGCGAGAGGGGGCGAGGGCGGAGAGTGGCCGTGCGGAAAGTGGCTGTGAGACGGCAAGCGAGGGCCACAATCGTAGCAGTCGGTGCCCAAGGTGCAGTGTGAGTACTCTGATCCGGGGCTGCCGTCATCGCAGTCGCCGTCGGAGGCGTAGTTTGTGCACGTGTTTGAGCATTGTCCCGCGCCAGAGGGAGAGTGGCCGTGCGGACTGTGGCCGTGTGGATCGTGGCCGTGGAAGAAGAGCTGTCTGCGGATTGAGGCCTGCACGAGCAGGGTTGTGCAGAGATGTCCCACCGTGCCGCGTAGCTGGAGGAGGAGCAGAGCAAGTATGCAATGAAGATGATGGCCGCACTCGCTCCTACCGCCGATCCGGCCACGCCGGCCAAGGTGTGTCGCATGATAGGGGTACGGGTACATACATCATGCTGTGATAGATTGTAACCGGGCATACCATACGCCCGCCACGGTCCACACCTCAGATGGCGAGGTGGTTGCACGGTCGGAACCGTGTCCGTGGGGACTATAGGTCCTGCCCGGGGTCGCATACGGTGGGGCTCGGCCGCGCGGTTTCGTCAACGGCTGACGAACCCAAGTTTAGTCAAACGGTGGCGAGACGCGCGGGCCGGGCAGGTTACGCCACGGCTAACCGCCCACCGACCTTCAGGAGGTATTTTGATCATCATTAATCACTCAGTTTGAAATCAGGGTATGAGGATAGGGTGCAAATCCAGATATAAATCCCTCCCCTGCCTCCTTCTCGGTCCTTGGTTTAAACGATGTGGATGAGAACGCCGCTGAACGGGTCTACTGATAGAGCAGACTACTGCGGTCGACCCGTTTGAACTTTCACACACACGGCGGAACAGGACCACTCAGAACTCACACAGACGAACCTCGTAACGGCCTATAAGGGCGCCGCACATGGGTACCACGTCTAGAGACTACACCCACCTCCCCAGTACTCACAAAACTTCGAATCCCACCTTTCCTCGCACCTCAGTCGCTCGTGGGGCGGGATTGAGGATTCGCCGTTTCGGGAGATAGTTTCACCCGCCAGCTGGCGCCCTGGCTCGAGCTGTTGCGCCTGCCGCCCTTCACGTTGTTCGCTCTGGAAGACAACAAATCTAGTGCTAACGCGCTAGAACCCACCGCATGCGGCATTCCGGCACCTCTCGTCTTCTGATCCCATTATCACATTCCGATCGTTAGAGATGTACTTGCGCTCGCGGTGGAAGGCGACGCGCTTGAAGAGCTCGATCGTGCCGGTCGCCTCGAGCATTGGGAGGAAGTAGCCGGCGGCGGTGACCATGCGGATGGAGTCGAAGGCCGTCACGACACCGTCGATGAGCGGAAAGCTCCCGTGCCTCATCACGGGCGAGTGCAGCCCCATCTTACTCACTTGGGCGATCTTGGTCACGGCGGCGGGGATGGCCGCGCCGGTAGTCGAAGCGAGCCACATGGTGTCGCCCAGCTTCATCTCGCTCGCCGTCTTGACGGTGGCGCAGCAGGACGGGCCTACCGGTACGCGATGGCCCTCGGTGAGGGTCACGTTGCGGCCGTCGGCCGTCGAGAGCATGAGGAACGTCGACACCGCGTCCTTGTTGGCGAGCGAGAGCGAGCTCACGGAATCGGTAGTCAGGATGCCATCAGCCGTGGCCACGACGATCTCGTCGCCCACATGGAGAGCATCGAGCGAGCGCTTGGCACCACTGGCCAGCACGACAGTTGCTGAGGATGGGAAGCACGGGTCATCATCATCATCATAGCAAGTCCAAGGTCTCCGTCTCGCTGCAGGGGGGCAAGTTGTTGGCGCTGCGACCCCCCCAGACGGCCTCTCTATCGCACGCAGAAAGACTTTATCGCTGGACTGGATCTGCATCGTGGCGGTGTATTTCATCGACGCATGCCCTGGGAATGTCCTCCAGACGCAGCCTGCGGTACGGGTGAGGGTAACGATGTTGGTGAGGGTGGGGTGGAGGGTGCGGGTGCGGGTGAAGGAGAGGTGAGAGTGAGGTTGAACCTGTCGTGGCCTGGGCGAAATTGAATGTTGGGACGTCGTCCTCGTGGTTGTACCAGAGCAGGACGTACCTAAGGTTATAGGGTGAAAAAGGGGCATTGAGGAGGTGAGAACAGCGGGAGAGAAGGATGCGGTCCGGACGATGGAAGGCTCTTTGCCGGGCTGTCAGGCGAGACATAGGACGTACTGCTTCGTTGTGTCCGTCGAGAGGCCTTTGACGGTGATGGTCAGCGTGAGGTCCATCGATGCCGGCCGGGGACTATCAGGGTTAATTTCTTCTTTCTCGATCTCGGGCGCTTCGAAGGTCTTGTCACTCGTCATGACGACCTGGAGCAGCTCGTTGTTCAGATCGACTGGGCCAAGATGAGCTATGCCAGAGTTATGCTCGTCGTCTGGCATTGTATACATGGAGCTGGTGCGTGCGACGGCATCGTATCGGGAACCAAAAAAGCGGTCGGTCAAGTTGTTCAATACAATGCGTGTGCAACTTGAGGCGTCGACGCCGCCGTTCGCTGCAATATCCTGCCAGTCACTTGCCGTGTAACCTCCATCATCCGTGTCATCATCATCATCGCCATCGGCGCCCAACAAATCGAGGGCGAATCCGAACAAATCGAGGGCGAGTCCGAAATTACCCCTCCTCAACCTCCTGCCTGAGGCGCGCGAACCACGCCGATCAGGATGGGCACCGAGGTGGTCACAGATCGTGAAGGCGTCTCCGGTGTGGAAAAGGTCGTCGTTGAAAGTCGACTCATACGAGATAGCGGTCATGAAATGACGGCCCGGATAGTCGAGATCCGGGCGGCAGTCTTTGCAATACACCTCAATGATCGGCGCGCGGCCTTGCCGAAGCTGCGCTTTGATCCATCCTAAGTAATGGCTCACGTCAGGGGCAGTCGGGTTGTAAAAGTCCCTACAACCCACCGGAGCGGAACTGTAGATTTCATACCGCAGCTTGAGCTTATCGGAAGCGACCTCGGCCTCATCTTCGAACAAATCACAGTTGAAGTTAAAGTGATTACTTGGAATGCGAAGCTTATACTCCTTTTTTTGCGCTCCGCAGTCGCTGAGATAGCGGTTAGCAGCAGCCCTCACATCGTACTCGGAGACGTATTGGCCAGCCAGATGCATGCCAGCCATGATGAACGACGTTTCTGCGCTGTAGGCTCCGTTGTTCTGCCACTGCTGCCGGTCCTTGATCAGATTACCATTGGCATCCCTGAGATCCCACGTGATACTCGCAACAAGCGCGCTCCATGAAAGTAAGAGAAAAAGCATTGTACGACCCTGATAGTAGACTGTGGAATCCGAGTCCTAGATTTCAGTCAAGTCAAGTCAAGTCAAGTAGACAGGCTTTTGCATGGTTGTCTGTTGTTTATGTATTGACTTGACTTGACTTGACTAGATTTCATGTATGGTTTGTTCGTTGGGAGCGCTCAAGCTCTCTGTGAATGGTATCCTGTGAATGGATACATGGAACATCTTGCTATGCTATAAGGAAAAATTTTGGTATTGGGTGCCCAACCGATCCTCGGTTGCATCTCGCGCTTCCACGGGCGCTTCACCAGAACTCGCCGAGATATCAATATGGGTTCTCCCGCATAGCGTCGTGGTGCGGGGAGCCGGCCCGCGTGTTGGCGGAGATGCGCGCGCGTTGTGTTGAACATCAACTACAACTTCTATTCTTAGATTTTTTAATTCTTCTTCGCCGACACGGCCTTTACTAATAGCAGTTGTGTCGGCCACACCTCCATCCAAAGCGCTGCTACGTGTCAACGACGTGTGCTACGACCGACCCCAGGTTTGGACCGCGCTCGGCAACGCACACGATGCGATCTCGGGCGACATGCTGCACGCGCAAGAGAAGAGCTTCCAAAGGGGGGTCTTGCACGGCAAGTGGCTGCTCAAAGCGCAGTTTAAAGTTCGACGACGCGGCCTCCCTGCAGATGAGGGTCAAGCACCTCGAGTACGTCGTCGGGCACTACGAGCGCTGGGTGCGCCAGCTCAAGACCCAGCTCGGAGAGCGCGAGCCTTTCTCATCTAATTCTAACTTCCCACTAGACCCGTGAAGATGAGCGAAGGTCAGCTCAAGAGTCTCTTGGTGCAGGCTGCGCAGGGCGCCATGATGGTCGGGGGTCTGTATGCAGGCGCGGCGGTGTTGTGTGAAGTAAACTCGATCGATGACATGCGGACTGTTGTTATGGCATCGAGTGCTGAAACCCCGATCCTTTTGATGGGCGCGGCGTTTCTCGGTTACGGACTCCGGACCTACGGACCCCCACTGCGGCGTTTCTCGGTTACGGACTCCGGACCTACGGACCCCCACTCGTCGCAGTGCCATCGGCGCATCGGCCGCTGTAGCTGGCGCAATCGTCATTGGGGCTCTGGCTGCGACGTGGGAACATGCCGGTGGCTTCATGGGCATCCACATCCACACTCACTCACTCACTCACTCACTCACTCACTCACTCACTCACTCACTCACTCACTCACTCACTCACTGCATTCATAATGAACGTTACAATTGTAACACGACAGTCACAGCTCAGGACGCGGCACGCGACAACCAAGGTGTGCCGGGGTCTGGCTGAGTGTCTGGCCGAGGGCCCTGATACTCGGATATAAACCGACTGCGCTAGACCTGGCCGCGTCTGCCTCCGCGCTCACGCGACCCTGCCTGCCCAGGCTCTTTTCGTTGCAGGCGGTCGCGAGAAACTGTTAAATTTGTATACAATGATGAGCCACGAAGGCGAGAAGGAGAAGAAGATGAAGAAGCTCCAGAAAGTGTTGCGTCAGATTGACGAGCTCAAGGCGAAGCAGGAGAGCGGCGTACAGCTCGAGAAGACCCAAGAGGGTAAGATGGAGCGGGAGGAGCAGCTGCGCGCCGAGCTCGCCGAGCTGGAGAGTAGTTATGCAGCAGGAGAGTATACGACAGCTCCGCCAGTTGTGCAGCAGGAGAGTACGCGACAGCAGCAGCAGCAGCAGCCTGTGCCAGGCGCCAACCCAGGGGACGCGGCTCCGAGGCCAATGATGAGCAAAGCAGCGCTCAAAAATGAGAAACGCAAGGCGGCGCGGCGCAATCCTACTGCTGTTGCAATAGAAACCGAGCTCGCACGCGTCAAAGACCTGACAGAGCAGGAGCGTGCGCTCGTGGGCAAAATCTACACGGACCCAAAGGAGTTGTGGCGTGCGCTCGATGCAGGCGGCGGCAGTGCGACCTGCATTCTCCGCGCGTCGTGGTTCAAAAAGCAGCGTGGTGGACGAATGCCCAAGCGCGGCGACGAGCTCCCGCCCGAAGCGACCATCACAGTCGCCGAGCTGCGTGACATCTCAAGGCGCGCCAAGTGCAAGTACGGCGCGCTGCCAGTGATCGCGCTCTCGCATTTCTGGCGCACCATGGAGCATCCCGACCCGGACGGCGAAACGATGGAGCTGATCGTCGCGGCGCTCACACAGCGCTGGCACGAGTTTGAGGACAAGGGCGTCACGGACCTTGGCATCCTCGTAGACTGGTGCGCCCTCTGGCAGGCGCCGCGAGAGACGCCCGAAAAGGAAGCCGCATTCGAGGCGGGGCTCGAGGGCATCAACCTTTGGTATGCCCACCAAGGCACGACGGTGTGGCTCGTTACGGGGGGTGCCGACCGCACCAACGGCCTCACGTATTGGGACAAGGGATGGACGTCATTCGAGTTCGCGCTGGCGATGCTCATCAAGCCAGCAAACTCGTCCCAAATCAAGGACTGGCCGCAGGTGGTCGACCTGGGCAAGGAAGGGGACGCACAGACTGCCTTTGCCCGCCCCGCGCTGTCGGAGCCGCTCGCTTTCTTCAGCGGCCATGCATACGGCGACAAGACATACACCAACGGCGCGGACCGCGACAAGATCGTGGCGCCCAAGTATCGGGACACCATGTTTCAGGTCATGGGCGGCGTGGAAACGCTCAACTTGAACAAGCTCAACTGGGGAGATGAAGAGATCAAGGCGCTGGCTGTCGTGCTGCCTCTGTGTGGGCAGCTGAGGGAGCTGTATGTTGGTGCGAATTCCTTTGGTGACACTGGCATGATCGCCCTGGTAGATGCCATTGTGGCCATGGCGTCACTCAAAGTGCTCTGGCTCAACGGCAACCAGATCGGCAAAAATGGCGTCACCGCTCTCAAATTGGCCTGCGCGCGCTGCGCCGGTGGGGCCATGTCGCAGCTCCGGCAGCTCGATATTTCCCTCAACCAGATTGGCGATGATGGTGTTTCAGCCCTCGCGTCGGCCTGTGAAACTGGGGCCATGGCACAGCTCACGTGGCTCAATCTAAGCGGCAACCAGATTGGCGACGCGGGCACCACTGACTTCGCCTCGGCCTGTGCCGGTGGGGCACTGAAGCAGCTCACGCATCTCTATCTCAGCAACAATCAGATCGGGGATGCCGGCTGCAAAACCCTTGCCTTGAAATGTGCCATTGGGGCCATGAAAAAACTTGAAAAGCTCTGGCTCGACCAAAATCAGATCGGCGACGTTGGCGTCTCGGCCCTCGCAGAGGCGTGCGCCAAAGGGGCCATGGCAAAGCTAAAGAGGCTCTTTCTCGGCGCTTTTTCGACGACCCTCCCTCTACCGGTGACGTTTTCGACGACCCTCCCTCTACCGGTGACGTTTGTGCACAGCTGCCACAAGGGCGGCGGCGGCAAGGCCCACGGCCGCGGCAAGGGCGGCGGCGGCAAGGGCCGCGGGAAGGGCGAAGGAGGCGCTACGACGGGCGCCGGTCGCGGTCAAGTCTTTTCGACGACCCTCCCTCTACCGGTGACGTTTGTGCACAGCTGCCACAAGGGCGGCGGCGGCAAGGGCGGCGGCGGCAAGGGCGGCGGCGGCGGCAAGGGCCGCGGGAAGGGCAAGTTAGGCGCCGCGACGGGCTCCGGTCGCGGTGGCTGTTGATAGCTGTGCCGGTGGCAACTCTTGAGTCGGCCGCCGTGTGGGCCGTGGCATGGCCGAGGGTTTGCTTGCGCGTGCGTCCGTGAATCGGACGCTCGGACCGGTGCCGGTCTTGTTCGTAGTGTGAACAATTGAGTGTGAATTGTGTGTGTCCGGCTCCCCCTGGTTTTTAGCCTTTGACGCACACGCAGCCCTGGGCGCGCAGCCGATACGCCCGATCGCCCGAAGCCTTATGTTTTCCTGTACTCATACAATGGCTACTGCCAGTGCCTTGCCCTTGGTGTCTGTGGACGTACCCGTATCGAGGAAAGGGGTTTTGGTAAAATGTTAGGTCTGATTTGGGTCTGATTATCATTTGACGAAATCACCGGTCAAGTACAGGTCAGTACAGTACCGGTACCTAAGGTATCTGAAGGGTGCGCGAGGTCGAACCTGGAAAATGTCTCAGCGCACTCGAAGAGCACCGGCATCGCCGTCGGCCGATATAGTCTTGTCGCCAGCATCGCAGGCGCTGCTGGAAACGCTTTGGGGAGTTCTAGATCAGGATCACAATGGCCGTCTCAATCAAGATGACTTTGCTGCGCTGATCCCAAACGGTCAAGCCGCAATGCAGACATGGGAGAGGATCAGGGGAATGTTCGACAGGGACTACTCTGGAGACATATCGCCTGCGGAGTACATCGAGGGTTTCAAGAGACTTGCGATGGAATCTGCAATCGACGACGGAGCCTTCGACTTCGCACCCACGACACCCCTCGATGGTATCCAGCGAATCAACACTTCGCTCAACTTGACAATCGACAGACTATGCAGGAACCTGCATCAATCTGTTGTGCCTGGTCGGGCGGTTCCCGTGGGTCCACCCAGTGCTTTCTGGGGGGGGGATCCAGGGCTCGCCAGCTTCGGCAATGGCCAGATTCTCATCAGCCAAGAGCGTCTTAGCCAGCTCGAGGGCTTGTGGACACGTCTCGACGCGGATGGCGATGGAGTCCTCACGATCCACGACTTTCAGCGTGCTCGTGGCCCAGGCGCGCGTCAGCGTGCTGGCGATCTGTGGAGCCGGCTCTCCGCTCGCCTGGACATGGACGGCGATGGGAGCATCACGCCGGAAGAATTTGTGGCGGGGTTCAGGGATTTGGCGCTCCGCTCTGAACTGAGGATGACCTCGAGGCCTGCGACCCATCACGACTTCCTCAATAGGCTCTCTGAGGACATCAACAGCAAAGTCGCAGGGCTCGTTGGTGAGTGTGAGAGAGAGTTCGTGAATCTGGCGCCTCCGCCACGTGGCAACTGGGGCAACGGCAACTGGGGCGCAGGCGGTGGGAGGGGAGGTGCAACTGGAGGTGCCGCAGCCGCAGCCGCAGCAGCCGGGCCGCCGCGGCGACCGCGTCGTGGCAGACGGCGGCACAGTGTGGAGGACGGCGAGGACGAGGGCTGCGACTGTGGCCATCCTTGGAGTGTGTTAGATGGCATTCACGTCTGTCGATACTTTGGCCACTTTCAGTGCGACTGTGGCCGTTGGTGGACGAGTCCCTGGTGTTGGAGGGACACAGCAGTACCCGAGCAGTGCTTTCCCCAGCAGTGTCAAAGCTGCGGTACGAGCACTTGGCCGTACCAAACAGACCAACTTGATGGCCGCCTGCACGTGAGTGACACAGTGCTAGTGCTTAGCGCATCTGACCGGGAGACGCGCCCGTACGTGGGCGCGACCGGCAGGCTAGTCGAAGACGACCAGTCGCGTCGCCCGTTCAAGGTGGAGTTCGATGACGGCCAAGAGTTGTGGTTCAGGGAGAGTGAGCTCGAAAGGGTCACCACTATCACGCCCCCCCACGACGTGAGTCGCTGCAGCATGTGCCAGCGTCTCGGTTACGACTGCAGCACCGTGAGGTGACCATGCCAAGACCTGGCGTCGTGGCGAGCGGAGCGGAGGCGTCCAGCGGAGAGCGGCAGGGCAAGGCGCGGGTGGGGGGCGGCACCACGCGCACAGCAGGGCCGAATGTGCATTTGCATAGACGGGATGGGAGACCTCGATGGGTTGAAACCGGGGGGGCAAATCCGTTATCAACATATGCCGTTTCTGCGAAAGTATGTGAGGCCGCGTTCCGAATTCCGGTGCCGGTCTAGAAAAATGCCGTTAGAGGGCGGGGTTTGGGACGCTGAGCGGCGTGTGTCCCATGGTGTGTCCTTTCGTGATCGTGTTTCGAGTGCAGTTGCGCGTCCGCCTCTCGACACGGAGTACACGGTACAAGTGCGGTACTGTATACAGTCTTTCAGCGTGTACAGCAGTGCGCCGGGTTCATGTCTCGCCTCGTCTCGTCTCATTGGGAATAGGATGGTAGCGTTGTGAGTTGCTGACAAACTTGAATAGGCCATCAACCATTATCTCTGATCTGTGCGGTTCTGTGCGGCCACCCCGGGGGGATGGCGCTGGGGGCGCTCACACGCGCTCGAGGCCACGCGGGAGGGCGTCCGCCCGCGACGAAGAAGTCAGAGGTGGCCTCCACCGCGAGCGCTGTACCGGGCGCAGCTCAATGTCCATCGGCGCTGTGTCGAGCTCCGACCTGCCTATTCTGGACTTCGGCGCCGTATCGAGCGCACTCGTGTCGGCGTCGGGCTCGTCGCGCAGCTTGCCCCCGCGCCGCACGGCGCCGCGGCCGCGGCTGCTCTCGTCGGTGCTCTCGTCGGCGCGCGCGGCGCTTGCGCCGGGGACGTACACGAGGGGCGGCCGGTAGAGATGGAGAAGGAGCGACGAGCAAACGACAGAGACGGAAGAGAGGCCCATGGCGGCGCCCGCGAACATCGGTGGTAGCTGGATGAGGAGCCACGGGTAAAAGACGCCCGCGGCGAAGGGGATGCCCACGCAATTGTACCCCGAAGCCCACAGGAAGTTGATGCGGATGCGTCGCATGACACGCGAGGAGAGGTCGAGAGCAATGCACACGTCCGTCAGATGGCTCTTCATCAGGACCATATCGGCCGTCTCGATCGCAACGTCCGTGCCCGAGCCGAGGGCAATGCCCACGTTGGCCTGTGCGAGCGCGGGGGCGTCGTTGACGCCATCGCCCACCATCGCGACCACGTGTCCTAGGCGCTGCAGCTCAGCGAGCTTGGCGGCTTTGCCTTGGGGCTTCACTTCCGCGAGCACTCGATCTCGCGCGATCCCCGCCTCCCGCCCAATTTGGGCCGCCGTGCGCTCATTGTCGCCCGAGACGAGCCACACCTCGATGTTGCGCCGCTCGAGCCATTGCACGACGGAGAAGGCCTCGGGCTTGAGAGAGTCGCTCACCTGCATGCAATGGAGGGAGGCCATCAGAGGCCATCAGAGGCCATCAGAGGCCATCAGAGGCCATCAGAGGCCATCAGAGGCCCTCGGGCTTGAGAGAGTCGCTCACCACGACCAGCCCCACAAGGCGCAGCGCCGCGACGAGCGCCGTCTCGGGCGCCACGGCGACGAGCACCGCCGTCATCCCTTTGAGCTCATAGCCCGCCATCTCCTCCTCCTGCGCCGCATCGAGCTCGAGGGCATGCGCGTGCATCCACGAGCGCGCGCCCACGAGCACGCGCGCGCCGTCGACGGTGCAGCTCACCCCATGCCCGGGCGAGGACCGAAAGTCCGAAGGCTCGGTGAGGGACAAGCCCCGCGCCGCAGCGTACCTGGCGAGCGCCTTGCCGATTGGATGCTCAGAGCCACGCTCGGCAGAGGCCGCGTAGCGCATCAGGCGCGCCTCGGCGGCGCCGCCGTGGTGAGCACTTGCATGCATGCGCGCCTCGGCGGCGGCGGCAGCGGCGGCGGCGGCCGATTGCAGCGGCGGCTCCTGCATGCGAGTGTTCACCACGGCGCCTGTAATCTCCTGCGCGGGTGGCTGCAGCGACGCGGGCGCGGCGGCAGGTAAGCCATCGACCCCCCACACGCTGACGTGCCTTACTCGGAGCTCGCCCGTGGTCAGAGTGCCCGTCTTGTCGAAGCAGACGGCCGAGACGGTTGCCGCCATCTCGAGCACATCGCCCCCTTTGATTAGGATCCCGTGCCGGGCAGCGACGCCGCCGCCCACCATCACGGCGGTTGGGGTGGCGAGGCCGAGCGCACACGGGCACGCGACGACGAGCACGGCGCACCCAAACATGAAGGCAAAGAGTTGCGTGTCTTTCAGGCCGCAATGGGTGAGGTAGTAGTGGGGCAGGTAGCCGAGCACATCGACCGCCGTCCACGTCAGGTAGGTGAGCAAGGCGAGGCCCACCACTACCGGCACAAAGTACGTCGAGACCCGGTCGGCGAAGGCTTGGATTTTGGGCCGTCGGTGCTGCGCGTCGGCGACGACCTTCATGATCTGCGGGAGGGTCGAGCGAGCCGTTGGAGAAGCAATCAGGGAGGCAATCAGGGAGGCCATCAGGCGCCATCAGGCACCATCAGGCGCCATCACCTGCGAGAGGGTCGAGTGCTCCGGCAATCAGGGAGGCAATCAGAGAGGCAATCAGACGTCATCAGGCGCCATCAGGCGCCATCACCTGCGAGAGGGTCGAGTGCTCCGCGGACGCGAGCACACGCACGAAGAGGACGCCGGTGCCGTTGATGGTGCCTCCCATCACCTTGTCCCCCGGCGCCTTGGGAACCGGCATGGACTCGCCCGTGAGCATCGCCTCATCGACCGACGAGGCGCCGCGCAGCACCAGCCCGTCGACTGGCACGTGAGCGCCCGGGAGGACCTTGACGACGTCGTCCTTGGCGAGCGAGCTCACGGTGACCTCGCGCGGCTCCGAGATCGTGCTCGAGATCGAGATCGTGCTCGAGGTCGAGATCGTGCTCGAGATCGAGATCGTGCTCGAGATTGTGGCTGGCCCGCTCGGGTGCTCGTCGCTGGCTGGCTCGTCGCTGTAGCTCACCCAGGGGCCCTCGCACAGCAGGGCGGTAGGCGGCTGCAGCGTGAGAAGGGCCGACATGGCTTCAGACGCCTTGCCCCTTGCCGTTGCCTCGAGAGACTTGCCTGCCAAGATGAAGGTGATGAGCATAGCCGAGGTCTCGAAGCATTGCTTGTTCTCGCCCTGCAAGCCCGCGCTCGCGATCGAGAGCACTGTGAAGGTGAGCGAGTAAAAGTAGGCTGCCGACGAGCCGAGCGCGACGAGCACGTCCATGTTCGTCGCCCCATGTGAGAGCGCCGCGTACGCTGAGCGGTAGAAGCGCAGCCCGAAGCCGAACTGGACTGGGGTCGCGAGGATCCAAAGGAGCAGCACGCTCACGTCGAGGCCGGGGACGACGGCCACGGAGAGCGGCGCTTGGAGAGGCGTCATCGGCAGCACCATCGAGATGACGAACACCGGCACCGAGAAGATGGACGCGCCGAGGAGCTGCCGACGCCACGCGCGCGCCTCGGCCCCATAACCGCCCTCGCCTCCGCCTCCGAGGCGCTCGCTTTCTGGGCGGAGCTGCACCTCCGCCTCGTAGCCCAACCGTTGGATGGCCGCGACAATCTCGTCGGGGCGCGTGGAGCGCTCATCGTACCTGATGAGGGAGGCCATCAGCATGCAATCAGCATGCAATCAGCATGCAATCTCGTCGGGGCGCGTGGAGCGCTCATCGTACCTGATCTTGGCCGCCTTCCCCATGAGCGACACCGACGCGCTCAGTACGCCTGGGTGCGCTCGCAGCCCCCGCTCGACGGCGCCGACACACGCGGTGCACGTCATGCCCTCGACGGCGACTGTCAGGGTGCGCTCGAACTTGGAGGCCGCCCAGGACGGCGCCCGACCTGAGCCGTTCAACAGCCCTTCGGATTCGTCCACGGGCCCAGCCTCGTCCGCGGGCCCAGCCTCGCACGCCTCGGCCGGAGTCTTCGACGCCATCGCTGGGAAGACTGGCGGCTGGCGAGTCCGTGCAGCCCCGCTAGAGGTCGAGAGCGCCGACGCCGCGGCGAGAGGCAAGGCGCCGACGCTCCCGAGCGGTGGCTGCGGCTGCTGCGGCTGCGGCGGCGGCGGCTGCTGCTGCTGCGGCTGCTGCTGCTGCTGCTGCGACGGCGACAGCGCCTCGCAGCCGAAGCCGACGGCCTCGACAGCCGCCACCAGCTCTGCGACCGTGGCGGTCCCGCGCACGGTCGCCGTCTCGGCGGCGAGGTCGACGCTCGCCGCGAGCACACCCGGCAGTGCCGCGAGCGTCTCCTCCACACGTCCGGAACAGTGCTCGCAATGCATGCCCGTGACGCGTAGGAGCGTCTGCAGCTGCAAAGATGACGGTGATGACGACGACGGTGAGCCCGCTGCGGGCACCGCCGGTGCTGCCTGGAACCCGATCGCATTGACGGCGGACACCAACGCGTCCATGGACGCCACGCCCTGGACGGTCGCCGTCTCCGCTTCGAGGTCGACGACGACTGTGCCCACACCGGGAAGCGCCCTCAGAGTCTCCTCGACTCGGCCCGAGCAGTGACTGCAGTGCATGCCTTTCACGGAAAGAAGTTGCATCTTTTCCCGGCTGGTTCTAGACTCCCGTAGGCGTTCCCGTAGGCGGGCCGCCGCTCGGACTGCGGCGCTCTCGGTCGCCCTCGGGGCCGCCGGCTCGCCCGTGGTCGACGTGATGGAAAAGCGCAAAGCCGGCGCTAGTCCCGCCTCGGCGCAAGTTCGCTATCGAGCGCGTCCAGTTCGGCAAATTTCCCACATACTCTGCTTCTCATTCGTGGGCTCCATGCACCAGCGTTCCCTCTGCAGTGAGAAAACGTCTCGCCGAAACTCGTTGCAAAGGTTTACCGGTACGAAACAAGCGAGGTCGGGTCCGTCGGCGACAAATGGAGACTCGGGTCGGGAAGGTGCTGCTACTCATCGTGACGGTCGCGGAAGCTGTCAACAACCAATGGCGTATTGTGCATGAGCGACGACGCCTGGTCGCACCCATCTCGGAAGAGGCTCAGAATCGCCGCACCCTGGAGCGCTTCACGAAAGGCCATCCCGACAACTCAATCTGCTGGGACCGCGACGGCCTCGACGGCTTCATCAACGTGATCGACGCGCACCAGCACCCGGTGCCCTTCGGCGGGCCAGAGGTGCCTTTTTCGCTGTACACCGACTGGTTTATCCAGCACGGCACAGTGTTCTCTGTCTTCATGGGCATCGGCCAGAAGATCACCAAGCAGAACGCGTCGGCGCCCGACTGCTGCTACTACATGCACTGCCCGACGTACGACTACCCGGTGATCCCGAGCGTCGAGAACGACGAGATCAACGCCATCGCTCGGCTCGAGCACTACTACGGCAAGGTTGACCATAGGCTCCACCTCATCACCTCCGCCACGTTCCCGAGCCTCCAGAAGAGCGAGGGCGCCAAGGATCAGCTGCTCGCGCTGTGGGCAAAGTACCCGAATACGTTCAAGTGGCTGGGCGAGATCAACGTATTCAAGCACGCGCTCGCGGGCAACGCGTTCTTCTCCGACTTCACCGGCCCTCGGCTCACCGTCGCACGCGTCGAGTCGGGTGAGCTCGATGCTCTCTTCAGCGTCATCGGTCCGAAGCAGCCCAACGGCGAGCAGATCCCGGCGGCGACGCTCCACTCGGACATGGGGTGCGACACGTACCACTTCCTGCCCGGCTCGGGCGATGGCGTCACCCCTCTCAAGTGTGAGGCGTCCGATGAGGACAAGCGTATCGCGCAGAGCAACCATGCTTGGTGGAAGGCGACGCTCGGCCCGTGAGTGCTCGCCTTCTGACTGCCTCTGACTGCCTCTGACTGCCTCTGACTGCCTTCTCTGACACGCGCGAGCTCCGGCGACCTCCCACGATCTCCCGTGACCTCCCGTGCTCACACGCGCGAGTTCCCGTGCATGCATGCATGCGTGTGTGTGTGTGTGCCCCCCGACCTCTTTCGGGTGTGAACGCAGCTTCTACTCCGGCTTCTTCGACGAGAACGACTACCCCAAGTCCAACTTCCGAAAGATCATGCACATTCACGTGACGCACGCGATCATGGACCGGTACCCCAAGGTCAAGTTCGTCTGGGCGCACGTGGGGCTCAGCCAGGAGCTTGCCACGCTGCACCCGGCCGTGCACGCGCGCATCCTCGAAGTCTTCTTTGAGCGATTCTCGACCAACCTTTGGCTCGATACGTCGTGGGACGTGCTCGCCAAGCAGAACTTTGTGAGAGGTTACGGCGCGTCGAACCCGCCCGCGGCCCCATCGGAGCCCCGAGATGGGCCGAGATTGCGACCGAGATTGCGACCGAGATTGCGACCGAGATTGTGACCGAGATTGTGACCGGATTGTGCTCGTGCCTCCTCGCCCTCCACCGACCCCCCCCTCAAGGTTAATTACGACGGCCAGCCGATCGAGAACCTTTGGTCCTCGTGGGCGTCGGAGGACCTCACCGACGACGCTCTCTTCGACATGCCCAAGTGGACGAGCGCGCGCGAACGACTCGATAAGATCTGGCAGGCGAAGAAGGGTTCGATCTCGAAGACGGAGAACCTCTGATGACCTCTGATGACCTCTGATGACCTCTGATGACCTCTGATGACCTCTGATGACCTCTGATGACCTCTGATGGCCTCTGATGGCCTCTGATGACCTCTGATGACCTCTGATGACCTCTGATGACCTCTGATGACCTCTGATGACCTCTGATGACCTCTTGATTGCCTCCTTCATCAGGTTTGATCTCGAAGACGGTCACGACGCTCACGGGACCCTCGCACAAGATGGCCGTGCTCCTCGACCTGATGGAGCGATACCCGGATAAGTTCCTCCCCGGAACGGACTACGTGGCCTCCTTCGGCTCTCACGACGACTTCCCCGGCTACACGCCCCTCACCGGTGCCCCGAACAACCCCGCGCACAAACGTGAGGATGCGCTCACGGACCGTGTGACTGGCGACGGCTCGGCCGCGCCGGACCTCGGCCTCGACCACGACCGTGGCGGCTGCCATAAGACGGAGATGACGCACTCCGAGCAGATCACGGATACCTCGTCGCTCAACATGTTCTTCAACGACGAGCTCTTTAGTGCCATGGTGCTCGGCACGAACTTCTTCCGCGTGGCTGGCCTCGCCACACAGTTCGCCGCCCCACCGCTGTGTCGCAACGACCCGGACACGCCGTTGCCCACCGCGACCGTCGGGTGGAAGCCGGGGGCAGCCGTCGCCACCACTATGCAGACGCCGACGACCATCTCCACGCTCGGTACGGCGCCCGCCAGGGTGGACGCCCGCGACGGCGCCGAGACCGCATCGGTTACGTCCTTGGGACGTTTAGGGGTCCCGTCGCAGGCGGTCGTGCCGCTGATGCTCCTTGCAGTCATGCTCCTCGCTGGCCTAGTGTACAGGGTAGGCGTCACCCAAGGGCAGAAGTCCGCCGTCGATCGAGATTACGCTCTCCATCAAGATGGTGCGAAGCCGCTCCTCCCGTCTTAAGATGGTGCGAAGCCGCTCCTCCCGTCTCGGCTTCACGCGTGCGTTCGGTTGCCGTGGGGTGTGCCGTCTCGCCGGCGACTCGATGCCATCGGCTCGGCGGCCGGACCGTGCTACGTGGCTGAGCCGTTGCACCCGTTAGTTTATTTGTCGTCGACTCGCCCACCCGGGCGTGAACCGTCGCGTGGATGCATTCAGATTCATGACTCCTGGAAGCTGGATCAGATGGAATCTCGTACCGTGGCGTTCCCGTCAACGCCGAACCCCGCCCGACCGCGAACCGAACCGACGCCGGGTCCCGGTCCCGGTCACGTGTCGTGTGAGCTCCGTCGTCTTCGCCTCATCGTCCATACGGTAAGTCGAGTATGCGTTGACCGTTGTGCCATTGTGGGCCTGGGTGGCGTGGGGGGTTCTTTAGGCGTTCCCGCTCGCGTACACTATTTGGAGTTAAAAGGGTTAACTACATTTGTGCGGTGGGATTCGATGGGCGATTTGACCGAAGGTCGCGTGTCTCATGCATGCGGGTAGGGGTACGTGTATGATCCTATGGAGATCGATGCTCGTGTGGAATGGGGAGATCGAAGCGGCGGGCGTCCCAGAGTAGTAGAGAGTTGGGTCCGGCCGCTCGCAGCGCCCCGACGTGATCTACGCCCAGATCGCAAGCAACGCCATGAGGGCGGCACCCACTCCGGCGCTCATCATCCGAAGCACAGGCAGCGAAGGTATGCAGCGTGCTGGCAGGCTGGGCCAAGGGCTGGGCGGTAGTCTCTTCGCGTCGCACGAGTCGAGCATGATCGCGAGCATTCGATCCTGGGTGCTCTCGGTGAGATTCGATCTCCCCATCAAGCCCTCGGTGAGATTCGATCTCCCCATCGCGAGCATTCGATCCTGGGTGCAGCAATCCGTCATCCCCTTCTCGTCACGCCCGGCCGGCCAGCACTGCTGGCCAGCAGTCAGACTGCGGCAGTTCAGATCGTGTATGAGCGCCGGTGGCCGCGGCTCGTCGGCATGCGCGCTCACCATGTGCATACTGATGTGGGTGAGGGTGCCTGCAGCTAAGCCATTCATCAGTCCTGAAGACCATCTGAACGTGAGATCGTGGGCCAATCCGGCGTAGACCTGACGCGCCGCGAAGCCAATCGCGACCCCAAGCGGGAGCGAGAGGGTGAAGACAAGGTAGGTACGGCGCCATGCGGACCGACGGAGGCCGCTCTTCATCCCGAGGAGGCCTATAGCGAGCCCTTCGAGGCATTGGTGGACGCTCAGCGCGAGGCCGAGTACGAATTGCTCCTGGGCGCCGAGCTCTCCCAAGCCAAAGCCGAGCCCGACGAGCACCGAATGGATCGAAATTGACGCCTCTAAGACGTGGAACGTATGAAGGAGCTGCGGAGAGCCGAGCTCCGCCACCGATCCTTTCGACAACAGCGGTAAACCAGCAACGCTTGGGACATGATGACAGGGCCACGTGAGTTCCTGGACGGTCGCCATCATCAGGTAGCCTGTAAGCATGGCAGCATTCGCGGCAGGATACATCGTCAGCCCTTCAAGCCGCTCCTGTGCGTCATCGAGCAGGTGCAACCACGCCACTGCCACGAGAACACCGGCGGACATGCCTTTTAGGCACTCGAGTCCACGCGATGGGCCAGCAGTCTCGGACGCCTGCGCTGAGAGCAAGCCGAGTATCGAGCATAGAGTGATCCCCAGCACCACGCAAATGGAGACGAATGCGTCGCGCATGGGGCGGTCAAGAACCCAAGCAGCTCCGAGTACCATCGCGTTCAGGACAGCCCCTCTTTTCTCATTGTGAATGGGGGCTCCCCCGCCGAGCGCCGGCGCCGGGCCGACTCCCCTGTGGGGAAAACGGGGAGGAGTGCGTTCAGGAGGACTGCGCCCAACACAGGACGTCCTGTGAACGTAACGCGACACGGGCCGTAGCACCGGTTGTCGCGTGTGTCGCGTTAACTTTCACACAAGCGGTGTTTGTATGAATGTGAATGTGTGTCTGTGTGATTTCTAACACACGCGGGAAATCCGCGTCGCACTGAGCACATTGAAAACTATGCGGTGAGCCGTATCGTATGAACGCGCTGCGTGCTCGAGACGTGAAACAGTTGAAAGTCCCCTTTTTCAGATTTCCCCTGGCATTACACTCGTTTCCTCGTGAGAGACAAGGTTCGAAGTCCGGAGAGTGTGCGCGTTGTGTTGAACAGCAGCAGCAAGGTTCGAAAGGTTGTGCGCGTTGTGTTGAACAGCAGCAGCAGCAAGGTTCGAAACCGTCCGACTCTCACGATGTCGAGTTCTCGCAAATAGAACGTACGCGCGCGCCGCGCGCCGCGCTCCCGCCTTGTTTGCAGGTAGAAGGCCTTCGAGCGAAGCTGATGGCGAAGGAGCAGGAACTAATGCGCATGCGCCAGGCCATCTCCGAGCTGCGCCAGCTGCATGATGGCGAGCCCTTTGCGCCCTGGGCACGCACGTCATTCATGCTCGCGCCAGAGGCCGCTCATGATCCGGCAGCGGCCGCGAGGTCACGGCAGCCATCGGTAGAAGACAACTCTGTCGCTGTCAAAGCCCCTGTGGCCACTGTCCGGCTCACCAGGCCGTCCTCGAATAGGCCATCAATCGACGACGTCCGGCGATCCATCAACGACCACCCCTCCTCGATGCGTATTCACACGCAGTTGCGAGCAGCGAGTGCATCCAGGGAGCTGCCTCAAGAGGACAGGGCCCGCGCTCTACAAAAGGCACGCGAGGAACGGATTGCACGAGGCTCGACGCTCGTGACAATCCTGTACGGTGGAACGAGGATCGTCGATGGCTCTCTCTCAAACCAGTACCTCGATGCCATCCACACGGCAGACGGTCTCTCCAGCGCCTTTGTGCCGGAGGAGAGCGAGCCCGACGACTTTCTGCCGCCGCATCAATCTGACCCGGGGTCGAACTTAGCACTGAGACCCGCGACCGCACCAGACCTGGCCTTGTCTTCGACTGCTTCGGCTTCAATGCCAAACCTCCACAGCGTTGCGCACGCTCCAACAAGGCCTGCAACCGCCTTGGCTTCATATTGGAGCACTCCGAGCCCGCCACATGCCAACGCAGCGAGCTGGCTGCCAACTAGTGTGCCAACCAGCTCTTCCAAGAAGCGAGTACCGCTGGCATTAGCAGCGAGCTCCCTTCGGGCCAATGGTCAAGGCTGGCGCGGGATGGATATTGTTCCAATTGAGGTGCCAACCAGGGAGATGGCCATCCAGGGAAGTGGCACACCAGTGGCGCTGAAAAGGAGGGCGACCAGAAGAAAGCGCCAAGTCTCAGTGTCGATGCAGGCGGCGTTGAAAAAGATGCAGAGTGATGATATTGGGATGCCGCTGCTGCCAACGCCGCACAAGCAATTGACGAAGGTGCAGCTGGAGCAGCAGGGGAGGATGCGCACAGCCTGGCGACTCTACAACTCTCGACAGACGGCGCGGGGCAATCACGCCAGCCGCGTCGGTGCGATGATCGATCGCCAGTCAACCAGCGCGCCACAGCTCCAGCTCGCCTACGATCACGCGTACTTCAACGTCTACTCCAGCCGTTATGTTGCTTCAGAGCCCCCGATGATTCTTCTGCGACGCAGAGCCACTGCGTCGCCGAAGCAACCAGAGCAGCCACCTAAAGTGGCACCCAAACCTGCGGAACAATCGCGCCAACAAAAATTCATCTGGCAGCCGCGCGCCGCGTTCGCCGACTCAAAGGACATCTTCGACACGGATGAGGTGGAGCTGAAGCGGTTCAACGTCGACTGGAAGCAGGCCTGCGAGCTCGGCCTTTCGAAGCTTATCGACAAGCTTGACGATGGCGGCGGCGTTGATGCCGACGGGGATGGCATCTCGGACGAGGTGGCGGAGACGAAGGCGGTGCTGTGGGACTACCACGACCGGATCGTGCAACTCTTCGAGTACTACGCGGCAGTCGGCGGCAGCCTCTCGTCCCTCGCCCTCAACCAGTGGAGCGCGTTTATTGAGGACTTCAAGCTGGTGGTCGACGGCTCCAAGTTCTGCAAAAAGTCGGACATGGACACGCTCTTCATTGCCGTGAATGCACGCTCTGTCAACTACGAGAAGGCCAAAGCAAAGGTGCAAGGCAAGGCCGTCACACACTCGGACGCCAAGGCTCTCAATCGAGTCGAGTTTCTATACTTGCTCGTTGAGGTCGCGATCAATCGGTGGGTGAAGCCGGGAGCTATCCGCGACATCTCGATGGCAGTGCGGCAGCTCTTCGCCGAGTTGATCGAGCCGCGCGTCGACAAGAGGATCTTTCGAGACTACAATGACTTCCGCAAGCTCGCGTATGAGTCGACCGTGAATGACGTGTTGTGCAAGTACGAGAGCTCGCTGCGCAACGTGTTTTCAGTGGCCTCGGGCACGGAATTTGGACACAAAAACTTGCTCAGCCTCGCAGAGTGGTCAGAGTTCATCAGGGCGCTCGGATTCATCGGAGTGGACGTTTCCGAGCGGGACGTTACGCTGAGCTTCGTGATGAGCCGCATGGCCGTGATCGACGCACGCATGACGAAGGGCGAAACCAAAGAAAACCACCTGCCGTTCGAGGGATTCATGGAGGCGATTTGCAGGCTGAGCTTGGTCAAGGCGTTACCAACTGACGAGGAGCTCTCGAAGGCGAAGTGCTCCGACGGGGGAATGTTTCTGCTCATGCTCATGAAGAAAGAGTTGGACGAGGAGATCCTGGACGAGTTTGTCGATTTCAAGAGCACACATGCAGTTGCTTGGGGCGGCGAGCCTATGCAGCCCCTCGCCCGCTGCGTGGAGCATATGGTCACAAGTATCATCAGGACCATCATTGACGAGGTGTCCAGTGCAAGCGGCAGTGTGGTCCTGCATCTCAGCATAAGAGATGCCCGTGCCTGGGCCAAGGTCAAGCTCGGCGAGGATTGATATTTTGAGATACGCGACGTGGCAATGAGGCGCGGTATACATTTAGACACTTCATGATCTATGTAAATGTTGGTGCTTGGCATGTCGTGGAATTTACTTTGCTAGGACCCCTTCTCGTTAGAAGACACACACAAGACTCATGGCCATGCGTTAACAGCGCCCCAGCGCTTCCCCAGGTCGCCAGCAGAGTGTTTGTGACACGCAACAACGGAAAGGAGACTCTCGCGTATGTCAAAGCGTACGATGCCGTGCAGCAAATCTACACGGTGGAGCTCGAACAGCTTGACTCTAAGAAGTTCAAGAAGTGCGACGAAACATCTCTGCGAGAGGCCAACATGCTCGAGGGGATGATCTATAGCATCTCTGCACGCGCCAACCCTGCACGCGTCGACGATGACTTCTTCTTGGGTCATACAATCGGGTACTGTAGGAACGGGTCGGATAGATTTCGGTAAGTCAGTCTGGTCAGCGCGCTCCACGCCGCGCGCGCCCCAATTTCCTTTTAGGGGTCCGGAGATCGCGCGCGTTGTGTTAAACAGCAGCAGCAGCAGCTTTCCTTTTTGGGAAAGTGACAAGTCACAAGTGCGGTGTGAGGGGCCGTCGTTTTACTTCTCCTGGAGAATGCACGTTGTGCCCGTCGTGTCGCACGCCCGCGGGACTGCATGGGTGCCGGATGGTCCGCACGGGTGGGCCCCGTCGAACAGGCTGTGGACGCCAAGAATTCATCATCGACAATTGCGTTCCCGATCAAGCTCTTCAAGGACAGCTCCCCGATAGGGATCTTGCTTCAGGGCAATTCTTACGAGCCTCCCACCATTATCGGCGTGTCGGAGGACTCGCCAGCCGTGCGAGCGCGACCTCGGCTAGCCGTGGGCATGCGCATCTTGTCCATTAACGGAATAGCAGTGAACGGTCCGTACGAGGCCAGCCAACTCCTGAGAGCTGCAGTTGGCATTGTCGAGCTGGAGGTGGAGGGAGAAGAAAGCCTTGTTAAAGGCGCGGACATTGATTGGTTCCCCATCTTCAAGATGGTCGAGCTGCGCAAAAGGGCCGTTGCACGACTGGAAGAGAAGAGCGATCGATTCGCACGGCTGCGAAAGCAGGCCGAAACCGGCATACCGGTAGCACCCCGCGAGCCCACAATATTCCAAGTGGTGCTTCGCAACCCACAGGGCGCGAAATCGCTTGGACTGGTTCTCGGAGGCAAGGCAGCAGAGGCGCCCAGGATTGTTCAGGTGACCGAGAACAGCATCATCTCGCGCGCTGAGCCCCGGCTGCTTCCGCGCATGCGTATTCTCGAGGTAAATGGCCGACCGGCTGTCGGCGCTGGCCCAACGAATATGGAAGCGCTCGAGGCGTCCATCGCAAACGGCGAGGTGCGCCTGACAATCGAGGATCCTGAGCGGAGGGTTCCATCGAGCACGCCAAATGTGTCGTCCGTCGAGGCTGGCTTCGAGGCCCTGCTCCGAGCTCGAGAGTCGAAGCGGCGAGTCACAAGCTCAAAGCTTCGTGTCAGGAAGAAGAGAAGAAGCAGCGAAGAGGACATCCCGAAGCCTGCAGTCGAGTCGTCAGCCGAATCGGCAAGCGTGTCGTCAGCCGAACCGGCACGCGTATCGTCAGTCGAGGAGGTCGACTTCGAGGCCCATCTCCGACTTCAAAAAATGAAGCGGCGGAAATCTGTGACGTTGTCGAAAAAGGAAAACAGAACGTTGGCCGACGCCGTTGTCGAGGCGTTGCAGGGTGCTTCGGCTTGTGCTGATGGCATTGACGGCGACGACGACGACTTCATGGATTGGACCCTAGATGCATGGCTGGACGCCCTCCAGCCGCACCGCGTGCTGTCTTCTGGCTTGCAGGCTCTGCTCCAAGAAGAGGTGCAGAAGCTGAGCCGCCCCTTGACCCCCGGTCTCGAGTATCACTTTGTCACGGCTCTCGGCGCGATGCCCGCCGAGCGTGCGATGAAGCTGCTCGTCTCACTCATCGGCCATAAGACGGTGATACAAGCAATTGCTGAACTGTTGCTCAACGGTGCAGGCGTGGTTGCACGCGCCAAGCCGCACACCGCAGCACATGTTGTACGCATCCCTAATGTTGATGACGTGTCTTCTGGCAAACATGGACACGCCTTTGACAACGTTGATCGCATCGACGGCAAAGACGAAGACCCCGATTCCAAGCCCCTACGTCCGCCACTGATGGCGACGATCGATCGTGAGTTGCTCAGGCTTGTGTTCGACAAGTTCGACGCCAATGCATCGGGGCGTGTGTCCACGGCGGAGATGTCAGCAATGCTCACGGAGATCGATGCCAAAAAGACACCGGAGGAAATCGCAAAGATGATGTCAGATGCTGACCGTGATGATGATGGTGAGATTAATTTTGAGGAGTTTGTTGCAGTTGTGCAGAAGCAGACGGCGAGCGGCGGCGATTTCGCCAATGTCTTCATAAACGCACCAGGATTTTTCGGCTTTCTCAATCGGAACACGAAGCTCGATGAGGCTAAAGAACGCGTCGAGTTGGCGGCCAAGGAGGCGGCTATACGGGTAGCTCAAGAGACGGCTGACTTTGCCGCGGCCGCCTCCGCGGCCGCGGCCTCTTCAGCCGCCGATGGGGCTATCGCACGCGCCGAGCGGGACGCCAAGGAGGTGACTCAAAGGGCCATCCAAGAGGCGGCTGAATTAGCTGCGGCCGCCGCTGCGGCCGTCGCCGAAAATCAGAAACAGATGGACAGTTTCGCGGCCGAGAGAGATGCCATGAACGAAAAAGTCGCCAAACTCGAGGCGGCAGCTGAAGCACAGGCTGCCCAGGTTGCCCAGGCTACCCAGGCTGCGCTGGCTAAACTTTCTGAAGAAGTGGCAGCTGCCAAGAAACGTGTTGAAGAAGCGGCTACTCAGCAGAAACGTGCTGAAGTGAGCGCCGCTGCCGCCGCCGCCGCCGCCGCCGCCGCAGAGGCGCAGCACAATGCGGACGCCGCACAGAAGTCGCGAGAGCTCGAGGAGCAGGCGGCCACCTTGAAGGCGGAGGCGGAGAAACAAAAGCAGGTGCTCAGGAAGCAGCAGCAAAAGCTCGAAGAGCAGATGCTTGCCGTGCAGGCGGAGAAGGAGCGAAGAGAGCGCGAGGCAAAGGAGGAGTCGGAGCGCAAGGAGGCGGAGGCCAAGGCCAAGTTGCTCAAGCTCGAAAAAGAGAAAGAGCGCGAGAGGCGGCGGCTCGCGGAGGAGCTCTACAAGACGCAGGAGCAGCTGCTGCAGGCCAATCTGACCTTGAACAAGGACGGGGTGCCGGTGATCCTTGACCGTTACATCGAGAATAACCCGGCAGGCTTCGAACTCAAGTACGGCACACTCGATGACTTTCGCGGAGGTCTCAAGGTGCTTTTGGGCGCGGACGTACCGCCGCCCGATCAGGTCTTGTCCGGCATGGAGGCGGAGCACACCAAGCGCTTGGACAGCGATACGCCGTTCGAGGTGTACAATTACGGCACTGTCACCACGAGCCGCTATGAGTTCTACTTTGTAATAGATCCCAGCGGCACCCGACTCAATAGCCTGGGAATCGATCAGTGGCCAGTCGACACGAAGCTCAAGGCTGCTGGTCGACCGTGCCGCCAGGCCAATTCTGTACGATCCTTTCGAGAGGTGCGCGCCAACATAAATACGCAGCTTGAAGAGGCTGGCTCCTCACCACTGAATCTCGAGGAATTCTGTGCTGCTCGACTCTACACGGGCCCTCTGTACATGAAGTACAATGGCTGCCTTCGAGGCATCCTACCGGACTCGCCGCAATTCTTTCAGATCGCCTACGAGCGCCTTTGCCAGGGCAACAGCTATGCCGCAACCATCCACACAATCAACCTGGCCCTCGTCAAACTGAGCATGCTGCAGAAGGTGCAGAAGGTGTACCGCGGCCTCGCTGGCAAGCTGCCCAAGCCCTTCCGCGTCGAGGACAAGTATTGTGCGCGCGGGGGCGTCGAGCTGGGTTTCATGAGTACCACGACGAACCAGCACGTTGCCGAGGAATATGCGTCGTCCGCGCCGGGCTCTCTGCTGCTCGAGATTGAGCAAGGGCTTCTGGACCGAGGTGCCGAGATTGCGTGGCTCAGTGAGTACCCTGGCGAGGCGGAGGTGTGTTTTCCTCCTCTGACAGCCCTCGGCGTGCGTACGACCAAGGTGAAGGGCGCCCTCCTGGTCGTGAGCTGCAGTACATCGATCTGCTCACGGCCAGCTCTGCGTGACAAGAACGAACGCTTGCCTCAAGAGCTGGTGAGATTGACGGAAATGGCACTCGCTGCTGTTGGCGACACAGTAGCCGGAGCGGTGAAGTACTTGACCGGGTGCCCTGCTACCGTGCAGCACACGCCTCTTGGCAACAAAAAAGCATTCCTACCGCCTGTCCTACAGGCTGGCATCTCGAGGGTGGCGCTAGTGCCCAAGGAGACGCGGACCAGGGACGCTATTCTCGACGTGTGCCTTGACATCGACCTGGTCAATGCAGGCGATACCAAGAGCGAACGCGAGGCGGTAGTCGCACAGCTTTCCGACGTGCTCAGTGTGGCGACGGAGATCATCGACGGGCTCGCGCACGCCGAGCTGGCCATCAATCCGGATGAGGAGCAGGCGGAGGCCGAGTACTGGGCGCGGCTGTTCTTCGATCGTCTATTTCCTATTGTGGACGCCGACATGCGGGCCATGGTCAATGTCGAGAAGTTGGCCGAAATTAAAAGGTACAGACAGCCTCCAGAAGCCGTTGCAAAGATCTTGACGGCTGCCGTGATCCTGCTCGAAGGAGCCCCCGGCCGCGGAGCGCTTCCAAAATTGAATCATGACGCGCTGTCCAGCTGGACGGGGACCGGAGGGCTCCGAAACGCGCTTGATGCCCATGCCATCCTCAAGGCGCTCTCCGATTTTGACCTTACCGCCGTCTCGACAGCGCGCTGGAAGAAGGTCAAGAATGCGCTCGGTGACGTTACGACGCGCGAGGCGATGATGAGCTCGGCGCCGCTCGCTGCTCTCTTCCGCTGGATGAAGATGCAGGGGCTGCGCGCCGAGAGGGTCAAAACCACGAAGAAAGAAGCAAATGCGGCGGCCGATATGGCGGCGGCCATTGCGGCGAAGCCCGATCCGGATGAAGACTTCACTTAGTAACCTCAGTCCGCTACGTGACGGAAGACGAGGGGAGAGCACAACAAGAGCCGAGCCCGTCCGAGCACGAGCATGAAAGCGCGAGCATGATGTCACGTGAATCATGATGCGTGCATACGTGATACCTCGACGGGGATGGTTCACGTCTCGTCTTGACATCTTGTGCAGGGGTGGAGAGAGAGGCAGCAGAAAGATTTACCGACCGGTAAGCGGTATGCCCGCGTTAGCCCCTAGTGGCACGACGATCTCTTCACATATCACGACCGTTGTATTTGACGATTACACACGCGCGAATAGGTCGGCACCTCGTCGTCGTGCAGTCCCACCGCCCACGCGCGCATCTCCGCCTATAAAGCGGCGCGTCCGCGCACGGCTGCACCGTGTACGTGCAAGTCGTGGAGCCGTGGTACATGTACCCGATGCGGAGGGGAGCCATAGTCGCGCTCACCCGCTTCGGCGTGGCTGCTTCCGCTCCGGCCCTGCGCCGTCGCGGCCGTCAGCCAACCCCTCATCGTTCGCCGTGGCGCGCTTGGGAGCAAAGAAGGCACCGATGCCTCTGGCGGCGGCCTTGGGGGCACGTGGCAACGGTTCCCCTGCGAGTGCATGCACGAGCTGCTTGAGCTTGCGCGCGTTGTGAGGCATCGCCGCATTCTGATCGCAGTTGAGGAAGAATACGTACGTGCGGACGGCGCGCTGCCGGTAGCCGTGAAGCGCCGTCGCGAGCGTCGCCAGCTCACCGTCCGAGTACGTGTACGTGTGCTCGTCATTGTCGCCATGCAGGCGCACATACGCCCAGTCACATGTGAGAGGCCACTCGGCGCCACGAAGTGGCTCGAGCTCATAGCGCTTGCCGTTGAGATCACCGGACTTGTCAACCGTCGTGGAGCGGTCGAGCGTGTTGGGATGCTCAACCAAGCACCAGCGCAGCTCATGCAGCAGCTCGAGCACTCCGTTCGTCGCAAAGGCGAACCACGAGCGGTGACGAACCTCAAAGGCTATGCGGGCATTTGGGATGGGACTGGCCGCGATGACCTCCGCCAGCGCGCGCACAAGACCAAGGTCGCACGTGATCGAGCGTGGGAACTGGAATAAGATAGGGCCGAGGGCCTCGCCGAGCCCGGCAGCACGGGCCAAAAAGGTGGCGAGCTCGCGCCGCGCCTCGTCACAGCCCGGCTGCCCGTCGCGCCGGTGCGTCACTGTGGCAACCATCTTGAGGCAGAGAGCAAAGCCTGGGGCCGCGCGTGACCGCCACAGCGCGATCGAAGTCTCCGAAGGCATTGCATGGTTGGTCCCATTCACCTGCAGTCCGCGGCACTCGGAGACACCATCAGTCGCACTCGCTCTCCGTCTCACTCGGTAGCAAACCGGTGGGCGCGGCGCACCTCACACACATCGAAATACTCTTGAAGAAAATCAAGCGCGGTCGAGGCTGGCTTCCCCTTGGCGCCCGGGGGGAAGAAGGCGCCAGCCCAGCTGGCGGTGACGTCAGCAAAGCCCGCCGTGCCCACGTGGATGGTGCCGCACTTCGCATGCGGCTCAGCGGCGGCCGGAACTGCGATGGAAGTGCTCGAGGTGCTCGAGGGAGCGGCAGCGGAAGTGGCGGCGGCAGGAAGCGTGGACCAGGGCGCGCTGGGTGTTGAAAGCGCAGACGATGGCGCGATGGATGGCGCGGGCGGCGCAGTTGGCAGCGGTGACGAGCCGGCGCTCGTCGAGATCGTCGTCATCGGCGAGATGAGCTGCTGCCGGCCTTCGTCACGGAGGACGTCGGCGGCGCTGCGGAAGCCAGAGGCGGGTGGCGTGTTGCTGGCTACGGAGAGCGGCGTGGCATGAGAGGCAGCAAGTGAAAACGGAGTGACAGCAGCTGCTTTGGAAGGAGCTGCTGCGGGAGCCGTAGCAGGAGCTGGGGCAGCAGGAAGAACAGCGGCCGCGGCAGCCGCAGGCTCTGCGCCCATCAGCGTGGCACCGTCGAAGTAATGGTTGGCCGCTGTTTCGACGTCCATGCCCGCTCCACGGAGGAGCGCCTCAAGGTCAGTCCGGCTTACAGACTCGCCCACGATTGAGCGGAGCCCTGCGATCGCGTCGGGATCCATCCTTTTGCCGCGAACTGTGAAAAAGGTGTGAAACGCATGCGCAGTTTGTGAAGTCAGGCAGTTGACTCGTGTGAACACTTGGTTTTCTCACGTACAGCCAGGTTGTCGTGAAAGTAACGCGTAGTGCGAACAAAGCCGGCTCAGGGTCGAGTGTGGCGCGCCCCCAAAATACGTTTGCAGGCCCAAGAAATCCTCTAGGCAGAGAATTTCTTTTTCGACAGAGTCAATCAACCGGTGCCGGGGGGCATCGGTGCGTACAGTACAGCGTACACACACCACACAGCTCGCTGATCCGATACACGAAATTCGAAATCAAACGTCTCGTGAATCAATTGAGCACACAGGCGCGACCGCCCTCGCCGCTGTCGGTACGACCTGCCCGCTCAGCGCAGCATTGTCGGCAGGCCCCCTCGGCAGTGGCTCAATGGGCTTCCTCATCAGCCGCCGGCTAACCGTTTCTAGTTCGAGAGACCAGCGCTTACGTACAATTTCACGGCCGAGAGTGATCCCGGCCGTTTCGTATCCCAGGCGCTGGCACAAGTGACGCACGCAGCAGTCAGCGCGATAGGCAGTGCGACAGTCAGAGTGACAGGACATAATGGGACATCTGAGGCACTCAATGGCAGTCAGGGGCATCGTCATACCTGGTAGAAGTCAAATGCGCCGGTGTTACTCATCGACACCTCGAGCCAAACGCAGGGACTCTCCCTGCTGCTGCTGCCGCTGCCGCCGTCACCGCCGTCACCGCCGTCACCGCCGCTGCTGCACTGCTCCTTCCAGGCGCGGCTGCTCTGCGTCCAGCTCGCCGCCTCCGCTTCGCATGCTGCCACCAGCCGCTGCCCGATGCCACTGCGCCGCTGCGACGCGTCGACGGCGAGGTTTGACAAGTACGGTCGCAGCTCGTGCGAATTCGAGGCCACAACGCGTGAGTCACCCTCAGGCCGCTTCGGGAGGCTGAAGCTATCCTTCTGGCGGTCGTACAACGAGAGCCCCACGTCGGCAAAGCCGAGTAGCGCGCCCGTGGCCTCAACTTGAGCCACGTAGACTGCTCCGACGTGCGTGAGCTCGCGGCAGCGCGCCTCTTCGTAGTAGCGCAAGCGCGCTGCCAGATCGAGGAGCACGTCCGATTCGATGATGCCGCGCTGTACGTACATCGCTGGGCCGTGCGTCCAGCTGTGCTCGCCGTAGAAGGCCTCCACCGCGAGCTGTGATAGACGCCTGCATGTGAGATAATCGCCCGGCTCGGCTCGCATGATGCGAATCCCATCGCTGCTGGGTGCTGAGACGAATCCTGTGGTTAGGCTTCTGCTTGGCACCAGGTGGAGGGTCCAGAGAAGAAGGAAAACCATGGATGGATGCGCATCTCTCATGACGAAAAATAAATAAAAGTGCTCACCAAATCGCGCTATAAAATGGGCATCAATCTCTACAGATCGATACGAGGTGCGCCGTGTTGCATTTCTGCCCAACCGTGCATGGGGGTCCGGAGAGTGCGTGCGTTTGTGTTTCACAGCCAATGGTTATAATTCGACACCCAAGACACCGGACCGGCGTATATACGGATGCGTGGATCACAGCAGCAGCACAGTGAAATTCCGCACACGTGTTGTCGTATTGTCGAGTTAATTCTCGCGTCTGTCGTGTTAACGTTCACGGGTCATGTAAGGTGTGTGTATTCTGAGCGGGCAGTAACAGTGCCGTAGCACCGGCTGTCGCGTCTGTCGTGTTAACGTTCACGCGTGACGGGAACTCGCGCGAGCCACAGCACACACGCTTCCGGCGCGCTGACGCCCGCCCGCGATGGCAAAGGCAGCCAAGGCGAAGACGAAGCAGTTCGCGGCGACCACGCGAATGATCACGCCTCACGGCGGCCGCATCGTCAAGCCCGCGCACCAGCTGCTCCTGCAGCAGCAGGTTAAGAAGAAGCCCGCCGGCGGAGCTGCGAAGGGTCGCGCTGGCGCTGGGCGACGACTTTGGCGTGCTCTTCGTCGCGCTGTCCTATCGGTGGCTCACGAAGGAGCACCCCGACGACGTCCACCTCGGCATCATGGCCCCGGTCGCCGAGCTCTGCCTCAACCTGAGGGGGGCACCTCTTGGGGCGGCGGCAGCAGCCGCAGCCGCGCTGCTGAGGCCGAGGACGAGAAGGCACAGGAGCTGCGCCGGCACAAGAGCGCCATCGAGGAGGCCTTTGCCGAGCTCGTCTGCCCCATCACTTTTTCGCTGCCCTTCGACCCGGTCATCGCCAAGGACGGGAAGGTGTACGAGCGATCGGCCATCGAGGAGTGGCTCAAGCAGCAGGGCAAGAGCCCGTTGACGAACTTGCCGATGGGCAAGAAGCTGCTGCCGGCAATGCACGTCAAGAATATGATCCGTGTGATGGTCGCCTCGGGCACTCTCACGGGTGACAAGGCGGACGAGTGGGAGCTGAGGCGGAAGGAGGAGGAGCAGGCAGCGCCAGAGAAGGTTGCGGCCGAGAAGGTGGCGGCTGAGAAGGCGGCGGCTGAGAAGGCGGCGGCCAAGAAAGCGGCGGCCTTGAGGAAGGCTGCTCGTAGAGGAGACGTCCATCAACTTCGCAATCTGCTAAAGGCGGGGGCGGCAGTTGACGCAGCCAGCGACAAAGGCTGGACTGCCTTGATGAATGCTGCCCAAAACGGCCACGAGCCCTGCCTTCTCGTCCTGCTCGAGGCGAAGGCCGACCCAAATATGGCAAAGTCGAACGGCTCGACCGCCTTGATGCTCGCTGCCCGAAACGGCCACGAGCCCTGCCTTCTCGTCCTGCTCGAGGCGGGCGCCGCCGTGAACGCTCAGAACAACGCCGGCGTGACAGCCTTGATGCTCGCTGCCCAAAATGGCCACGAGCAGGTTGCTCATGTCCTGCTCAAGGCGGGGGCAGCCGTTGACGAAACCGAGGAAGACGGTTGGACGGCGCTCATGTTTGCTGCCCAAAAGGGCCAGGAGCAGGTTGCTCTCGTCCTGCTCGAGGCAAAGGCGGACCCAAATAAGGCTTTGCCCGACGGATGGACCGCCTTGATGGCAGCTGCCCAAAATGGCCACGAGCAGGTTGCTCTCGTCCTGCTCAAGGCGGGGGCGGCCGTTGACAAAACCGAGGAAAACGGTTGGACGGCGCTCATGTTTGCTGCCCAAAGTGGCCACGAGCAGGTTGCTCTCGTCCTGCTCGAGTCGGGCGCAGCCGTGAACGCTCAGGACAACGCCGGATGGACCGCCTTGATGTTCGCTGCCCAAAGTGGCCACGAGCAGGTTGCTCATGTCTTCCTCAAGGCGGGGGCAGCCGTTGACGAAACCGAGGAAGACGGTTGGACGGCGCTCATGTTTGCTGCCCATGATGGCCACGAGCGTTGTGCTCTCGCCCTGCTCGAGGCAAAGGCGGACCCAAATAAGGCACAGCCCGACGGCGTCACAGCCTTGATGCTTGCTGCCCATCATGGCCACGAGCCCTGCCTTCTCGTCCTGCTCGAGGCGGGCGCCGTCGTGAGCGCTCAGAGCAACACCGGCGTGACCGCCTTGATGTTGGCTGCCAATAATGGCCACAAGCAGGTCGCTCTCATCCTGAGCGGTGCTTCTTACTAAGGGGGGTCTTGTTAGTGTGCATCACTGCAGACTGTACACTGCGTAGTACACGCCCATCGCTTTGGGAAGGCATGCTGACCCTTGGGTGCGTGCGTGTATAGGTGTGGCCCGGTCACCAAAAAAAGCAAACTTTCCTAGGAGCGAGCGGATACACGTATACAGGATGGATTTTTTACTCATGATGTGTCGCGGTCCGCTGTGGTTCGAATTCCGATCGCGTTGGAACCGTATCGACGGTCCGGATTCCATACCGTACCGTCGATACGCCACGCATCGTATCTTTCAAATGCTGCTGCGGCGTCGAGGGCTGCACATCCGGGCACGCGGAGAGTCGGCATGTCTGCTTCGTCGCTCACAATTGCGCCGTCACAATCGCGCCGTCTCGGATCATCTCTCGCACGTGGTCGGCCAGCAGCGCGTGGCATTTTACATGGCTCAGCGTAGTATAAGCGGCCAGCAGCGCGCGGCACGTGGTTCAGCGTAGGATAAGCGGGCAATACATGGATCAGCGGGTCCAGCCTAGCCTTCTGGCAGCCTCGGGTGAGGGTGGCGCCTCCGACGAGACCAAGTCCCATCGATTTACAGGCACGAGTGCTCCCGAGTGCAGCAGCCGGTTGACAAGCGAATCCTCCTCCTTGGCGAGAGCGAGCTCGGCACGGCGCGTCTTGCTCCCCCTCGGCTTGCGGGCTCGCGCCCGCGCCGGGCTGCCGCGTGCACGCAGGTACGCATCATCGGCCTCATCAAGATCGACCCATCGCCGGGAAGGCGATGCAGTCGACCGTCCGGACCCCGGCGTCTTCGGGGTGGCGCCCTTCCCGACCGGCGACTCGTACCGGAAGGACGAGGCGTCGTCGTCGTCGTCGTCATCTTGACGAAACCGGACCGAGCTCGGCTTCTTGCCTTTCTTGGGCGAGGACGACATGGCCGCCGCCAGCGCCGCCTGCCCTAGCTCACGGGCCGCGGCTGCCTTTTGCGCCTCCGCAACCGCCAGCGCAGAAGCCTTGCGCTTCAGCTCCGCCTCCGCCACCTCCATCCTCGCTCTCGCTTCGTCCGCCTTGCGCTTCATCTCGGCGAGGAGCTTGGCCATCTCGGCCAGCCTCCGATCGGCGTCCGCCCTCTCGGCGCGTGCAGCGGCGGCCTCGGTCAGCTGATGGGATGCCGCCGCGAGCTTCGACTCTGCCTTCTGGGCTGCCGCCTTTGCTTCGGCCATCTGTGCCTCCATCGCACTCATCCGCTGCAGGACCTCTGCACTCGCCGGCACACCGCCCGATTTCGACTTGTATTCGGCGTGCTGCCGCGCCAGCTGTGCCTTGAGCTCCTCAATGAGCCTCTGCTTCTCCACATTCTCCGCGCGCAATCTCGCTATCTCGGCCTCGCGGTCGGTGGCCTTCGCCTGGGCCACCCGATTGGTGGCGACCTTGGCTGCGAGTGTTGGCTTGTACTCGCTGCTGCTCGCACCGGTCGAGAACGCGCTGTCCTCTTTCCCCTTCTTCGCCGCCCGAAGCGCCGCTGCGAACTCCGCCTCCTGTTTCGTGATCCGTGCAACAAGCTCCGCCTCCTTTGTCGCCATGCGTTTCTCCATCGCCGCCAGCGCCTCCTCCGCAGCGTGCTGCCTCGCCTCAGCCTCGTGCGCGACGACTGCCATCGCCTTGGCCGCGCTCTCGGCCGCCCGCTCCTCGTCCAGCTTGGCAATCCAATGCGCCGCCGTCGCTTGCAAAAGGTCCTCTTCCGATTGTACATCGTCGACATGCTTGTCGTGCCAAGTGGCCATCCTCTTCAGAGGCACCCGGGGGGGCGTCGGATGAAACAGGGCACCTTCCGTCGTCTTCGCGGCCGTCGCCTCCGCCGCCGCCGCTCGTGCGAGCGCCGCCGCGAGCTTCGCCTCCAGCGCCGCCACCTCCGTCGACAGGCAAGCTCGCACCACCTCAGCTGAAGGGTCGTCCACAACCTTGGTGACCACAACGGCGCCGCCTTTCTCGACAAAGCCTCGGACGGGCGCGTCGTGGCGGATGTCCTGACCTTTGATGTCGGTCTTTGCCTTCGCATCCTTCAGCTTGGCCTTCATCTCCGCATTCTTCTGGCGCAGCTCGCGCTCAACATCAGCTGGCGACCGTGTCAGCGCGTGCTTGAGCTCACTGAAATCGACATCGCCGCTGCGGTCCGCGTCGAACGCGTCGAAGACAGAATCGATCGCCGCCGTCGGCGCCGAGAAGCCCATCGCCCTGATGCCGGCGTGGAACTCATCGCGGGTGACGGACGCGCTCTTGTCCGCGTCCCACTCCTTGAACAGGTCCATGACCGTGAGAGCGTTGGCATGGAGCTGCACCTGGAGCTGCTCGCCCACACTCAGGTCGGCCTTGGGATCGATCTGGATCAAATGCGACGGCAGCGGTTTCGTGTTCTTGTTGAGCTGCTTGGCAGGCTTCTTGAGTGCTGGCGGCATTCCGGCATTGTGTGGCCGGATGTCGAATTGAGGCAGAAACTTTTTTGCTGTGAAGACATGGCCGCCTTCTAGTGAACTTCACATTGTGAAGTGTTGCGACACGACACCCAGCTGAGAACAGACACACCGGACCGCGATAAATGAGAAAGACAGTCGCCCGTGGCAGATCTCATTTCTCGCGGGGCTTGACGAAACTGTTGAGGAGGTTCAATCCGAGGTTGATGGCGCTGTAGCCGGCGTTTGCCTGCTCGGCGCTTGCCGACGCGATCGAGGCCTGTCCGTCGCCTTCACCGCTCGGCGAGGCGCCGACTCCGCGCCGTCCGAAGACCTCGGTGAAGGCTTGTCGGCTGACATGGAGCGCCTGCGCCGGCAGTTGGGTGGAGCCCTCGGGCTTGTACACTTTCAGGTCGCTTCGCACCGCCGTGCCGTAAGCGTGGAACTCAACCAGCCCGTTCGCGACCTCGACGATGTCGAGCTCCAGTCCGATGATCTCGTCCGCGCCGAGCGCCAGGGCGTCTTGGTAGATCCCGTCCATGACGTGTGCACGCGCCGCCTCGAGCACCTCATTGTATCTGGTGATCTCGCCACCGCGCATCTCTTGCCCCCAAGATTTGAGCATGCCTCCGAAGCCCACGTTGAAGACGCTCGTGCGTGTGACCACTCCGACGGGCAGCATCCCACAGTCCATGCAGGCCCACAGATCCGCTTCCGGCAATGAGGAGGTCTTGACGTCCTCGGGCGACGCCGGAGGCCGTAGGTCTGAGTGGGTGCATGCCGTGCCGCGCACGGCAACCTCCTGGAGAAAGGACCAGTTGGACGCCTGCATCTGCACGCCCGACACGAAGGGGCACCCTTGCTCGTGCGCCTCGACGCACAGGCGGTAGAGCGCGGCATTGCGAGCTCGATTGAAGACGTCCGAGATGGCTGGCACCTCCCCGGACGAGATTGTGCTCGCAACGGCGGAGCGAAAGAAGCCTCCCAGCCCTCGGGAATAGGCGTCGTTGCCAAAGACCACCGTCTTGGGCGTGAAGCCGCACTCCAGCAAGCAGTAGAACTGCTCGCCAGAGCAGCCAGCCACGAACAGAGTGGGCGGCGGAGCCACCTTAGGATGATGAGTCTCCTCATCAACGGAGAGCCAGTCGGAATGGACTCGTGGAGATGCCCCCTCGGTCGGTGGAGACGCCCTCTCGGTCGGTGGAGACGCCCTCTCGATTGGCACGGGTGGACACTTCTCATGATCTTCGAGCGCGACCACGGTGCTGCCGATTGCCACGACCTCGAAGTGCGATGCCTTGTGCACGAGTTGCAGGCTCGTCCCTACGACGCCCGCCCCGCCGCGTGCCACGGCCTCTGCCATCAGCTTGTCCATCGCCGTTTGCCGAGCACTCGAAATCAGCCCGGTGACCTCGGCGTTGCTTCCTCCCTGAGTTTGCGACCACGACGAAAGGAAGCCATTGATCATACCCATGCTCTGTGCAGCCGAGCCGAGGACCAGGTGGTGCGGCCGGAAGCCCTTCTTCCTCAAGCAGTAAATCTCGCTCCCATTCAAACGGGTCGCGCGGCACGAGCTCCACCATTGCGCAGGTGAAAGTGACTCATCCACTGAGGCGGGAGGAGATGAGCGAATGGGCTCGGCTTGCAACCAGCAGCGCCGTCCGAGCCGCAGCACTGGGCCCCTGAACGGTGCCGACACCAGTTCCGGCACCTTGAACATGTCGACCAGCACCACACTGAACTGTGAATTTGAATCGGCGGGACCCAGATTCGTCAAGCCTCTAGCTGCAAGCTGGTATCCCCCCGACCCTCGCCAGATTCCTTTAGAAGGAAAATCGGTCAGCACATTTGCACATAATGAACTCACGCAATCTTTGAAAAGTTGGAGTGATGAACATGACTCAGTCTCTCAGTGAGTGATGAACTGTCCATGTGTGATGATAAATTCCTAATCTGTGTAATACTGTAACTGTTCACAATGAGCTGAGCGCAAAACTCTGGAAATGTCCTCTCCGTTGCCCTTTTTCATCTAGATGTTGCCCCGCACTCCTCGAGCGTTTCTTCTACACTGCGTGTACATAAGGAGTGGCCTCCTCGCCAGGCTCTAGATCAGGAGCTCCAGCTGCGCCGCCTCGCCCGCGTCCCGGAGTGCCGCCACCGCCTGCTCGTCGTGCGTCGTGCGGAGCAGACCGTGCGCGTCCGGCGCGCGCGCCTCGTCCAGATAGTTCTCGCGCACGTCCACCCGCCGCAGTCGCAGTGGCGGCGCCCGAGACGACGCTCCCGCCTCAGCCGCCGCCCGAGACGACGCTCCCGCCTCAGCCGCCGCCCGAGACGACGCTCCCGCCTCAGCCGCCGCCTGACTCGCCTCGTCGCACGCCTGCCGAAGGCATTCGGCCAGCAGGGCGGCGCCGCCAGATCCAATCTGATTCTCGGCGAGATCGATCGAGGTGAGAGATCTCGACGCGAGCATGGCGCGCGCGAGAGCATCGAGACCGCTCAGATCGGGTGCGAGCGGACACACCTTGACTTCGGTGCCATCCCAGTGCGTGACTACTACGGCGCGCCCCAAATGGGCGACGCGCGCGCCGACCTCGATAGGGCCACCCTCCACCGCGCTCGCCGGCAGGTAGCCGCTCTCGCCGTCGCCGAGATTGTTCGAGCTCAGTCGAAGGCAAGTGAGGCTCGAGCAACGCGCGAGAGCGGCCGCCACGGCCGAGGCGACCGCGGGTCCATCCACCAGGTTGGCGTCATCCACAGACCTGATGAGAGAGGTCATCAGAGGTCATCAGAGGTCATCAGAGGTCATCAGAGGTCATCAGGGGCCATCCGCCAGGTTGGCGTCATCCACACACATGGACAGGTTGAGTTCCGTCAATGAGGGCGTCGTCTCGAGCGCGCGCGCGATCGCCTCGACGCCAACAGCCCCCATACCCGTCTCGGATAGGTCGAGGGAGCGCAGCCGCGGCAACTCCTCGAGCGCCGTCGCGAGCGCGACGGCTCCCTCCGGGCCGATGGGATTGTGCGCCACATCGAGGCTCGTGAGGGCCGTGAAATGGGGTAGCGCCGCGCTGAGCGCCGTCGCCTCTGCCGCCGTCCAGGCCAACGTGCTGAACGAGAGGCTCGTCGCGCTGACCGACACGGCGCCAAAAAACGTGCGGTACACGCGGCTCACAACGGCCGCGTCGGCAGGGTCGCTAAAGGCCTTGGCCTCTCGGAAGAGGGCGTCGGCGGCGTCGGGCAGAAGCGGCGGGGGCCGGTGCGTCGAACAAACGTGCTCGAGCCGCCGGCTCGGCTTCCAATAGCCTCCGGCATACGCGGCCGATGCGTCGCGGCCGGTACGCTCGGCGCCCGAGACGGCGCGCTCGGCGCCCGAGACGGCGCGCTCGGCGCCCGAGACGGCGCGCTCGGCGCCCGAGACGGCGCGCTCGGCGCCCGAGACGGCGCGCTCGGCGCCTTCAGCACACGCCGCCGACGCGTCGCCTCGGGCGCCGAGCGTACCGGCCGCGGTCGCGTCCGGCGTCCGGCGACCGATGTCGAGGCGGCGCGCATGGCTCTTGACCACGGCACTCGTGGCCGCCTCGCAGAAGCAAAAGCCAGAGGCGTCGTAGGTGGCGCCGCTGAATCCGGCCGGGACGGCGCTCTGCATCCAGACGACTGTGTGGGCGTGGCCGCACCAGAGGTCGGTCGAGTCGCGCAGCCCACGGACGAAGAGGAGCTCTTCGGGCAGGGTCCGTGGCGGCTGGAAGAGGGAGGCAAAGTCCCAAAAGAGGCCGAAATCGGGAGGTTCCGTCAAGCCGGCGCCCTCAAAGGCGGCGGTGAGGGGCGAGCGTGAGATGAGGGATCGCTCGGCCTCGAAATTGGGCAGCAGGTAGGTCTGTGCCACGTCGGCGACGGCGTCCAGATGGAACCGATCCGGGTCGCAATGCCACGTCGCTAGCCACTTGTACGACAGGATGACGAAGAGCAGCCCGAAGTCGGCGCCGAGAGCGGTGGCAAGGCGGCGGAGCGTCGGCGCACCGAGGAAGGCCTCAGGCGGCAGATCCTGCCGGCGCTCGATGCGCCCGCCAGATCGGCGCAGATTCACGAGCCATCGGCCCGAGATCGGCGAGATTGCACCCGATTCGACCGTCTCGAGCAGCGACTCGACTGCGAAGTAGCGGTCGACTTGGCTCAAGGCCGCCGTGGTGTACGAGCGTTTCAGTGGGTGCGGGATGGAATAGCGCTCGTTGAGAGTGAAGCTGCGGCTCAGCGCGTGCCCTCGCGTAGCCTCCGACGCAGCCGCTGTGCTCGTGGACTTGTCAGCTGCTCCTGTGGAATCCTCAGGAACGCTCTCTGAGAATCGAATCTCTGAGAATCCAGATGTGGAATCCGCAGGAATCTCGTCGAATCGAATCTCTGAGAATCCAATCTCGTCGACCTCCTCGTACGTCTCGGGCACGCCGAGGCCGGAGGAGGGACCGACGTCGATCTCGAGCAGCATGCCCGCGTACCCATCCTCGGGCACCATCACGATCAGTTCGGAGCCCTCCCATTCCACGGTGAACTCTTCTCCCGGCACACAACCGTCGGGCACCACGGCTTCAATGGTCGTCCACGTCGTCGCAGAGGGCTCTGAGGCCGTGGCGTCCAACCCGTTCGATGCTGAGGACTCTGAGGCCGAGGTCGACTCGATGATGGCGGCGGCGAGTTCGCGCGCGAAATTCCGGGTCTCTGTGCGGTTGAGCTTGAGCGGAGGCTTTGGTAGAGGCACGGCGAGCAGCAAGTCGTCGTCCTCCTCCTCGCATCTCCCATCCGTGCCCAGGAGCGCATTCGCGACGGCCCGCAGCGGCCAGCCCGGCGCGTGTCGAGCATCGTTGAGGACCTTGGAGAGTGCTGCCGCCAGCTCGTTCAGCTCACCCGCACTGGGCCTTGTGGCGGTGGAAGGCGCAGCAGCGGTGGGCGGAGCCCTGCCGTCTGCTTGTGCCTTCAGGTGGCTGCCGATGAACCCGAGCCGTTCGGCGGTTGGCACAGGCAGCGATGCTTGGACTGCCGCCGTCAGAGCGGTCTCTAGACTGGCGCGGATATACTGCTCCTCAAAGTACGGCGGCAGCGTCTGCTCGTCGAGCGCTTCTAGCATCCCGAGGCTTCCGCGCTTTCCGAAAACATCGAAAACATTTTGAAAAGTGAAGTTCAACACAGAACACCAATCGGGCCAAACTCACCTCGAGCTCTCTTCGCGAGTGCCCTAGAACTGTGAACGCATATTCCGCAATCCTTCCATGTCTCGCCGAGCCCGCGCTGCACCCAAGGCCAACGTCTCCGCCTCTGTCCGACTCGGCCTGACCTCGCTCGCCGAGGGCAACGAGGACGCCATTGCCTCGATGCTCTCGGTCGCCCCGACCGACGACCTGGTCGAGAAGATGATAGACTGCATGGGTGTGAATGGCCTCTCCGCCGAGATGCTGATCGCAAGTTACTTTGGGCAGAGCATGCTCGCAACGTACTGCGTTCGGCGGCTCAACAAGAGCGACAAGGGCTCAGTGCCAGCGCTCGCCGAGCGGATCGCACGTGAGTGGGCCAAGCCGAGCTTTGAGCCGTTGTCCGCGCATGCAGGGCTCAAGAAGAGGTCGGCGGAGGCTGCTCCGGACGACGAGGAGGACGTAGCCGCGAAGCGCGTGAGCGCGCTCGAGGAGATCAAGACAAAACGCGCGAGGCAGGCCGAACAGGCTGCCGCACGGGTAGCGGCGACGGCGGCCAAGGCGGTCGCGAAGGAGGAGTAGAAGGTACATGTCATGTAGGTCCAGGACTCTATAACATTCAAGTTGTTCAGCTAACATTCCAATGCGTCGTAGTTTCATAGATCGTTACCGCCTTCCAGCGACGCACACGTGGCGAGGGTGAGGCCTAGAGGAGCAGAGCGTGGTCAGCGCTAGTGAGGGGGAGTGTGTCTGAACTGATGAAAGTTCGCATCACGCAAAGGCACATCCGAGAGGCGGGGGTCGCTACCGATCGGCGCGGTCTCGGTTTACTATTCTTCTCTGCATCTAGCCCCCATCAAAGATTCGGTTTCGGAATCGAGCGGATAACTTTGGCATGCATCGACAGATACGTTCAGATTACAAAAGTTCACCAGGGCCCGACGGGCTGTAAAGACCTCTGACCCGCCGCCGACTCCATGCGGTACTCTGCGCCGTACATGTACGACGCGCCCAATGCCTTCGCCGCGCAGCCCACGCATCTGCGCGGCATCGCACCGACGGTTTTGAAGCTGCAGCTCACGCCGCTCGGGCTTCCATTGCCGCACATCGCCGGACCTCCATCGCTCGGCGAGCCCGCGCTGCCACGAATCTTCAACACGTTTAACCCGTCGATCGCGCCGGCGCCGCACTCGCTTCGTCGACTTTGCCCTCGCTGCGCATACGTAGTGGCCTTGCGCGCCGAAGCGCTGCACCAGTGCAACGCCTCGTCGCCGCTATTGAAGCCGACCAGCAGAGGCAAGGCCATCGCAACGGGCGCCTACTTCAAGGGCACGGCGCTCGCCGTGCTTGACGCGTCGCTGGAAGTACTCGCATGGACGTGGATGCTGCCGCGGCCCGAGGATCAGGTCTCGATTGCGCACAACGGCAGCCGCTGGTTTGTGCCTCCGGGCGTGCACGACGGCTTCGCGACACCGCCGTGGGGCAAGCCCGCATACGATACGAGGCTGCTCCTCTTGGATGGGGAGCACCTGTTCGCGACGACGAACTGCAAGGCGTGCACATTCATGGTCGCCAAGCTCGAGGTGACCGCCGAGCCGACGGCGAGCCATGCATCCTCGCCCAGCATGCAAGCGCTCACCACGGCGGGCCCTGCGAGCCATGCATCCTCGCCCAGCATGCAAGCGCTCACCACGGCGGGCCCTGCGAGCCATGCATCCTCGCCCAGCATGCAAGCGCTCACCACGGCGGGCCCTGCGAGCCTCGCCCAGCATGCAAGCGCTCACCACGGCGGGCCCTGCGAGCCTCGCCCAGCATGCAAGCGCTCACCACGGCGGGCCCTGCGAGCCATGCCTCCTCGCCCAGCATGCAAGCGCTCACCACGGCGCCGTGTCCCTTTCCCACAGGTGACCGCCGAGCCGACGGCGAGCGGCACGCTCACGGCTCTGCGCGTGTGGGCGCCCTACCGTCTCCGTGGCTTTGAGAAATGGCTTCAGGGACGGAACCAAGCGCTCTTTGGCGGGCCGAGCGCGGCGCCGATGGAGCGGCACGAGGGGGAGGGGATGGCGGCGGAGGTAACGACGCCGTCGCCGGCCGGGGTCCGCACGGCACCGTCGGCGACGAAGGCGAGCGCGGTGGTCCGCGGATCGCCTTCAGCGCTCCTGATTCAACCGTGGCTGGGGCTGGTGGCCTCGATGGGTGTTCCTCTGTTCCGACGGCAGTACCACGCCCAATGCTATCCGCAGCAGGCTCAATGGTGGGGCTCGACCACGGTAGAGGCGATGGCTGCCAAACTAGGCAAGGCGAGGGCGCACCGCCTGTGGGAAACGTCGACGTGTGGGCCGACACCGATTGGAGCACCTCTGAACGCGACCGTCCTTGAGCCGCGCCGCTGGGCGCTCGAGCACGGCGTGGATGACACGGTGAGTGCGCGCCGCCTCGCCCGCCAGCTGCTCCGCGCGCACCGCGCGGAGCGCGCGGGCTGGCACAATGCGAGCGGCGCGCTGATCGGTCTTGCCAACTTGGGAAACCAGACAGTAAACCAGACAGGGTGGGGGCCTAGCGCGTTCTCGTCCTCGTCTTCGTCCTCGTCCTCGTCGTCCTCTTCCTCGTCGGCGGTGGGCGAGGGGTCGATCGCGCGGGGTCCTCGAACGCTCGATAGGACGCTCAACGGCCATCCATTGCGCTTCGGAGAGATCGCACTGCTCTTCAACCACACGGGCCTCGAGCGACGGCGAAGGACCTTCGACGTTGGGGGCTCTCGTGTGTCTCCAACGGCCAATCTCGTTCTCATCTCGCGCCCTCGAGGCTCGGCCATGGGAGACGGCGGCGGCGAGGGCGGCGGCGAGGGCGGCGGCGAGGGCGGCGGCAGGGGCGGCGGCAGGGGCGGCGGCAGGGGCGGCGGCGAGTGCGAGGCGCTGCTCGGGATCGGGCACACGCACCGCGGCACCGGCCATCTTGAACGCCGAATGCTTCGTGCAGACGCGGCGCGTCGAGAAGACTATTCCGCAGGCCTCATCTCCGGCAATGGTCGTCATGCGATGCGGCGGCGCAAGGGTGGCGGCAAAGGCGGCGGCCAGGGCGGCGGCAAGGGCGGCGGCGGCGGCCTGGGCAGCGGCAAGGGCGGCGGCGGCGGCAAGGGGGGCGGCGGCGGCAATGGCGGCGGCGGCGGCAAGCGCGGCGGCGGCCCCCTTCGCCGCCGCCTTGTTGCACGCCGCCTCGCCTCAACGGCTCCCTCCACGGCAGCCTCCTCCGAGGAGTCGCCCTTCCTCTTCGGCTATCGTTACACCCACTTTTGGTACACGATGCAGCCGCGGCCGCCGTACCGCCTTCTCGCCACCTCGGGCGAGTTCTGTATCGGCGCTCAGCACGACGCTAATGACTGTGAGAGTGTCCAATTCGTGTCGGGGATCGCGCCGTCCTGGGCGCCAGCCCCGCAGGCCTCCACCGAGCTGCTGCTCTCGTATGGGATCAACGACTGCGAGGCCAAGGTGGCGCGCATCCCGATCGCGCAGGTGTGGGGCATGCTGCGCCCGCTCGACGGCGAGGTGGGCGTGTGCGAGTGATTCCGTGATACAATGTAGTTGTTCGTCGCAGGAATGATGGGAGCGTTTGGTTTTAATTCACAAAGCCGTCATTAGCCGCTCAGTACGACGCGAAATCCCTAACTTTTTACGCGCGTTCTGTGCGGAGCGCCCACCGACGCCAGCAATACATGGCGAGCGCCGACCTTAGACGCCTTGAGATTGGCAACGTGGTCATTGAGCTGCCACCATCGGCGAAGGTCACCTACGGCGAGGGCGGTCGCGCCGAGCTGCACCTGAACGCCTTTACTGGCAGCCTGACCATCTTGCCGCCGGCGGCCTCGATGTCCGTCAAGCGTGCCGCGGCGTCGATGGACTCAGAGGAGGATGCGAAACGCTCGCGGCTGGAGACGCCCGTCGACAGCCTCGAGGCGTCCGGAAATGTGGCGGACGAGGTGAGCGCCACGCGCACGGTGCCCGGCCACTTTTTTCGGAACGGCGGCGGCGGCCCCTCTGATTCGTCGGACGAGGACGAAGCCGAGGCTCCGGTGGCGCAGCCGCGCAACCTCTCGTGGGATGAGCTCATGGAAGAGACTACCGATGCACCACCCGCCGCCGCCGGACTGTCGACGGCTGCGGCCGCGCCGGTGGCGCCGCCGCAACCGCTGCCGGCTGACGGGGGTGTGCTGCAACAACCGACTGCGGAGGCAGCAGCAGCGGGGGTACGTGCTGCGGAGGAGGAGCGCGCTGAGGCGGCGCAGCAGCACGAGCCGCCACAGGCCGCGCAGGCGCATCCGGACGGGCCGCCGCCCCTCGGCCCCACCGCCGCCGCAGTCGCAGCCGCGCTGCTCGCCACACCGCCTTCGCCGGAGCATTGGGACGCCGCCAGCCCGACGGGCGCTGTGTTGAGCTCCGACCTGCCTAATATGGACAAAGGCGCTGTGTTGAGCGGCGAGGTGGCGGCGGAGCCCCTCTCCGGCCGTGCGGGTGCGCCGTCGGTGGAGGAGGGCTCGTCGGCGTCGGCGCTGGCGGATGGCATGAGTGTGCCCGCGGACGCCTTCCCCTTCTCGCGCGAAGAGCCGTTGGCCGAGTGGGAATGGGTACGTGATGGCCTCGTGATGGCCGCATGATGGCCACTGATGGCCGCGTGGTGACTTCTGATGGCCTCTGATGAGCTCTGATGGCTTCACTCATCAGGTACGCGTGCACCGCGTGATGACTTCTGATGGCCTCTGATGAGCTCTGATGGCTTCACTCATCAGGTACGCGTGCACGCGAGCGGCGAGGCTCCTCGTGGGCGTTGGGGTCATGCGGCAGTGGCGAGCGGCGGGGCGATGTTCCTCATGGGCGGTGATGATCTGACCGGTGCGATTGATTGCGATTGATTGCGATTGATTGCGGGGCGATGTTTCTCATGGGCGGTGATGATCTGACTGGTGCGATTGATTGCCTCTGATGACCTGTGGAGTGCGCTTGATTACCAGCGATGACCCATGGAGTGCGATTGATTGCCCCTGATCACCTATGGAGTGCGCTTCAGCCACCTCCACGCCACCTCACGCCACCTTGTCATCTCACGTCATCTCACGTCATCTCAGACTCGGACGATGACATCCTGCGCGATCTCTACCGGTACGACGCGCGCGCGCACACGTGGAGTCGTTGCCGCGACGCTCCGCACGGGCGCTGCTGGCACTCGGCGACCGTCGTCGGCGGGTCCGTCTCGGGCAATTCGAATGTGATCCTCGTCTTTGGCGGTGAGACGCTCAAGCCGAACGCGCCTGTCCGGCAGCCGCTGAGCTCGATGCTCTCATATGACCCCGAGTTCGACATCTTTTACGACGCGGTCGACCGTGGTCATCGCCCGTCCGCGCGGATAGGCCACACCGCCTCCTTGCACACGGTATGCCGCTCAGGACTTCAGATGGCCTTGGAGTGCGTCTGAGTACGTCTGCGCGCGTCTGCGCGCATCTGCTTGCGGCATCTGCTTGCGTCTGCTTGCGTCTGAGTGCGTCTGAGTGCGTCCTTCATCAGGCGAACCATGGCGCCGCGAGCACGCACGCCGAGAAGCTCCTCGTCCTCGGCGGTTACAACGGCGTGAGCAAGTACGCGGACATGGAGCTACGCGAGCTCCACATCGGCGCCGACTGGGCATGGCGACGCGTCCTCTCGGGCGCTCTTGGATCTCCGGGTACGAGATCGTACTCGGGTCCCTCGCCGCGTGCGCACCACTCAACGACGCGCCTCGCCGGCGATCGCCTCTTATGCTTCGGAGGCGCCGACGGCGAGGGCGCCTATGCCGACGTCCACATCCTCGACCTGTCCACCATGGCATGGTCACAGCCGAGCGTGCGTGGCTCACCGCCCTCTGGACGCTCCGGCCACGCCGCCGTCGCGCTGGATGGGGTGCGCGTTCTCGTGCATGGAGGCTGGGGGCGCAGCAGCAGCAGCGTCAGTGCCGGTGCCACCTCCGGGAGCAGCCGCAGCGGCAGCTCCACCCACGCACTCGCCCCCGCCCAATCCCTCGCCCTCGCCGGCTCGACCCCGGTGCTCTACAATGACGTGGCCATCCTCGATACTGAGACGTGGGAGTGGACCCGTCCGAAGCTACGTGGGATGCCGCCCGCTCCGCGCGTAGGGCACTCGCTCGTGCCTCTGCCGGCAGCCGGGCGCGAGCCAGCGTCCTTGATCCTCTTTGGCGGGCGCGCCGAGGGCGATGCCGCCCTGAATGATCTCTACGAGCTGCGACCGGTTGGCTCATAATGGCCACTGTGCGGGTCGACGCGAGGGGGTATGGCCGTGGAGATGCTCGCCTTCTGCCACGAGTCACTTGCCTTCTTAGGAGCGCTCACTCAATGTCATGGACGCTTGCGCCTTCTGGGCCGCGAGGAGCGACGCTCACAAATGAGAGCACGGTGAACTGCGCCCACGACTCGAGATCCACTCGAGATCCACTCGAGATCCACTCGAGATCCACTCGAATCGAGCTGGGCTTTGAATATGAGCGGGGAAACGTGGCGAGGATGGCGTGGGAGGGGCGGGAGGGGCCAGGGGCGGGAGGGGCTGGTGTGTGCTGTGCGTTCGGCAAGGTTGCGAATGTGGCGTGTGTGACCAGTGTGTGAGTCTGTGTGACCAGAGATCAGGTATCTCTACTGTGCGGCGAGTCAGACCCAATGCGACCTCGCGCTCGCCCGGCTTCCACAGTGCTGCACGAGCCATCATCGCTGCGGTGACGCAGGAGAGGAGTGAGCCTGAGCGTACACAGTGATTCATCGGAATACGGAAAGTTATGCCGACGACTTTTCTTCGACCATTGTGAATGTGAAGTCAGTTGCTTCTCGATTCGTTACATTTTCTGGAAGATACATTCGGGACCGCGACGAAACTGTCTGACTTTCTGACAGGAACATTCAATCAGATAGATTCGGACCCTCTCACGCCCGCGTGCGAGCCCCCATTCACAATGAGATCCTGTACAAAGGCTTTGCCAGTGCCTTGGTGTCTGCCACGGCGCCTCCGATATCTCCGAGCCCAGAAGGGGTGTAGGCAGCCCGCAACACCTTAGGGGCGAGCGAACCGCCGCAGCCCCCGCGCCGCGTGCGTTAACCAGAATTGGTTTCATTACGGTACAGTACCGCGTAACGCCTTACGCGGTGCCGCGTGATCCTCGCTCACGAGGCCATTGCCTGCGCCCAGTGGGAGGCAAGGAGGGGCTGCTCTGCATCGGGGCTGATGGTCGATGCTTCGACACGTCTTGTGCTATTCGCCGCCATCGCTAGCGGGGCGGTGGGGGCTCTTGGGGAGGGGGCACCTGACCCCTCCCACTTGATCACGTCCAAGCACATTGGGCATGCGACCGTGCTCGGCCAAAACAATCCATGGCCGCAATGGGCTCCTGTGCTGATGGCATCAAACATGACCTTTGGTGGCGTCGGGTGCCCAACGGGTGGCTGCAACGGTCGACCGGGTGCCCAACGGGGGGGGGCTGCAACAGTCGACCGCTACGAGGTTCCTTACAACACCAATGATATCTTTTGCAGCAACCTGTCCGTGCTCTCCATGGCAACGGTGCTTTCGACACCATGGTACAACCGTGGCACGGAGATGGACTCGATGCATGACATCACTACACGGTCGCTCCCAGCCTTTTACTCGCTCCCAGCCTTCAACGCGATGACCATCATTGGCGGTGGGGCGTCGGGGCGCATCGGCGGCCTACTGCGCCTGCGCGAGGGCACACCCGACGAGATCGCACTCGAGGAGCTCTTCGATGCGTGCAAGATCGGAGACGCCGACATCAAGTACTCGTTCCCGTACGACCAGACGAACTTGAAGGAGGACCCCAGAAGCGGCGAAAAGGGCGGGGTGCCTTTGCGGTGGGTGGAGTGCTTGGATGGCGCACTCGTGCTGTTCAGGCTCGGGTTGCTCATCTTTGCAGTTTGCTCGGAGCAGGAACGGTCCGGGCCAAACAAGAGCTTCACAATGTGGGCGAGGCGCAATCGCTCCTACCGGAACAAGTGGCGCTGTGCGATTTGGGCGAGGCACAATCGCTCCTACCGGATCAAGTGGTTCAAATTGGCCTTGTTCGCATTCTTGGTCCCACGGGTTAGCGGAATGGCGACGACGACGACGACGCCACCCGATGGCCATGGGACTGGTGCATATCAACGTGATGGGACTGGTGCGCATCAGGCAGAGTCGGGCACACATATGGCAGAGTCGGGCACGCAGATGCCTCCGCCCACTCCGTTATGCGCTGACGATGTGGACAGCGGCGCCTTCGACTCAGGCGGCGCACCCATGCCGTGCTCCTACTTCTCTGCACAGCCCTCTGCTTGCGCTTCCTATTCGATCGCGCGGGCCTCTTGCCCGGTCGCGTGCGACACGTGTTCGCCGCTCCTGCCATGGCTACTATCACACACCCGACCGCCGCCCTCGCCACCCCCTTTGAAGGCCACACCCACTTCGTCCCTGTACCCTCCGAACTCTGGTCAGGCGCGGCCACGGTCCTCGTCACTGCCGCCATCGCCTCCACTCTTATTGCTGCAACCTTTGCCTCCACCGCCTCCACCCATTCTGGTGCCATCTTCACCGCCTCCATGGTCGCCACTGATGGCACTCGCGTGCACCGTGCTGCCCTGCACTGAGGCCAGCGACGTTCCCGGGGTGTACCGAGGTCTGCAGCTCGCGGTGCCCAGCCACCGCCGCGAGCTGCAGACCCAGGTGAGCACCAGCGCGGGCCTGCTCAGTGCACTCGCCAACACAGCCGTCGGCCGCATTGTCCTTGCCCCCGGAACCTACAACCTCACCGCCGAGCTCAGCATCACCAGGAGCGTCATCCTCGAGGCAGCGGTGGCAGGCTCAGTCATCCTGAACGCACAAGCGAGCTCCTCGAGTCAACGCCGTGTGGTGAACATCAACCCTGGCTCATTGGGTGTCGTGCAACTCATCGGGCTCAACATCACGGGAGGCTACTTGAGCTCTGTGCGTGCTCTTATTTCCCATCGCCCCGATGGGAAAATTGCTGACGTGCTCGCCTCGACTCACGCTTGCACACTGCGGCCGACGCTCCGGTCAACTACAGGTTGTACGTGCCGCAGAGACCTTCAATGTTTCCCATCGCCCCGATGGGAAAATGCCTTGTTGACATGTCCATTTCGATTCTCATCTTTTATGATGGGTGCTGCCTCGAACTACCAGGATGGAGTACGTGCTAGCCTGAAACTTCAAAAGTTCCCATCGCCTCGATGGGAAATTTGCTGACGCGCTTGCCTTGACTGATGGGAAATTTGCTGACGCGCTTGCCTTGACTTCTCGCTTGGCAACTGTGGCCGACGCTCCTGTCAACTACAGCTTGTACGTGCCACAGAGACCTCGAAATTTCCCATCGCCCCGATGGGATTTTCACATGTTTGGGGCTTTTGCCTGCAGGGCGGCGGTGTTTTCATCGGTGGAGGCACGGTGACCTTGTCATCCTGCAACATCACTGGCAATACAGCTACAGGAGTGCGTGCTCTTGCTCAAAAGTTCCCATCGCCCCGGTGGGAATTAGATGGGAACATTGCTGACACGCACCTTGCCTCTACTCTCGCTTGTGCAGTGCTGGAACTGCGGCGTACGTGCAGCAGAGACCTAAAGTTTCCCAATGCCCCGATGGGGAAGATGCTGACACTGCTGACACGCTTCGCCTCGACTCTTGCTTGTTGTTTGCAGGGTGGCGGTGTCTTTGTCAGTTCCGGCACAGTCTCAATCATCAACTCCCAAGTGTATTCCAATCAAGCCACCAATGTGCGTGCTCATGCTCAAGAGTTCCCATCGCCCCACTTGCCTCAACTCACGCTTGCACAACTGCAAACAAAACGACGCTCCGGTCAACATCAGGCGGTGCGTGCCACAGAGACCTTGAAAAGTTCCTATCGCCCCCATGGGAGACTCACGTGTTGCTCGTTGTTTTGCAGGGCGGCGTCTATGTCGATTCAGGCAATTCAGGCACAGTCACGATAACGTCTTCCTCGATCTACGGAAACACAGCTAACGAAGTGCGTGCTCATGTTCAAAAGTTCCCATCGCCCCAATAGGAAAAGTGCTGACGTGCTTGCCTCGACTCTCGCTTGCACAACTGCGGACAACGCTCTGGTCAACTGTAGTTGGTATGTGCCGCAGAGACCTGATATTCTCCATCGCCCCCATATGATACTCACGATTTGTGCGTTGTATTGCAGGGCGGCGGTGTCTATGTCTATACCGGCACTGTCTCAATCGTCGACTCCCAAGTGTATTCCAATCAAGCTTCTTATGTGCGTGCTCATGCTCAAAAGTTCCCATCGCCCAAAGGGGAAACTCACGCTTGCTAGTTGTTTGCAGGGTGGTGGTGTCGCAGTCTTGGCCCAGTCTGGCTTGGGAGGCACAATGTCAATCGTGAACTCCCAGATCTACTCCAACACAGCTTCCAATGTGCGCGCTCGTGTTGCCCCGATGGGAAAATTGCTGACTTGCTTGCCTTGACTCACACTTGCACAACCGCGAACGCTTCGGTCAACTACAGGGGGTGCGTGCTGCAGAGACCTTGAAAAGTTCCCATCGCCCCGATTGGATTTTCACATGTTTTGTACTTTGTGCTAGCAGGGTGGTGGTGTCGCTGTCTTAGGAGGCACAGTGACCATCTCATCGTGCACCATCAGTGGGAACACAGCTGGCTATGTGCGCTCATGTTCAAAAGTTCCCATCGCCCTAATAAGAAGATTGAGACTGGATGTGCTTGGATGCATGTGCCATGCTTGGAACCGTAGCGAACCACTTTTCCCTCGCGTTCCCCTCTCCTTGCCCAGGGGCCCAATGTATTTTTCGTCCCGGCAACCTCGGTCTGCTCCTGGGCAACGACCCTCACCGGCGTCTATGGCGGCGCCAGCGCCATCTCAGCTTGCGCGGCGCCGCCGGCGCCGCCCTCACTGCCGCCGCCGCCGCCGCCGCCCGACCTCATCCTCGTTCCCACGACCATCTTTGCCAACGTCGCCGCCGCCATCACCCTCTTCGGCAACGCGCTGACCGATGGCGCATCGTGCGCCTTCCTTCCCTCGGGCAACGACACGTGCGCGGGCGCCGCGGCCCGCCGGCTCTTTCCGACCGGGGGCGTGCTCTCGGGCCGCACACTCCCCGTGCGCCTCGACGGCCCGATGATCTACAAGCTCTGCGCCGCGCCGGCGGGCTCGAATGCCAGCCTCGACGCTCACTTCACCTACGTGAGCTCCGTCAGGCTCTTCGTTGCTTCCACGTACGGCTCTTCGATGAGTGTCATCCAATTCTCCCTCGAGCTCGCCGGCGACGTCTCCTCATTCACCCCGAGCGTGCAAGCCGAGATCAGGAGCGCGACCGCGGCCCGGGCGGGAGTCGACTTATCGGCGGTGGAGTTGACCATATCGCCGGGTAGCGTCATCGTCGGCGTGCGCATCCTGACGCCCACGGCGACGGCGGACTCGGTGCAGTCGACGATGGCCAACGTGACGAGCAGCCCAAGCAGCGTTGCGGGCATGTTCGCGAGCGTCACCGGCGTCTCGATTGCCGTGCTTGCGGTCGTGACGTCATCTACAATTGCCAACGTCGCACCGCCTCCACCGCCGCTGTTGACCGGTGCCGTGGCAGTCGAGACGAGCGGCTCATTTGGGATCATCATCGGCGTCCTCGTCGGCGTCATCATCGCTCTTGTCCTCGCCCTGGTCGTCATGCACCGTCGTCGCCATCTCAACGTTGGCCGGCATGTACCGAATGGCCACGAGGACGAGAAGGTGGCCCTAGCTCGACACAAAGCTGAGAGTGCCGATGAGATGGTGGCTCCGGATGAGATGGCGGCCCCAGAGCCAAAACCCACAGGCGCACCCAAGGCCCCGGAGGCCCCGAAGCTCGTACTCGCAGTCGAAGAAGGATTCGAGCTCCAGAACAAGCCATAGGTGTCCTCGATCCTGCAGATGTTCTCGAGAGCAAGAGGGTGTGCAACACGTTTAAACGACTCGGCAACGAGGGGGCGGGGGCGGGGCGCGCGTCTTAGCCCCGTTGCGACGGGGCTCGACTGGTGTTGGAGTCGTAAGCAAGGAAGGAGGGATGAGCTGGGATAGGACCGGGAGCGGGGGAGCTCAGAAATGGGAGCGATGGCGCCCATGCGGAGTGGATGATGGGGAGCGCTCTGGAGCACGAGCCGGCGGGATGGGACATGATTGTGACAGGCTGAGGGTTCGGACCGCTCGGAGCGAGCGCCTGTGTGCGAGAGGTGCTCGGTGAGCAGAACCGTAGGTTGCGGAACTGTGTGCTATGTGCATCGCCATGTGGGCGGTCCCCGATCTTCCCCCGGGGGCGCAGTGCTTTGGGCAGAGCCGGGAGTGATGCATGCGGACGCTCCTGTTGTGAGTGTGGGATTTGGGCCTCGTAGTAGGCGTGGAAGAATTGGCGTAGTTCATGAACTTGAGCAGCGAGAGTGAAGACGCGCAAGCCGCAACGCAGGGGCACGAAAAAGCAGCCGCACATATACGTACTCACGCACACATCTCCCAGGTCAACCGACATCGAACCCTCCACGCAGCGCCGCCAGCCCCAGGAGCCAGGACCGCAGGACGCATCGGTCACGACATGTCACGATCGGTGATTTCATATGCGCGTGTTAGAGCTTAGTGACCTTACACGATTGAACGCAGGACCGCGGTGATTCGACATTCGTGTGTTCGATTCACACCGCACAATTCCGGAGAATGGGAGAATCAAAGGCTGATGGGCCAGGTAGGTTGAAGATGAACCATAAGACAAAATCATGGTATGCGAAAATCAGTGATGGACTCAACGCAATCCCACGCGCCTCACATGCCTCCTTTAGCGCGGTTGAATCGCCTCCCATGTCGCCTCCTTTGAAAGACTCAAAGTTGATTTCCTCGCGGATCGCCGCCGCAAGCGCCGCAAACCCGCGCATGTCTATCTTGTGAGGCGCGGTTATTAATGGCTGAACGCGTTCTCTAGAAGCCCCTAAATTTGCCTATTGATAGCGCCGCCCTCGACATACAACATGGCCAACATGGCCCTTTGAAGTGCTCAGAGTACAGAGAACTTGATATCCTAGCACCTAGCGTAGGTCCTAGTGAGTTGTTTAGGTCGGGACGCAGTAGCTTAGGACAGAGGCTCAACCACAGGTAGGCTCATTTTAGGACAAGGTAGCGTAGGCGACTGCCTCTGTGAGTTTTTTGAGTGTTGAGAGACTTACAATGAGAGACCCGTATCTAACAAGTCGAGTATGCACTGCCATCTCGTGCGCCTGTCACCTCGCTCGCTCGCTCGCTCCCCCCCAACCACAGCACACGCCCTGCTTGCCACGTGCATTGTTCACCAGTTCACGACCCGACCCTGTTCGCGCACGCCCGCACCATCCGATCCCCTGTGCGCCTGGGCCCGCCTGGGCGCCCTCACCCCAACGCTACGTCGCTACCAATTCAACACTCTACACTGCGCATGCACATCGCTCTTTTAGCAGCTAGGCCTACGCTACCAAGTTCACACTGCGCATTCCTAGCGCTCTTTTAGCAGCAGAAAGATATGCAGAATGCATGAGGTCTCTGTCAGTCGAGGCGTGCATGAATGTGATCAATCGGTCAGCGTCTACCAACAGGCCATTCTCATGGCAGGACATGGCCATCTGTCTACGCGAGCCTGATTGCTGCCACTGCGGGTCGAGTTTCCTAGTGAGAGATCTTGGTGATAACGTCACCGACTGCATCAGCTTGCCGTCGAGATCACAGACGCGAATGTTCTCACTGTCCCGGCTGTACACGCGACCGTTCGCGATGGCAAACTCGAGGATCTCAGCGAGCAAGCCGCACCCGGCCGCCGCCTGCTTGAGTGCCGATTGCGGTTGCTCGAGGCGAAACATGCGCACCGGTTGGCCCTTGGCGTCGACTACGCTGATGAAGCGATGCTGGCTGATGTACAGAAGGCGATCGTAGGCGACAAGGCCGTCGGGCGCTTTGTTCCGCGCCCACTCGCCGATCGAGAAGACCGTCCGAGCACGCGTCGCGGCCCCCTCAAACACGGAGACGAAGTGCTCGCGTACGGGCCGCGCCCTCCTCCCCCGCTGCATTCGCATAGAGAGTCCCATTGGAGCGTTCGGAGGACGGCCAAGGCTCTCCTCGTCCTCGTCCGAGCCCCAACTGGGACTCTCTTCCCATTCGTCATCCATATACTCCCAAGGACGCGCGCCCACCTGGGCGATGCGGTGCAGGACGAACAGGCGCTCGGTGGCGGCCGCGAGCGCAATCGGCACGCCCGGCGCGGAGTCTGGCCTGCACTCTCCCCACAGCGTGTCATCCGCCGCGTCCTCCTCCTCTCCCTCGTCGTCGGTAGGAGCGTCGAGCTGGCACCAGTGCAGCTCGACGCCATCCACGGGCACGGCCGGAGCGCCTGGGCCGGCATCGAGGAGAGTGCTCCACGCGATCCTGGTCACCCTCGACGACGGATGGTCTGGCGCCTCTTCAACATTGACGTCCGCGGGCATGCTGGTGACGAAGATGGTATTCGGAGTCACCGCAATGGCGCGTGGCCAGCAGGAACCCAACGAGAGCTGGCCGAGGACTTCGCCGCTCCGGTTCATGCGAATGAGCTTCGATGCCGCGCATACGGCCAAACAGATAGTCCCGTCGGGCAGGAATGCACAGCTGCTCACCACCTCCACAATGCCTTCAGCGACAGCGTGCGTCGTTTGATCGGGGTTGGGATCGCACTGGGCACCCACATGCAGAAGCGTGACTTCTGCTTCGACACATACCGGCTGCTGGTCAGAGCTTGGCGCATCTGATGGACCACCAGCTTGCTCAAGAGGAGTGCACACGACGAGGTATCGGTTAGCAGCGCTTCGTGCTTCGTGGAGCATGGCTGAGCAGGTCGCTGCGACTGCCCGCAGCGTAGCTTTCGTCGCATCGGCCAACACCAACTGAACGAGCGGGCCAGGCAGTTCGTCCAGCATTGATGAGCGTGCCTGGCACGGAAGCAGCTCGTGGCAGCCAACTCGAGCGCGCGGGCGCGTCTCGTACAAATTCACACCTCGCAGACCCTTCACAGGGTACACCCATGGGTACACCTCTCAACAAGGGGACCTTCTTCCTTTTGAATGGTTAATTCACACCACACGTAATCTAAATGTTGAAGTTCACAGATCATCGTGGCGGCCGACATGCCTACGCAATATGACACTCTGCGAAAGCCACGCAGCGCTCCACTCTGCCGCTGTCGCAACGTGGCAGCTGTCGGGCTCTTGCTCTGCTGGGGCGCATGGTGTGCTTTCTTGCACTTCGGGCTGGCGGGTCGCTCTGCGTCGCTCGGAAGCAAATCCGATAGCCAACCGGAGCGATCGTCATCGCCACCCAGCCCGCCACCTTCGCCGCTGCCACCTCCCTCGCCGTCATCACCAAGGCCACCGCCGTGTCCGACGGCCTGCCACGAGATGGCACGCACGGAGCTTCCGGGCGACGTGGTCCTCTGGGGAGCGGGTCACAAGCAGCCCTCTGCCGCCGCGTGTTGCTCTGCGTGCGAGGCCAAGGCGGCGGAGGGATGCAACACTTGGGTGTGGTGCGGCAGCCGGCGCGAGTGCATGGCCGACACGCACCTTGACTGTTGGCTCAAGAAGCGTCCGCAGCCGTGGGAGGACTCCGACGTGCTTCGTGGAAGGAGCACCAAATGGACCTCGGGCGTGCTTGGCGTGCTGCCGCCGACAAGCACGGGCACGACGACGGCGCCCGATCGTCCGTGCGACTTCGCGCTGCTGCTCGCCGACGGGCTCGTCCGCATGCGGCTGCGCCCCCAAGCAGCGAGCGGCAGCCGTTACGTGCGTGCGCTCTTGGACGAGCTTGGAGCGGCAGCGTCGGACCCGAGCGCACGCCCACCCTCCGTGGATGCGGCGCATCCGGCGAGGGACGGACTGCGGTTCTACCGCGCCGAGCCCGTGCCCGCGCATTGGGGCTCGCTCGACTGGCCGGACAACTACTTTGGCGGCCGTTGGGGTCCGCCGTACGTGCCGCTGCAAGGCTTCCTCTGATGGCCTCTGATAACCTCTGATGACCTCTGATGACCTCTGATGGCCTCTGATGACCTCTGATGACCTCTGATGGCCTCCTTCATCACAGGTACGCGCTGCTGCAAGGCTCGCTACGCCCGAGCGGCACGCGTGTCCCGCCTGCCTCAGCGGATCTGGGACAGGCTGCGCGACCCGTGATCCGTCGCGGCATGCTCGCATGGGCGGCGGGCGGCGGCGGCCCTGACTTCTTCATCGCGCTCGCACAGCATCCTGAGTGGGGCAACGGCCACACTGTCTTCGCCGAAGTCTTCCCCGAAGACATGAACGTGATCGACACGCTCATGCGCCGCCCGCTTCGCGTCTCTAATTGGGGATCGATCAACGCCACCGAGCTCATCACCCCGATGCCCTTCAAGATCCTCGGCCCGCTGGGCGCGCAGGCGATAGTGCAGAGGCGCCGGGATGTGGCCAGCAGTTGAGGTGGTTACAGATGGCCAGCAGTTGAGGCGAGAATGCACACTGCCCAGGGCAGCCGAGCATGCAAGTCGCAACAGTTGCTCATTTCACATCTCCCTCGGGCTCGGCGGCGGCGGTGGCGCGGCGAGGACGGAACGAGATTCTCCTTTGCATGGTTTGAACGGATTGAACGGGACCACTGCCGAGCCGCGAACCTTTCACACTTCATCTTTTCATCGCGGTCTCCCCCGGTATGATGTTTCCCCCTTTCGTGCCAGGATTCCAGGATTCAACCCAGGTTGTGATGTCATCACGCATGTCGGTCACTCTCCACAAGCAGTTTTCGCATGGCAAGGCTCCAACGCCTCGTGACCCTGCTGGCGATCGTACTCCATGCCGAGCAAGCTGTCGGTGGCGCGTTGCAGCTTTGGCGGCAACGCGCTCTGCTGCCGATTGACGACGACGAATCGCGGCCATGCCTCCCGTGTTTCTGGAGGTCACCACCGCCACCTCCTCCACCGCCACCTGATCCGACACAGACCCACGCGCTTTGGAGGCGCGCGGCGGCTGCGCGGCATGCGATTGCACAGGCTGCAGATTCGTCGTGCCTGCGGCTGGTGAGCATTGCGGGAGGAGGCGACTCACTCGTGGCGGCGCTAGCCACGGCCGTCAACACCTCTGTGCGAGGCTGCGTGGCGGTGCAGCGTGCACTTGCTCGGGCTGCCGATGCATCGCGTCAGCAGCTGGTGGTCGTTGCTAGAGAGGGCGACACATTCGCGGCCGCGCTCGCGATAGCCATCGATTCCGCCTTGCGAGGGTGCGCAGTCTCTTTACGTCCTACGCGGGCGGCAGCGAGCTCTGCCTTGAGTAGCTGCCTGGCTCTCCAGCGGGCGGTCCACGCCCTCGGGGACGGCGACGAGCACCCGCAGAGGGCGTGGCTCGGCCTCGTACCGGCCGTCCTCTGCGTTGTAGGATCCGTCGTCACATGTGCCGCCTGCGTGTGCTGCTCAGCAATAGAGCTGGCCGCATGCGCGGGCAAGTTTGTGGCGGCGCTGCTGGCCACCAACCTGGCGGGTGCTGCCTCGTTCGGGAGCGCCGCGCCCTCGATCCAGCGACAGTACCTCGAATGGACGCAGCAGCAGCTCGCGGCGCGAGAGCAGAGGGATGCAGCCGAGAGGACGCAAGAGCAAGAGACGCAGGCAGAGCCTTCGGGTACCCCTTCGGACTCCTTGCCAGCCCAACCGCTTCCACTGCCACGCCAGGAGGAGCAGCCGCCAGCGGAGTCGCCGCCAGCGCAGCAGCAGCCGCCGGTTGAGGGAACCGGTTAGTTTATTACATTCCATGATTCGGGACATTTGAAGATCACTTGCCAAAAGGAGACATTGAAGATGACAAATGTGATGACCGACATCATGTAGAAAAGCGCTTTTTTGTCTCGGCCTCCCGCGGCGGCCCTGGATGACGTTCTTGCTTGTGCTGTCAGCCGCGTCGGCGCTCATCATTGGAACAGCCACGCCAACCTGCTCCACTTGCCGCCGTCGCACGCCAGCGCCATTAGCCGTCGACAGTGGTGACGGAGTTCCAGAAAATGGCCCGCTAATCGCTGACGTGTGGGAGAAGCACACGTCGGTGCTCGTGCAGGGCAGCACGCTGAAAACGTGGGACCTTGGCGACGAGACGACCGAGCGCGTGCAGCTGTCGCTTAAGAGCGACGGCCGTCCGATCGATGCAAACATCGAGCTCTGGCATACTCCGTCTTACATACCAGCTAGGTTTCGCGTCTACACCAAGGATGGAAGCCTCCGCCCCGTCCACGCTGTCATCGAGACTCCGAAGCACCCCAAGACAGTTGCCGTGTACAATACGGGCCCGCTCGAGTTCCCGCTGGAGGCCGTGGTCGCCAACACGGGCCGGGGCAAGGCTTCCCAGTCTCTTGCCGACGTTCCCTCGCAGCGCATTCAGGGCGGCAAAATCGTGTCGTACACGTACGGCGCCGAGGTGGAGAGCGTCCAGGTGCTGCTGCAGACGGAGGATCGCAACATGAAGGCCAAGATCGAGCTGACCCAGGGCCCCAACCAGCCCAAGCAGATCATCGAGGTCTTCGCGACTGTTGGCGGCCAGACCCCATTTTATGCCGTGATCGCGACGCCGGGGGCTGGCTCGACGATCCGCGTAGTGAATCAGAACAGCATCGAGTTCCCGATCAATGCGTGGATCCTGCCGTACAAGACCAAGGGAACGAGCGATGCGCCTGTGACCATGGGTGGCGGCGGTTGGTTGTGATATCAAGGCAGCGCCGGGGAGCGGAGGCGGAGCGGCCTTGATGGACTGGATCGCGGGCGAAACGGATATGACGTGGGTGGCGGCCCGGTTACGGAGGACTGCAGAGAGAGGAGCGACGCAGGAATCACACACTTCTCAGTGTATAGAGAGACGAGAGAGACTCGACTTCTTACAAGTAGCACACTTATAGCACACACTTCTCTAAACTTTGGTGCGCTCGACGATTCGCTGGTTCGCGCCCGAGCCCCACACAGACACGAGCGCCGCCGCCTCCGCCTTCCTCACCTCGGCAGCCACCTCTGAGGCGGCCGCGACGGCCGTCTTAATGGCGCGCAGAGCCTCTGTCGAGGCAGCATGGGCGAGGGCAGGCGCGAAGAGAAGGCGCTCCGCCGCCTCCGCGGCGGGCTCGCCGGCCTCGGCCACAGCGTCGCACAACCCGATCGCGCTCGCCGCTCCCGCGTCGAGTGACATGCCATGGGCGAGGCAGCGGAGAGCTTGCGCGCGGCCGACAAGGCCAACGAGCCGCGCGCCGCCGCCCCACCCAGGTGAGACGCCCATCTTCGCATGCACGAAGCGCAGCGTCGCGCCCGGCGCCGGCGCCATCACGCGCCAGTCCGTGGCTGTTGCGAGCTCGGCGCCGCCTCCAATAGCATATCCATCGATGGCCGCGACTGACAACAGCGGAAGCTGGCGCATGCGGTGGAGGAGCCCCCCCATGACTTCGTTCATCATACGGCCGCTCTCGGGCGTGCTGAATTCGGAGCGTGCGAGCGCGAGGTCCAGACCTGCACAGAAGTGCCCACCTGCTCCCGTGAGCACGAGCGCTGCACCCTCATCCCATCGCGAGAGTGTGTCGACGTGCTCGCTCAGCTGTGCGATCATGGGGCCAGAGACTGCGTTACGCCGGTCCGGATTGTGCAGCGTCAGACGAGCAACTCGTCCGACGTACGTGAGGGAAACATGACCGGGCTGGTCGAGTGTCGCCAAGCGGCGAAGGAGGGTCTGACACATCGCAGCGAGTGTCGAAAACTGATGTTTCGTATCCTCCGTGCCGGCGCACGTGCCGCACCTTCAGAGCCGCGGATGAGCTGCACTGTCAATGCGACCGTCGTCAGGCTCGCTCCATGCGTCGAAGCTCGGATTCCGCTCGTGATAAAGTGCGAGTCCGCGCGCGCCGAGCCCCGCGCGTGACGAACTCGGCCCGTCGAAAACGACAGGTCCTTCGTTCTTCATCTGCAATCAATCAGCCCATCCGGCAAAAAGGTCACTCACTCGCGAGAGGTCCTCGGGCATCGTGGCCGCGCCACTGTGCGTGGGATGGCGCCCACTGGCAACAAGCCCAAACACGCCGGCAAGGCGATCGTCGCAGGCGGCATCTCGGGCGCGATCGAGATCTGCTGCACCTACCCGCTCGAGTACACCAAAACGGTGGCGCAGCTGGACAAGGGCAGCGGCGGCGGCGCAATGAAAGTGGTACGGGATACGCTAAAAACGCATGGTCCCTTGGGCTTCTACCGTGGGCTGTCCTCGATGGTCTACTTTGCGACACCCAAGGCGGCCCTGCGCTTCTCCGCCTTCGAGGCGGCCTCGGACATGCTGAAGACGTCAGACGGCAAGCCGATGTTCGGCAAGGTGAACGGGTTCATCGCGGGGCTGGTGGCGGGCACGGCGGAGGCGATCGTGGTCAGCACGCCGCAGGAGACGATCAAGATCAGGCTCATCGACGATCAGTTCAAGTCGGAGACACCTCGCTTCAAGGGCTTCTTCCACGGAGTGTACACCCTCATCAAGGAGGAAGGCTTCTTCGGGATCTACCATGGCGTGGCGCCGACGGTGCTCAAGGTGGCGACGGCGCAGGGCACGCGCTTCGGCGTCTTCAACGTGATCCCGAGTGAATACCGCAAAACGCCCGTCTCTGTGGCGGCGTGCGGCGCATTTGCAGGAGGCGTGTCTGTGCTCATCTTCCAGGGCCTAGACGTCGTGAAATCGCGCATGCAAGGTCTGGACGGCGCCAAGTACGCATCCTCGCTCCACTGCGCGCGCGAGATGCTGGTGAACGAGGGGTGGCTCTCGTTTTACAAGGGGGTAGGCCCGCGCCTCTCGAGGGTCTGCTGCGAGGTAGCGATCACGATGACGCTCTACGCCGAGGTCGTCAAGGTGCTGGACAAGTACTGGGTCACCTCAGGTCAGCCCAATCGAGCAGTGGTGCGCTCGTGGTCGGTGCTCACCGACCGCGCCAACTCGACGCCGACGAAGCCGTCGTGAGGTGGAGACACGCCCGTGACGGCCCTCCAAGCTGTTGGAAGGTTGTTCGCGTGCACGATTACCAAATATGGACGAGTACGAAAGATGGTGGGGTCGCGCGAGGTGCCACAAGCGGAGAGGCGACCGGGCCGCGCACGGCTCTGAGGCAGAGGATGCCAGCACCCCTTTGGAGGTCGGTGCACTCCTTAGACTCGCCCGAGTCGTTGGTGGCGGACGCTGTTGGGGGGACAAACGCGTGTTGGTCACGTTTCCACAGCCCTGTGAGCCTGTGACTGTGAATAGATGCGGGATTCCCCAATGCCGCTGCCGGCAAGACTTTTGCCATTGAGAGCTACCAAAGATCTAAGATGCTCGGCGGGTCGCAGACGTCTCAGAGACCCTAGCGCGCCGTTCGACGCGCCGTCGGGTCCCGCCGTCGACGCGTCACGACCGCGTCACCGCGTACACGGCCGTCGCCCCCGCCGGCAACCCATGCGGCAACCCCGAACCCGCGTCAGACCCCACCGGGATTCTCACGTTTCTCATTCGATTCTGTGCGGCCGGCCCATGGCTGCGGCCACGAGCGTAGGTTTTACAGAAAGGTATACGCTGCGCGTTCGGTATCTGTAGCATTTATGTAGCATGCTTTTAGCGGGGGGACGCCCCCGACCCCGGCGGAGCTCTCAAAATCCGGAAGCGCGCACGGCATGGATGGTACACACATCAAACTCGACGCTCGGATGACGTCGACCCCCATGGTTGCCCAAATCATCGATTGTCGGCGAACATCATCGCGCGAACACCGAGCCCCCGCCGCGCAGCGAGAACCGCGCACACCCAGGACTGACGACTCCCACACGACGGAGATTCTCGCCACATACCGACCCCTTCCCCGGCCTTCTGGGTTCTGCCATGCAGGTCAACTTCCCCGTGCGGCGGAGGGGAGGCCCCTCACGGAGCGGGCACTCCTCTTCGGTGTGAACATGGCACTCCTCTTCGGTGTGAACATGGCACTCCTCTTCGGTGTGAACATGGCACTCCTCTCCGAGGCTTCCATCTTCAGTGTCCGTATGAGACCGTCTCTCTCCAATAGCGGCCATCCATCGAGCAGCTCCTCTCTCCGCGAGCCACGCTCGACACAATCCTCCTCCCCGATGCGCGACCCTCTCATGCATTCTTGCGAAAGAGAGAGCGTCTCGTGACAATGGACTGCTCCCCCCCAGAGCCTAGCTTCTCGTGTCGGAACCCCGCGGGTCCGTGGCGGCCCCTTCACATCGAGCCGACGACCTTCTTGCGCACGTCCGCGGGCAGGGTGGCCAACAGCGCGGCGACCGCCTTCTGAACCGCCTCCACGCGCACCTCGCCCAGCTTCTTGTCAAGCATCGGGCCGTTCGACTCGAAGGCCGCGACGACGGCCTTATCGTCCGACCACGCCGCCTTCTCTCCGATCCACTTGGTGAGCATGGAGAGGCACTCGGCGTGGCTCAGGGTGGTGTCCGCCACCTTGAGCTGCTTGACGATCGCGTCCTGCAGCAGCCTGCGGCGGACGCGCCAGTAGAAGTACTGGCGCGCGCGCTTCCAGGGCACAATGTCGCGGATGACGCCCTTGGCGAGCATGCGGCCCGGGCGGTCGTGCAGGTCGGCGAACTCGTGCGAGATCTGCACGTAGAGCGGCATGAGCTGCGCCTCCCGCGCGCCAATGGCCGCCTGGATGTCCTTCGTGTCGCCGAGGGCCTCGGACGAATCTGCGGCTGCGAGCTCGGCGTCGAGCTGAATCAGCTTCGAGTCGAGGCGGTGCATCGTCTTCAGCAGGTCGGGCTTGCGGAACTTGACGTCGCAGATGCCCGGGGGCTCGAGGATGCCACCACGGGCGTTCTCGTCGACGTACATCTCCATCATCTCGGCGTTGATCGTCGGGTCGACGACGACCCACGCACCTCCGCGCAGCTCGCCGTTGGGCGGGATGTACACAAAGACCGGGTGCTTGTACACGCGCAGGTTGTCCACGATCTGCGCGCCGAACTTGAGCACCTCGCCGAACATGTCGCGCGTGCCGCCCGAGAAGCCACGCCAGTTGGCGAAGAGCATCACGGGCAGGTTCTCGGCGGCGTTGAAGTCGGCGAGCGCCTGCGCGGTCTTGTAGGCCGAGTCAGGGAACCAGACCTGGCCCGCCTGCGCGAGGTTGGTCTGGCGGGAGGCCGGGTTGGCCGGGTCGGCGGGGATGATGGTCTCGGTGAGGCGCGTCTCGACGGCGATGACGCCCATCGGGATGCCGCCCAGCCGGGCGCGTCCGACGATGACGGACTTGCCCCAGCTGGCGAGGTACTCGGTGAACGAGCCCTGGTCGAAGAAGCCAGGCTTGAAGATGCCGTCGGGGCCGGCGGCGCCCGCGAGCATCATCCGCGGGTCGTACGGGGTGTTCGGGGGGGTCCACACGATGTCGCGGTCGACGGGGTCGACGCTCGCGGCGGGCTGCTGGGACTCGAAGGCGGTGCGTGGCACGTACGAGAGCCAGCGCAGGATCTTCTCGACGCCGTCCTGGTCGTCGGTGGCGAGCTGGTGCGCGATGCCGTTCGGGAGCATGATCTGAGGTCCGCCGAGCTGATCCTGCGAGACGTAGACCTCCTTGCCGAGCAGCTTGTTGAGGGCCGAGTAGCCGGTCAGGATGAGCGGGCCCTGCTGCATCTGGATCACGCGCTGGGCGAGGCGGTTGAGGTACGCTCCGATGCCGACCGAGCGGCCGGTGACGTACGAGAGGGTGAAGGTCTCATCGTAGGCCTTCGAGGTCTCGCCCGCGATCATGCCCGAACCGCGCAGATTCTCGACGCCGAGGCCGTCCTGCTTGCCCACGATGTCGATGAGCTTGAAGCGCTCCTCGCCATCGTCGTTGACGAGCTCGCCGTGGAAGGTCGTGTCAGAGTTGCCGCCCATCTTGGCAGCGTCCGCCGGGGTCATGTACAGGTACTTGAAGCCCGCGGCCTCGTTCCTCGGGTCGACCCACGCGACCTTGAAGAAGGGCTTGAGCTCCTCCGCGAGGCCGATGCGCGCGCCCGAGTTGCACGCGATGTGCAGGCGCGGCAGGCCGCCGGCGCGCGCGTACTTGGAGAAGGCGTCAAAGTAATTGTCCTCCTGGATGCCAAACGAGCCCGACTGCACGGTGCAGTCGTTGGCCACGATCGCGAGCGGGCGGCCATCGGGGTACTCGGGGGTCTTGAGCGTGGCGATCCAGCCGACCATGCCGACGTCGTTGGTGCCAACGACGCGCTGCCCAGGGGCGAGCGCGCCGTTGGTGAGGAGGAGCTCCTCGACCGCAAAGATATCCGAGGGCATCGACGTGAAGCGACCGTCCGCCACAGCCGCCGACCACTCCGAGACGAGCGCCTTCTCGATCATGCCGAGGAAGTCGTACGCGTACGTGGAGCCGGCGCCGCGCGCGATCATGCGCTTGGTCGAGAGCGAGGACGAGATCGGGTACGGCTCGATGAAGCACATGGCCGTCTCGGGGTCGCCAGGCGAGCAGTAGGCCTGCGTCTCGCCGGTGATCGGGTCGAGGTACTCGACGAAGCCGTCGGTCTTGAGCCACTGGCCCGCCATGGACGAGGCGACGAGGCGAACCGCCTGGCGGCTGGCGCCCGAGCCAACGTGCGCGCGCACCTCGATCTCGTCGACACGCAGCTTGAGCAGGCGCGTCGCGTACTTGGAGATGAGGCCGCTCATCAGGTCCTTCCACGTGCCGATGATGTCCTCGACGGAAGCGCCGGGGAAGGGGCCGAGGATGTGCATCATCAGGTGCGACGAGGCGCCGGACGCGACGCGCGGGTCGAGCATCGCGAGCTGCAGCTCGTCGAGCGCCTTCTGCATGGCCGCCTCGGCGACCACGGGGTTCTCGAGGCCAGTGCCGTGCGTGATGCCGCGCACAAAGACGCGCTGCTGCATCTTCTTCTTGTCGCCCTGGGAGCCGAGCAGCACGAGGGTGTTGCGCGAGATCGAGGGCAGGCGCTCAGGCGACCAGTTGTCCAGGCGCTTGAGCTCGAGCAGGTTGTACTGGGTCGGGAAGAGGTTGCGGCGCTGCTTGTCCTCGGTGTAGCCGTTGGCCATCGGGAACGAGAACTGGCGGGGCCACTTGGGCGGGTTGGGCACCATCAGCGAGACGAGTCGGATGCCCTTGGCCTGGAGAGCGGCCTTGTGCGAGGCGAGGGTGGCCTGGACGGTTGCGATCAGCTCCTCCTCGGCGTTCGCGCCGTCGGCGATCGAGCCCGCGAGGGCAATGTGGAGCGAGTTGTACGGCTCCGGCCCCTTGCCGGCGTACTCATTGACCAGGTCGCCCATCTTGGACTGCATCATCTTGAGATCCGTCACGTACGCGAGCATGCCGTAGCGCTCGGGGAACGGTGTGTCACCCTGCGCCTTGTCGGCGGCCTTGTACTTGAACTCGATGGTGGTGGCGCCGGCCTTGGAGCCAGTGGTCATCGAGATGATGTTGAAGGTGCGGTACCAGCGCTTGAGCGCCACCTGCATGGCCGTCAGGCCGACCTCGGCGTCCCCGAAGAGGGCGAGCAGCGCGTTGGTCACGACGGAGCGCGAGACGGCGGCCTCCTCCATACCCGACTTGAGCTCGGCCTTGAGCTCGCGCACGGCCTCGTCGAAGGGCTTCTCGGCCTTCATCAGGCCGAACTTGGCCGCATTCAGCGCGACCTCCTTGTATTCGGCGCCGGGCATCTGCGAGAGGGTCACGACCACGTTGAGCGCCGGCGGCAGGGTGCGCAGCGGCTCGACGCCGAAGCGCTCCGGGAAGCCCGAGAGCTGGCGCAGCATCGAGATCACGAGGAGATTGCGCCCCTTGAGCTGCTCGTGCGCAAAGGCCATCGCATACACCTTCTGGAGGTCCTTGGGGTACGCCTTGACGAGCGCGCCCACGGCCTGGTCGGTCGACATGTCAACGAACGAGCTCTCGACGTTGACGTAGCGCGAGAGGAGGGCGCACGTGACTTCGACGGCGTTCTCGCGCAGGCCCTTGGCGTACTTGTCAATCTGCGCCGTCACGGGCGCGATGGTGATGCGCATGTCGGCCTGCTTCGATTCGAAGAGCGACTTGACGTACTCCTCCACGACGGCGCGCAGCTTGGTCACGAGGGTGGCGGTCTCGGTCGAGTCCATGCCGTTCACGTGCTCGGCGAGCGTGGCGGCGTACACCTGCTGCATCATCGCGTCGAGCTCGACGGGCATCTTCTGGCCGAGAGCGGACGCAGCATCCTTGATCTCCTCGATGGGCAAGCTGACCGACGCGAGCGCCGAGAGCATGGCCTGCACCGCGGGCTCGGCGTCGAGCACGTAGCCGTCCATGACGAGCTCGAGCGTCTTCTGCGCCTTGCGGAAGCGCTTGAGCGTGGCGGAGCCGGTGACCATCTCCTCGCCGGTCGCGTACTCAAGGGTCCCGCTGAACGCGCCGATCTTCTTGACGCGGGACGGGTCCGCGAGCGTGAGGGAGGCGAGCAGGTCGCCCTGGTTGATGATGGAGCCCGCGGGCTTCTCGTGCTTGATCACGCCGCTCTCGGTCGCCTTCAGCGTGATGATCATCTTCATCGCCTCGGCCTCCGCGTAAGTCTCGCCTTTCTTGACGGTAGCGCCGTCCTCGACCGTGTAGCGCACGAGCTTGCCGGTGATGTCCGAGCGCAGCTCTGACGGGTCATACAGGGTCGGGAGCAGCACGGTCACGCCATCGAGCACCATGCGAAGGCCGAGGGCCTCCTCCTTGGCGAAGACCTGGTGCGACTCGACGCCGTAGGCCACGTAGATGGAGCCGTCGGCCTGCTCGCGGTAGCGCACCTCGATCGACTGCGCTCCAATCTTGAGGACCATCGTGTCCGGCGCCTTGGGCGTCACGCGGAACGAGTACTTGACGTCGGCGTACGTGATGTCGACCGGGATCGACTGAAGCTCCTTCAGGGGCAGGGTCGAGAGCTGGCCCTTGCCGAGGTTGTCCTTGAAGTTGGTGATGCCGCCCTGGATCTGCTTGTAGGCGCGGAAGACGGCAGCGTTGATCACAGCCGCGGTGGGGTCAATGTCGATCGTGACGGACTTCTGGGCGATGATGCCGTCGAGCCACGCGGTGTCGATGGTGTTCGCCTTGAAGGCATCGGTCTCGAGGAGCTCGCCAAGGTACTCGATGGTCGTACGGATGTCGCCCATGATGAAGAGCTCCTTGAGGGCCATCACCAGGTTCTTGCGCGCGACCTCACGGGTGGGGCCGGTGGCGAAGAGGTGGCCAAACTGCGAGTCAGCATACTCGTGCACACCGCCGTCGGCTGTGACGGAGAAGTAGCCCCACACGTTCGTGTTCGACTGGAAGGTGATGCGGTCGATCTTGCCCGAGGTGGGCTTGAAGCCCTCGTCGGGGTTCTCGGCGGTGATGCGCGCGGCGATCACGTGCTTGTCGTACTGCGAGTGGCGCTTGAACGACGACAGGTCGAACTTGCCAATGCCGTCATAGTCCTGGCCGTAGAAGCGGCGGATCTCGGGGATGTTGTACAGCTTGATGCCCATCGCGATGTGGATCTGGGTTGCCGGCAGCGAGACGCCGGTGATGCCCTCGGTGACCGGGTGCTCAACCTGCAGACGCGGGTTGAGCTCGAGGAAGTAGTACTTCTTCTCCTTCGGCAGGTAGAGGTACTCGACGGTGCCTGCCGAGACGTAGTCGAGGGAGTTGCACAGGTTGCACGCGGCGCGCTGCATCTCGACGAAGATGTCCTCATCAGCGACGATGGGGGGGCCCTCCTCGAAGATCTTCTGGTAGCGACGCTGCGTCGAGCAGTCACGACCTCCGAGGGCAATGGCCGTCTCGCCGTCGGCAATGACCTGGACCTCGAGGTGGCGGGCGCCCGTGCACAGCGTCACGAGGAAGATTGGCGAGCCGGGCACCTCATTCACGACCTGCGGCCACGCAGTGCGCAGCTCGGCCTCGGTCAAAGCCTTGCGGATGCCCTTGCCGCCGCCGCCTTCCGAGGCCTTGAGCATGACAGGGTAGCCGACGCGGTCGGCTTCCTTGACGGCCTGCTCAAGCGACGTGATGCACGCCGCATCGAAGGCCTCCTGCGGGATGCGCTTGTTCGCGTCCAGGTTCGCCGGCAGGCCGTCGCCGTTCCAGGGCGGGACAGAGACGCCAGCGGACTGAGCCACAAGGTTGGCGCCGATCTTGTCGCCGAGGATGCGCATGACGGGCGACTGCGGGCCCACAAAGGTGATGTCGAGGCCGAGCTCCGCGTTCTTCGCGGAGAGCAGGTCGCCCAGCTTAGGATTCTCAGAGGCGTGGCCCCAGCCGACCATCAGGGCATCCACGCCCTGCGAGATGCACAGGTCGACGATGAGCTGCACGTTGGCGTAGTTGTTCGCGTTGGAGCCGCCGGGGACCTGGACGAACTCGTCGGCGCGGCGGATGAACTCCGCATTGGCCGCGAGGTCCTCGGGCGTCGCCATCACGACGAACTTGATCGCACGCTCGTCGCCAAAGGTGTTGTAGGCCCAGTTGCGAATAGACATGATGGTCTTGGTCGCCGCCATGCCGTTGTTGGCGATCAGGATCTTGCGGATGAGCTTGCGGCCACCACGGGCCTTGACGTACTCCCACATTTTCTCCTCGAGCTCCTTGTCCGTGTCCTTCATCGCAGCCGTGGCAACCGCCTTGATTTCGGCGGCGCCTGCAAGTGCAAGTGCGCGCACGCATGGGGTACAAAGGGTACGCAGCACGGGGCGCGAAACGCTCAGTGGCCGTGGCGTGCGGTCGAGGCGGCGGACAACAGGAGCTCTCGGGCGTCGCGCAGCAGTTGGAGAGGGCGGCGCGTACGTTTGCCCGTCTCCATCATCGAGACGGTGCGAAGGGTCCGGTCAATGACCGGTGAGCTGAAGGCATTGCGCGCCGCCGAAGCCGGCGCGAAAGCCGCGGATCCAGTCTGAAAGCAGGCGGCTCCCGCGACGACTGCGGAGAGCACAACCGCACGCTGCGCACAGGAGCGGGAGCAGGCGAACTGGGCGTCGGTGCGAGGCACAGGCGGGCCGGTGGCTGTCGCAGCAGGGACAGGACATGCGGGGCGGAAGCGTGTAGCGCGAGCTGCGGGCCGCATGGGCTGGCATCGGCCGCAGCGACTACCACCGCCGCCAGCAAGTGGGTGTGCTGATTCATAAAGGGTTCAGACAGCTGCAATCGGCAACGCCATTCTGCCCACGTGTGCCGTGCCGCAGCTAATGCAGCAGCCCAGGATCCAGTCGAGGCGTCGGTGGCTGCCTGACGGCTACGATTGAAAGCAGTTGACCGAATTTTGGGTTCACCCGGATCAGCAGGCAGCTGAGAGCCAAACGCCACGCATAGGCGCGGCTGAGAGCAGGGCAGAGGCTCACCATTGGAGGCCGCGAACGCCACCAGCGCCGAGGTGCGCTTCGGAGCTGGACGAGAGCTCGGTTGGTTCTTCCCAGCGAGATTCCTCAGCAGGTTAGGCGAGCTGCGAATGGCCCAAATTCACAGTCACCCGAAAGCCATGGCTCGCCGCCACAGAGACGCGAACCATTCGGGCCTATATCCACGACACACAAGGCATCTTCACGACACACAAGGCATCTTCGCGGCCCGACTACCGTACAATATTGTAGTTGCCTTGAGGTTTACAGATAAGCCTCCAATACTAAGGACGCTCCACCCCTACAAGTATCCGGATATTTGTCGGACCGGGGGGGTGCCCCGGTTCGTTATTCCCGTGTTTCCAGAGCAAATTCACAACGGCGCAATGGCCTCCATCGACTCCGACTCCGACGACGAGGGCGAGGTGCCGCCTCTTCTCGGCCCGGGCAGCGCGGCGGCACCGAGCGTGCCCTCCGTGCCGAAGGCCAGCAGCAGCAGCAGCAGCAGCAGCAGCAGCAGCAGCAGCGCGCCGCGGCAAAAGGCTACAGCATCCTTGCCCACACCACCACCACCAGCGCCGAGCACGCAGCCGGGTGCGCACCTGAAGCCCAACAATGGGCTCAAGAAAGGGTTCCTCGGCGGCGGCGGCGGCGGCGGCGAGCGCAGCACCAACAAAGCCGCTGGCAGCGGCGGCGGCACCTCCGTGCCCATGGTGCAGGCCAGCTTGGACGCGAAGCAAAAGTCGCTCGAGCTGCCGGAGGTCCAGGCAAAGATGGAGGCGGACAGGGCCGAGGCGGCGAAGATGGCCGCAAATGGGCCGAATGGGTGGATGACCCCCGAGCTCATGACGAAGATCGCCATGTCACCCATCCTCCGCAAGGGTTTCACCGACCCGCGCTGCCAGACCGCGATGGGCGAGATGCAAGCGAATCCGGCGGCGGCGATGAAGAAGTACGGGGACGTGCCAGAGATGAAGGAGTTCCTGCAGGCGTTCGCCAAGGTGATGGCCGACCACTTTGGCAAGCTCGCCGAGAAGCAGGAGGCCGAAAAGAAGATCCAGGAGCAGCAGGCCGCTGCAGCCCTGACGCCCGAGCAGCGAAAGGCGCAGGAGGTGGCTGAGAAGGCGATGGCGGACCCGGAGGTACGCGCGATTGTGGCGGAGCCGAAGATCCAGCAGCTGATCGGGCGCATGCAGACCGGCGTCTCATTCGAGATCGAGAGGGAGATGCGCAACGACCCCGATCTGGTTCGCAAGCTACAGAAGCTCAGCCTTGCAGGTCTCATTGGGATGGAGTTCCGCCAGTGACACTTGCGCGACGTGCGGGCCCGCGGCAACAGGCGGAGCGCGCGAGTGGCGCAGTGCGCGAGCGAGCTTCTGAGCCGGTGACCCCACACCGCACCGCGCGGCCGGCCAAACCGGAAAGGACAGTCCCGTTCGAGAGACCTTCAATCTTCGAGACCGCGAGACGACACTCGAGCGTAGCTCCAGCCGCAGGCGCGGGGGGGGGGCGTGCGGGCCGTGTGGAGCGCAGCCGTGGAGCACGTTCTCAAACTAAATTATAGTCCGTTGAAGATTTGACGAGATACGTACACCCCAAAATGAGCGAGAACATCCGCCCGGCGAGAGGCGATGCAGGTGGTACCTCCCCCACCGGGAAGTTTGCGTAGTTTGCCATCTGCTGCCTCTCTGACCGCATGCAAGCCCCAAGCCCATACGAGATGCCCGCGCTCGAGGCGGCAAGCGCAACGGGGGGCGATCGCCCCGATCTCCCCGCGATCTGCGCCCGGACCGCTCCCAGCACCCGAGCACACCGTCCTGTGAGGACGATCGCCAGAGGGACGCAATCCGGACGCAATCCGATCCGGCCGGCAGGCTCATCCCCGCGCCATCCGAATCACCTCACATCCCGCCCGCGTGCACCCCGCGCGCACTTAGGAGGCCTCCGCCTTCTTCTCCTCCGCCTTCTCCTCCGCCTTGGGTGCCGGTGGCGGCGGTGTGGGCGCCGCCGCGGCGCCGCCATACGCCAACTTGGCCTCCTCGAACACCTCCTTGAACTTCTTCGCGTTCTCCGAATTGGCGAAACGGATGGCGAGCAGCGAGCGCTCTTCCTTCTCTTCGGAGAAGTCGATGCACGTCCACACCCACGAGCGGTCGGAGCCGGCATTCTCCTTGAGGTCGATCGATGGCATCACCGCGAAGTTGGCACAGATCTTCATCGTCTTCTCGCGCCGCATTAGCAGCCGCACCTTGCCCGTTTCCTTGTGCTTCAGGAACTTTACATCGCCCGTGCCGCGCTCCTTCCACATCTTGACCTCCTTTTCCCACGAGTCGGACTCCCAGCGGAAGAGCTTTGCCCGCACCTTGTAAGTCACCTCCTCGTCCTCCTCCATCGTCGACGTCTTTACCTGCTCCAGCTTCACCACGGGCTGGAACTCCACCTGCGCCTCCTCCTCCGGCGCGTAGCCGTTGTCATCGTCTTCCTCGCCCCCCCCCTCTGCGGCGCCATCGGTGCTGGCCGCTGCCACTTTCGGCTCCTCCGCCTTTGGCTCCGCAGCTGCGTCCGCCATTCTGCACTGGTGCGTTGCTCGGCCGTGCGACAGCACGACGCACTCCAGACAGAGGCGCACGTCGGCGCCCAAGGCTATTCGCGCCGCACTTTGGTCTTCACACTTCTGAAGTGTCATTAGGTCATGTTAGGTTCGTAAACGTACGAGGGGGGTGGCGCAGAAAAAGGATCAATTCCCAGGCTATCATGTTGTGAGCAAGACGCCAGTGTGGCTGCGCGCTCCGCCCGGGGCCCGGACCTGCTCGAAGTGCTCTGCGAGATCACGTGCTGCGAGGTCAGCCGGCGCGCCGCCCGCCGATCCTACTGCGAAGCCGGCGGATCATAAGTCGTGATTCATAAGTCGTTGCGCTAACATGGCCGCTCACTATTCCTTATGGCTGAATAAGCCAAAAGGATGCGGCGGATGCGCTAAGGGGGCATGAAGGGTCATGGCTGCTCAGTAGGTCAGCGATGTGAGCTGCCATGTTATCTGCCGCGATGTCCGCAGCGAGCACGCCGTATTCGATGCCGGCGTCGTGTGCGGCAGGGGCCTGTGGGCGCTCGTCTCGTCTTGTGGGCTGCGCCTGTTTGGGATCTTGGATTTTGGCATGTGGGCATCTTGGATTTGTGCATCTTGGAGATATTTCCTCTCGTCTCGTCTGTGGGCGCTCGTCTCGTCTTGAGATGCCCTCTTCGTCGGCCTTTACACCGACGTCCTTGACATCATCGCCGGCCCCGGGGGAAAAGTAGTCCCCGTACTTATGAAAAGAGACGGTCATCACGCGGTCCGTCGTGCAGAAGGCCTCCTCGACGCCGTCGCCGTGGTGGACGTACTTTGCCCTCCAGTTCGTATCGTCGTAGTGCTCCGCCGGATGCTCCGGCCCCGTCCGCACGCCCTTCTGATCGGCAGCGTCTTCCGCCTTCACGTCCGGCTGCGGCTCGAGCATGTCGGGCATCTGCTCCATCGGCACACCTGGAGCTGCTTGCAGCAGCCGCAGGTTTTCGAGGACCTGCTGCTTAATCGTCTCCAGGTATTGCCGCGTGTTTTGGTTCTCCATGGTCGCGGACGTGGCAAAGTGGAGGGCAAAGTCGGGCCCATAATAGGCAATATAGTCGTTGTAGGGCAGCTCGTTTTCAAGCTCCTCGCCGAGCACCACGGCCGTCTCATACGTCCAGCAGCGCGCGACGTTGCGGATCGTGTAGCCGCCCCCTCCGAGGATGAGAGTGGGCAGACAATAAGTGAGCATGCGACGCACGCACTCTGCGTGGCCTCGCACGGAAAGGTTGAAGCAGCCGAGCCGATCGCCCGAGAGCGAGTCGGAGCCGCACTGCAGCACGAGCGCTGTCGGCTGATAGATCTCCATCACCTTCTGCATGACAGGCACGAAGATACGCTGATAGCTCTCGTCGTTCATACCGTCCTTGAGCGGAACGTTGAGCGAGTAGTACTTGCCTGCCTTCACACCGACGTCCTTGACATCGCCGGTCCCGGGGAAGAAGTAGTCCCCGTACTTATGAAAAGAGACGGTCATCACGCGGTCCGTCGTGCAGAAGGCCTCCTCGACGCCGTCGCCGTGGTGGATGTCGATGTCGAGATACAACACACGTGGGTGGTACTTAAGCAGCTCGAGGATGCCCAGCACAATGTCGTTCACGTAGCAAAATCCCGACGCCTCGGAGCGCTTCGCGTGGTGCAGGCCGCCCGCCCAGTTGATTGCCACATCAGCAATGCCATGGTTGAGCTTCATCGCGCCATCGATGGAGCCGCCCGTGTAGATGCGGCAGTAGTCGTACAGCCCATCAAAGACAGGGCAATCTTCGCCGTTGAACCGTTGCAGCTGCTTCGCAAAGTCTTGCTGCGTATCGGGCGTGACGCGCCTCATAAAGTCGATGTACTCGGGTGAGTGAAAGAGCATCATCTCCTCGTCCGTTGCGTGGTGCGGTCGATACACATCCATCTTCTTGTACAGGTTGTAGCTCAATATGAGGTGGTGTGTCATTTGTAGCCGTTGCGGCTTCATCGGGTGGCCCGGCCCATAGTAGTACTCGCCGATGGAGGAGTCGTGGAAGTAAGACACTTTCTTCTTGCTCGCCCATTGACCTTCTACAAATACGGCCGTTTCACAGCTGGTCAGTCGTGCCAGTTTCGTCGCGGCCCCCCCGCGCTCAATGGTTATAATTCGACACCCAAGACACCGGACCGGCGTACACTGAGCTCTTCCACACACTGTGAGGTCTTCCTGTGAGCTCTGCCACGAGGCGTACCGATTCCGATACGGGCGCCACCGCCCCGCCGCGCCACACAATTCTCAGTTGCCCGCAGCGCGATTAACTAGGGATTGTTAGAAGCAAAAAGGGGGTTCACCAGTGACAGAGGGGGTGCAGCTGAAAAATGCGATATGATCAATTCACTATTCCCAGGCGCTATGCTCGTATTGCTTGTCGTGAGCAAGAGAGCCAACAGCCAAGACGAGGCCTCAGACGCCCGAGTGGGTCCTCCCGGGCGCGGGCGCCAGCCTTGAGCCTTCGTTGTTCCAGTCTACACAGCTTCGAAAATATCCAACCAGAGCTTGCATGCTTGAAGTTCGAGGCAGGCGCGGGAGGGTCATCAAGATCTCCGGATCCGAGATCAATCGGCCGCCTCCCACGTGTCGCTGAGCTCCTCGGGGATCTGCTGATGAGCCTGATTGCGACTCGCGACGGCCTGGACGCTAGCGCGCGCCGTAATGGGCACGCGCCCGACGCTCGCGACGGGGAGCCGTTTGCGCGGCCAAAAATTGGAATCGCCTGGTAGAAGCGTCATAGCACAGGGGATGATGACCTTGGTCGTGATGAAGCAGTCAATCAGCACGCCCACAATCAACAGATACCCGATTTGGTTGAGCGTGGGGGAGACGCCGATGAGGAGAGAGCCGAAGGCGAGCGTCATGATGACGCCCGCGAGGCAGATGATGTTGCCGGTCGCGTCGAGCGCCATGATAACGGCATCGCGTGCTGAAGCGCCATGGTCCCAAAACTCAACTACGCTCTCCATAAGGAAGATGTCTGAGGAGGGACGCAATCGGAGAGACTCTCAGAGGTCATCCGAGGCTATTCAGAGGCCCTCCGAGGCCCTCCAGAGGCCCTCCGAGGCCATCCAGAGGCCATCCGAGGCCATTCAGAGGCCATCAGAGGCCATTCAGAGGCCATCAGAGGCACTCCGAGCTCCTCGGCAGCGGCAGCCACGTACCGTAATCAAGCCCGAGGCCCACCACAATTGAGAAGGAGATGCAGGGAGACATCCAGAAGAGAGCCCCGCCCGAAGGGGAGAGAAAGCCTAGGTTGAGATCCTCGAGATTCCCATCCTGTGTATTTGGCATCGGGGGCAATCAGGCGAGAACATGGCGAGATCAGGGGCACCCAGCCGAACACTTGTACCAGTCGGAACCGTCCAGTCTCACTCCATCGCACTACAGCCCGCTCAGTCGCTCCGTCGCTCGCACCTGGTGCACGTGCAATCGGGGGTGCAATCGGGTGCAATCAAGGTGCAATCAAGGTCAATCACCTGGTACACGAGCAGCGCCGAGCCAAACGTGATGACGAGCATCCAGATGAGGCAGAGTGCCGCTCGAATGGGCACGAGCAACGAACGGAACGAGACGAGTAGCACCGCGCCCACGATGCACAGCGTGGCGCCTACCAATTTAGGCAAGGCCTCGAAGGTGTCGTGGGCGCCGTCCATTTGTTCCTGTGGCAAACCGGTAAAGTAGAGCTTGCCAATGTGGACGCCGTCCACGTACTCATTCGCGACGAGCGCATCGCGTACCGCCTGGATCCAAGCACGCGCGAGATGACGAAGCTCATCAGAGGCCATCGATGGTCATCAAGGGCACTCGAGGGCACTCGCCTGGATCCAGGCGCGCGAGATGACGAAGCTCATCAGAGGCCATCGATGGTCATCAAGGACACTCGAGGGCACTCGCCTGGATCCAAGCGCGACCGTCCGACCCGAAAGGGTCGATGGTGGTGGTCACATGCACTTTAGTCGCTGCGTGCTCGGGGTTGTTGATGGTGGTGCTCGACAGCAGGTACTCGACAACCTCCTCGAGCTCCGGATCGGTGATGTTGACATGGATAGTCGTGCCATTGATGGTGAGCGTGCCGTTGGAGGTGGCAATCGCGTCGTACAGCTCCGACGTGCAGTTGCCCCCGATGATCATCATACCCGTAAAGTCCGCGGGGCTCATGCACGGCCGACCGGGCGGATTGAGGCAGCTGCGCCCCTGGCGCGCCATGTCGGCGGTCACATTCGCCGCGATGTTGTGGATGAAGGTGCAAGCGGCGTCGAACCAAGCGCGCGTGAGCAACACGTCGGGGGTGTCGGGCACGATCAGGATCTGTTGGTTTGGGGAGATCAGGGGAGATCAGAGGAGGCCAGGTTTGGGGAGAACGTGTGGCCATTCGGCGCCATGGGTGGCAGCAAGGGGCCATGCATGGCCATCAGGTTTGGGGAGATCAGGGGAGATCGGCGCCATGGGTGGCAGCAAGGGGCCATGCATGGCCATCAGTAGCAATCGATGGCAATCGGTGGCCACTGGACGCCCCAAACGAGTCACGGGAGATCAGGGGAGATCAATGGTGACTACCTGAGTGGGGAAGACGTGCGACACCCCAAACGAGTCCTGCAGTTGGAGGAAACTGTCGGTCGTCTCGGATTTGCGCGGCAGCAACGGCGTCACGCCCTCCACGTACGTCAGGTCTGACGACGCGAGTGGCATCACGAACGGCACCGCGATGCCACCGAGTGCTCCGAGCACCAGCAGGGCGGCCCACGGCTTCTGGACCGCGCCCCCGACAGTAGGCCAGCAGCCGCGACGCGCGCGCTTGGCGGCGATCGCGAGCAAGGCCACCGGCGCCGTGTGCACGGCGGCATCGGGCGCAGGCGACTCGAGCACGTCAGTCATGCGCTCGGGGTCCACGGAGAGCCTTTGCTCACGAGAGCGCGAGGGCGAGGAGGACGCCGAAGATCCAGGCTCGAGGAACGGCTGGTTGATCGGTGGTGCCTTGCCCACACTGTTCCCCACAGGGGGCGCGGGGGGCGCGGCGCCGCCGCCGCAGAGCTGGCACCACCAGCCGCACAGGCAGGCGGAAAAGGAGCACCCATAATAGGATTCGTCTGTGAAAAAGGCGGGGAAGGCGAGGAGCATCGTAGGCGTGAAGATGAGCGCCATGGTGATCGCAAAGGCGACCGTGACCGCCGACGCGACGCCCAGCGACGAGATGGTCGAGACCGGTATGAGCAGCATGCCGAGGAAGCACAAGGTGAGGGTGACTCCCGAGACGAGGACCGTGTGGCCTGACGTTTCGAGCATCGTCACGATCGCGGCGCGGTACGGCCGTTTGCGCACCTGTGGGGAAGGAGGGGAGGCGTCGTGGTGAGCACATGCACGCTGTGAGGCGCGCCGCGGCCGTGTGCGCACCACGAGCTCGTCGCGGAAGCGCGTGAGCAGGAAGAGCGAATAGTCGATCGACATCGCAAGCGAACATGCGAGCATGAGGGCGGGCGCTTGGGACGTGACGTCTGAGTGCTTCGCGACGAAGTACATGACGATGGTCGTGCCCATCAAGCACGCGACGATGTTGATCAGCGGGATCAAGAGGAAGCGCACGTTGCGCAGCACACAAGCGAGGATACCGAAGGCGAGCGGCGCGGTCATTGTGGAGACCCTCATCGTCTGGTCGACTCCATCGAGAGCTGCCGCGAAGACGTCGGGCAGAGAGACGATGGTGATCTCGAGCCTCGAGTCCACCGCGTTCATGTGAGTCGCGTATGCCTTCCACTCGTCGCTGAGCGATTGGATCGGCGTGCAGTGATCCTTCTTGCTGGTGACGCAGCCGTTCGTCACGTGCTCGTTGAGAATGCGCCCGTCGCGCTTGACGTTGCATGCGGTGATCGAGACGAGCATGAGCGTCTCTGACTTGCCGCGCGCGAAGAGCGAGGGGGCCAGCAGCCGGCGCAGCAGGTTGGTGGCGCTCGCGTTGATGCCGGGCCAGGGGACTTGGACGCTTGGGATGGCCCAGTACGATGTGAAGCTCGTGTTGCACGTGCCCGCTGTGCCGTTGGTCGCCTTGGTCGTGTACTTGGCCACGATCGCCTTGAACGCATCCGACACGTTCTGGATCGCGCCGTCGATGGGCGGCAAGGGCGGCTGCGATGGCGGTGGCGGCAGCCCCAGCTGCTGCGCCTCCTCCTGCTGCTGCTGCGGGCATCCGAGCGCGAGCGGCCCTTCGCGCCGCGCCGCAAGCGCTGCGCACGCCGCGACGTCGTCGTTGGTGAGCGGCGAGCCGTCTCGCGTGCGCACGTGCGCGGTGATCTGGATCGGGTCGGGGTCGAACCATTTCGCCATCTCATCGCGTGCAATGCCGGCGGGCGAGTCGGGCGGCGGTGCGACCCCGACGTCGAGCTCCTTCGAGAAGCTCGGGTACATGAGAAGGCCGCCAAAGCTAACGAGAATGACGACAGTCGAGATGATCACGCGCACGATCGCCGACGAGAGGCAGTCGTACACCAGACGGTCCGGCAGGGAACGCCCCATAGGTGGAGCAGAGCAGCGCATGAGCAGCGGAGTGGCCGTGTCAATCGACCCGGATTCTCTTGACGAAGCCGGAACTTCGCGCCGGAGCTGCCGGGACACACGGCACACGGGACAAACAAAGCCCGGGGTGGGGCGAAACGATTTTGGCGTTGTTCCGGCGTGCTCGCTTGAAGGACCACGGTCAAACAGAACGAGCTGCTCGTCTACGAAATGAGCGCCCAACAAGCCGGCTCGGTGCGCGCCTCCCCTCTCACGCCGCAGCGCCTGAGCCCGAGCGCTCTGCTGAGCTCACGCCGCCGCCTTCATCCGTCCGCCTCCCGCGCCGCGCGCAGTCCTCGAGCTCCAACGAGAACATCTCGCCGGCGGTCGTTTTGAGTGTCGCCAAGGAAATCCGCAAGCTGTGCACAGAGCCGCTGGACGGCATCAAGGTGCAGCTCAACGAGGAGGATGTCACCGACATCATCGCAGAGATCCACGGGCCAGGTGCGCCCGCCGGGCGCCTCGCACAGCGTTGCGCCTCCGCGCCTGCCGCGCCTGCCGCGCCTGCTGCGCCTGCCGCGCCAGCCAACCTCGCCTCTGCTCATCTGTTGCTCGCGTGGCTGCCCGCATCGCAGACTCGACGCCGTTTGAGGGTGGCGTGTACAAGGTCAAGCTGACGCTGCCGACCGACTACCCGCACGCGCCGCCCAAGGGTGCGCGCGCGCGCGCTCTGCTGCTGCGGTGCTGCCGCTGCTGTGCTCCTGCCGCTGCTGCGCCGTCTATGCATTAGCGCGAGCTCCGTCACTCCTCCCATGGGTGACGTCAAGAGCTTCTCGCCCGGGCAAGTTGCGAAACGAATGCGTTAGGGCGCGAGTGTCCCTTGGCCCACGCCCGCTCCTGTGCGGGGCGGTGGACGCCCAGAAAAGCCTGCTCGCACATACCCATGCCGCCTTGTGGCTGCTGCTTGTGGCTGCTGCTGCTGCTGCTGCTGCTGCTGCCACTGCCGCTGCTACCACTACCGCTGCTGCTACCACTACCGCTGCTGCTGCCGCTACCACGGCTGCCGCTACCACGGCTGCGGCCGCTGGTCTGCCTCGTGTGCGCGCGCGCTCAGGCAGCTCGCCTCACCTCTGCACGCGCCCTCTCGCCGCCGCAGGCTTCTTCCTGACGCGCATCTTCCACCCGAACATATCGAAGACGGGGGAGATTTGCGTCAACACCCTCAAAAAGGACTGGAAGAACGACCTTGGCATCGGGCACGTGCTGCAGGTTGTGCGCTGCCTGCTAATCAACCCGTTCCCCGAGAGCGCCCTCAACGAGGAGGCGGGCAAGCTATTCATGGAGGACTATGACACGTACTTCAAAAAGGCGCGCATGTTCACCGAGGTGCATGCACGTGCCAAGGTGTCGTCGACGAACAGCGCCGAGGCTGGCGAGGACTGCGCGGACGGAGAGCAGCTCGAGAAGCGTCAGAAGGCGGCCGACTCGAAGGCGGCCGAGAAGCAGCGGCTCGCGAAAAAGAAGTCGCTCAAGCGGCTGTAGGCAGCGCGCCGATGGCCTTAGGACGACCTGCTCGCTCCTTATTAGGACGACCTGCTCGCTGTAATGCCTCCGTGGAGGAGCATCGCGAGGTTTAGATGAGGGGTGGGGCTCTCGGCTCTCGGCCGTGCTCGACGATTCGAAGATGAGATAGCTACGTGAGGATGAGATGATGCTTTGTGCCGATGATTTGTGCCCCGTGGAGATGCTTGCTTGTGCCGTGGAGATCTTGCTTGATGGTTGCTGTGATTTGTGAGTGTTTTGTCTTGTGTCGGCGGTCGTCGCAGTCCCGCGCTGGTCGGTCGCCGAGCACCGGAGTCACAGTGATGCGGGCCGCGCGGTGACACGGGGGGTGCCGTAGACTGTGCTGTGTAGTACTCCGCGACGGACCTCCGGGTGCTCGGCGTCTGCTCGAGGACGCGATACCCGGCACGTGGTGTGCCCCGCGGTCGGGTCGTTAATCGGGTCGGGTTGTCCGGTCGGCCCGTGTACGGTAACCGTTCGAACGGTATCCCGGTTAATCCCGCCGCGCGGGGCCCTACCAGAGGATCGGGTTTAACGTTGAGACGCTGTTGAGACGTTTGTATTAACACTTAAGCTCAGGAAGTGTTAGCCTGTCTTAACACCTGTTTGAGGAGCTGTTGAGACAGCCTGTCTTAACACCTCTTCAGCCCGTCTCAACACCTCGAAAACACGCCCGGTACCGTCTACCGTACGGGCTCAGCGACTCTCGACTCGCCACGCGTTGCGACGCGCCCGCCGCCCTCCATGTCATGCCCCAACAGCGCCCACAGCCATCTTCTCCGCGTTCGTCACATTGAGCCGGTGCAGTGGCGAGTTCTCATGTTGAATCAGCTTCTGCACTGTCGGGATTGGATTCAAGAGACGCTCTTCACCCTGGCCCGTCCAGCCGTATCCGGTGGTGGACAGCTTGTCCTTGGGCTTGGTCAGGGAGACGATGCAGAACTTACAGTGTGCACCCTTGTCATCGCTCTTGACCAGCCAGGCTCTGTATGTTTTGAACCAATCTTCCTGTTTGTTGACCTTGCGTGCCTCATACTGCGTGTGCCGCACCTCGGACTTCTTCTCCGCAGTCAAAGCACAAAAGCCAATGGGCTGGCGGTGCTTAGCCCCAGCTAAAGCCCCAGCAGCCGGCGTGCCGCCCTCAGCCTCATCCTCATCCGAAGCGTATTGGAGACCAAGCAATGCGATGCCGGGTAACTGCTGGTGTGTGACAGCGGGAGATGGTGTTGCAGTGGCCGGCTGCGCGGCTGCTGCCGCAGTGGCCGGTGATGCCGCAGCGTTCGGCGTCGCAGTGGGCGTCACCGCAGTTGCCTTGGGCGCCTTTGGGCCTGCAAAGGGGCCATGGCGCTGTCGCTTCTGCGCCACCTCGGCACCGACAGGAGCCTCGTGCTCTTTTCCAAACAATGAAGCGAGGAGGCCAAGCTGGCCTTCAGGTCGCCTTCCGGTGCGCTTCTGCTGCGCGCGTTCACGCTGCTCGAGCGCGTATACGTGGCCCTTGGTCTGATGCTTCTCAATGCGCTCACCATGCACTCAACAAACTCGATGATGATCATCGCGCCATCCATGCGAACGGCGATGCCCTCGCCGTGAGAGTCATGATGGACCTTGTCACCGACGAACACACACTGCTCGCCGTGCTTCTCCTCATTTCACCCTCATACTCCCACACGAGCCGCGACATGATCTGCGACGATGCCGACGTCAGAGAGAGACCGGCCGCGAAGAAACCACGCTTCGCTTTCCCCTTTGCGCCAACATGACGCCAGAAACGAAACGGAAAAATGTCCGAGATTGTTGAGGGTTCTACGTTCAAAGAATATCCGCACTTGACGACCGTCCGTTATCGTTTGGCTCTCGAACCCTGTCTCAACACCTGTCTCAACACCTGTCTTAACACCTGTTTTCCTGTCTCAACACTTGGTGTCTTAACACCTGTTTGAGTGTCTCAACACTTGATACTTAACGCAAAAAAGTGACTTAATGTTAAACCCGCTCCTCTGGGCCCTACCCGGTACCGTGCGCCGACGTTTCGCGACAGCTCGAAACGGTGCACTTTCCTTCAACAGCAATAAGTGTTGAAAGTCGCGGCGATACGGAAACGCGTAACTATAACGTATGTCGTATGCTCGTACGCGCGAAATCCGCGATGGCCGATGCGGGCATGCGGCTGATGCCTGATCGCCGATGCTGATCCGGCTGAACGTTCTCGCGTTGTACACCGGTTCTACTCGTGGATGCTGGATCATCTCTCTAGGTCTCTACACTCTAGCCTATACTTAGGACACCGCTCTCTAGAGAGATATTTTGACTAGTTTTCGACCTGTCGCGAGCCCACCTTCTTCGGAACGCAAGACCTTGATGCGGATGACGCCCATCAACTGCTTGAGCCTCTCGGCGGTGTCGTGGTGGTGGCGGGCCTTCCAGTCGTTGATCGAAAGAACCTGGTCCCCTGCGCGCAGCTTACCGTGCGCGAGCCCGTCGCTCGCCACCTTCTCAATGTACGGGTGTTCATAGTCTCGAAGCGTGACACCGAAGCGCGTGTCCTTATCGGGCTTCTCGAGCAGCACCTCCTCCTCGCGCAGGTTGCGCAGAACATTCACGCGGATGATGCCCGTCAACTGCTTGAGCCGCTCAGCAGTCTCGTGGTGGCCGACGGCCTTCCAGTCGTTGATCGAGAGCACCTGGTCACCTGCCTGCAGCTTGCCGGCAGCGAGCCCAGTGCTCACCACCTTGTCTACGTATGGGTGCTCATAGTCTTTGAGAACCACGCCAAAGATCGTGTCCTTGCTGAGTTTCTCGAGCACCACCTCCGTCACACCGGCCTCGTCCGCCGGCGCCGCTGCACCAACTGTCACCACAGAAAGCGGCGTCACCACGTACTTTACTGCCTCGCGCGGAGCCGTGAAGTACGCCGTTATCTCTTGCAGAAGAACGCCTTTGGCGGGGGGCACTTTCCCCATGGGGGACCTAGAACTACTGCTCCCAGAACTGCTGCTTCCATGGAAGGTGCACCTGGGTGGCATCTTGCCTGGAACGCCGCCCGCCCGCCGCCCGCCCGCCCGCGTCGGGACGAGATCACAAAGTCGAGGAGGATTCCGCAAACCGACCGCAAACAGGGACAGACGGTCTAGGCAGGATCTCCAGGTGCGGCTTGTCTGGAATTGCATGCATACACCGAAAATTGTTTCTTTCGTCGCGCGGCCCGTGCACACCGAACATTCACAGAGCCCCGCCAAAACTCGAGCGCCACTGTGGCTGGACTACTTGGGCATCGTTGCAGGCGGAGGCCGCCGGGCTTCTGGCTGAGCTGCCGCCGCACATGCTCGATTTGCGGCTGCTGTGGCAGCGCCTGCTCACCGAGAAGGCCGCTGCGCGCGAGCGCGTCGACTCGTTGCGCGTCGCGCAAGAGTATCTCACCTCGCCGCACCGGCAAGGCTCGAGCGCACGGGAGAGCGACTGGTG
>Ga0210248_100055_pt1 | contig 82226 bp, 82 predicted proteins | sample ChrtobMetP3_32mM_FD_155493 | JGI IMG/M metagenome (GOLD analysis project Ga0210248, IMG submission 155493) | Chrysochromulina tobin associated microbial communities from unialgal haptophyte culture, Seattle, Washington, United States - P3_32mM | ecosystem: Host-associated > Algae > Haptophytes >...
CGCTCTCCGGCGGCAGCAACCGCGCTACCGCTCTGTCTTTGAATGTCTGTCCGTATCGAGCCAAGTTTGTCCTTCATCGCCGCCCCCGGGGTTGATCTATGGAGGCGACAACTATTCTGACGCGGGGGGTACCCAAGCGCCCCATTTTAAGGCGGTCTCTCTATATTTAATGTGGCCTCCCGCACGCAACGATTTAAAGGAACCCATTTGTTTACCAATCAGCCAGGCGGAACGGACAACCAGTGGCAACTGCCAACCGAGACACGCGCCGTCCGCGCCGAAAATCAGGCAGCGCTGCTCAGGAGGTGGGAGATCGCCCGAGTTCTAGATGACACCGATCCACGCATCGTGTCGCGGTGGTTTCCAGGTCAACGTGATCTTCTGGAGAGACTTTCAGTCTACACAGAGGACGAGGTCAAAGCGGCGGCAGACTGCCTGTGCCCGCTTTTCACCATCGCGTTGCTTGAAGGGCATCCAGCACCGGGCTCGAAGCCGTTTGCAACGGTGGACCCCTATGAGCTCGCCAACCGGGAAGAAGTCTTCATGGCGTTGTGTGTGCGCCTAGATGCTATCCGGACTGACATGGAAAAGGGTTGCATCCTCCATGACCTCACGGCGTCCGAAGCGGGCACTCTCAGTTCCTCAACGCCGCATCAGTTGAAGGATCTTGCTGCCAGTCCTGGAATGTCGCTCAACCTGTCTGCCAGTGACCAGTACTTTTCTGCTGTGCTAGCTGGAAACATGACGGTCGGGGAGCGTACACGGCTGGCTTTCATGTCCAAAAAGGGGCGTGCCAATTTCAGGTGATCCGGGCAGTTCATTGCGCTCGTTTCCCACTTCGTTACTCGAAAAGTAGCTTTTCGATTCCGCTTCAACCCAGACAACCGACCAAACGCGATCATGTGTGACATTTGCCCAAAAAGAGAACTCAGGACACCGCTCCTGTTGCCGATATTTGGGCCTATGGAGCGTCATTCGTTTGCAGGTATGACAGTCACCAATTCTTCAGGGGTAAATCAGTGAACACCATGAGCGGACGCGCTGTTGCAGCAAAAAGAACTAGAAAACTGATCTTCACCGACCCCGCGTGGGAAGACCGCTTCGACCAGCTCATTCTGTTGACTCAGCGCACCGCACTGATTCAGGAGATCACAGGCACCGACCTCCGCAGTCAACGGATCAAGGAAGAAATTGACCGTCGTTATGGCGAGATGGGCGAAGAAGTGAATCGTCCGCGTGGTGTGGGTCGCGACTACACGTCCAAGACTTTCATTTCCAGCAAGACGGACAAGTACGACGCCGCGTATCTGATTGCACTGCATTTTGGCTCGCGTGGCGCTGGCGAGTATGCAGAAGCGGAAACGAATCTGGCCAAGGCTTGTGACAAACGACTGGCTGTCTACAACAAGTACCGCTCCGACTACTACTCGTGGGGTGTGGAGCCTCGCATCTCCTTCGAGAGCTACTACCTCATGGTGCAGGGCATCAAGGAACGGGCCATCGAAGTGCACCAGTGCGGTGACTGCAACTCCCGCTACCCCGTGTCTGCCTCCCACCAAGGCCAGTCCACGTGCCCCGTCTGTTCCATTCAGGACTTGCGCATGGACAACGCGAACCTGCTGATCGAGGAACGACTGGCGGCAAAACGCGCGGCAACGGAAGAAACTTACAAATTTGGCTGACCCATATCGCGTCAACGACGCGATATACGCTGTTTGGAGCTCAGTGCTTTGGCACTGCTGGGTTGAAAAATACCCACATGCTCCAAACGTGGCTCAAATCCCTTTTCGCCAAGACTGAGGCTCTGGTCAGCCAGACCCCGTCAGTCTCCTCCACTACCGCACAAAAGGTTGTACCCGCAACCGCGCAGGCGCCTGTCTACCCGCCCATTGACCAGGGGTTGCCGGTAAACGATCCTCAGGCCCTCCTCGACTCCAATGCGGATCTGATCCAACGCCTGCGCCTGCATGCCGCGATGGATGCCCCGGTGTTCGATGCGCGGTTCATCGCTCCGCTTCGCAACCTTGCCGAGCAGGTCAACACTCTGCCCGCTACCTCTAGCGGTCTGTTTTCTGGTCATGGTGGCTTGTTCCGCGCTGCACTCGAAATGGCCTTCTTCTCCTTCCAGGCATCAGATGGACGGATCTTCACCGGCAACGAGACTGTGGAACGCCGGCATGCCCTGGAAACACGTTGGCGCTACGTCAGTTTTCTCGGCGGCATGTTTTACCCCCTTGGTAGGTGCTTGGACACTGTTGTGGTGACTAGTGCAGACGGCAAGGCGTGGAGGCGTCATTTCGGCAGTCTCACGCAATGGGCTCAGCAAGGCGGGACTTCACGCATCTTCGCGTCGTGGCCAGACCAGGACGAGACCGAGCAGCAAGTGGGACCCTCCACGCATATCGCGTCGATGATTGCCCAGGTGGTCGGGGCGGACAATCTCCAGTGGCTCGATGACGGTTCGCCCGAATTGGTCAAGGCGCTGTACGAAATCAGCTCGGGTCAGCCATCGTCTGCGCGCAATTGCCAGGACGTGATCGCCACCGTCTGGATGCGAATTTCTCGTAGAGAAGAAGCCCGGCGTCCACAAGCCTTTGGTCGTCAGAAGGTCGGCACCCACTTGGGACCGTATCTCGTGGGCGCCATACGCACACTTCTCGCCACTCCAACCTGGAAGCTCAACGGCGACCGAGTACGCGCGGATGCATCGGGTGTGTATCTCGTCTGGCCAGAAGCGATTGAGGACATCGCCAACTTCGGACAGCGTGAGCAAATTCAAGGCTGGCCGACGAACCCCGCCACCATCGCCGAATTGCTCAAAGCGTCTGGAATTGTGACGAACAACGGCGAGGAAATGGGCATGGTGGAGGTCGTCGCAGACGAAGGCGAGATCGTTCGCGCCCTCCAGATAAAGAACCCTCTTTCTGTCATGGAAGATTTCGACCCCGACGCTTTGGACATCAAGGCTCCAAAAACGGTCGCCGCGGTCATTGCAGCAGATCCCCTCGCGGCAGCTGAGGCGAAGGCAGAGCGCGTGCAGCGGAAGAAGCCCGAACCGAAGGCAAAGCCTGTACCAGTGGGCCAAGAATTTGAAGATCCCCTTGCTTCGCTGACGGCACCCAGTCAGCCTGACCTCCTGCAACGGGAAAGTGATTCTGAAACAGAAGTAGGAGCGCAGCAGCCTCCCCAATCAACGGCGCAGTCGGAAGAGCCAGAAGGCCTGCGCGCCGCAGAGTCCTTGGTGCCTCTGGCCATCTCTCCGGCGCCGGCGGTAGAGGCCGATGGGCAAGCTGCGCCAGCGATCAAAGAAGCGGCTGAGGTCAAGTACAGCGATCTGGTGCCCTCGGAAGTCCAGAAAGACATCAAGAAGCGCTTGCACATAGAGCTGTTGGGCAAGGTCATGAAAGCATGGCGTGATCGGGGTGAGGCGAGCAAGCACATGCGCATGACCGATCACGGCGCCGCCATCGCACTGGAGTTCCTCAATACGATCGTCCGGGATGTGCCGGGCTGGGTAGGGGAGATGGCCGCTGCAGGGCTCGTGTACAGCCCAGCTGCTACCCCTGGTTTGAAGATCAACAAGGTATCCATCCCTGAGGGTGCAAAGCCCAAGGAGTGTGTGATTCTGTCGCGGTTCGCCGTGAAGAAGCTGGGACTCTGAAATGGCAAAGAAACGACAATTTGAGCAGCTGCTGCGACCTGTTTTCGAGGCCCGCTCAACCCTTGCCTGGGGAGTTGCTTGCATCTGGATGGCAGGGGTAGCGCTCGTTCTGAACGCACCCAAAGCAGCATTGGCCGCATGTTCGCTGCTCGCGCTGACGATGGCGCTCTACAGAGCATTCGGAGCTCACCGGCTCATAAAGTACAAGGTGTCGTTGGTGGGCAAGCCCACCGTGGTGATGCCTGCTACGCACCTGCAGAAATCAATGCACAAGCTGGGCAACAACTTGTGGCTAGGCTGGGGCTACAGGTGGGAGCCAAGGCACACGCAGCGCGCCTACGAAATCATGAAGCGCGACCTGGATGAGGTCTATCCACCCAAGTGGTGGATGAAGTATTTCGGCAACGGGCAGGATCCGCTCAAGGTTAAAGGGCTGCCTTGGATCCACGGCCTGGACATGGGCGAAAAAGACGTCATCCTGCCCTTCGACTCGCTTAAGGGGCACTGCGCCATCATCGCGACCACCGGCGCGATCAAGACTCGACTCGCCGCTCTGGTCATCTTTCAACTGGCCATGCGAGGCGACTGCGTGATCGTCATCGACCCCAAGGGCGACAAGGACCTCAGAGAAATCTGCCGCCAGGCAGCGATCCTGTCGGGCAAGCCCGAACGCTTCCTGATGCTCCACCCCGCATTCGCAAGCGAGTCCGTGCGTCTTGATCTGATCAAGAACTGGGACCGCGTGTCGCAGGTAGCCTCCCGCATCACGATGGTGCTGGACAGTCAGGAATCCGACAACTTCAAGGAATTCTGTTGGATGGCCGTGCACCGGATCACAAACGCCATGAAGTACGTCGGGCGCCGAGTCTCGATCTACAGCCTGAAGACGGCCATGGAATCTCGCACGGCAGTCGAGTCGCTGACCAGCACGGCTTTGCGCAAATTCTTCGAGGAAGACTGCCCGGAACTGAAGGAGGCGCTTGAAAAGCAGTTGAATGCGCAGGCTTCCGCAGGCGGCAAGCCGCAGAAGGGGGGCATTGAAACGTCGTCGCCCGAGCTGGCCGCCATGATCAAGGTCTTTCAGGAATTGGTTCCAGAGGACGAAGAGCAGGCCAAGCTGACTGGACTACCGATAAAGCCGGAGGAACTGAGGGGCTTGATCGCAATTCTTGAGGCGAATCGTGAGTGGTTCGGGAAGATGATCATCTCCATCACCCCGATGCTGACGAAGCTGACCACTGACGACCTGAAGGGGCTACTTTCACCTGACTACGACGATATCAATGACAGGCGGCCCATCATGGATGGCAAGCGCATTGTTGAAGGAAACCACATCCTCTACATCGGCACCGACACTCTGGCCGATGAATCCGTAGGCCGAGCCATCTCAACGATGGCGCTGGCAGAACTATCAGCAGTGGCAGCTGAGATCTACAACCACGGCACGGCGGCCGACACTGGCGAGGAACCTCGTCGGGTCCACGTCGTAATCGATGAGTGGGGCGATGCTGTTTGCGCTCCCGTTATCCAGCAGGCAAACAAGGGCCGGGGCGCAGGTTTCTTTATCTGGGCACTCGGCCAAACGTTCTCCGACTTGGTGGACAAGTTCGGCGGAAACACAGCTCGTGCCAAACGGTTCATCGGCAACATGAACAACATGATCGTCGGTGCCACCCAGGACCCCGACACGATGGCTCTCATTACCGAGAAACTGGGGGAAACCACAATCACGGTTCGCGGCCAATCAACCGGAATAGGGTCAAAGACCGAGGACGTCGGCCTGGAATTCTCGGCAAACTCAAGTACATCGATTTCGGAAAAAGACAAAGAAATCTTCCCGAAGTCACTTTTGCCCAGTCTTCAGGACCTCCACTACATCGGATTCTTCAATCGCGGCGAACTCATCAAGGGCCGCATACCCGTGATTGTTGAAGACAGGAAATACAAGCCGACATGACCCAGATCGTTTCCCTCGCAGCAGCGCGCGCGCGCCCTCCGAATCAGTCCGATGATCCCACGGCGTTCGCTTACTGGTCGCTTGCTGACTTTTCTACGGACTCCACCGAAGACTGGCTGAGCGCGGCCATCGCCGGCACACCGCACGAAGGTATGGCTATCTCCATCTGGGCACACCAGCCCACGCTGAAAAAAGCTACCAGTCGCCTTGCTGAATACATCACTCCGCGTTGGCCATCGCAGGACGGTCAGTCACTGCTTTGCAAGTCCATCGCCGAAGCGGTCTCGCGCTCAACAACGGCCATCAATAACCGAGAAGCGTTCATCGGCCGACTCGTTGGCGTCTATCTTTATGGACTCACTCAGTACGTCGCAGACGTGGCCCGGTTGAGCATCAGTGGGGTAGATCGCAATGGCGATCAACAGCGGTGGCAGCACTTTGCAGAGCCATTGAAGCCGTGGGCAGAGAAGCACGGCATCGACACCATCTGCGCGCAGTTGTCCCACCTTGGACCTACTGAGGTCCAGGTGGTGGGCTTGCACGCTCACATGGTTGCGCACCTAGCAGACCCAATCGACACCGGTTATCTCATCAAGCACGCATCCAAAGGGTGAGTGTTCGCGGGGGCTGGACGTCACGATCCCTGAATCCACCAGGCAACACTCGCGCGCACGCCACACATGAAAAATTCGCAGCACCTCGGTTTCTGGTTCTTCCTGGCGATGCTGGGTTTTCTCATCGCACCCATGCTTCGCACTGGTGACAGCATGGAACGGTTCGTGACGGCAGAGATTGCCCAGACCCGTGCTGCCATGGGGGAACGCGTTGGTAACGGCGTTGTCTCTTTTGCCAATGGACTGTTCGAGAACACGCCGCTCAAAGGGGTCATGGTCGCGGCCAACAAAGCGTCGCTCACTGACAAAGAACGCCAGTTGAGCATCAAGGTGGCTGGCGTGGGCGGTGCCGTGATGGCAGACCTCTTCAACAGCTACATGTCGGGCCTTGTCTTGCAGTCCTACGTGGTAGCGATGAGATTGGCCATTGTGATGATCTGGCTGGTCTTCCTATTGCCATTCTTTGTCGCCGCGGTATACGACGGCTTGATGCAACGAAGCGTCAAGATGGCCGAGTTCGGCACTATGCGTCCCGCTACCTTCACGCTGGCGGGAATGATCGTGATTCCAATTGTCGCGATGCCAGTCGTTTACCTCGTGATGCCATTCACGATGTCTCCGCTGCTTGCGCCGGTCTGGGCCGCTTGCGTTGCACTGCCGCTTTCGGTTTTGATCTCGAACTCGCAGCCAATCTTCGGGCGATGACCCGATAGAAAGCGGGTCAACGCACCGAATAGGGTGCGTTGGCTCGACAGAAAAAGCGGGGCGGCACGCAAAAATTCTTGCATGCATCCCGTACCTACCCCAGCCCTTGCATCCAAGTCCGAGCGCGCGAGTTATAGCAAGAACGTCCTGAACCAAATCAAGGACACGCTCGATCCGCTGCGCCCATATTTCGAAGATCCCGAGATCAACGAAATCATGGTCAACGGCCCGGATGACGTCTTCATCTCAAAACACGGTAAAGAGCGTCGCGTTCGGGTCGCACTGACTGCAGGAACGATCCGCACGGCAATCACCCTGATGGCCTCTTTCGTGGCGAAGGAAGTTGGCGAGCGGTCAAACAACAGGCTCTTGTCGGCCCAGCTTCCTGGCTTTCGAATCGAAGCGATTCTTCCACCCGCCGCAGTTAAGGGCCCAAGCATGTGCATTCGCCGCCATGCTGCCCGAGTCTTCACGCTGGATGAATATGTCGCAGCTGGGGTGATCTCCGACAAGTACGCCAAGGTGATGGCGGACGTTGTCGACGCCCGCGAGACGGTGTTGATTGCGGGTGGCACCGGATCGGGCAAGACCACGTTCATGAATACCTTCCTTTCGATGATGCCGGCAGAGGATCGTCTGTTTGTCATCGAAGGGGTGCACGAGCTGCAGGTCACGTCCGAGAACCACGTGATCATCGAATGTGACGAGGAGCAGGGCGTTACACCACGGCGCGCTGTTCGTACAGCAATGCGCTATGCACCCAAGCGGGTGATCGTCGGCGAATTGCGTGGTCCAGAGGCGTACGACTGGCTCGACGCTGCAAACACTGGGCACCCGGGGTCGGCCGCAACGATTCACGCAAACAGCGCCGCTAAGGCGCTCCCCCGACTCGAAAACCTACTTTTGATGGCCGACATGGGCGTCCCCTACGACTCCCTGCGCGTGGCCATTGCTGAAACCGTCAACTGGATGTTCTACATCCAGCGCGATGGCGCTAAGAGAACCGTGTCCCAGGCAGTGCGCCTGCACGGTTACGACCGTACCAAGGGCACCTATGACCTTGAGAACTTTTGACATCAAACCACGCTTCCCGATTTTTTAACCACGGAGAACCTTTCTCATGAACTTCGCAAATACTTCCCTCATGGCCTTTGGCGGCAAGCTCGATCAAGGCGCCACTGCCTCCTCATCTCGCCTTGGAGGTTGGTTGCTCATGGCCTTCTTGATGTTGGTGGCATTCATGCCTGGGAGCGCTTTCGCAGCTGGGGGTATCGAGGTGCCCTTCATTCAGGATTTTGGTTGCGACGTCGTTCAGTGGCTGCGCGGACCTCTTGCCGTAGTAATCTTTGTCATGGTGGTGGTCGTGACGCTCATCTTCGGAATGATCACAAAGATGGACTGGGGCCGCATCATCACGGTCTGCATCATCTTCGGCATCGTCCTTGGCCTGGGTCGAATCCTCTCCGGTAGCGAGTACATGCAGAACCTGGCTGGCCTGAGCGCTTGCCTGATGTAAGTCATGGCGTCTCGTTCAAGCCTGTTCCACCTTTCGCTGCATCGACCCAAGCTCATCATGGGCGTGGAGAAGAGCAGCTTCGGTGGGCTCGTGTTCGGCGCCGTGTTTTCACTCGTCGCACAAGCATTCTGGGCCTACCCGCTGCTCATCATTCTCTTTGTACTGGCCCGATGGGTGACGAAAAAGGATGACCAGTTTGTGGGTGTGCTGCTGAAGTACCTCAACGAGGAGCACGTCTACGACGCGCTTCCTCGGCCCTCTGATTTTCAGAAGCGGCCCAAGGGCTGGGGCAAGGGCTTGCCCCGCTAGTTCAACAAGAGGCTGCACTCGGCCAACCGAGCAGCCTTTTTGTTCTCCAACCTCTCACTACGTTGTCCCCATGCTCTCCTTCGAAGACCTCTTCACCAAGCCTCGCAAGTCCGCCCGCAGCTTCGCTGAGTTGCTCCCATGGTTTGGCATGATCACAGACTATGTTGTGCTTTGCCAGGATGGCTCGCTGCTCGCCGGCTTCGCGGTCGCCGGTGATGACGTTGAGGGCAAGGAGAACTACGAAGTTGATCATCGCATCAACCAGATGCAAACGGCACTTCGCTCGCTGGGCGAAAGAGTCACCCTGTGGAGCATTCAGGAACGCCGGTATGTGGATGGCTACCCGGCGGGCGCCTTCACCAACCCAGTGGCACAGGCCATCGATGACCAGTGGGCCGCTTCGCTTCGCGTACGCCGCAATGCCGTCATCAAGCAACATTTTTTCCTCGCCTACAACTTCCCCAGCCGGTCTGAGGCGTTCTTTGAATCGCTGAGCGCAGAAGTTCAAGAACACGATGGGAACTTCTTCAAAGCCGTTTCGAGCCTCGCCAAGCGCCGGCTTTCTGACAGGGGCGCGATCGCTGGAGTTCGCGGTCAGCTCGCTGAAATGGCTGCGGAGTTTGAAAAGGTGCTCGCTGCGTTCTCAGGTGTCGTTGAGCTCAACCTTGGCTTCCGGCGACTTCGTGGGAAGGAGTTCCTCGGCGAGCTTCATGCCCGAGCCAATTTCGCATCCATTCGCGGACCCGTTACGCCTCCCGAAGGCCGAAGCTACCTGAACACGCTCTTGGCTACCGATTCGGTTGAACGCAAGCACGACCTGATGGAGTTCAAGGGCGTCAACAAGACGGTGTACGTCGCAGCGCTGTCAACCACAGGAACTCCACAGGAGGCACACAGCCTCGACATGGACAAGCTGATGGCGGTGGATTGCGAGTACGTCCTTGTTCAGTGCTATCGCTTCCTAGATCGAATGGTGGCTGAGAAGGCCATTCAGGACGCTGAAATGTTCTACCGATCAGAGGTCAAGTCCGTGGTGACCCGGGTGGCCGAGCGCTTGTTTGATGTCGAAAGCGAAAAAGTCAACACCGGCAACCTGCATCTAGCTCAAGACGCACAGGATGCCCTCGTGGAGCTCACCACGCAGGACATCAGCTACGGCTACTACAACATGTCGTTGCTTGCCATTGGCGAGACGCCGCGTCATGCAGAAGCAGCTGCAGATGTACTGGGAGGTTCGTTGCGTAGCAGCGGGTTTACGATTGTTCGCGAACGCCATGGCCTCATGGCCGCCGTCCTCACATCGTTCCCCGGGAATGCCAACGCCACCCTGCGGTGGAAGCTCGCATCCACCGCCAACATTGCAGATCTGGCTCCTATCCGCACCATCACTCGCGGCGAGGCGACGCACCCTCTTTTTTCTCGCGTGATCGGTCACGAGGTTCCCCCACTTTGCCGCTTCCTAACGCCATACGGCGTCACCTACGACTTCAATACGCACCAGGACGATCTTGGGCACACCGCGGTCATTGGGGGGTCGGGAGCAGGTAAGACCTCGCTCATGACGCTGTTTGTCGCGCAGTTCCAGAAGTACCACCCATCACAGACCTACATCTTCGACAAGGACTACAGCCTGGCCATGGCATCGGTGCTGATGGGTGGTAAGCACGTCGACGTCAGTTCCGCTGGATCGTCACGGGCGATGAACCCTGTTGGCGTGATGATGATGAACGACGACGACATGCGTCTGCGCCAGTGGATCGAGGTCTTGATCACCGCTGGTGGCAGCACCGTTTCAGCTGAAGAAGGGTCGAGCATTTTCACAGCGATTCAGGGTCTTCGCAGATCGCCTTCCTCGGCCTGGCGACTCTCGGCTTTGTACGCACTGATTGCAGGCGAAAACCTCCATCTTGCCGCGAAGCTCGCGCCCTATGTGGACCGTTCTGACTCAGAAGACGACTACGGCTCGGGTGTGTACGCCAGCTACTTTGACAGCTTGGAAGACAACTTCTCCTTGACGAAGATGGTGTGCCTTGAGTGCGGCGGCATCCTCCAGACGCCACAGCTGGCAAGTCCCTTCATGGACTACGCGTTTTACTGCATCGAACGCAGCCTGGACGGGACGACGCCAACGTTCATCTACGTGGAGGAGGCGTGGTACATGCTCTCCAATCCTGTCTTTCTCCAGAAGTTTGAAGACTGGCTGCGGACCTTTCGAAAGAAGCGTGCTTTTGTGGTTTTCGCCACTCAGGCCCTCGATGAAATCGCGAGGCTGCCGAATGTGGGCAGCTTCACTCAGAACATTCCGACCCAGATCTTCCTTCCCTCGGTGAAAGGCTCATCGCAGTCACAGGCCGAGCTGTACCGAACCATTTTTGGTACCAACGAAGCCCAGATGCAGTTGCTCGCATCGGCTATCCCAAAGCGGGACTACCTGCTCATTAAGCCGACGGTGACTCGCCTGGTCAACACGCAGATGCCTCCTGCGCTCATTGCCATCAACGAGGCGACTACCCAGCCCGCAAAAGTCAAACAGATGTTCGAGTACCGCGATGACGGACTGCCCAACTGGGAAGCTCGCTTCATGAAAGAGGTGCTGAACATCGACATCGGCACTCGCTGACGCCTGTTCTAGCGCACCGCGAATGAAGCTACTCGAAGTCGCTGTTTGCTGGCTTCTGCTCGTCTGTTCAGCTGCTTCGCAGGCTCAGGGGCAGACCGCTCCCCAACAAATAGCTGGGGGTGACGGGGGGGCCGCTGTGACCCACTGTGTGCAGGACGCCGCTGGCCGTCACTCAGTCAATCCATGGATCCTCATGGCGATTTTGAAGGTCGAAAGCAACTTCAAGCCCTCTGCTGTCAACAAGAACCCGAACGGCACTGTGGATCTAGGGCTGGCCCAGATCAACTCGATGCACCTGAAGGAGCTGGGCCGCTACGGCATCGGCAAACAAGATCTGCTGGACCCATGCGTGTCGACGTATGTGGCGGCATGGCATCTTGCCAAGCAGGTAAGGGAGTTCGGGAACACCTGGTACGCCGTTGGGGCCTATCACTCGCGCACGCGCTGTTTCAACGACCGTTACGTTGGGTTGGTTTGGAACACCCTTGTTACTTGGGGAGCAGCGCCCGGCCCGATCAAGTCAGTCGCATCGCTCCAGGCTTGCGGATTCAAGGGCCCAGTCGCCGCTGGAAGAGCGCCGCGCGACAAGCATCAAAACACCTCGGCTTTGGCCTTCGATGAGTAGCCATCACCCAGTTCGATAACTGTTAAGGAAATCACCATGTTTGACAACGTTCTCCAGCAGGTTCTCGCGCTCTCAGTAGAGGACCGAAGGCGTATTCAAGGCGTGTTGAACGCCCTAGACAGTGCACAGGCTCCCCCGGGTTCCACTGCGCGCGAGCATCCCCCTGTTCCTTCGTTCGATGAAGCAACCAACTACGCGACCAGGACCGAAGAGCAGGAACTGACCGAGTGGCTTCAGACCGGTTCTTCTGATGCCCCATATGTGCAGCTTGTACGCATTGACACCGCCATTTCCCAGTGCGAAACAGAGCAGGGCGTCGAAGTCCTGCAGGCCTATCGCAGGCGGCTTCTCGAAGATAACCCCGCTGTCGCAGTTCGGGCATCAGTCGTGAAGCTCGGTGCGGAGCGCCCCTTGTTGCTGGTTGGTGGAGTGATCGGATTGATCGTGGGCATCGTGGCCATTGGCCAGGGCATCTTCCGTAGCCTGTTCTAAGGCGAGTTCTCGTCGCGACATCGCGCCTGCCGTCGTCCTTTCGCCAACTGGATCTCGGCTCCCTCAAATCTCTCTGGAAACGGTCATTCCACCTGTGCTTTCTTTGGGCATTTGGAGGATATGACTGGAAACCCATTCGTTGGCGCAGCCTAGTTTCGTCCCGATATCCATAGCATCAGTTCTGAAAGGTACCTCTATGTCGTTCTTCCGAAATAAACCCGAGCCAGAGCCACTCATCGGTGAAACCCGTGTCCTGGGCAGGCGTGGAGGGCAAGCTGCTGCTGCGCTTGCATCGCAGCCCAACACGCCTCCATCTGTGTTTGGTGATGCGGCTCACCAGTTTGGTGAGATATATGGATCATCAAAAGTGGAGGCCACGCGCTGGTTTCTCATCGCGATGCTCTGTCTTGTGTTGGCATCGAGCGCAGTAGGTGCGCTGGTTCTGATCACGCCTCTTAAGGAGGTGCGCCCGTGGGTCGTTGAGGTCAACCCCACAACAGGTGTCGTCAACAGGCCAGTCGCCGTCGAGCGAATCGATCCCAACCTTGCCGTCGTGAAGGCCGAGCTGGCTCGCTGGGTTGAGGCGGTTTATGCGATTGACCCTCAACGTTCGCGTGAATCGTTGCGCTGGGCCGCTGAACGAGCTGCAGGCAAAGCCCTTGGTCAGTTCACTGAATTCCGCGGCCGCGAACGCATCTTCGAGCGGATTCGATCTGAGCCCGAAATGGTGCGCGAAGTGAAGATCACAGCCGTCGATGCAAGCCAACGTGGCACGGCCTTCATTTTCTTGACCACCACGGAGCGCGTTGGCAGCCAGCCCGTCAATCCGGAGCAGGTGAAGCGCTATCGGGTCACCCTCAACTACCAACTGACCACCGCCACGCAGGAAGCAGACCTGCTGGAGAACCCGTTGGGCATCTATGTCACCTACTTCAGCGACGCCGAGGAGCGACCACTGTGATCAAGCTTTCCCACTCCAAGAGTTTCCAGTGCCGTGCAGGCGCCATTGTTCTGGGCATCGTTGCTCTGTTCTCGGTGGCCGGTCATGCCCATGCAGAGTTGATCGCTACCCCATTGAGAGGGGACACCCGTTTGGTCGAATTTCAGTTCGACCAGGACAACACATTTCTGGTTCTCAGCAAGCCGCGCGCAGTTACCCACGTGCAGTTCGCACCGGACGAAACGATCCAGTCGGTGGCAGCTGGAGACACTGCCAATTGGGACATCACGCCTACCAAGAACCGCAAGAACCTGTTTCTGAAGCCGAAGTACGAAGACCTCGATACCTCGCTGACAGTGCTCACGGACAAGCGCACGTATCAATTCGTGCTGCGCTCCACAGGCGACGGGAAGAAGTGGTACCAGCGTGTTTCATGGGTGTACTCCCGCGAGGTCGTTCTCGACATGGAGCCCATGGTAGGCGACGAAGTAGCGACTTCACAGGCGGGCTCAACGGCTCTTGCGCCGACCACCGCCAGTGGTCCAGACGCAACTGCAGGCGGCTACCCGGGTGGGATCGATCCCGGGAAGATGCGGTTTGGTTACAAGGTCGAGGGCGACGCCAAATTCAGGCCTGAGGTGGTCTTCGACGACGGAAGATTCACCTACTTCCGCATGCCCTCAGATCTCCAGGAGCAGCCTGCACTGTTCGCAGTCATTGAAGGCGACGACTTTAGCCTGGTCAACTACACCGTGAATGGTAACTACATCGTTGCTCAGCGAGTGCTGGAGAACGCTGTTCTGAAACTGGGCAAGCCCGAGGTGCGTGTCAGGCGTGAGCCCCCCAAGCGTGGGTTCTTCGGCCAAACGACCGGGGAATGACATGCCAACGGCTAACGAAAAACTGATCTCCCATGAGGTTCCAAAGCCCGGCATTCCGCTGAAGAAGTCCACGATCGTCGCAGTAGCCGCTCTCGTTGCGGTGCTCGTCGGTTTCAGCTCGCTCCTGCTGCACGACGGCGGAAGCAAAGGAGCAGTAGCTGCCCCTGTTGCTCCAAAAGATGCGCCGCCTCCTACGACGGGTAACGCAAGTGTTATCGATGAAGAAAGCCGGCTTGCTGAGATGAAGGTGCCGGACCCTTCGCCCGTTCCACCTGCTGTGCGCCGGCCGAACGGTTCCGCCGCACTCTATGAAGACCAGCTGTCTGCTATGGACATGTCAGGTGGACCACTGGGTCCAGGCGGTCCTCTTGCGCAGGATCCAAACGCTGCTGCTAAGGCTCAGCAGGCCGCCCTCGATCTTGAGCGCGAGGCAGAGGTGCGACTCGCAAAGGCAGTGATCTTCGATTCCGATGGCGGCGCAGCAGCTGCGCCGGCTTCCCTTGGCGTTAGTGCTTCCCCCTTCGGTCCTGGCGTAGAAGCGCTCGGCAGTGCTGGCGGCTTGCCATCACTGCCTTCCGGCGCAGACCGTGGCGCCGCAGCCTTGGAAGCTGCCATCAATAGGGCTCAGTTGGCACAGACCGGTGGCGGGGGCGGCAAGTCGTGGATGAAAGAGTACGCAGGGGATATTCAAAAGAAGGGCTCTTCATCCGCTCTGAAGTCCACCAAGTCAGATATCGAGTTCGTCTTGCATCAAGGCAAGGTGATTCCAGCTGTCCTTGGCCGCGAGCTCAACTCCGATCTACCCGGAAGGATCACCGCGTTCACCACGGTGAATATCTACGACTCGCTGGGGCGCGGTCACCTGCTGATTCCAAAGGGAAGTGTGCTCGATGGCCAGTACGACTCAGAGATCAAGGCTGGTCAAAGTCGAATGTTGTTTGCATTCGAGCGACTGATCTTGCCGGATGGAACCAGCTTCGACCTTCCTCCTGCGCCGGGTTCCGACATGCGTGGTGCGGCCGGTATCGAGGGCAACGTGAACAACCACTTTTTCAAGATGTTCATCAGCAGCTTCTTTGTGGCGGTCCTGGCTGACAAGACCACGATGCCAAGCGGCCAAACCAATATCGGCACTTCGGGGCCCACTACGGCCGCTGGCCAGGTGCTTGTCGATGTGAGCAAGTCGATTCTCGAACGCAACCGCGTCATTGCGCCAACCATCACTGTCCCTCAGGGCCAGCGAATCAACGTCGAGGTGGTGAGCGACATGGAGTTCCCGGGCAGCTACCGGACACGTTGATAGGAAACAACATGAAATTCAAATTCACGAAGATCACCGCGGCTGTCGCTTTCGTCCTGGTCACGACCACGGGCGCAATCGGAAGCGATTCAAAGCGCGTGGGCGCCTACGACTTTGGCTATCTCACATCAGGGCACCAAAAGGCTGCCCCGGTGCAAGTTTTCGATAACGGGAGGGCAACGTACTTCCAGTTCCGAGCCGGTGAAGCGATCCCAGCGATCTTCGCCAAAGTGGCGGGGGTTACTACCCTGTTGGTTCCCGAACACGAAGGCCCCTACATCAAAGTGCCAAGTGTTCATGGCGAGTTCACCCTCCAGCTGGGCCGATCCCAGGCCATGGTTGTTCATGGTGATGGTGTTCGCTTGGATGCGCCAGCCATTTCAACCGTTTCGCCCTCGGGTATGAAGGCTCCCTACATGGGCGGCCAAGTTGCTCCCGGAACGCGGCTGGTTGCAAGTCTTGCTAGCCAGGCACCAGCGATTGTTGATGACGCTGAAGACCGCAACAGCTACGCAACACCTGTAAAAGGCGATCGGGTGCAGTGGGGCACGGGCGAAGCCTCCACCCAGTCGCACGCTGTTTGGTTTGGCAAGGGCCGTTCGATCCTTGGCCCCCAGGGTAAGGCCCTCCTTGTCAAGTTGGCAAAAACCTCACCGCCCGGCACCACCTTCACCGTGGTGGGACGCGATGACGATTCGCTGAAGGAAGGGATTGAGCAGGCGCGCGCCGAAGCGATGCGCAAGCAGATGATCCTCGGGGGGGCTCCCGCGTCTGCCATCGTCATCAAGAACGCGGTGGCCGGCAAGGTCGAGAACGGGCTTTGGGAGTCCAACGTCCTCGTGGACACACCTGCGCCACGCCGCGCCGCGTACACCGCGTCTGCAGAAGCGGCACAAGGTCGAGGCGCTGTCTCGTCGAACCTTGAATCTTTGGTTCGTCAGGGCGTGCTCTCACTGGCGCAAGCAAACGCCTTGATGGCCAGCAAAGGCGTCAGCGCTCCACAAGCTGTGAGCGGGCCTGCCGTGGATGTCCCTCCAGGTGGATACAACATGCTTGCGTCCGACAGGACCGTCCACGGGACTGTCTCGCGGTGGGCGAATGCCCTCGGCTACACCGTGGTCTGGGAAGTGCCTCCAGAGCTCGACGCGCAAGTCAGTGGAGACGCCGCCATCAAGGCTTCAAACATGAAGGAAGCACTTGAGCGCCTTCTCTCGGGTCTTCGCAAGGCTGGGTACCACATTGATGCGACGGTCTACAGCAACCGGGTGATCCGATTCTTGCCAGCAGGTACACCAACAACGACGAAGGAGCCAGAGGCTCGACCCGCTCCAACAAACAGCATTCCGACGCAAAAAGTTGAGCAAGCTGCAGCAACGAACGGAAACAGGTACGAAGCCGCCTCGTCCTCATGGGTGGTCAGCGCTGAAGATAAGAGCATTGAACAGTTGCTAAACCGGTGGGGTCGCGATTCGAACTGGTCTGTTGTATGGAATGCCAAGGACACGGTGCCAATCACCGGAAACGCTGTGATCGATAAGCCAAGTTTCCTGAGTGCCGCAGACCAAGTGATAGCCCAGGCGGGTAGCGCGGGTTACAGGGTCAGAGCAGTGGCATATGCAAACAACACGCTGGTCGTCAGCAGCTACTGAGATTCAAGGAAAACATGATGAACGCAAAACTTTTCGCAATGGCATGCCTGGTTGTTTATTCCACTGCCGGTCATGCCCAGGTCATCCGCGTGGTGCCGGAAGCATTCCCGATTCAGGGCTCACCAGCCACTTTACCCATCCGGCCAATGGAGAAGGCGCCGCCGCCGCCAGTCGACCGCACATTGTCGATCAAGGCGGGTGACCTGATTTCTCCGCGCATTGTTGAGTGGGCCCAGCGCAATGGGTACTCGCTCACGTGGGAGGCAGGTGAGTTCCGCAGCGGAGCTGACCTTGTGCTCACCGACTCCTTTGAAAAATCACTCGAAGCCTTCCTTGGATCTATGCGCTTCAACAAAGTGCAGCTCGAAGCAGAAATTTTCGCCAACAACGCTGTTCGCATCCTGGAGGTCAAGTGAACTTTATCAAGCACACCGTAGCGCTGAGCGCATTGGCCGTCCTGGGTGGCTGTTCAACCTCCACCCTCACGCCAATCACGCAGGGCGTGAATGCCGTTCAAGCGGAAAGCGACCGCGCAAATGCCAACCTGCGGTCCGGAACTCCCATTGAACGCAGTGACGATAGCTTCATCCGTCGATCCACCAAAGTCTGGGTGCCGATCAGCAAGGTGGACGCAAAGATCGCTCCTGCCGCTGCTGCAGCACTGGGCCGCGACCTCGCAGTCAATCGCCGGTTTTCAGGCTTGAGCGAGATGGGTGCCTACATCACGCAGTTGACCGGTGTGCCGGTCAACGTGGCCAGCGCTGCTCTCAAGGCCAGCGTTGAAACAATGAACAGCGCCGGCGCTGAGGCTGCGGCCAGCAATTCGGGGACCCCTGGCTCGGCCTTGCCTCCTCCATCTCCCCTGCCGATGCCAATGCCTATGCCCAGCATGCCGGGCGCAATCGGTTCGCCAGCAACCGCGACCTCGCAGGTGGCCTCCATCGTCTACACGGGCAAAGTGTCGGGATTCTTGGACCTCGTCGCAGCTCGCTATGGTGTCAGCTGGGAGTGGGCCAACAACGGTATCCACATCTTCAAGACGAAGTCCCAGACCTTCCGCCTCGCCGCGCTACCTGGTGACACCAGTTTGGCCAGCAAGGTAGGTACTCAGTCCAACAACGCCACTGGCAGTACGCAAGGTAGCCAGGCCAGCGGCTCTTCAAACAGTGAGATGCGCGCAGGCGTTGAGTTTGCTGGTCTGAGTGTCTGGAAAGGCATCGAAGACAGCATCACCACCATGTTGTCGCCCGCTGGCAAGTTGGTTGTGACCTCCGCAACTGGCACGATCACTGTCGAAGACACGCCAATGGTGCTCGACCGCGTCGGCAAGTTCATCGAAGACCAAAACAAAGCGTTGTCCCGCCAAGTGGTGATCAACGTCCGTGTTCTTGCAGTAGACATCTCCAAGTCGGAGCAGTACGGCATCAACTGGGACATGGTCTATCAGAACGTGAATCGTGGGCTGGGACTGAGTCTTGCAAACACCAATCCTGTGATTGGTGGCTCCAATCTCGCCCTCAGGGTCCTGTCCGGCTCCATGTTTGACGGCTCCTCAGCCATGATTGAAGCGCTGTCCAAGCAAGGTCGCGTTTCACAGGTGACCTCGGCCTCTCTGGTCACGATCAACAACCAGCCCGCGCCAATTCAGGTTGGGCGGCAAACCGCCTATCTTGCGTCGAGCACGACCACCATTGGAACTGGTGGCGCCGGCAACACTGTCACGCTGCAGCCTGGTCAGGTCACCACGGGATTCAGCATGAACATGCTGCCCCACATCCTGGACTCTAAGCGATTGATGCTCCAGTACTCGGGCGATATCTCGACCCTCACCAACCTGGCTACGGTGAACTCGGGTGGTTCTTCCATTCAAACGCCTGAGATCGACACTCGCAACTTCCTTCAGCGCACCTTCCTCAACAGTGGCGAAACCCTTGTCGTGACAGGCTTCGAGCAGTTCGCCTTGAACGGCGACACGCAAGGTGTTGGGCATGCAAAAAACCTTGCGCTGGGTGGTCGGCTTAGTGCAACAAACACTCGCACTGTGCTTGTGGTGCTCATCCAGCCCGTGGTGGCAGGTGGTCTGTAATGTCCAAGGTTGAAACCGTCGAGTACGGCGGCGCGACCCTTGTCACGGGACTGCTCTGGCAGCCTCTGGCCGGGTCCAACCCGAGCGAGCGTCTCTCTGAGATCAAGGGGTACGGAAAGGAACTGAACCTCGATCTGCAGGTTCTGCAACGCGAGAACCTTTGCGTGGGAATGGCAAAGTCCAGTTCGAGCAAAGGGAGTGCTGCCGTAAAGCGCGGTGCTGTGTCACTGGCGGCCGCGCTTTCCACAAAGATGCACGAGCAACACAATGCTCGCGACTTCATCCTAGTGATGGAGATTGACAGCGGTGTGTGGTACTACCTCGCTCAGAAAGATGGCGTCATCCTCCCCGACGGAGATCAGGTGTACGGGGAAGAGGATGTCATCAAGTCCCGTTTCTACCAAGACGCCAGCTTGGGCGAGTGGACCCACTCGATCGTTCCTGGCCACTGGGGAATCTCTGGTTCGCTTGAGGCGCCGCAGCTCGAGCAGATCCTACCCCTTACCGGGAAGGGCAAGGGCAAACTGAACTCCGCGAAGGATTGGCGCCTCGAGCCCATTTCCGTCAGCGCAGGCCAACTCCTAGCCGCCAACTTGAAGCCGATTGCCGTGTTGGTGGGCGTCATTCTGGCTCTCACCGTGGGCTTCGATCAATTCAAGAAGTGGCAGCGAGATCAGGCTATCGCTGAGGCCGCGCGCCTTGCAGCCGAACTCGCAGCCATGCAACCAGCTGTCATCCCGCGTCCACGTCCGTGGGGCGAGATCCCTCACGCTGCCGATCTGATGGCGGGGTGCATGCGCGCAACGGCTGGAGTGAAGTTGTTCCCCGGCAACTGGGATCTGGTTGGCGTGAACTGCTCGAACGGGGTGGTGACCATTTCTTGGCGTCCTCGTGCATACGGGTGGATCGAGCACCTCAAGCAGGTCGTTCCCGATGTGGTGATCTCGCTTGACGGGAGCCTTGCGTCCAGCACCAAGGCGCTTCCTCAGTTCCCCGCGGCCAATGACGAGGATCTGTACACCGCGAATGAGCGCCTGGTTGTGATGTATGCAGCGGCACAGCGCTTCGGCGTGAAGTTCGGCGCAACACCCGCTGTGTCACAAGCTCCCCAGCTGCTCCCTGGCCAGGGCGCTGTACCTCAGGAAGTTCCGCTTTGGGAAGAGGTCGGCTGGAAGGCAGAGGGAGTCACTTTGCCAGAGACAGTGCTTGCTGCACTCGACGGCAACGGTTTCCGTTTGCGCTCCATGAGCGGTCAATGGGTCAATGGTCAATTCATTTGGACGATGGAAGGTTCGCAATATGTACGCAAATAATTTCTCTGGCCTCTTGGCTGTTCTCTCGTGCACCTTTTGTTTGGGTGCTTCGCTGGCTCAAGCGCAGGAGGTTCCTTCAACGGCGCAAGCCAGCGTTCCTCCAGCTTCGGTGCCCTCTGTTACCACCGCCCCTCCTTTGGCGTTGCGTACTAGCGAGTCTGCGAACTTGATTGCAGAGATCAATGAGCGCATGAGTGTCATGCAGGCTCGGCTAGCGGAGCTTGAGTTGCAGGCCAAGATCGCGGCAAAGAACGACGAGATCCGTCGCTTCGGCAAGCAGCCCGAGGGAGTGGATGAAGGCTTCACGCCAGCCGTCACGGAGATCAGTGGTGTTGATGGAAAGCTGATGGCCAACCTGATGGTGCAAGGCGGAAACATCCAGACGGTGCGTGTTGGTGACAAGGTGGGTGGCTGGGACATCAAGTCGATCTCTATCGACTCTTTGACCATGTCCCGCGGCAAGGAAACCAAGCGTCTGAGCTTCGGCAGCTTTGTGCAGACTCCACAGCCAGCTGCACCACAGGGACCTCAGGTACCCGGCATGGTGCCTGGAATGCCCTTTCCACGCTGAGCAACCCCCAAACGTCATCGGTTCCGGAGCTATTCGAACATGAAAGTATTGACTGCCAAAGGCGGTGAGATCTCCCTGACGGACGAGCTTCGTTCGATGGTTGCGTATCTCGATGACGGACGGCTGTTCATCTCAAAGTCGCACGTGTTCAACCCGCATGTGCGAGGGTTCGTATCACGCTTGGAACATCAGGGCAAAAAGTTCCAGATTCAACATTGCGATCTCGCCGTTATTGCAGGGTATTACGAGAGCACCGCAACGTCCGAAACGCAATCCAACATGCAGGTTGTTGCGCGTCAGCTATTCGAACGAGCAGTCGAACAGCGGGCCTCTGACATCCATATTCGGGTGAGTACCCGCCGTCGCACAGAAATCCTGTTTCGCATCCACAACGATTTGACGTTCATTGAGGAGCATACGTTCGAATACGGTGACCAGCTCTGCACAACCATTTTCCAGGCCATGGCAGACGTATCCGACGCGACGTTGGAAAAACTGAACAGGCAGGACGCACGCATCTCTGAACGCACCAAGATTCCCGAGAAGTTGGATGGCATCAGGATCGCAACATCGCCCCAGGTGGACGGGTTCATCTTCGTTCTGCGACTGCTCTACAACGATGCAAATGATGATCTTGACCTGGCACGTTTGGGGTTCCACCCCGAGCAGTGTCTGGCGATTGACACACTGAAGAAGAGCACGAGTGGCGTGGTGGTTATTGGTGGGCCGACCGGCTCGGGTAAATCCACGACTCTCCAGCGCACGCTTGGCTCCATCATCGCCGACACCGAAGGCCGCAAGCACATCATCACGGTGGAGGATCCACCAGAGTACCCAATTCCCGGCGCCGTGCAGACCCCTGTCACGAATGCTTCGACTGAAGAAGAGCGCTCAAGGGAGTACCAAAAGGCAATCAAGGCCTCCATGCGGCTCGATCCCGACATCATCATGTTGTCGGAGGTGCGAGACACCCCTAGCGCACGCCTTGCCGTCCAGGCTGCAATGACTGGCCACCAGGTGTGGACCACCCTGCATGCCAACAATGCACTGGGCATCATCGACCGATTGATCGACCTCGGAGCAGATGCCGCGAACGTGATGGACCCGAGCACCATCGCAGGGTTGCTATGCCAGCGTTTGGTGAAGGTACTTTGCCCCCATTGCAAAAAGCCGCTGACAGAACATACCGATCGTGTTCCACGTGAGGCGCTGGAACGCTACCTGAGCATCCTCAACATTTCCTCTGTCTTTATCCAGGGCGAGGGCTGCCCGCATTGCCGCAACAGCGGTACAGCTGGTCGCACTGTGGTTGCTGAGGTCATTCCAACGGACGAACGTCTGATGCAGTATCTGCGTGACAAAGATCGTCTCAGCGCTCGGGAGTACATCACCAAGGAGCTTGGGTGCCTCTCGATGCTGGACCACACGATCCAGAAAATCAATGCCGGACTGGTGGATCCCTACCTGGCGGAAGATGTCGTTGGAATGCTGGTCAATCCAATCGTCCATGCGCCTCGGCGCCTTGAAGCGGTGGCTTGATCATGAACGAAATCGAGCTCAAGTACGCCCGTTGGGTTTTCCGGAACGGCACAGACCAGCGAAAGCGTGTGTGGAAGAAGCTCGCAAAGCTACTTTCCAACGGCGTCCAGCTCATTGAAGCGCTGGAGACAATGCGCGACCGTCGGGTAGTCCTCAAGGGCCCCAAGGAACCTGTCGCGGTCGCCCTTACTGAATGGTTGCGCCGCTTGAAGAATGGTAGCCGCTTGTCTCAGGCCATCGAGGGATGGGTTGGTTCGGATGAGCAGATGTTAATTTCAGCTGGCGAACAGTCCGGTGAAGTTGACGCGGCTCTGAACTCCACCACAGAGATCATGGATGCCAAACGCAAGATCCGAAGCGCGGTCATTTCTGGCCTTGCCTACCCGGGCTTCATGATGCTCATCGCGTTCGCCGTTCTCGTGATGTTCAGCTACAAGATCATCCCGGAGTTTTCGCAGATCGTCCCCTACGAAAAGTGGCAAGGGTTGCCAAAGATGATGGTGGACTTCGCGAACTTCGTGAGGTCCTGGATGCTTCTGCTTGCGGCCGTCCCTGTTCTGGCCATCACCGCCTTTGCGCTAAGCCTCCCACGCTGGAAGGATGGTTTGCGGATCAAGCTGGACAGGTTCATGCCCTACAGCATCTACCGGATGCTGCACGGCAGCACCTGGATGATCAGCTTTGCCGCCCTTGTGTCAGCTGGTGTGCGACTTGAGAACGCATTGGGGCAACTCATGGAAGGTGCATCTCCCTGGATGCAGGTTCGCATCCAGGCGTGTCTTCGAGGGATGAAGTCTGGACTGAATCCAGGCGACGCTTTGCTCAAGACGGGCTACGGCTTTCCCGACCCCGAAATCATTGATGACCTGGGTGTCTACGCACGCCTTTCAGGATTCGATGCCGCTTTGGCCACCATCGGCCGCGAGTGGATCAGCGAGTCGGTCGAACAGATCCAAACCATGATGAAAGTGGTATTTGGTGTAAGCGTTCTCATTGTCGGTTTGTTCATTGCCTTGATGGTTGGTGGACTCATCGGCATGGAACTTCAGATGACCGCAATCATGCAAGGAACCTACCGGTGACCCATCTTTTTACCAACGGAGAAACTATGAACTCGAAAATGACTTTGAAACCCCTGAAGAAGCAAGCCGGCATGACGCTGCTGGAATTGATCGCGAGTCTGTCCGTGGTCGCCGTTGTGGTCGTCGGTGCATTGTCCCTTTACCAAAGTGCCACCGCGTCACAGCGCACAACCCAGATCACCCAAGATCTGACTGCGATTCGTGCTGCAACGAAGCAGATGTGGCAAGGCCAGGGCACGTTTGGCGCCAACGGCACGAGCTTGAACGACGTGTTGGTGGTGTCGAAGAAAGTGCCCACCACGATCCGCGTGGACACCACTACTGCTCCGGACACCCTGACGCATGCCGCCAACGGCACCGTCAACATTACTTCCAGCGTGACCACCTTCGACGTGGCCTTGACCAATATCGAAGAAGACCTTTGCATTCCGATGCTCACCGGTGCCCAGGGGTGGGTCAGCGTGACGGTTGCCGGTTCTGCTGCGATCACGGCTTTTCCCATCGCACCTGCGACTGCCGTTACGGCGTGTGCGACGGGCACCGTAGTGACCTTCCGCGGCAACTGACCCTCATTGATCCATCGTCCCCCCTAACTATTGGGGTGGGCAAACTCAACGCCAGGAAAGCCATGCTTCAGTCTCTTAAGTTCAAGGACATCTATCTGGGAAGAAACCGCGCGTTGTTGTCCGGCGTGCCGAACACCAAGGACCCGGTGAGTGCTCCGGCCGGCACTGAAGAAGATTTGGCTGAGCTCCGCAAGGAGTGTGAGGCCATTGAAGCGGTGACATCGAGGGAGGAGTTTCCGGTGCGTTGCGGAAACGTTGCCTACCGCGCTTCGGTGATGCAGACGCTGGAAGAGAGGGTTTATGTCTTGCGCCGCATGCCAGAGTCGATCCTCAAGCCAGAAGAGTTGAGCATTCACCCGGGCTATGTGGAGAAGTTGACCCGTCCCGGCTTGAGCGGGCTGGTGGTTGTAGCAGGCCCCTTCGGACAGGGAAAGACCACGACTGTCTCTTCAATCGTTGCTGCGCGTCTCTGCAAGTTCGGTGGTGTTGGAGTAACGATCGAAGATCCGCCTGAGATGCCGCTCGAGGGCAATCATGGTGAGGGCGTTTGCTACCAGACATGGGCGGAGCGGGGCGAATTCGGAGAGGCTTGCCGCAAGGCTGCGCGCTGGGCTCCCAGCATTCTGCTGATCGGCGAGATCAGGGAGCCAGAAGCTGCGGCTGAGGCGTTGCGCGCGTCCATTAACGGCCGGCTTGTGTTCTGCACCATCCACGCTGACTCCGTCCCAATGGCAATTGAACGGATCTACTCGTTGGCCGTGGGCGCCATAGGGAACCCTGAAGACGCGGCGGGCCTCCTGGCCAACGGGTTGCTCGCTGTCATGCACCAAAGGCTTGAAGGAGAGCCGCGCAAGCCGAAGCTGGAGTTCCTCTGGCTTGGTGAACCGGATTGCGCGGGAGTGCGCAACACCATTCGACAGCGCAAGTTCGATCAGGTTGGTAACGAAGTGAAGGCGCAACTCAACCGCACTCTCGTCCACCTGCCCGCATCAGCGAAGGTCTAACGTGGTCCCTATCTGGATTGCAGCTGTGTTTCTGGCGTTGGTGACCTACTACGTCGGTCAGGACATTCCTCGCAAAGAGGCAGTGAGCGTGGCGGCGGTGGCAGATGTCTCTGCAACCAACTTCCTCGCGTACCGCCAGGCGGTCAGGAATTACATATCCGCGAACCCCGGCGCAACTGGAACGATCGACGATGCATTGTTGGTCCCACACTGGTTGCCGGGCTATATACGCCGCGCTGAATGGACCAATCTGATAACCGGTGGAACTCTATACATCTATTCCACGACTGTTCTAAGCCCAGGGACAGTGGGAAGAATCTCGCAAAAGGCTGCGGAGTCGATTTTGGTCGGCACCAAGAATCCTACAACTGGTCGGCTGCAAACGGCCACTGGTAACGACACCGGTATCAACCTCCCTGCTGCCATCGCTGGCGGCGCCCTTGTAATGATGGGTCTTTGAGAAATGCATATTCAAAACACGCTCGAACGGCTGCTCGAATCAGATCGGGTGTTCACTGACATCATGCTGGAGCAAGACGCTCCCTTGATGTTGAAGACGCCTCGGGGCTGGGTAGCTGCAGGGATTGACTTCATCCCGACGGTCAATCACATCAATGAGTTCATGGAGCAGCTGGACACCAACTGGGAATCCAAGATCGTTCATGCAGAGGTCAACCGCCCCTTCGTGATCAATGAACGCCGTCTTCGCGTCAACGCATACCTTGCCAATGCGGGTGAGAAGCGCATGCTCTCGATTCGCAAGATTCCAACAAAGACACCAGACATCCAGTCCAGCGGGCTGCCATCTGGCCTGCGCATCATTCTGGATCATCCGTCTGGTTTGGTGCTCATCTCCGGCCCCACTGGGTCGGGCAAGACGACTTCGATGGCTGCAATGGTTGACTCTATCAATTCAATGCGTCCCGCGCACGTGATCACCATTGAGGACCCCATCGAATACAAGTTCGAGCGGAAGAAGGCGGTTTTTTCTCAACGCGAAGTTGGGTCCGACTGCGATTCATTCCTCGACGGCGTTCGTGCGTCCATGCGTCAACGACCAGACGTCATTGTGATTGGCGAGATTCGTGATCGAGAAACTGCAGAGCAAGCACTGATCGCCGGTGAATCAGGACACCTCGTGATTGGAACGCTTCATGCGAGCTCCGGCGTTGGCACCATCAACAAAATGCTTTCGTTTTTTAAGGACAACGAGCGGGAAGGCCGACTCCAGTCGCTTGCCACGTGTCTTTTGGCCGTGATCAATCAGACTTTGATTCCCAAGAAAGGCGGCGACGGCTACGCCCTGGCGGTGGACTTCATGGCGAACCACAAGCGCGAATATTCGAAACTTCTTGGTTCGCCAGAGCAGCTGCAGAACAAGCTTGACCGCGGGGATGACGTTTCGGTCAGCCTTGGCGCCTCCGCTTTGCGACTCATCCAGGAAGGTGTCGTCACCAAGGCGGACGCAGTGAAGGCGGTCATGGCGAACGCGGCAGCTTACGAGGCCGTTCGAGCCTGAATCCACGCAGTCCTACAACCCATGCGTGATGGACTCCCTCCACTACGCGCAGGATCCCCAATACAGAGTTGGAAGCAGACATCATGAAACTGATTCACAAGCGCGGATCGATTCTTCGCGCAAACCACCAGCGCGGTTTGACCCTTATCGAGCTACTTCTCGCTCTCGGAATCTTGGGCAGTGTGATCGCTGGTGTTACCCAGCTTGTCCAATCAGCGGGCGATGATGCAAAGCTGTCTGTGACCGCCTTGCACACGAAGACTGTCGGCGACGCCGCAGCTCAATACATAAGGGACAACCACGCTGCTGTCCTTGCGGCGGCCACTGCGTCTACGCCGGCGCTGATTCGGGTATCCGATCTCATCACAGCGGGCAACCTTACAGCAGGCTTTTCCTTAACAAACCCAGCTGCCCAGGCGACGTGCGTGCTAGTTCTTGAAACGGCCGTCGGACGCCTGTCTGGTCTCGTAATCACCGAGGGCGGAAACGCATTCGACGATCTCAGTCTGGGGCAGGTTGCAGCGACCATTGGAGGCTCCGGGGGTGGTCTGTACTCAACTGCACCCACGACTGCACGTGGAGCAATGGGCAATTACAGTTTTGCCGTGGGGGCCTTTGGCAACCCAAACCATTTGGGGCAACGGTGCGACGGAACCGCTGGCAACATCACTGTGGCCGCTGGGCATCCAGTCATGGCGCTCTGGTTTGAAGACGGCGCGGCACAGGCGGCAACGTTGTACCGCGATCCCGTCTCCGGAGCACCAAGTCTCAACACAATGAACACACCCATCCTTATGGGCGCGGCCACGATCCAGACTGCGGGATCAGCGTGTGCAACAAATGGCGCAATCGGGCGCGATGCTTCCGGTGCTGTCCTGGCCTGCGAGAGCGCTGTATGGAAGAAGGGCGGCAGCGCATTCTGGGAAGACCCAGTTGCTACGGCCGCTGGGCTCCCACTGTGCAACGCTGCCTCCGTCAATCAGACGCGTGTTGTTCAGACCCCCAGTATCGGTGTCGGGCCTCGGGCGTTCACCTGCAATGGAGCTGGCTCGTGGCTGCCACTAGGCGTTGACGATGCGGGCAACCTGGCGGTGGCAGGCACCGCCACCTTGGGGGGGCTGCTGCTGACCACGATCAACGTCGAAAATACCGCTTGCCCAACGAATGGCCGTGTGTCCCGAAACGCTGCAGGCGCCACATTGGAATGCGATTCCGGTGGCTGGAGGCGCAGCGTGAAGTCGAGCGGCGACACGATGACGGGCACTCTCAACAACCACAACGATACGTGGGGCCTGATACTTCGAACTGCATCTGGTGCCGATAACATCAACCCGCAAGCCTCAGCGTCGTCGGCATACGTAAACGACATATACCTGCGGTCCATTGGTCGGTGGGCCAGCACGCTTGGGGCTGCTGACCTTGCGCCCAACATGTATCAGGCTTGGGCTTATGGAGGGTACAACTGGTACAACTATCCAGGCTGCGCAGCTGGTTACACAGCGGTGTACAAATCTCATGACTCGGGTTGGGACAACCCTTCACAGGGCGGCAGCAGTGCCGTGGTTTGGAAAACACTCTGCGCCCGTGGCGTTGGAACTACCGCACCCAATATCTAACACCTGCTCACGGCATGTTGCGGGGTCAATGGTGAGGCTTTGAGGTGAAAGCGGGTTGTTGGCGGAGTCGACGTGAAATAAGTTTCCGCCAAACTTCTCCCATGAACCGGATCACCTCCTCACCCGCGCACAGCGATGCCCCGGGAAAAGCACAATGAAACACCAAACCGCCATGTTTGGTGCTCCTGAGGTGCAACCTCAAAGTCGGCTGATCCTCCCCGAAGGCAGCGCCGGGGAGAGCCCTTCTAGGCGCCGCATGCTTCGAACGCTTCTTGCAGCGAGCGGTTTGGCTGCAGGGGGCCTTGCTGCTCCCTCCATCGCCCTCGCAAGCTCGGTGCAGCCACCGGTCGGTGCGCCGCAGCCAAACAGCGCGGCCGACTTTTGGACTGCTCCTCGGTGGGTCTGGCTCACGAGGCCTGCAACGGGCGAACAAATACGCCAGGTCTATTGGCGCGACGGCCATCTCATCCAAGCCGGCTATGAAGCTGTCTCGTGGTTCATGAGGGATGTCCGGTTTGATCGCATGCTCAAGGCGAAGGACCGGCGAATATCCAGGGCGCTGGATGCAGGTCGCATCAAGCCTGAGCATCTCACGCCTTGGATGCTCATGGATCCGGTGATCCTGGACATTCTCTACGCGTACTGTGCGTGGCTGCAGGGGTTCGGCATCAACCAGCCGGTCGTCCTCACATCGGCACTTCGGCACATGCTGACCAATGCAATGACGGAAGGTGCGGCACGCGACAGCTGGCACGTCAAAGGCGGTGCTGCCGATATCGTTATCCCGAATGTCCCGACGGCGAACGCAGCGGCCTTTGGCAAGTGGCTCTCGGGCGGCGGTGTGGGGCTCTACGCCAGCAAGAACTTTGTTCACCTCGACCGTGGCCGCGTTCGAGCCTGGGCAAGCTGATTCATTGGCCAGACGCAAGCCGGGAGTCAACGCTTTTTGAGCAAGCGCATCTCTGGTTCGCGCACACCATGAGCGCGGCTCCACGGTGACCAGTTTGGGTTGATGTCAAACCCGCTCCAGCCTATACTCGATTCCGATTCGCTCAACTGAGCTTTCGTGTGCCTTGTGCACGCTTTCACCCATGCGGGCTACACCCGCAGGGGGGTAGTCCATAACCGGAAACAGTTATGACCATCCTCCTCACAATCGTCGCCTTCTTCGCTTTTGTTGCATTCATTGTCCAGCGCTACAGCAAGGCACATGCAGAACATTCCGCTCACAGCGGAAGTCCAGACTTCGATCATCACGATGACGATGTCCACCAGCACCAGCACCAGCACCAGCACCAGCACCAGTACTACGCCGACGACGACGTTTGAACGCGTGCGACAGTAAGTTCTTTCACTCTTTCAACCCTGCAGGGAATTCCTCCCTGCAAGGGGGATTCCCCTTCTTTTTCCCATCGAAGGCAATCCCATGAAAACCGTTCTGTTCCAAAACTTCCTGCAACTTCCCCGCGCCTTCAAGGCAGTGGTGTGCGCAGAAATCTTCTCTGTCCTCGTCGTGGCCATGACCTTGATGCAGCCAGCTCCGGCTGCTGCCCAGTCCGGCAACGTGTACGGGACCAACCAGGCGCAGAAGTATTCCTCCACCGAGGATGCCCTTGTCGTTCAGGTGACTCTGCGGCAGGTCGAGACGAGCTACCAGGCCCGCACCATCGGCGCTGCTGCTGGTGCTGGCCTTGGGGCTCTGATCGGACGCAGTGCCGCCAACAACACCACAGCCACCTCATTGGGTGCTCTTGTGGGTGGATTGTTGGGCGACCGTGCGGCTGCCATGACCTTGGGGGCCCAGGCCCAGGAGATCGTGCTCCAGGTGTTCACACCCGGTAAGCAGCCGCGTATCGTCACGATCGTCCAGCCTGCACCGTTTGACCGTATCGTCGCTGGCGAGTCGGTCTACCTGATCAATACCGCAGGTGCTCTGCGCGTGGTCAGGAAACTGTCGATGCCCGTCGCGTACTACCGCTGATGAGCAGACAAAAAAAGCCCGGTGTCCTCTCAAGGACCCGGGCCTTTTTTTTGGTCTCCTGGAGTGCGCTAGTTCATGCCTTCGAGGCTGCGGTTTGCCTCATCCGCCGGCGTGTAGATCTCCAGCGTCACCTTGCGCCTCTTGCCGCGCGCGAGCGTGATCGCCTTGTCATGCTTCTTGGCCCTCTTCTCCTCAAAGATCACCACCTGGTCCGCATAGTCGATCAGGCTCTCCTGCAGCGGCCGACTGTTCCGCGTCTCGGGCTTGCCCATGTAGGCCACCGGTACGAAGCGGCTCAGGCACCAGTCATGGAGCCGCCATGGCGTCTTGGCGTTGCAGCTCGACACGAGGGTCCACGTGGGCAGGGGTGAAACAAGCTTGGCTACTGCCTTGCCGACTATGGCCTCGGGCGCCGTATCTGCACCGATGAAGGTAACGAAGGCGCCGGTGCGCCACGTTTCAAACCGCTCAAGACAGGCATCGATGAAGCGCTCGGGCAGGGCGAGATCGCCAAGTCCAGCTTTGATGTCAGAGAGCTCAGCGCTCATGAGATTGAGGTCACTTCGCTGCAGTGCCAGCATGCCCAGACCAGAAATGAGAATCGAAGGCCGAACCATGTTCCAGTCCGAACGCCAGGCGTCCTTGCGCAGCCGCGAATAGCGCTTTGCTTCCTTGAAGGTGGGCGAGTGCAGGATGTAGTCGCGGTGTGTCGGGTGCAGGGGCATGAATTTGGCGGATTCATACCAGTGCAACAGCGACGCGTACACATGCTGAACTCTGGGTTCGCCCTCCCCAGCTGGCACCCATGGACCAAAAAAGGAAGTTTTCAGGAGTTCGTCGGCTAGGTTCATACCTGCCAATCTACGTGCAAATCGACGGTGATTTGCTCGGGCTACGATGCCTTTCCCATGCATTGGCCACGGCTGCCACAAAAGTGGCCCGGATGCTTTGACCGAACGCACGGGCGCCCCTATCATCACGACTGTTCGGCATCCTTTGCCATCGCTGTTCTCGTGACAGCCTTCAACACCTGACCTGCCTCGCAAGGCGCAAGAGCTACACGCTTTTGTTTTCGGTCATCCCTTTCGCACCATCTTCATCACCTGCACTGCAGTCGTGCGTGGGTTGGCGCGTGTTCGGCGGCGTTCCGCCGCCTGGAAATTTTCATGAACTACAAAAACTTGTACAGCAAAGCTGTGACGGCGCACGCCATGGGCGAGTCGCTTGTCCTCGAAGGGGGAGACACTTCTGTCGCGGTCTTCCCCTGTGGAGGACTGCAGCTTCAGATCCTGCCCTTGGTTCCCAAGGGTCAGGGTCGAGTCATCTGTGAGGATGATTTTGAACAGTTCGCAGCTGTGAAGTGGGAAATCCATCCCAACTTCCGCGCGCTGATGAACACACTGGGAGAACAACGTGGTTAAAAACTACTTTGCCATCGAAAAACCCAGGAAGATCCAGATCGCGATCCCAGGCTACGACTGTGGCGCCGTCCTGAAAGATCAGGAGCGGCGTCGCAAGGAACGCTCTGTGCGTGAGATGAAGGCCAAGCAGCGTCACGCTGCCCAGTCAAACTCACCTGCAGCGGTCCAATCGCCACCCGTGGTCACCAAGAACGAGGTGCCTCAAGTGGTGCCGGCCCAAGTGGTTGCTCCAGCGATGGCGCAGTCACCTACAGACGAAGTGCTGGATGAGGAAATCATGAGCTTGAATGCGGCCGCCTCCAGTGCGGTCGACGAACAGGCTTTCGGTGAACTCATGGACGCGTTCGGTTGCGATCCTTCGAATGGAGGCGCGTGATGCGAATTGCCCACTTCAACCATTTCGTCAACGTTGCTGACAAGCCCAAGAGCATCGAAGAACAACTGCGACGTGGCGAGCTCATTGATGTCACTGCCTATGCCGGGAAGTTCCTCGGTGCACGGCGGGTCTTCATCGATTCGCGTGTCCATGAGCGATTCGTTGAGTGGAGCAGTGCAGCGGTACGCCGCCACGCTGTTCACCGCGAGGCTCAGCATCGGCTGGCCAGCTTGCTCGAAGCCAGCGCCTACGCGGCGCAGGTCAACGGCGGCAGCAGCTTTGTTGCCCGCGCGATCGACACGGAAGGCCCGGAAAGAGTGTGTACACGCCACATCTTCCAGCTGAGAAACGTCGAGTGCGGGGCACGCCCAGCCTGGCTCATCACGATCTGATCAACCTACCTTCAACCTGAACCGAAGGCCCCTGTGAAAGCAGGGGTCTTTTCCCAGGGCATGCGCACAGCGTGTCACTGCGGAAAGACGGCAGACCTCTCCGGGGTGCTGCCGCTTTCGTCATTCGCATGAGCACCCTCGGGGCTCCGAATGTCGGCCTGCGCTTTAACGCACAGGTCGACCGTTAACAACTCTTTTCAACCTTCGCGGGAATGCAAGCCACTCCCGCAAGGGAGAGGTGTGTTTCCCGCTTTTCCTTTCAAACGGAGAAACACATGGCAGCTTCTGCTCAACGCAACTCCCACAACAGCGAAAGCAACGTGTGGATGGGTGGCCTCACATTGGACGACTTCGAAATCCCCTCGAAGAAGACCCCAATCGCAGTGGTCTCCTCCGTCATCACTCAGGTGGTGTTCGACATGGCTGACGCCAGGTCGAATGCTCCGGAGGAAGACGGAAAAATCGAACTGCTCGACAGCTCGTTCGCACCCGAAGACGATGCCCTGGGCACTGTCCTCGACCAGGTGTTGAACGGCTGGGGCACGGAGAGCAACGATCTGGACTTTCAGGACCGCAGGGCCCTGTGGCCCTTGACGGTTTCTGACGACTATCGCCCCTCGGCCTCGGCCGAGCAGCGCGCCAGGGACAACATCAGCGCAATCAGGCTGGTCAAGAGCTTGTCGCAATACAAGCGCAAGATCAGTGTGGACGAAATGGTGCAGCTGCTGAAGTTCAGCGGGTGGGGTGGAACCGCAAGGATCTTCTCGCCCGATGGCTCCACGCCGCACGCATTCTCCGCACTGCGCGACGAGCTCAAGTCGGTCACAACCGATGACGAGTACGCCGCCATGCTGAGTTCAGTGAACTCCGCGTTTTTCACAGACCCGCACCTGGTGCAGGTCCTGTGGAAGATCGTGGCCAAGCTGGGCTTTGAATGCGGACGCGTGCTGGAACCCTCAGCCGGCGTTGGTCACATCATCGCTGGTATGCCGCAGGAAATGGCGGCAAAGAGCGATATCACTGCGGTCGAACTCGATCAGGTGAGTGCAGCAATGCTCGAGGCAAGTTTTGCGCCCTACGGACTGCAGGTTCACGCCTGCGGACTGGAGAAGGCGAAGCTGCCCTCGGCGTTCTTCGATTTGGTCATCGGCAACGTGCCGTTTGGCAAGTACAAGTCGATGGACACAAGCAAGGCGCCCTACGCAGACTGGAGCATCCACAACTACTTCCTTGGAAAGTCGGTGGATCTGGTTCGCCCAGGGGGCCTCATGGTGCTCATCACAACGAAGTCAACGCTGGACAGCGAAAAGGACGCGCATCGTGAGTGGATCTCGGCTCACGCCGAACTGCTGGGTGCGTTCCGCCTGCCAACCATGGCGTTCGAATCGTTTGCTCATACGCAAGCGGTCACCGACATCCTGGTGTTCAAGCGTCGTGAGACGCCGGACTATCAGGCATCACCGATTTGGCGTGACACGTTCGATGCAAAGCAGGAGCTGTTCAAAGCGAACGAACCTGCGAGCAAGAGCGTCTACAACCGCCACGCTGGCCGCTCCACACAAGTGGGCAGCAAGATCAACGGCTACTACCTCCGACACCCCGATCACATCGTGGGCAAGCTGGCGTGGCAATCGGGTCAGTATGGCGAGAAGGCCGTTCCAGTCTTCGACGGCAACGTTGAGGAAATGGGCGAAATGCTCAGCCATCTGGTGGAAACCAAGATTCCGAAAGGGGTCTACCAAGCACGTGCAGACGCCGGCGTGCCCAACCTCGTGAGCGCGATGACGCGTTACGCGAACATCACCCAGGTCACACCGGGGTCGTTCGTTTTGCGTGACAACCGCATCTGCGTGAGCGAGGGTGAAGAACTGCTCGATTTGGATTGTCTGTACTCCGGCACCGCGCGCAAGCGCATGCTGGGCATGATCGACATCCGGGACGCCGCGCTTGCGGTGATCAGTTTCCAGGCTGGCTCGGACGATGACGAACAGTTGGCAGTGTTGCAGAAGCGTCTTGGGGCGACCTATGACGCGTACGTGGCCCAGATGGGGTTCCTGAGCACCACGGCCAACAGCCGTGTGATGCGGGGTGACCCCAACTGGCCGCTGATGCTCGCGCTGGAGATCTGGGACGATGAGAGTGCCAAGGCCGAGAAGGCTGACATTTTCACGAGACGCACTGTTGGCCAACCGGTGCTGCCTGAAAGGGTGGACACCGCGAAGGATGCGATGCTGATCAGTCTGGCCCTCTACGGTCAGATCGTCCTCAAAGACATGGCGCTTCGCACCGGTAAGCCGGTGATGGAAGTGGTCAAGGAGATGAACGCCACCGGCATCGCGTTTCGCGACCCGGTGCTCGCACGTTGGGTGCCTGCAGATGAGTACCTGTCTGGCCACATTCGCGAAAAGATCGGTGAGGCGAGAGCCGCCGGTCCTGCGTACGAGGAAAACATCAAGGCGTTGACCGAAGTCCTGCCCGCCGATCTCGGCCCAGCAGAAGTCGAAGCGCGCTTGGGGGCACCGTGGATTCCAGTTGAGGTGGTGGAGCAATTCGCCACCGAGCTTGTGAATGACACACGGGACACGCTGACGGTCGCCTTTGACGCCACCACGGCAACGTGGAGTGTCAAGTCGACCAGCTACAACCTGGAGTACGTGGGCGACCACACGCTGCAGAAAACGAAGTGGGGCACCGACAAGCGCTGCGCGCTGGTGCTGGTGGAAGCTGCTCTCAACCAGCAGCCGCCCACGGTCAACATGACCATCAACGGCACCGTGATGGTGGACCCGCAAGCAACGCTGAATGCACGTGAGAAGTGGCAAGCCATTCGCGACCAGTTCCGTAACTGGATCTACCGTGATGACGCGCGCCGCGATGCACTGCTTCGCTTGTACAACGATGAGTTCAACCAGGTTGTTCCGCGCAAGTTCGATGGCTCGCACCTTCACCTCCCCGGGATGAGTGCTGCCGTGGTCCCGTACCCTCACCAGAAGGACGCGATCTGGCGCATCGTGGTCAATGGCAACACCCTGCTGGCGCATTGCGTCGGCGCGGGCAAAACCATCACGATGATCGCCGCAGGCATGGAGCTGCGTCGGCTTGGCAAAGCACGCAAGCCGCTGCACGTCGTGCAGAACTCGACGTTGGAGCAGTACTGCGCTGAAGCGGTTCGTCTGTACCCACAGGCGAAGGTGCTGATGGCAACGAAAGATGACCTCGCGGGCGACAAACGTCGCACGTTCGTGGCCAAAGTGGCAACAGGAGATTGGGACGCTGTCGTGATGACGCAATCCAGTTTCGAACGCCTGATGCTCAGCCCTGAGCGCCAGGAAACGTTCATCGATCAGATGTTGAGTGAGGCTCGCGTTTCACTTATGCTGACGCAGGATTCAGGCGCAAAACGTTCCATCAAGGAGCTGGAGCGCAGGATGAAAGACTATGAGGCCAAGCTTCAGCGTGTGGTGGAAAACGGCAAGGCCGATGACACTGCAATCTGGTTTGACGACCTCGGCGTGGACCAAGTCTTCATTGATGAAGCCCATGCGTACAAAAACCTCGGAAGAGTCAGCAAGATGCCTCGCATGGCCGGTTTGTCCAACGTGGCGAGCCAGCGTGCATTTGATGTTTTCATGAAAACGCGAGTGATCATGGAAATGCGTGGAGGCAAGGAAGAAGGGGTAGTGATGGCCACGGCCACGCCTATCTCCAACAGCCTGGCCGAGTTCCACACAATGCAGGTGTACTTGCAGCCCAAGACGCTCAAACGTTTTGGCATCTACGAGTTCGACGCCTGGAGCGCAAGCTTCGGCGAGAGCGTCACCGGCATTGAACTGGCACCCGATGGAAGCGGGTTCAGAACGTCGACTCGTTACTGCCGTTTCGTGAATTTGGGGGAACTTATGGCCATCTTCAAAGGGGTGGCTGATGTGAAAACGAAGGCGATGCTGAAGCTGCCGACTCCCGAAATCATGGGGGGACGTCCGCAGGTTTGTTCGGCTCAGCCAAGCGAGGTGCTGAAGGAAATCATCGCGTCGTTGGTCAAGCGTGCAGACGCCATCCGCGAGCGACGTGTGAAACCTGAAGAGGACAATATGCTGGCCGTGACCAACGATGGTCGACGTGCAGCACTGGACGTGAGGATGGTCGCCCCTGGCCTCCCATTCGACCCCAACGGTAAGCTGGCCAAGGTCGCTGAAAACGTGCATCGCATCTGGCAAGAAGGTGCAGCGCGGCGTCTGACGCAACTGGTGTTCAGTGATCTGGGCACGCCCGGTGGTTCGGGGTTCTCGGTGTACGAAGAGGTCAAGCGCCTTCTCGTGCTCAAGGGAATTCCAGCAAACGAGATCGAGTTCATTCAGAGCCACAGCAGCGACACCGCGAAAGCGAAGTTGTTCAAGCGGGTTCGGGAAGGTTCGGTCCGCGTCTTGCTGGGCTCCACGGCCATGATGGGTACAGGCACAAACGTGCAAACGCTACTCAAAGCTTCGCATCAGATAGACGCCCCATGGCGGCCGTCGGATGTTGAGCAGCGAGACGGTCGCGCAGACCGCCAAGGCAACACATGCGAGAGCATCGAGTTGTGGCGCTACGTGACAGAAGGATCGTTCGACGCGTACAGCTGGAATCTGCTGGACGTGAAGGCGCGATTTATCGACCAGGTGATGACGGCGGAAGCCGGTCTGCGCTCGGTGGAAGACATCTCGATGACGGCTCTGTCGTACGCCGAGATCAAGGCGATCGCCTCCGGCAACCCACTCGTGCTCGAAAAGGCTACGGTGGACGCCACGGTGCAAAAACTCGCTTTGAAGTTGGACCACTACGAGCAGGATCGCTGGCGCATGGGCCGTCGCAAGACGGAACTGCAAAAGCGCCTGGACTACATCGAGAAATCGATGGACAAGTTCGATGCGGTGGGCAAGGAAGCGAGCGGTCTCACAACCGCTGTGCGCTTCACGCCTTGCACGTCGACGGCATCTGCAGCGATGGCCACGGAAGTAGACAACTGCCAAGCCTTGGGATCCGCCATCAAAGCGGTGAGCAAGGTGTTGGTCGGCACCAGAACGATCGCGACCTGCGGGTCGTTCGAGCTGGAGATTGACAAGTACCTCGGTACTTCTGATCTGGTGGTTGTTGACACCGTGACGGGCACGCGAGTGTCTGTTCGCCGTCCGAACCTGCATGACCACGCTGGTGTGGGTGCATCGGTGTACGAAGCTGTCAAAGGCTTCGCGAGCCTGCCGGCGAGCATGCGCGAGGAATTCGGTCGCAAGACTGAAGAAATCGCGGGTATCACCGCCATGCTGACGCAGGACTTCGAGTTCGGCGAGCAGCTGCAGGCGGCGCGCACGCGGCAACGCGAGATCGAGGCAGCCCTCGATCTGGACAAGGCCACCGAAGGCTCCCAGGCAATGGGTGCTCAGGCCGAAGCCAACTAAAACGGAGAGCCCTCCCAGTCGCAAGACTGGGGGGGCTTTTTCTTTGCCTGTCGTTTGTTGAGTGCACCTGCATCGGGTCGTGCCACTGGCAGTGATCGGGGTCTACCACAACACTTGCGATGACCAACATTTGGGGCCACGGCTGCCTAGATTTCCGGCATTCTGTTCAAACCCGCATCACGCTTGAGGTTCCGCGCAGGTTGGCCCACCTCACGGGCACGTTATCCCAGCTCTCTGTGGATAACTATTTTGTTGCCGGATGTGTTGCGGTCGACATTGAGCCACACCAGCCGAACTAATCCTTGGCGCAGGGGGCGGTTGTGTGCTGCGTATGACCGGGCCGGGCCCACCCGAGCCGACGGCGACAAGTGGCCCAGATGGGCGGACAGTTGCGCGATGCTGGGCTACATTCAAACCCGACCTCTGCCCTCAAGGCATGCCTGTCGGCCCCGTGCTGACGTTTACCTACGACTTCGCCCCCTCTTTTGCGGGTCGAGGTCAAGACCACTTTCCTGTTTCGCCGGCGTCGAGTCGGCAAGCAGCGGTCCATTCTTCCAACCCGCGCCGGGGCACAGCCTGCCCCGACCGGGTGCGCTGCCGCCTCTGAGCATCTCTTCAGATGAGCATGAACAAAGAACAGCAGATCCACACCTACGCCAATGACCTGATGGTCGGGCGAAGCAGCCTGGCCAAGTCGCTCGGGCAACTCAACCGCTGGTGTCTCACTGGGCGCTGGGCGCCTGACGTGCAAGCGCAGCAGATCCAGGCGGTGCAGACCATTTTCCAGAACCGCGACGTTGGCCATCTGCTGATGGCGGCCCACGGAAAGACGCGTTGGCCCGCCTTCTTCGGACAGTCGCCCTACGGCGAAGTCTTCGCCTTGCTGAATCTGGCGATGGCCGGTCTCAGCTACCGGCGTGAGCACAACCAGGTCGAACGCACGCTTCACGAGGCAATGTTCGCCCACGTCGCGCCCGCGGCCGCACTCGCGCGCGCAGCACTGAACGACAAAGGCCGCGCCAATCGCTACCCGCGTCTGCTGGACGGCATGCGTGAAGTGGCCATCTTGTCGCACACCGAGGCCGACGCAGCGCTGCGTATTCTGTTGCGCATGCATCCTGATGACCGCAGTTCGGCCGCGCCGTCGTCAGAGGCGGCAGCCCACTTCGGTGGCAACCTCAGGATCGTGCACCAGGTGCTGCTGCGTCGCGAGGTGCAGCGCCAGCGCCGCGCGCGCATGAAGGTCCAAAACGAACAGCGCATGCTGCAGGAGGAACAGGTCGCGGCCTGATCACTTCAACCAAACAACCCCCGGGGCGCGAGCTGCCGGGGGTTTTTTCGTTGTGTCGGCGCTGTGCACGGGCAGATCGAACACGGATCGGTGGCCACCCGCGCGACGCACGGCACTTCCGCTGGATTCAAAGTCACAGATCGGCCAAGCACAAAGACAAAGCCCCCGGGGCCATGGGCGTGGCCAGCGGGGGTGTTCAGGAGGCGGGGGATTGAGAGAAGGGCAGCGATCAGTGCACGGCTGCGTGAGCGGGAATTCGCGAACGGGCGTGGCGCGGCTCCAGCCGATCGCCCATCACGCAGCGTGTCAATCGCAGGCACTCGGCGCGCTTGGCAGCGGTGGCCACGTCCAGGGTGTCGAACGTGCGTCCCATCCAGGTGTAGCGCACGGTCTTGAAGAAGAAACGCCGAACCTTCTTGCGCTCAATGGGAGCGCTCTCGGCGCGCATGAGCAGCTGCAGGCGGCGTGCCTCGAAGTCCACGTGCAGGTCGTGCAGGATGTCGTTGGGGTTGAGGCTCAAGCGGTTGGCCTTGCGCCAGCCCTTGGCGAAAAATTCGTGCTGTCCCATCTCGAAGATGTAGGCGCGCACCGACTCATGCACCAGCGGGTTTTTGGGGTCGATGCGCAGCAACTCGGCCAAGGCGGCGTTTTGCAGAGCGACGTCACCGCAGTGGTAGGCCAGTTGCTCGATGCCGGTGGGGCGGCTGGCCGCGCGCTGGGCCAGGGTGCCGATCAGCGGGATGTCGCTCACACCCTGTAGCGGGGCAGGGCCTGAGGCCACGTCCAGCTCGGACGGAACGACGTCCGCCGGCATGAGATCGCTGGCGAACTGCAGCGAGTCAAGGAAGTCGCGCGGCTTCTCGTTGTGCCGGACCACCTTGACCTCGGCACGGGAGCTCGCCGGCGCGGCCGAAGTCTGGCCAGCAAACGAGGCGACCGGGAACAGGGACAGAAGGCTCTTGAGCAGCATGGCGTGATTGGGATGAGTGAGCAGAGGCCGCTCTACGCGACACGATGACCAAATTCTGGCCGCCATCGCAACGAACCTTGCCGCGCCAACGCATGCAACTTCGTTCATTGCCACCTCTTGACACCGGCCTGAACCGAGGTAACTTTAATTACCAACGAAGCGCCTTTCTGCAGCTCCCCCTCTACCCTCCCACACCTATGCGCCGAACCCCCCTTTTGATAAACCTTCTTTCTCCCCTTCATCCCACCTTGCACCATGGCCGAGGCGGTGTCCGAGCTCCGCATCCTCTTCACGCAACGAGAGAAGAGGTCTATCAGGAAGGAGGGGGAGTTCTGGCGAATGCCATACGATTGGTAATTAAAGATAGTGGTCTGCTACCGCTCCTGGTGGTGGAGAGCTTCAGCATTCGCACCGCGCGTGTGCTAGGCAGCCGGCCTTTCTTCCAGTTGCAGCCAGGTTGAGCACCATGTCCATCTACTTCCACCAGTCAACGGCGGGCGGCCTCGGTGAGATTCCACCGGACGCCGACTTTCTGGTTCTGCTCATCACCCGCGAAGAGGTGGAGGCGGGACATGTTGGACGCTGCGTAAGCGATCTCTTGACGCTCAGCACCGACCAGGCGCTGGTGGCGCGCTTCGTCCACGGGGTCTCCTTTTCGGTCCTGGGCTACGAGGACGACCCGCGCCATCTCTACGCCGTCCCTGAGTTCAAGGTGTTCCTGCAGGCCCTGAATCAGCAATGGCCTTACTGGATTCACTTCCTCACGCCCGAACCCGACATGTGGCGCGTGGTGTTGTTGTCTCTCCTGCCCGATGCCAAGTCGGTCGACCTGGGGGATGGACGCAAGGTTCTCGAATACGACCGCTACGCTTTCAAGTTGACGCTGGACCACCTCGTGAATGCCGTGAACAACCTGCACCTGCACATGCGCCTGGACGTAAAGGCCCGCGCCACCATCGTTGACGCGACGTTCAAAGTGATCCAAGCGACCTTCTGAGCCCACTGCCTGCACGCGCCCCCGATAACCATCTCGCCTGATACCCCGACACGACCGAAGCAGATCCACCATGTCCACCAAAGAAACAAAGCCGGCTGCCGGCGAACGCAAACCAAAGCCAGCCGCCACCCTAACGGGCGCCGAAGAGCTTTTCGAAAACTGGTGTGAGAAAGTGCAGCAACGGGAATCGCTCGCCGACGCGACCAAGAATGTCAACAAGGTCATGTGGAGGGCCTATGCCGAGTGGCTCGTCGACCAAGGCATAGCCGGCTGGCCAGCGGCCACGGCGGAGACGATCAACAAGTTCTTGAATGGCGCGGCGCCGGGGAAAAACAGCCGCCGCAATACGCTCAAGGACAACGTGATGTCCAACTTCACCCGCCAGCGTTACTGGCGCATCCTGCGGGGCGTCTACCACCATGCAAGCGGGCAGGGCTGGATCGAGGACAACCCATGCATCGGCATGGATGACGCGGTGCCCCACATTCTCGGCCGCGACCTCCAACCTCAGGTACTGCCCCCGGGCCTGTTGGCGCTGCTGCAAGACCAGCACCTGCTGCGCGCGGTCCACGCGCCCAACCCCGAGCGCCCCGGTGACTGGACGGCCTTGCGCGACCGCGCCGCCATGGCGCTGCTGACCGAGTGCGGGCTCACCACCGCAGAACTGATCGCGCTGCGCGGCAAAGACCTGGCCGTGGGAGAAACCGCGCTGATTCTGGCCATGCAGAACACCCGCAGCGCGCAACGTTCGTTGGGGGGTGACAGGCGAGACCCGCTGGCGACGCTCACGCCTGAGGACAACCCCGCTGGAGCCCGCCACCCCGGGGCACCGGTGCGACTGGACGTGCCAAGTTCAAGCGACACGGTGAGTCGCTCCTTTGAGCTTAGCGACGGTTGCGCCAGTCTCGTGCTGCCGTGGGTAGCGCTGCGCGAGCAGCTGCTGCTGCGCCACGCCGCCAGCTGCAAGAACCTTCGAGATCGCAAGGCATATCTCGCCAAACACGGGCTTGGGGAAGCATTGCTGCCCTCGCGCCAGGGCATGAGCACCGCGACGCCGATGCCAAAAATGGTCCCTGCCACCGTCTACCACCTGGTCAAGCGAACCTTCGCAGGGATTTTCAAAACACCGCAGGGCGCAACACTCAACAAGCGCAAGGAAGGCGTGAAGGTCGCGCAAGGGGCATCCATTGTGCGCAACAGCCTCATCCAGCAGTGGGCCCAAACCCTCGGTGCGGCCGCGGCCATTGAGCGTGCTGGCTTCGAGCGCGCCGATTCATTGCGGGTAGCCGCCTCCCTGCTCGCGCCTGTGGTTGCGCCAGATGAACCGGGCGGTGCCAGCACCGGAGCCAAGGTCAGGCAGGGCCGCCCTCGCGCCGCAGAGCTTGCCAAAAAGTAAGTTTTCAAGCAAAAACCACCAGCGAGATCCACCTTGAGCCAAGACGACTTCGATGATGTGACCGTTCCCTCCATGCGAGATGGGAGCGGGAATCTGTTTTCCGGGCCCGCGCCCACGGCCCGCGAGCCGGGCATTCCTGCTCCTCGCAGGTCGGGTGGAACGTCCTTTGCTGACTCGCACTTTTCTGGTCCATCGGAGCACTACCCACCATTCGATTCGATGGAGCCAGATCCCCAGACCGCCGCGCTGCGACTGCCGCCGCACTCGATCGAGGCCGAGTCCAGCGTGCTGGGCGGCCTGCTGCTGGACAACGCATCGTGGGACAGGGTGGGCGACATGCTGCGCCCAGACGACTTCTACCGGCACGAGCACCGGTCGATTTTTGAGGCGATCATGTCGCTCATCAACGCAAACCGAGCGGCCGACGTGGTGACCACCTACGAGCGCCTGCAGGGCATCGGCAAGAGCGACGCCGCCGGCGGGTTGGCCTACCTCAACTCGCTCGCTCAGTACGTCCCCAGCGCGGCCAACATCCGGCGCTATGCCGAGATCGTGCGTGAGCGTGCCGTCCTGCGCCAGCTGATCGCAGCCAGCGATGACATCGCCACTGCCGCCTTCAACCCCAAGGGTAGGGAGGTGGCCACCATCCTGGACGAAGCCGAGCAGAAGATCTTTCACATCGGCGAGCAGGGCTCCCGCATGAAGGACGGGTTTCAGTCGATGGAGAGCCTGGTGGTGACCCTGCTCGACGATGTTGTCGAGCGCTCAGAAAATCCCCAGGATGTGACGGGGCTGCGCACAGGCTACATCGATCTGGACAGGATGACTTCGGGCCTGCAGGCCGGTGACCTGGTCATCCTTGCCGCGCGCCCGAGCATGGGCAAGACGGCCCTGGCCATCAACATCGCGGAGCACGTCGCTTTGCACGAACGCAAGGCTGTCGCAGTTTTCTCGATGGAGATGGGGGCCTCCCAGCTTGCCGTGCGTATCGTGGGCTCCATCGGACGCATCAACCAATCGAACATGAGGTCCGGCAAACTCACCGACGATGAGTGGCCGCGCCTGACAGAGGCGGTCGAGCAGTTGCGTGGCGTTTCCCTGCACATCGACGAGACGCCGGGGCTGCGCTCTGGCGAGCTTCGCGCGAATGCCCGCCGCTTGGCGCGCCAGTGTGGCGGACTGGGGCTGATCGTCGTGGACTATCTGCAGCTGATGACCGGGAGCACCAGCGAGGGCGACAACCGAGCGGCCGAAATTGGTGAGATTTCGCGCAGCTTGAAGATGCTGGCCAAAGAACTTCATTGCCCGGTGATTGCCCTGTCCCAGCTCAACCGCAGCGTGGAGACCCGCACCGACAAACGCCCCATGATGAGCGACTTGCGCGAGTCGGGCTCCATCGAGCAGGACGCCGACATCATCATGTTCATCTACCGCGATGAGTACTACACCAAAGAAGCGTGCAAGGAACCAGGCGTTGCCGAAATCATCATCGCCAAACAGCGAAATGGACCCACGGGCATCGTCAAACTGTCGTTCATAAATCAGCTTACGAGGTTCGAAAACCTCGCATGGTCGGGGGCTGACGTATGAGCCAGCTTTTCGCAGCGCTGGACGCCCGCGGTGAAATTCGATTTGTGGGGGACGTGCAGCGAGGTGCGGCATGCGCCTGCTTCTGTCCCGATTGTTCCAGCCCGCTGATCGCGCGTCAAGGCACGGAAAAGGAATGGCACTTCGCGCACGAAGGAGGGCAAGAGCGTCCCGAGTGTCTGGTTGGAGCGCAGAACCTCTTGCGCCGCTTTTGCATGGAGCATCTGCAGTACCTTGCACTGAGCGGGCCATTGACCCTGCCGCCATGCCGAATCTTCGCACAACTTACGACCGCCTACTTTCGTGGCCACGAGCCGATTGAAGTCGCCGAACAGTTCATGGGATCGGTTCGTTGGGAAGAACGCCCCGCTCGTGACGCAGCCGCCGGCACCGCGCGACTCACCTCAGGCGTTGAAGTGGTCGTGTTGATTCACACCCATGAGGGCACTCCCTCCCACCCACTGAGCGCGGGGCAGGAGGTCGCCTCCGTTGCCTACTTCCTGCCGCCTCCCGACCCGGCCGCGCGTCGAGACGCAGCGTCGCTAGTCGCCCACATCGAGGGCCACGGCAAATTCCTGTGGCTCCACCATCCTCTGCTCAAACAACTGCACGCGCAGGCCATGGCAAGGCTACAGCAACGGTCAGACGAAGCAATGAAGGAAGCGAACGCACGCCTCAACCACAAGGCAGGCATCACAGCTGCTCAACGCTGGGGCAAAAGTGCCCAAATGTTGCGTGAGCGCATGCACGGCGGTGGACAGGAAGGCAACGAACCTCCTGCGCCGCCGCCGCCCCCACCGTCTTATCCGATGGCACCTGGACACGCGCCATTGGCCAGCTTCCAGTTTTTCGAACTGAAGTCTGGTGATGCGTGGGTGGTGTATCCGATGGACCCGGAGTTCGTGAAGCGAGCTTGCACGCCTGAACTCATCGCGGCATGCGGGCCCGGGGCAAAAATGTACGGTGTCGCTCCCTATCCAGAGCCCTACGAGGGTTGGGATGAAATGCTCCCGCCCAGCGTTGGTCGAAGTGATCTCGAAAACGGCCTGTACTGGGTCCCTCAACCGCTGAACGCGGCCATGTTTCTGAGCCCCCGTTCCGCTCGCACTGATTCAAACAGGGACTGGAATTCGTTCCTCGCGAATGATCCCCCATAGTCGCTGGTGCGCCGAGCGGAATACCGCGGTGCTGCTTGAGAGAGCGATGAAAAACGTACAGACAGTTTTCACCACCTAACGCCGACTGGCCTGATTGGGTTGCGCGCCAGGCTCACTTCGCTCATCCTTCACCCACCTCTCGCTTTCGCGAAAGAAGCGTGTCATTGCACGCAATCAACCTTCCTGCTGGGATCACTCCCAACAGGGGTGCTCCTTTCAGGTTTTCAACAAGAAAAAGAAAGGAGTACACATGACCTTTGATATCACTGTCTTGGTCGCTCTCGCGCCTGGTCTGCTCGCTGCATCCATGGTGCTGCTTGTCGCTGTTCCACTGCTATATCGGACAAGGACGGTGCAAGCCGTCCTCGAATCCGTTGTACTGGTAGGTCGGCTACAAGAAATCACGCACGAACTGTCGTGGGTCGGTGCTGGTTTTGCTGCTCTGGTGGGATACACCGAAAAGGACAGCTTCCTGTACCTCGTGACCGTCCTGTGGTTTGCACTGTTTGCCGCGATTTCAACTGCTCTGGCGTATCGCGTTGCGGCACTCCAGAAGCTGGAAACGTCTGCTGCGCAGCGCCTCATGCAGCCCGTCAAGAAACAGCGTCGCCGCAAGACAATCTGAAAAGATAGCCTTGCGGTGCACGGAACACTTGGCGCACCGTAGGGTCCACCCTACAATCAGGACAACACAATGGAAGTCACACAACAGATCATGTCAAACGTTGACGCTTTGAAGATCATCATGCTCCTCGGCATAGTTGCGGCGACGCCGCTTTGCTTTTTGCTGCATCGATCGAACAAGGAGTTGGCGGAGAAGAACCGCCGTTTGGAATCTCTGGATGACGATATCGAACTGGGCACCCAGAACGACATCGAGGACAAAAGAGCGCACGCCGCGTAAGCGCTGCGTTCACGAGCCAGAAGCTCACAACAACAAGCCGCCCCGGGGACAACCTGGGGCGGCTTTTTCTTTACACATGCTGGCCGAAAGGCTTCCTGCCACGTTCCAGCTCACGCACAAAAACCACCATGGAAACTCACCGCATGCTCGCATTGAGCACAGCACATCTTGCGCAAGCAACCCTCGAGAAGGGCGCTGACGCGTTCCAACGACTTTCGGCCTTCGAAAAGGGCGAGTACGGTTGGTTCGTCTACGTACCCGAGCCACAGCTGCTTGAAGAACTCGTGGAGGGTCTGACCGAAGACGTGGCCGCCTGCATCCGCCTTGCGGCAGCGCAGGACATGCAATGGATCATGTTTGACCGCGATGTCGATGTGATCGACCAGCTGGCCAGCCATTGACGCAACACCGGCTCGACACCGGTCCCCATCGGGAAAAGTCGGGAGAAGAAGAGAGAGGCCGCGCGGGTAACTGCAGCGGCCTTTTTTCTTGTCTGCTCCAAGCCCTCACCGGTGGATGGTGGCCTGATCGGGTTGCGGCGGCTGGGCGGCGCCACGACACTACACGCACTTCGCCTTCGCGACGTAGCGTCCCTCGTGGACGCATTCAACTTCACCCTGCTGGGATCTACCCAGCGGGTGGCTCCTATGCAGATTTCACATCTCACAGGAGTCCAAAATAGAAGCCCCTCAAGAACTCACCGTTGTGGCCCCCGCTGTGGTGGTCGGTGTCCTGGCCGTTTTGCATCGCTTCGGCGCCCGCATCGCGGCCTGGGCTGACGCCGTGTTGAGCGAGCCTATCAAGGTCGAACTGCTGCGTGACTCGCTGCTGAACATTGCATACATCGGCTCGGCCGTTGGTGCTTTGGCCGGCGACGAAACGCAGCTGTTCACCTGGTTCGTCACCTTCTCATGGTTTGCGGCGTTTCACGTGTTCTCTCTCGCCGCAGTTGACCGACTGGTGCAGCTGAACGCGCAGAAGGACCGCGAGATGCTTCTGGCCGCAGCAAGCCTGCACCGCAAGACCGCTGGCACTGTCCGGTCCATCGTTCGCGATGAACTGGCTCGCGCCAATGGAACAAAACCACCGAGTAGTCGTTCAGCGCCCGCGCGTGGTGATGCCTACAATGAGACCATCACATGACAACACTTTCACAAGTCGCCATGAACGCCATTCAACTCACCATGCTCGCCGCGATCATTTGCATGATTCCCGGCTGGCTGTGGATGAAGAAATCCAACAAGGTCCTGGCTGAGCGAAACCGCTTGGCCCAGCACCGGCTGGAACTGATGGCTACCCGCTACGACTGAACAAACAGTCTGGCAACACAGGCCGCATCGGGCAACCGATTGCGGCCTTTTTCACACCCTTTTCAACCTCCCGGTGCGGGCATCTTTGTCCCGGTGGGGGCAGGGCGCGCGTGTCGGGGAACAGAGCAACTTCCCCATGAACACAATTCTCAAGATCACCTCGACCCCATGGGACAGACCAGATGATGTGTCCTTCCTAAACAAGGAATGCACTGTCCTGCGGGTCTGCACACCTTCCCATGGCGGCATCGGCGTGCACAAAAGCCTGCAGATGCCCACGCACCTGGCCAACGGCATCGACCACGGTGGATTCCTCTGGTACGAAGAGGACTGCCACTGGTCTTTGGTTGTGCTGGCTTTCCCTGACCTGTTCGAGCAACGGGTTCGCGAGATCGCACAGACAACGGCGGCCAACTGGTATCCCGATGAGTACATGGCGCACTTCGGCGTGACGCTCACCATTGAGCAATCGTCAACGCTGGCCCAGCGCGATCGAGATCTGCGCCTGGCCAACAAATTCACGGTGAGTTCTGCGTTCTCCGACACAACGTGGAATGTGCCGAAGGGTTTTGTGTACGCCTCTGGCTACAGGAAATCCGACGGTGCACACCAAGGCTTTCTGGTTCCCAAGGAACAGTACGTGAACCCTCATGAACTGGTGCTCGACGACTACCCACCATGGAGCCCAGACAAGAGCTTCCCGTACATGAAAGCGGCCGAAACAGCCCCGGCAACCTCCTAACCGGCAGGAGTTGTCGGATCTCTCACGAAAGGCCCAGCTCACTGCATGTGAACTGGGCCTTTTTACTTGTGGGTCGCTGGCTCGTTGCGCTAAACTTCAGGCTTACCTCGGTGTTTACACCTTGTGCAGTTTCCTAACTGCCGTCAACTTTGACTTGTCGTTATGACCAGTCCGCTGCTACCAGATAGCAGTCAACACAGTTCTCTCACTGTCCGCAGTGATTGAACAGAGTGCACGCTGGCCCCCAGTTGTGCCTCGCCACATGTGATGTGGTTCTCCTTGTCGGCCGCGTCGTTCCTTGTGGGTCTTGCTTCTTTTGCAGGATCCAGAAGGGGCGACGTGCCCGACAACCCTTAGGAGAGTTCCATGTCCACGACCAAGAATGCGTCGATCCGTGAGCCGTTTGCCGCGTCCGTCCTTGTACAGGCCGGAGTCCCCGCCAAAGATGTCGTCTGGTTCAACCGCCTCACTCCAGCTGCAAAAATGCAGGCACTGGTGACAGAGCGCGGCAATGCCGTCCGTGAAGCTGTTCGCAACTTCCTCGGTGGCAGCCAACCGACCTTGGCCTGAGCAAACACTGGTCACCCTCAATAGCCCGCGGCTTCTAAAGTCGCGGGCTATTGCTGTTTCTAGACTTCGCATTTCTCCACTCCCAGTGGCCGGTTCAAGTTGCCCTCGGCACACACGTCGCGCACAATCTCATCACTCGGTTTTACCGTTGGACAGTCTTGTGCTGTCAGTCAATCAACCCACAGGGGCCCCAGCTGCTCCCGTGGGGGTCTGGTGTCCCTCTCATTTTGAGATCACCATGAGCCACCCTTCCGATGTCGTCTTCAACAACATGCGCGCAGTGATCGAGGCCCCCGGCTTCCCCCTGCTCGTTGCATACAAGAACGACTTCTACAAACACGACCGCCATGAGCTTCGTCGCACCTTCAGCGAGGAGATCACCTACCTGTGGATCGTGCGCGACTCTGGCACCCACCTGTACCCACTGCACATCGACAAACGCGTTTGCCAAGAAGCGGATGCTGCCCTGGGCATGGACGGCCCCCGCAAGCTGTACCTGGTCAAACCGACCTCCGTACAGGAGATTGATCTGGCCAAGGCTAGAAGTCTGATGAGCACGTTCAACTACGAGGTCAAGAATGGCTTCGTGATGAAAAACAAGTCGACCAACCTTGCCGCCGTTCTGCCCACCTCCGAGTGGGTCAAGGGCCAGCTCAAGGGTAGGGTGACTTTCGAGTCTGACCACCAAAAGGACCAGCTCACCCACTTGGACCGCATCGCGCTCCGGCGCATTGCCGTTCACGAAGTGATCAACCTGACGGGCAGCATCTTCACGCCGGTCATTTCGGTGACCTTCAACGGTGAAGACCTGATGCACGAAGAAGAACTCCAGGACGACGAGTGCAACGCATGATGACATCCTGGAATACTCCCCCGCGCACCCTGGTGGTGAAACCCGGCATGATCGACGCCTGGGGCATGACTCTGCTTGCAGAAGACTGCGCCAACGTCCTGCAGGTTGAGACCCCCGGGGGCTACCTGATCAAGGTGGTGCCGATTGAACAAGACCTGGGCGGGCAGCCGACCGATCTGCGCGACTTCCTCCAAGAGGCAAGGCGCACCCATCGCGATTGGCTTCTTGTCCAGACCACGCCGACGCCCGTCATCCCGTCACTCATGCAGTGACGTGTTGCAGCGAAGGACTGCAACCAATGCTTCCACTTGACCCTTGAGGGTCAGGTGGATTCCTTGAGCCTCCCCATCGAAGGGGCTGAAGGAATCCGGCAGTGCCGCATTCGCTGTCCTCGTGACAGCATTCAACACAACCCACCGGGAACACCGCCCGCTGGGGCTGGTGATCCGATTTCAGGAAACACCATGGAAACCGCAATCACTCAGATCGCAGACGACCGCTTTGATCAAGAGATCATCGCCGGCGACCCTGGTCGATACGACGCCATCGAGATTCAACCTGTCCGCGACTTTCTGTCCGGGCAAGTGGACCAAGGAACGTGCGTCGAAGTCGACTATGTTTCACCCAACTTCATCTCCACCTACCTGCACTGCAAGCAAGGTGGCGTAGAGTGCATCGGCGATCACCCCTCCTATGCGCTGGCCATGGCCTACGCCCAAGAGATGTCCGCCAAGTACGACTGGCCGATCAACGATTTTGTGCCCAAGCAGTTCCACGCTGCTTTGCCCTCGCATGATCTCGACACGGCTGGCGCCTGAGACGGTTCGCCGCCTCATGCGGCAGAACAACAAGACGATTCGGGGGCTTGCCCAGCAGATGAACATCCCCATGACCCGAGTTCGCCACGTACGTGAACACGGTGTTTCGGGGTCGGCCTTCTGCCAGGACTGGCTCGAAGCCCTTGGCGCTCCGGCACCGGTGGTCTCGACCTGACTCGTTCACGAAGTAACTTTCAAAGGGTGCCACCTGGCGCCAAAACATCCTCAACCCTCCGGGCCCCAAACCCGGTAGGGGAAGGGGCCTGGTTTCTCTTCGAAGAAAACCATGACACTCAAAATTCAAGCTGACGCGTTCGCTCGCGAAAATGCTCCCGCCTTCTTGGGCAAGAACATCCGCAAGTACAAGTGGTCCAGCTTCACGGGCGAAGTCGCTCACAACAGCCTCGGCGGCGTGTCCTTCGGGGCCGATGCGCAAGGCAAGGTGGTCGAGCAAAAAGAAGGCTGGACGCTGGTCAAGCTGACTGCTTCGACCTTCAAAGTTCTGCGCACGGAGTTGCTCAGCCAGGAGGTGGCGATCGGTGACACCATCGACATGAAGTTCTACAAGCTGCGTCGTTTCGATGGCTCACCAGCTGACGGCTCCGACGACCCAGCGGTCGACGGCTGCCGTTCCTTCATGCTGACCGGGGCGAAGACCAAGTTTCCTGTGGCCGGTGAAGACCGCTACCTGGAGCACAGCTTCCCCCGCGGCAGCGAATTCCCGGTCGTGTCCAATCCCTATTTGCTCGACATGTTGCGGCAGATGGAGGAGACGGCAGTCAACAACGGCATGCGCCGCACGGTCAACGTGTTGGTGGATGCAGGCGCCAAAAACCTCGCGTTCATTGATCCACCCGAAGAAGACTCCTGCCGCGTCGCGCCGGGGATCTCGATGGACATCAGCAGCACGAAGTTCAAGGGCCAACTGATTGTGAAGTACGACCGCGGAGCAGACACCTACGTGGTGGAACTCACCGACTACCAGTTCGGGGAAACGCAGACCATCACCGATGTTCACTTCCCGGAATTGGGCCCTGTGCTGATTGATGCGATCGATGACGGCCGCTGGCTCAAGGCGACAATCACCATCACCAAGGCAGCGGCCAAACCGAAAATGGCTGCATCGCCGGCGCTCGTCTGAGCGTCAACGCCGCACTCACTCCGACCCTTGCGGTTGAGTGGGGTGTAGGCACAAAGTAAAAAGGCCCTGGACTCATGAGTCCAGGGCCTTTTTCGTTGTGGGTACTGCATACGCCGCCCACTGGATGTCCGCGACCCGGCTACATGGCCAACACCGCCGCATCGACGGCCTGACCCGCGCTCAAGGCCATCACCATGCGCATGACAACGCGTAGATAGTTCGCACGGTCGACCAAGCTGGTAGGCCGCAGCCAGTGCCGCAGGCCCAGTTTGTCGATCATCTCGTCCAGTTGTGGATCGAGGTGCAGCGCCGTCTTGAATTCGGGCACTACGAGATCCGGGCGCTCCTGGCGCAGCGCTGCCTTGAGTAGATCGCGCCCATAAACTGTTCCCAAGAGCCAATGCCGAGCTTCTGTGTCCGAGCCTTCGGCAGCCGCGGCGGCAGGACCGTCCGGCTCCGAGCGCTGCGGGTAGAACTGAAACGACATGTCGATATCCACGGCGTAGGGCATATGAAGCGGCAAAAGGTGGGTTGGTAATCAGTTTGGCCCTACACGTCTGCCCACGGTCGTTAGGTGGCGGCGGGAACGTGCACTTCGGCAGCGATAGCTCAGCCCCGGGAAATGCCACGGAACGAAGGAGCGGAGTAGCCCAGCGAAAGCTCAGTGTGAAACTTCACGAGCGTGAAGAAAGCACCGATCTTGGCAATGAAGCCCACTGGCTTTGCCCAGTTACGCAGGCCCAGCAGGTCGATCATGTGGTCCAGATCTGCATCCAAATGTTCGTCATTGCCGAACACCGACGTCTTCGTGCCCGGCACTTCACGCTTGAGCTTCAGCTTGAGCAAGTCGCGTCCTTCGTCAGAGTCAAGAAGCCAATGGCGGCTGCTGGAGGCTTTGACGACGGCGGCCTTGGGGCGGACGGTGGCAGTAGATTTGAACATCTTGGTGGGCACGTAGGAGGCTTCGTAGTGGGTGCGAAAGCTGCTTGCGGAGAGAGTGGCGTTGGTTGGGTTGTTCATCTTGTTCACCGTACTATTTGGTTGGGATGAACATAGATTCTCATAGAAGAGGTCTGTGTCAAGGGCCTGTTTCGCCTTGGCCAAAAAAAAGACCGGGAGAACCCGGCCTCTTGTTCGCATGGCTGCGAACGGGGTTGAGCGAAGCAGTCAGGAATGCGGCTCCAGGAAGCTGGTGAGATCCTCGCCGTACAACCTGGTCACGTTCTCGTTGTCACTCGACCTCAACTGCGTTGCCGCTTGTGTGCTCAATCCTTCGTTGGCTGTTGACTGGTGAGAGACCATGCCCGCCCTCGGTAAGGCAGCCGCCTGGTGCTGCACAACACCCGACCGGATGTCAAAGCCAACCCGAAGCAGATACAGCGCTTCGCGGAATCGCGCTCTCGCGGGCAGAGAGTTGAGATAGTCGAATACATCGCCCATCGAAGGCTGGACAGTCATCTTGATCAAGATTCCGCCTGCCTCTATCTCCAGATCCTTGTCTTTGGGCTGCATTGCCATCTTCGACTCCAATCAGTTGTTGATCAACGCTTGCCAGGGTGGGCGATTTCGGCGGCGATCTGAAACCCACGAACGTTGGAGAAAACGGAGTCTGGATCCAACTCCATGATCTTGGCGAGCTTCGGATGGTGCTTGGCAATGAAGTGTTGAAAGACCTTTGCTCCGCCACCCGTCATCAGAACGGTTGACACCGCGGCCGTGCTTTCAATTGTTGAGAGCATCGCGTCGACCGACTCCCGGAGCACGGCGTCGATCGAACTCTGGAACTGGCTCATCTGGTATTCGTCGCCGGCGAGCTTGAACGACTCCGAACGATGGCGAATCGCCTCGTCAATGATCTCGATGACTTCAAACTGGTTCTTGTAATCCGGGTCAATTTGATCCGCAACGGCATAGGCGCAGGCCAGCATCGACTTGGGATACGCGCCGGAGCGAGCCCAGTTGGGCACACGACCTTGCGAGACAAACCAATCCAGTGTGCCGCCACCGGCATCCACGACGAGCGTCCAACCTTTGCGCGCGCCGGACTGCGGATTTTGAGCGCCGAAGTTCAACAGCGCTCCTTGCGGTTGGACCATCACCGTGACGTGATTGACTGTCACCCGCTTGAACGGACCACCTTCTGATGCCTGGCCGATCAAATGCTCTCCCAAGGCACGCTCCTTCAACGCGTCGCGGTACTCGCTGAAGTTGTTGAGCGGCAAACCCAGGACCAAGTGGTCGATCACCAGTTCATGTTCAGCGGCCGCGTCCTCTGCCATGTAGTTCAGCGCACCTCGCATCAAGGCAAGGTACTTGTCGCTGGCGCTGTAGTTGGGCAGCACACTGCGTGGCTCCTTACCCGTGCTCTGGAAAACCGAATCCTTCCCCACAAAGTAGGTCACGCCAGCCACCTCGACCATGCATCCATCTGCCCGAAGAGTGGTGGAGTCCGACATCCGCCGATTCGTGGCCACGCGCGGCGCGAGGGAAGGGAAGAGATGCGTTGAGATCTGGTTCATTCCCTCGTAGGCCTTGCGACCGTTGGTGTACTTGACGTTGAAGTAGCCGACGTCAATTGCGCGTGCGTCCACTTTCACCACTTTCATATCTCGCTGCATAGGAACTCTCCATGTTTTTTCCTGCACGACCTTGTGCTGCAGTGGATTCTGTTGGCGGCCTCCACAGGTGGCAAACCGTTCCGGCCAGTTTGGAAGAGAAGAGTCTGGAAACATGCTCAAAACAGTCTCAAAACCGTCCCAAGAGCCCGGTGATAGCTTTTCCTCTGCGAAATCGTGTTTGGATAAGTCTGCAAACCGTCTCAAGACCTGCCCAAGACCACCTCTGGAAATCGGCAGCGCCGAGGCCTCCGCTTCCTTGATCAACCTGGATACCCCTGGAATGGGCCTGCGACGCCCACCAGCGCATCTAGATCACCCACAAGAAGGGGGCACAGTCGTTTCCATACCCTCTTTCCGGCTGCAGTCCGCCCCCGATCGACTCAGTTGTCAACAGGCATTGGCACCGTCTTGCCCCATCCGGGATCCCACACAGAGTGATGATCAGAGCTTATGGAATGAGGCTTCCGGAAGAAGTCACCAGTAGTGAAACGGGCACAGAACAAATAATGGGTTCTGAACCGGCGACCGCTGAGAACGAGTTATTCACAACAAACTGGCCGGATTGGGTTGCTGCCTGTGGTCGGGCCGCTTATCTTTCGCTCCGTGCATGTCCATGTGACATCTCAGAGGGGCTAGTTCCCTCCGCCTTCGGGATGGGTAACTCCATCCAACCTCCACCGTGAGGAACCCCTGCTGCAAGCCATGTGCATGTAGCAACACAACGAGCCTTAACTGGCCTCGTTGCCCGGTCCAGTGTGACCAGCAGCCGAGCCCTTGATGCGGAACGGAAGTGGTGAAGTCAGTTTTTTGACCTTGCCCACTAGCAACAACATCCACGGCCTGTACAGGCCTACCTGCAAGCGTCATCCCCTGCGATGGCGTTTGTGTGGCCGCGTTAGCGGAATCGTTATCTCACGTACCACGACATGATTTTGTGAGCCGGGCCCCTTGGGGTGCGGCAGCAAACGAGCGATACCGCCTGACTCTTTAGTCGGGAGCCAGTACGGCGTAATTGGGTATATGCGGGACATAGATTGTCACTGGCGCCTCCGACCAAGTCCGGGGGTGAAGTGAGAGAGATTGGGTAGCGAACAGCTACTTCCCGGGTGGTCGCCCTCTCGACCCTGTGCGCCTGTGTTGGCGTGCGGTTAACCCTTCTCAACGCGCATCACTGCGTTGAGTTGCCCTCGCAAGAGGGAATCCACGCAAGAAATCATTGCTGGGTAGGAGATGTTGCTAAAGACGAAATCAGATTTGACTTGGGTGTGCCGTGCCTCTGGGCCTGAACAGGGGTGGATAGAGCAGGGACGTGTGAGAGAGGGGTTCGCGAGAGGTGGGGTGCATTGCGCTGTTGCACCAGGCGCGGGCGAAAAGTTGGTTTATTGAGGCGATGGGGCTTGATCTGTGCGAGCGGCTTGCAATTCGTTTGCAGGGTGCACAGGTGAAGCCCCACAGGTGGGTTTCGGGTGGGCAGGTGCTCAACCAGCCCTTGAAAAAGTTGCTTTACGTGATAAGGAATGAAAGCCATGCGCGATGATGATTTCACTGGACAGCAGGATGGTTCGCCTGAGGGCGGGCCGGGCGAGGGCGAGAGCCTGAAAGCCCGTCTTGCTCGTGAGAGGGCAGAGGCGAAGAAAGTCAATGCCAGCATGAGTGCGCAGGCCAAGCGCGAAAAGCTGAGCGCACAACGCCGGCGTGCAGGTGCGGGCCTGAGCGAGGCGCTGCTCAAGGAGGTCGTGGCCCGGTACCGCGGCGACATCAAACGCCAGGTGGCGAAGTTCATGGAGAAGACGCGCATGCCAGCCGCGACTGGCCGCGCACGGCAGGTCAGTGACAAAACGAGAAGTGACTTTGGCGACAACCTCATGCGCGCCGTCGCCCAGCTGAAGGAAATCGGGATGCCGATCCAGAACCTGAGCGACCTGAGCGGCAAGCACGCCGTCGCGCTCATCTCCTACTGGAAGGATGAAGACCAGGCGGCCGCAACCATCCAGACCAAGCTGAGCGCGCTGAGGAAGTTCTTCACGCTGGTGGGCAAGGAGGATGCACTGCCCAAGGCCGTCAAGCTGTACGACATGCTCGCGCAGAAGGGCATCGACCACGGCGGCTTGCGCAGAACGCAGGTGGCCACCACCAGCAAGAGTTGGGCCATGAAGGGCGTCGACCCGCACCAAGTCGTCAAGGATGTGTATGCCGAGGATTCGCTCGTGGGCATCCAGCTCAAGTGTGAGGTTCTGTTCGGCATGCGCTTGAACGAAGTCCTGCACTGGCAACCCAATGCCACCGACGATCCCCGGCGCTTGCTCATCCTGGACGGAGCGAAAGGCGGGCGCGTGCGCTTTGTGGATTACTCGAGCGACCCCGTGCGGGCGGCCCTGCAGCGCCAGCTGGTGGAGGAGGCCAAGATCGCGGCACAGATGCACCCGCGCGGCGTGTTGCTGCGCAAGCGCCAAACCGTGCAGCAGGCCAAAGACCGCTTCTACACCGTGATGAGGAAGGTGGGAGTGACCAAGGCTCAGCTGGGGGTTACCGGCCACGGCCTGCGTCACGAGTTTGCAGCCAACCTGTACGAGGAGATCTCCGGCCTGCGTCCACCGGTGGAAGGTGTCCACACCCAACAGGAGTATGAAGACCGCCTGGGCGCGGTGGAGCAAGCCGAATTGGCAGTGTCACGGGCGCTGGGCCATGCACGTCCGTCCATCTCCAGTGCCTACAACGGCTCGCGCTTCCAGATCGCAGGCGGCAAGATGACCCGTGAGTCCCGCATGCTGCTCAACAACCTGGTCGACGTGTTGGAGCAATCCAACGTGGCCAATGTGTTCCGTGAGTTCGCAGCCGACATCGCCTGGCTCACCGGCAGCGCCGCACTGGGGCAGGGTCTGAGCAGCGGCCAGTACATCGAGATCACCGTGCGCATGAAGGATGAGGGCGACGGCCTGCAGGGGATGGCCGCTCGGACCGAAGCGCTGGAAGCCAAACTCAACAAGTTGGTTCAGCGCCAGATCGTGCTCAAGAGCTGGCTCAAGAGTTCCGATCCGGATCCTGCGCTCGACGGCTTCATCCGGGTGTTCGGGTGGTGAGCGTGGGGTTGAGCCGATAACATCGGTGGATCAACACGCACGAGGAACCGATGACACCGCAGGAATCCTATCTCCAAGATTTCGCCGCCTACCTGTTTTGGAACGTTGCAGCTGAAGAGGGCGTGGCTGGCGCGGTAGAGCGGTTTGAGTCGAACGGCGAAGACTGGGCTCGACGAACCCACCTCATCGAAAGGTCGCTCGAGGAAGCCGGACCGGTGAGGCTGAGTGCCGGTGACATCGACGTGCTGGTGGCCAATGCCGTGAAGGAACTTCGGCGGTACAACGCGCGCGGGGTGAACATCGCAGGCGTCATCTATGCGGATGACCGTGAAACGATGCGATCGCCAAGCGCCATGGGACTTGTCATCCCGAAGCTGCAAGCACCCCGGGTGAGCGCGAAGACCCCGCAGAGCATGAGCGCCGTTCAGAAGACAGGCCAGCTGTGCATCCGCCACCCGCTTCCAGCCGTGGTTTTCTCATCTGTCGTGCCTGAGGAAGGGAAAAGCGTCTTTCAGGTGGCCGACACCACGCGCGCCATGGGCTACCCCTACCCGATGTTCTTGACCGGGATCGGCGTACACACCCTGGGTGATGGCGCCTACGCTCTCACAGGCATGTTCGTCGTGCCAATTCAGGATGACCAGGCATCGGCCGCCATCAAGGCGTGCATCCCGAACTGCATGCTGGTGCGAAGCGGCTTTACAACCGGTGGACTTTGCGAACACACGTTTGAGTTCGACTGGGACTGACCCGCAGGTGGTTTGGCGTCCGGCTCTGGCCTGACTGCGGATCGCGGCTCTGGATGGGTGTTCTCAATCTGGTAGACCGGCAGAAAAAGCAACTTTGTGCCAACACATGAATTCCGGTTGGTTGACCCCATTGAGTTCGGGCGACCACATGGCAAGCTGTGTTCACACCCGATGAAGCCAGTCACCGAATGAGCCCCACGCACAACCCGCTGTCATTGCCGCTGTCATTGCCGCCCTTGCCCCTGCAGGCCAGCGCCCAGATCGATGCCTACTGGTCGCGCCCCCTCTCCAGCTTTGACCTGCACCCGCACGGCTACAACACCTCCCTGGCAGCGCTGGGTCGCCAGCTCAGACGAAGTGCAAAGCCCGGCGCGCGCGACCTCTTCAGCCGCGCCAACATGTTGGGCCACCTCACCGCCAGCGCGCTGGTGCTCGCACCCGATGCCCATGGCGAACTGCACGCACTTCTCGTGCACCACAAAGCCAGCGGCCTGTGGCTGGTGCCTGGTGGCCACTTCGAGCGCGATGCCAGCCTGTGGGCAGCCGCGGCGCGCGAGGTCCGCGAGGAAACCGGTGTGACCCAGATCAAGGGTGTCCCACTCAACCAACCGTGGCAAAGCAACTTTCACGCGTTGCCGGACCTGCAGCAGGGGCTCGACGGCGACAGCAACCCACCGGTGTTCGACATCGACACCCACAGCATCCCGGACAACCCTGCCAAGGCTGAGAAGGCACACCTGCACCACGACTTCCTGTTCCTGGCCATGGCCGAGTCCACCAGCGCGCTCACCCCGCAGCTTGAGGAAGTGCACAACGCGCGCTGGGAGCCCCTGCGAGCGCTGGCCACCCACAAGAACCGACGCATGCAGCGCGTCATGCGCAAGTTCCAGCGTCTGTGCGACATGCCGGCGCCGGTGCGCGCGTGAGACCCGACATCGCGGCTTATCTGCAACTCAGAACAGGACACATCAAATGAACGCAGAGAAATTTGTTCAGGCACTGGCATCGATCCGCCTGCCCAACGTGTTCAACCCCTATGCCGACCAGTGCGGGGTGCACGACCAGGCCCATGCCGCCGAGAGCCGGCGCAACTCACTTCAAAGCTACCTCGATGCCGTCCAGGCGCTGGGGGTGGACACCATCTGGATGGGGCGCGACCTGGGCCACCGTGGCGGGCGGCGCACCGGTCTGGCCCTCACGGACGAACAGCACCTCAGTTCCGTCGCGCGCCGGTACCCGGGCGCCCAGGCCGCCAAAGTCACCACCGGGCCCGTCATGAAAGAGCGCACAGCCGCAGAGATCTGGCGCCTGCTGGACCGCCTCGATGTGCCCCCGCTGCTCTGGAACGTGTTTCCGTTTCACCCCCACGAAGTGGATGCCCCGTTCACGAACCGCAAGTTCACGGCCGGAGAGCTTCGCCTCGTTGATGAGCTCAATGCGGAGTTGGTGAAGTGGCTCGGTATCCGCAGCATCATTGCGATCGGCGACGACGCCGCACGCTACGGGGCCAAGTTCGGCGCGCCGGTGGAGCGCGTGCGCCACCCCAGCTTCGGCGGCACGTCGGACTTTCGCGCTGGCATGCAGCGTATCTACAAACTGCCGGACATCGGTGCGGCCTCATCGCAGCAAGGCCCGCTCTTTTGAGGACACGCGCATGCAACGCGTCATGCACAAGTTTCAGCGCCTGTGCGACATGTCAGCGCCGGTAGGTGTGTGAACGCAGCGCTCACCCATCACCGGCAAGGCCTCTTTTGCAGGGCGCTGGATTGAACACCTCACCCTTGAACGATTGATAAAAAGAAAGGCCGAAATGAACACACCGGACACGCCTCACCTGGGGACATTGCGCGCGTTTGTGGTCGAACAGCGCAACTGGGACATTGAACTCAGCGTGGAGTTGACGATGTTCGAGGCAGCGTTCGGTTGCGAACTTGACCTTGAAGGAACGATACAAGACCCCTGTGGTGAATGCATGGGTGCTGGAGCCAATATGAGTTGCCGGACCTGTAGAGGTACTGGGCGTCGAGCCAGCCGCTACTGGTCTACGCCAGTCAAACTCCCGGTGGGCCTCAAAGACGGTCGCACGCGCATTCCCGGGTTCGGTGTCTCCACCGGGATTGCTGGCCTGCAGGGAGATCTCGTCGTCTATGTGAGGATCACAAAGAATGAAATGTTCCGCCTGACCAGGAGCGGCCGCCTGGATGCCTACGTTCCCATCTCGCAATGGACGTGGCTGTTAGGCGGCAAGGTCATGGTCCCACTGCTCGATGGGGCAAGGCTTGTAGAGTTCTCATCCATGGACCACGAGATCAGGATCGCGGGACAGGGTTGGCCCAAGGAGCTGGGCTCCCACGAACGGGGAGACCTGATCGTCAATCTGGTACCTCAGGACTTTCGCCTGAAGGTCGCGCAGCGCAAGTTCCTCGAACAGATGGCCCGCGACGAACGCAACAAATACCTGACCAGTTGGGACAGGGAGATAGAGAAGTGGGCGCAGGGCTCCGCAGAATCACGCTACCTCCCGCCCGAACCCAAGAAGAAACCCAAACAGCAGCAGAAGACGAAAGATACGAGCCCCACATCGTAGGGCAGTCATTTTTGTCAGTCTCAGGAAGGCCGCCGCGTTCTCGCGCCAGCTCGACGGACATTTCAGAACGCATGAAGTGAGTGGGTGGTTCGGGGGGGATTTAGCCTTGGTAATGCCTGTGAGTGCTTTGGTGCTCACGGGCTCGTGTTTTTGCCCGGCCGGGTCCGCACCGCTGCGCTGAATGGGTGTTCTCAATGTGCGGGTCACGCACGCAGAGCACGATAAGCAGCTTTGTGCCAACGCACGAATTCCCGTTGGTTGACCCCCTTGAATCCATGCGGCCACATGGCAAGCTGTGTTCACAACCGATGAACCAGTCCCCCGAATGAGCCAGAACACCCCAGTGCCCGAACAAGACACGCAGGTTCAACGCGTGCTGCGCCACTTCGGCAAGTTCATGCTCATCCACTGCCTAGTTGCGGCTGGGGCCGCCAGCCTCGTGACATCGCTCATCTTGACCCATTGACCTGCAGGACACCAAAGACATGACCCACCCACACAGCGACCGCGACGACAACCAGAGCATCGCCGCCGGCATGCAGTTGGCCGAGCTCGTTTTGTCCATGGACATGGCCACAGAAAAAGGACTGGTTGCACGCCGACTGGCCCGTCAGGTGCTCGGCGTCGATGACCACGGTACCGCTCCGGCGCTGACTGCCGTGACAACCAATGGAACGACCCGCCTGATCCCCCGCGATGAGCCTGTGTTTCTGGTCCGGGGGCAAGACAGCGTGGGCGGCGAAGCGGTCCGGGGTTGGGCGTTGCTTGCAGAAGCCTCGGGCGCCCGGCCCGAGATTCTTGCGGTCGCACGAGCGCAGGCCGCCAAGATGGATGCGTGGCCGAAGAAGAAGCTGGCCGACCTCGCGGGTGCCACGGCGGCAACGGGTCATGAGGAATCGCCTGGGGGTGTGTCATCAACCAATGAGAACCTCACCTTCACCAACGTCATGTTGTCACTGATGGCCTCAGTATTTCCCATGCTTGGCCTGTCGCTTATCGTGAACCCTAATCTTTTCAAGGCACTGCCGCTCGGTGACCCTGTGGGACATTGGAACAACATGACCCTTGGCGTCTTGCTGATCTGTTCGTGCTTGGTGCCGCTGGTGGTTTGGCAGCGCCGCGAGAGCAACCCAAATCGCGTATGCTGATTTGGTCGGCGTCCACCACCATGAAAAACCTTTCCAGCAAACCCACCACGCTCGCGCAAATCCTGTGCAGCTTGGCCGCGACCTTCGTCGCCGCTCTCGCCCTGTTGACCATCAACATGCAAGACCAAATCGTCGTCGATCACTACCCGGGCTATCACCCCTCAATAGTCGAACAGCTGACCGCCATGGGCGCCTACTTTCTCCCGTGCCTGGCGCTGCTGCCACTGGTGGTGTGGGTTCCCCGGCGCTGGGTGCCATGGGCGCTCGTGGCCTGGTCGCTTCTGTTCGCGGGCGTGGGAGCCAGCCTGCTTTTCTGAAAAGTACGAACAGGCCATCCCCGCTGATTGTTGGCGGATGGGCATCGGTGATCCACCCATGCAGATGAGAAAGTCCACCCCGCCGATAGATAAACAGAATTCCCCAGTTTTTGTCATGCCCGCGAGTGCTTTGGTGTTCGCGGGCTTTTTCTTGCCATGGCGGGTCCAAGCTGTGGAGCGCTGCAATGAATGGTCGATGCAGGAGCGCATAGCATGGATGACCTCCGACACGGTTGAACCCGCGCGGGTCTGGCACGCCATGTGCAAGGTGGCCCTCGCAGCCCAGCCCGCCGCGGTGGCTGCTTGCCCTGAAAACACCGCCCCAGATGAGCCCGGGGATTTCCCATTTGGTGAGCCCGGGGAGCCCCCCAGCATCCAGGACTTGCGCAACGCGCTGGCGCAGCAAGACACCTCCATTACTGGGATGTTGGAAGCAGAGTCGGGCTCTGAGCGCATGCAAGCGGCGCAAAAGGCGTGGACGAGCGCCTGCAGCCCTCACGCCATCCAGTGGCTGCTGCAGAACACCACCAACACCAAAGACATTCACCCCAGCGAGATCCTGCTCTCGCTGGGGTGGACGTGCATCGGTGGCCAGTGGAATGAGGACCGCGCTGCCACCGCGACGTTCGCGCAACGACGCACAGAAGGGCAGATGGTGGCGTTTCCCGAAGCCCCAGGCCGCCGCAAAAGCGTGAATCGCTAGAACGGGGCGGCCCACGATGGGGCTGGCCAGATGGGTGCTCACGCGTTGTATCCTCCTGTCCTAAACATCCCTCTGAGCCGCCTTTGAACAAGCCCCAGATGTCCCACCGAGAGGCTTATCGTGAGCTCGAACTCACGGAAGGCTTGCCTCTCGCCGAGGTCAAGACCCAGTACCGGCGTCTGGCCAAGCTCTGGCACCCCGACAAGAACAAAACCCCCGGGGCCGGCGCGCGCATGGTGCGCATCAATCTGGCCTACGAGGTGCTGTGCCTGTTTTTCAGCACGCCGTATACCGGGTACTCCACACACGACAGCGGGCAAGGATTCGCCGAAGGCGGGTTCGGTGGTTTCGATGGGTTTGGCCAGCGCGGCTACGAAGACCACTTCACCGATGACCAACCCTTTGGTGGATCCAGGCGCGACAACACCGAACCGGTGTACGCAAAGCGGGGGCGAACGATCACCCGCAAAATCAAAATCACACTTTTCGAGGCGGTGTTTGGCTGCAAGAGAACGGTGGAGGGGGAAGTCACCGACAACTGCTCACGCTGCGGTGGCTCGGGGCGCAAAGGGCCACACCAGTTCTGCGAACCATGCAGGGGGCAAGGCAGGATTTTCACGAATCCCAGACACAGGTACGGGTCCATGTCGCAACGCTGTAGCGCGTGCGCGGGAAGCGGCTACCAGGAAAACAAATGCCCAGCGTGTGAGGGCTCCGGCCATGGGCACATACGCCAGTGGTCTGAGCAAGTCACCATCCCCCCGGGTGCTCACCACCAGGTGGTCGTTCGGATGCAGGGCAAGGGCGGCCAATCCAGCAGCAAATACCTCCACGGCGACCTTGTCCTCTCCATCGAGATCCTCGATCACCCGCTGTTCAGCATCACCGACCCGGCCGACGCACTGGGCGATGACAGCCTGTGGGTCATTGTTCCAGTTTCATATTGGACCTGGCTGATTGGGGGCGATGTCGTGGTCCCGCTTCTCAATGGTTCTCGCCTCGTTTCCTTCCCTGCCCACGCGCAACACATCGCTGTTGCAGGTGAAGGCATGCCCACTCGCAGAGATCCAAGCAAGCGGGGAGATCTGATCGTTCAGCTCGATCCCCTCAAGCCCAACGAGGTGAGCCCCGAGCATCGCAAGATCATCGAGCAGTTGGCCAGAGAGCAGGAAAACTCGCACATCACGAAATGGGACGATGACATGCGCGACTGGACATTGGGCTCAACCGAGAGCCGTTTTGGCGAAGTCAAACCAAAGAGGAGAACCGCCACGAAAAGGGCCGGCCGCGCAGGGTGAGGCGGGCCGGTGCAGTTCCAAACGACCCTATTGAAAAGCCCCCAACAAAGCAAATCCGGGGCGTAGGATGGTGAAAGCTCATCAGAAACACCACCATGAACGTTCTCAAAGTCACCCCTCAACAGGTGGACCTGTTTTCGCTGGTCGAGAAGGCCAACGAATCGGCCAACCCCATCTTCCTCAGGACCAAGCAAGGCAGCGCAGTTGTCGTCTCTCAAAAGGAATGGGAAACCTTGCAGGAAATGCTGGTGATCTTTAACACGCCCGGCGTGCGGAAGGATCTGCAAGAGGCAATAGAAAGCATCACTGCGCCACCTTCGCCCACGAGCGTCACAGACAACGCACCACGGGCCCAGCCGCAAGATCGCACTACTCCCGGCATCGCATCAGGAAAGCAAGCGCGCAGGGGTTGAAAAAAGGTGGCGGGCCGTAGGCTGTTTTCGCGTTGTATCCTGCGATCCTCAACACGCCCGTGAGGTGCAGGTGAACAAGCCGCAGATGTCCATCCGAGAGGCGCTAACTGCACTCGAACTCACCGAGGAGGCGACCTTGGGCGATGTCAGGGACCAGTACAGGCGCCTGGCTATGGTCTGGCACCCCGACAAGAATGCCTCGGCCAGTGCCGCCACCCGCATGGTTCGCATCAACCTCGCCTGGGAGTGTGTGCTCAAGTTGTTCCAGGATTGCGTTGGCAGCACAGACCGCGAGTTTGACGACATCAAGGTCGTAGCCGCCTTTGCAACGGTGCATCTCAACAGCGTTGGCGCCTCGAGCAACCCATTCGACTTTTCAGGCAGTTCCAGCCCCTGGCGCTCTGCTCACCAAGAACGTCAAGACCCCTTCTGGCAAGGCCAGCAGTTCCACGGCGGCACCGTGCCCGGCAAGCGCGGGCGCAACATCAAACGCAAGCTCAAGCTGACGTTGTTTGAGGCCGCCTTTGGCACGGTGCGAGAACTGGAGGGTGAGGTACAGGACTTTTGCACTACCTGCGGGGGTGACGGCCGCTCCAGTCGCCATGGCCGCCAGTGCACAGCATGTCGGGGAGCCGGCGCCATCCGAGCCGACCGCTCCTACAGCCAAAGGTGGAGCTCAGCCAATGTCGAGTGCCCAACCTGTCGAGGCCACGGGCAGATCTTTGAGAGTTGCAAAGCATGTGAGGGCAACGGCCTCGGCGCCATGCGCAAATGGAAAACAGTCATCAAAACCCCGCCCGGGGCACGCACAGGAGACGTTCTCGTTCAATTCGGAATGGGCGGCAAGTCCAGCAGCCCCGACCTGCAAGGCGAGCTCCATTGCTCCATCGAAGTGCTGCCCCACGATTACCTCCACCTCAACGAAGATGGCGTGCTGGAAGTGAACGCTCTGGTGTCAATTTGGCGGTGGATCGCCGGGGGCGAGGTGGTTGTGCCGCTTCTAGACGGATCCCGGGTGGTGCGATTCCCGTCCATGGCTCATGAGGTGTATGTGAAAGGTGAAGGATGGCCAACGCCAGAGGGCAAGGGAGTGCGCGGTGACCTGTTGGTCCAGATGATGCCGCTTCCGCTCGGGGAATTGACGCAGGAGCAACGCCAGGCGGTTGATAAGCTGGCCAGCGAGGACATGCATCCATTCCTGAAGCAGTGGGATCAGGCCATGCAGGCTTGGACCCACGGCACGCAGGCCACGCGTTTTCCTGAAAAGCCCCCTCGGAAGAAGAAAGCCCCGGGCATGCCGTGAGCAGTGCTGTGCGAGGCGCAAGGTAAGCAAGTTTCATTCGTCGGGGCCACCCGGGGCGGCCAGTGGGATCAAGATCTCCCTCATTCAACCGATAGAGAGGGATCTCCATTCACCAGGACCCAAAGTGGACGTTTCTCCCGCAGCAATGGTTGGTGCCGTCGTGGCAGCCAAACAGGCCAACACCACTCAAGAAGTGCAAGTGGCCGTCATGAAAAAGGCCATGGACATGCAGGGCGCGGGCACGCTTTCGTTGCTGCAGAGCGTCACCGGCAACCTGCCGTTGGCCACCAGTGGCAGTGTGGGCACTCAGCTCAATCTGCTGGCCTGAAAGCCTCGGCGAATTTCTGCCGATAGAGAAGCAAACGCCCAACTCAAAACGGCGAACGCAATCCAACGCTGCGAAGGCTCCACTGTTGCTCCCATCCACCCGCGCGGAAGTCACGGGCGAGGGCGTGTATGAAGTCCAACTCACCGCAGGCAAGACTCACTACACGTGGGCCATGTTTCGCCCCATGCACCAGCGCCAGATCCTGAATGCGGCGGCGCCATCCCGGCAGGCAAGGCGCAAACCTTCCGTGGTTCGCAACGTCACCCTGAACGATAACTGCGTGAACACCATGGCCCACCGCGAGCCGGACTTTTGATGCGAATACCCCCTTGAAAAGTCGAAGACCTTCTGTAGCCTGAGTGCAGGAAAACCGATTTCTCGAAGCCATCAGATGGCATCTCCATAAACCAACTTTTTGTGAACACATGAACCTTCAACTGATCCTCAAGCGCGCCGTGATGGGTGCACTCCTGATGGTGCCCGCCCTGTGCATGGCCTGGGGTGCGGTGGCCGCAAACGCAGACTCTGGGACGCACACCTCGACCGGCTATGGCAGCGCGAGCGAGGCCGAGCAAGCGGCAGTGAAGGGCTGCGAGAAAATGGGCCTGCCCTGCTACGTCCTGATCGAAGCCGCCAACGGCGGGGCGTTTGTCGTCTATGTCGGCAAGGATGGCTATCACGCAGCTTACGCACGAAACCCCGGCGAAGCCAACAACCTAGCCAAGGTCGGTTGCCGCAAGAACTACAAGGCGTGTGAACTCCGCACCGCTGCCTGGGACGAGGGCGCCGTCTGGCTCGCAGTGGCCAACAGCGACGGGGGCTCGTGGGTGCGCTACAACATCACAGATCCCGTGGAGGCCCAGAAGCAGGCCATGACCGACTGCAAGAGCAAATCGGCCGCGCCCAACACCTGCGCCATCGTGGGCAATGACGCGCACAAAGGGCACGTGGCCATCGCAGCGTCGGAACGAGCCAAGCTCAGCTACATCGCCGTCGCCACCGGCCGCGAAGCAGCTGCTGGTGGTGCTATGAAAGGCTGCGCTGAGTTGCCCGGCAAGCCCGATGACTGCAAGTTGACCCAGCAAGTCAGCAACGATGAGTCCCTGCCCAGCCCCAAGGCCATGAGAACACTGGCAGCACAAGCTGAGAAGAACCGCGCCGCCAGGGTGCGTGTGAAGTCCACCGCACCGGTTAAGACCGCAGGCAGCACGTCGAGGACCACCGAGCAATACACCTGCGAGACCACCTGCACGAACGCCAGCTGCGTGAGCAGGTTCGGCGACGGCAGGATCGTGCGATGGACCGCGCAGATGAAACACGATGGCTTCAAGTGGGCTTTGGACACCAGCAACTGCGGACGCTGACCTTGCACGACTTCGAACCCTTCACACCACCACTCTCATATTGACGCATCTCCCATGAAAAACACCACCACATCTCACCCACGTTCAACCCGCATGCTGTTCGCCTCGCTGGCCCTGTCGATGGTCGCTCTGCTCGCCGGCTGCGACCAGGTGGCCTCGGTTGCTGAGCCCACGCCCAAGATGGTTCCCTCCGCACAGCACATGCAGGCATGGCGCACCAAGCGTGACGGTCACCAATGGCAGTACACCAGCTTCAAGGTGGAGGACCTGAAGTGCCGCAACCTGAGCGCAGATGAAAAGGCACTCGCAGGACGCAAGATCAACACTGGCAAGTCCTTCGACGAATTCTTCGAGACCATCATTGCCTGCTCCTACAGCGTGCAGGCCGAGCGCCAGAAACACAGCTACCCCGACCAGACCGAAACGCTCAAGCGACAGGTTGATGAAGAGCAGTGGTGGATCGGTCGCACGGACAAACCAGAAGAACGCCACTGGCGCGGCTCCATGCCCTTCCCAGGCAAGCCGATCTGATCCCCCTCAAGTGCAGGCCTGCGCGGATTCGAACCCTGCGCAGGCCTGTTTCGTTTGACGCGCACTCGCGAGTGCATCGACAATCCTGCCCAAGACGGGCAATACCCGAGCATCCACGCGCGCATCTGAGCCAACAAACGCGCCAGGGGTGTTCCGGTCTTTCTCGACGATGTCGGAAAAGGCTGCTGCGTAACACCGGCAGTTGTGTGCCCCGTGCACACCAAACGTGTGCTTTCACCTCGCGTGACTGCATTCAAACCTCACCCCTTCGGGCAACACGCTTGCCCTTTGGGGCTGCTGTCGTCTGAAGGTTTTCTTCAACCCTCAGACTTCAACCACCAGCCTCGGCTTTAACGCTGCGGCGCTGTCAGCAGTTCACCACCACCACCCGCAGGGACACCAAGCTCCCAGTGGGCGCGGGTACTGCTTTCCCTGTTCACAACATCCGCCTCGCCTCCAGACCTCCCCAGGTCCAGAGCGCATGGGTGCGGGCTTTTTGCACATCTTTCAGGAGTCAGCAAATGCAAAGCAACAAGACGAACACCGGCGCCGCTCAAAAGCCCGCTACACCGTCAGGATCAACCACCATTACGGCTGTGTTGATCGAGTTCACCGTCAAGTGGACAACGATTGCCATCATCTTCACCTACAGGGTGTTGCTCGCGGTGGCCATCAAAGCCGTCAAGCTTGTTTTCAGATCCAGCAAAGCCCGTGTTGCACCCGTTGCAGCAGAGGCCTCGCAGGAAATGATGACCGGCGAGATGGCATCCGAAGAGAGTGGCGATGTCTCAGTTCAGGCAGAGACTTTCCAGGCACACGAAGCCGCCGAAGAAGATGCGACTGGATACGTCCAGACCGCTGATTTCGAAGCAGCGGACTGGACGTGCGGTCTGCCCTTGCAGCCTGCCGTGGGTGTCATTCACCTGCGCGGCTACACGGACAGGTGCATCGTCAAGCGTGACCTCATCATCAATGAGCCACGCCTGCGCGCCATCATGAAAGGCCGCCGTTTCAGCCTACCCGACGCCCTCTACAACCCAGTGGAAGGCACCTCGAGCATCAAGGACGAGTCGGTGGAGCTCGCTGAGGCACTCATCAACCGGATCGGCGCCGAGGCGCGCACCACAGCCATGCGCCGTGGTCGCCCCAGCAACGCTGACCAGGCTGCCCTGCAATGGGCACCGTGGGAAGAGGACGATGAGCAAGCCGCAGCACGAGAAGCAGCAGCCGCTGAAGCACTCGCCGTGGCAACCGCTCAGGCAAGCGCAAAAGCGCAGGCCCAGGCGCAAGCTCTGGCCACGCTGCAAAAGACCATGGCACGCGAACAGGTGAACGCCCCCGTCCTGCCCAAACAGGTCGAGCAAGCGGTCACGCAACGCCGTGAGGAACGCCAGAAGCAGGCGGCGACCACCATCGCCAGCACCGCCAACGTGTTCCATGCCCAGGCCATGAAAGGCATCACCTACGTCGGTCGTATCGCTCGCAGCGGTATGACCAAGGTTGCTCCACGCAAAGGAAACCCCTACGAGGTGTTCCAGGTCGTGCTGCAGCTGGACAACGGTGCAGAGATGTCCTTCCGTGGAACGGAGATCGAGCGTGAAATGGAACGCCTGGAATGCCAGGACGGCCAGCGCATCTCGATCACACCGATGGGCCAGGTGCCCATTTCACTGCCAGGCGGCGGTGAAGGCACCAAGAACCTGTTTCGCATCGAAACGGAGTTCGCCAACGCCTGAGCACCCCAGCAGGGGCGCGAGGGCTCAGCAACGAGCACGCCCCCCGTGGCGCAGCTCAAACCCTAAAACCACCGGCCCCGAAAGGGACTGGTGGTTTTTTTTCGCTGGTACGGGGCTGGGGAGCACCGATGAAGGCCGCTCGTTGCCAGCCGCGGCAAGGAGCCGGGACCATCCGAGATGTCTGCCTGCAGGCGAGATTTCAGGGCGAGTCTCGTGCCGGGGCTCCGAAGCGGGAAGGCGTTCAGATTGCGAAACACACCCCAGACCGCGCCAACGCATGGTTTTGGGTGCAAAGCCCCAAGGTGATCCGCCCACCCGCCGCCGAACAATCTACACACGCGCACAAGGATGGCCGCGTGCCGGTGCGCACGCGACGTTTGACCGCACGAATGCCACACAACCTCCCGGAGAGTTCCATGACCGCCCAGATGACGAATTCGACCTTCATCAAGCCCTTCTCGTTTGCCAAAGCCCTGATCGCCTCCTTGGTGCTGGGCACGACGCTGGTCGGCCACGCCGGCGGACCCGTGACCGGTGGTTCTTCCGAATGGACCCAGATTGCCAACAACATCGAACTGGCGGTGGCCTCGGGCGAGCAGGCGCGCATCGTCTCCAACACGATGTTGCAGTACGAGACCCAGTTGAAGCAGTACTACAACGAGCTCAAGCAACTGGAAAAACTCACCAACGTCCCGCGCAACGCCGATGAAATTCTCAAGCGCTTCAACTCCGTGAGCGCCTATCGGAATCGACTCAACCAGGCACAAGGTTCCGTTTCCAAGCAGGTCGAAGTCATGAAGAAGCGGATGACAGAGGCACAGCTTGCGGGGCTGCCGTGGGAAGAATACGTGAAGCAGGAGAAGGCACTTGTGGAGCAGAAGAACGCACGCGCCATCCAGCGACTGGAGTACGAGCAAGAGGTGTTCGAAGCGGTGGAAAAGGACTACGAGTTCGCTCGCGAAATCGAGCCGCGCATCGATGAGGCCAGTGGTGTCACCGGTGCACTTCAAGTGCTCAACAAGCAGATGAACCGCTTGGTCACCCAGAACGCCAAACTCACCGAGACCATCGCCATCGGGAACTCCGAAGACCCCATGAAGATGCAGCAGGAAGCCGCGCAGAAGGCCTACGATGACAAGGTCAAGGCCTACACACGTGCGGCCAACCAGGCACGCCGCGAGCGCCAGCTCAAGTTCGGCGAAACCATCGGCAAGTAAGGCGCGCCACGTGAACTCCCCCACCGCCGCCACCATGCGCTCCAACTTCTTCGCCCACACCATGGGCGCCCTGGCCGAATGGCTGGTTCTGTGGTGCGTGGCGCAGAGGAAGAGCTTCTCCGAAAACAAAACCCGCCGCCGACTGCTGGTGGTGATGGTGGGCGTGCTCGTGGCCATCGCCTCGACCTACTCGTTCAGCCAAGGCTCGCCACCCGGTCTGGATGCCTTGGAGGTGCCCACACCGCCCACCAGCGGGACGATCGGTCAGATGCCGATGACCTCCAGCGACATCGTCAACCTGGCCGTCAACGCGGTGGACAGTGAGATCGACAAGCTCAAGAACAGTGCCACCCTGCAGGGCTACGGCACGTTGATCTCCGGCTTCTTCCTCGTCGCCCTCATGTCTTGGAGCGCGGTCAAGTCCTTGGCCACAGCCAAGGGCTTCGGGGACATGATCGCTGAGTGGGTGCCCATCTTCGTCTCCTTCGGCTTCGTCTATCTGTTCCTCAACAGATCCGCGCCGGCCATGATCGAGGGCTTCGTGTCATCCATCGGAACGGCCATCAGCGGCATGCCCATGTCCGGCATGGGGCCCAGCATGCGCGCCATCGCAGATCCGATGATGGAATCGATTTTCAGCATGCTCAGCGACAACACGCGTGAGCCCAGTGGGCTGGTGGAGCACCTGCAATGGGTGGGCGTGTCCATCATCAACGCGATGACACAGCTGCTCGCAATCTTCCTGCTGGTGATCGGCCTGATTGTGTCCATGGCAACCGTCATCATGGCGCACATCTCGATCGCGCTGGCCATGGCGATGGCCCCTGTGATGGTCCCCTTCATCATGTTCAAGCCGACCACCTGGATCTTTGACTCCTGGGTGAAGTTCACCGTGGGCGCGGCGATGATGAAAGTGGTCTTTGCCTTCATGGTGAAGATCGCTGCCGCCATCCTGACTGGGGCGGCCACCATGCGCGCAACGCTGCGAGGCGACGCGTCCATGGGATACGGCGACTGGGCCACGTCCGACTTGCTGGTCCAGGCGCTGGTGGTGCTGCTGTGCCTGCTGGCCATGCTCATCCTCATGCAGACCCCGAGCATTGCAACGGGGCTGGTGTCAGGCTCGGCCGGAGGCGGTGGCTTCTCGGGCCTCAAGGGCTTCAACGGCGGCACCAGCGGACGCTTCGCTGGCAAGGCGCTGGGCCCGGACCCAACCCCACCGCCAAAGCCAGGCAAGCCCGGACCCATCACCTCATCGGCCTCGGCTGCTGGTCGAGGGCTCGGCGCCGGCATGAGCAAGTTCAAAAAGGGCGGCTCTACCCCTTGATGCATCCACCAAGGGCGGTGTGTCATCGGAGGGCTTGCGCTCGATCGAAAACAAAAGGAGGCCTAGAGCCTCCTTTTGTTCGTCAGTCAAAGCAACTACTCAAGCAGTCATTTTGAGTAACTGCATCCATCTTTGAAGCGAGTATGAAGCTTCAGCAGAAAAGTTACTTTTATGCGACTCCATCTCTTGACGCCAAGGCGCGCCGTGATAATTTGAAGCAGATGAAAAACCACAAAGACACAGCGTCATTGGCAGGCGCGAAAACAGACCGATGAGGACCCCTTGAAACATATCGTCAATACATCCCTTGAGTTTGCGAAACGAATCGCGCTCTACTTGTTGATTGGCTTCTCTTTTGTCGTGGTAATGCTTGTTGGTGCACTCGGTACCAACAAGTCTGACTACCTCTCGACCAAGCTGATCCCGGACAACCTCGACCACACCAATGGCCAGAGCGTGATGGCGCTGTTGGTCGCGTTGATCGTGGGCGCCCTGGTCCTGGAGGCGATCCAGTTTTATGCGAGCCGCGGGCAGCGCTATCGCAGCTCAACGGTCGCACGACTGCTCTCAAAGCCCGTGATCTTCCTCTGCGCTTTTCAGAACCTCTACTGGTGGCTGGGCACGCCCCCGAAGGCAGAAGGCGAGCGCTTTGTGATCTATGCCTACGCAGCCGTTGCCGCCGTGGCGTTCATCGCCACCCGCTGGGGCTACCTCAAGCCACGCTACCAACAACAAGCGGCCCCGGCACCGGTGCAAGGTCAGGAAGAGCAGGCCGATGTCGGCAATGTGTCTCGGCCCACCACCTCATTCAAGGACATCTACGGCTATGCGGAGATCAAGGACCGCATCAAGGATGCAGCCAATGAAATCGTGAAGGCCGGCGCATCGAAGAAGCAGGCGCGCAACGGCATCCTGTTGCACGGCGGTCCAGGTAACGGCAAGACCGCGTTTGCCGAAGCCCTCGCCGGTGAGTTCCGCTTGCCTCTGGTGACCATGACGCTGGCCGATGTGGAGAGCAAGTGGGTGGGCGAGAAGGCCCAGCGGGTCTCCGCTGCCTTTGAAACGGCCAAGCGCAATGCGCCCTGTGTGTTCTTCATTGACGAAATCGACTCCCTCATGTCCGAGCGCTCCAACGCTGGATCTGGTGTCGCCGAGACTCAGAACAACGGCGTGGTCAATGCACTGCTCACGCTGATGGTCGACCTGCGCAAGTCCAAAGTGATCCTTGTGGCCGCCACCAACTACATGGATCGCCTGGACAGTGCCGGCGTGCGCGAAGGCCGCTTCGATTTCAAGATCGAGATCACCACCCCCGACCTCGAAGCGCGCGTGGGCCTGCTCAAGAAGGGCCTGCAGATGAACGTGCCCCACATCAAGGCCGCGCCCGATGTGGTCGAGATGGTGGCTCAGCGCTGGAACGGCTTCTCCGCCAAGCGCATCCTCGCCGTCACCGAGGAACTGCCCTCGTACCTCAAGCGCAACGAACTGCGCACGCTGGGGTTCGATGAGTTCATGGGTGCGCTGCGCTCGATCCAGGGCCGCAAGGGCGTGAAGCTGGAAAACGTCAAGCCGCTGAGCGAGCTGGTGTTCTCCCCCAACACCCGCGAAATGATCGACATGCTCATCGGCCGCATGGCCGACCCGGTGCACACCGAGAGCCACGGCGGCACCATGCCCACCGGCGTGCTGTTCTACGGCGCTCCAGGCACCGGCAAGACCGCTGCTGCCAAAGCCATCGCCAAAGAGATCGATTGGGCCTTCCTGCCCACCACCGGCTCAGACATGGCGCGCGACACCAAGGCGCTGGAGAAGCTCTACGCCCAGGCCATGGAGATGCGCCCCTGCATCATCTTCATCGATGAGGCCGACGAACTCATGAAGGACCGCAGCAACTCCATGAGCACCGACGCAACCAACAAGCTGCTCACGCTCATGGACGGTGTGAGTGACCGGGTGCGCGACGTGGTGTGGGTGGCCGCGACCAACCACCCCGACCAGATCGACGCCGCTCTGCTGCGCGGTGGCCGCTTCACCGAGAAGGTGGTCTTCGAGAAGCCCGGTGCCGCCGGCCTCAATGCCCACTTCCGGAGCTGGTTCGAGCGCAAGAAAGTCACGCTCGATGCCTCGCTGCACAACGTGGACTTCTCCGCCATCGTGGGTGACGAGAGCATCGCCAACGCCGAAGCCGTGGCACAGGCCGCGCTCAACCGCGCCATTTCGCGCCGTGAGGCCAAGGTCATCGTGACCCTTGAGGACTTCGAGCGTGCCGTCATGGCGGTGCTGTGAAGCCCCAAGCAAATCCACCATTCAAAACGTGAAAAGACCGATCACCGTGAACAATCAGTACGAGACACCCATGATGGACACCGATGAACTGCGGCGCCTCGCCAACGACAACGCCAAAGTCTGGAAGGTGGTCGATGACGCCGTAAACAACCCGCTTCCCCTGCCCGAAGTGGACGGCAGCGACACCGAGTACGCCGGTTTGCGCGAGTGGCTTTTCACGGTGCGGCACTTCACACCCGAAGATCGACTGGACCTTTTCCGCCAGGCCTTGCTGAGCCTGAAGGAGCCCCGCGCCATCCAGTTGCTCGAAGGCGAGATCCGCATGCTGTCCACCACCACTGACAGCGGCCCGCTGGACACCGGCTCCAACCACCTCGGGGTCTACGCTGGCGCGCAGGGCCCACAGGAGCCGGTCTACACCGGTGCCCCGCGCTCGGTACTCAACCCAAAAGACCCCACCCAGCTGCGCCCGATCGGTGCTGTGGCCAGGATCAGCGAGGCGGCCGCGTATGCCGCGGTGCTCAGTGCTGTGGCCTGGGGCGCCTACCAGTTCGGCTCCGGGGCTTTGGGCGCCCTGAAAGCGGCCATACAGACTCTCTGACCAGGTGGACACAGTCAAGACCCTCAAGCTGCGCATCAAGGACAAGCACGCCAGCGTGCTTCGCGCCATGGCGCGTGATGTGAACATGGTCTGGAACTACTGCAACGAGACCAGCGCACGCTCGGTACGCGAGAAGGGCAAGTTCCTCAGCGGCTTCGATCTCCAGAAGCTCACCGATGGCTTCTCCAAATGCGACGGCGTCAAGGTAGGCAGCGCCACAACCCAGCAGGTGTGTGAGGAGTACGCCACAAGGCGCCGCCAGTTCAAGCGCGCCCGACTCAACTGGCGCGTGTCTAACCCGAAGTCCTCGAAGTATTCGCTGGGCTGGATCCCCTTCAAGTCCCGCGCGGTGCGCTACAAGGGAGGGCAGATCCACTTCGCGGGCGAGAAGCTCGGGCTGTGGGACAGCTATGGGCTCGCCCGCTACGAGCTGCGCGCCGGATCATTTGCCGAGGACTCACGCGGCCGCTGGTATTTGAATGTGCAGATCAAGGTCGCCGAGCTGGTGGGTCCGCGGCTGCCTGTGACCAGCTCGGTCGGGATCGACCTGGGCCTGAAGACATGCGCCACTGCATCTGATGGCCGCAAAATCGAGGGCCGCTTCTACCGAGCCCTGGAGACCAGGCTGGGCATTGCCCAGCGCGCCAGGAAGAAGAGAAGGGTGAAGTCCATCCATTCAAAGATCGCGAATCAGCGCAAAGACATGCTGCACAAGTTCAGCACGCAGATCGTTGCTAACAATGCGGCAATCTTTGTCGGTGATGTCTCCAGCGCGAAGTTGGTGAAGACGAAGATGGCCAAGTCCACGCTGGACGCGGGCTGGTCAATGCTCAAGACGATGTTGGAATACAAGAGCCGTGAGGCCGGTATCGTCTTTGTAGAGGTCCCGGAGGCCTATACAACCCAGACTTGTTCGTGTTGCGGGGCGCGGCCCCACAGCAGTCCGAAAGGTAGAGCAGGCCTTGGAATAAGAGAGTGGACCTGCGATGCTTGCGGAGCGGTCCACGACCGAGACGTCAACGCCGCCAGGAACATTCTCGCGCTCGGACATGAGCGTCTCGCAGGAGGAATCCCGGTCCTTTAGGGCCGAGAGGATGTCAACTGGGGCTATCCCGGCCGCCTGGACCGCGACAAGCGCATCGTGCTGCCTTGGCGCGGCATGCGCAAGGTGACCATCGAGCACGCGTTCTTCGGTTCAGCACCGGTGGCGGTCTACGCTATCGACCTCGGCAGAAGTCCGTACGAAACTGTCGCCTGAGGCTTTGTCCGGGTTGTAGAGTCCTAGCGGCCGTGCAACGCAGGCCCCCCTTTGGATTGACTCTCTGATGTACGCGGAATCGGGACGGCTACGACAAACAAGTCAAAATGTCGTAACATACAAACATTGTCCTGGTTCAGGAGATCATCGTGAGCATCAATACGTTTTCCAGCCGAGACTTCACACGCGATGTCTCAGCGGCCAAGCGCGCAACCGGCGACGGCCCCGTCTTCATCACAGACCGTGGGCGTCCTGCATTTGCGTTGCTCAAGATCGAGGACTACTACCGCATTGCCGGTCAAAGCGAGTTGTCGCTGCTCGACGTCATGGACGGTATACCGGGTGGTGAGGGAATCGACTTTGATCCGCCGCGGTTCGATCTCAAGCTCTCCGTCGCGGCGCTGGACTGAAAGGCGCAATGTTCGTCCTGGATACCAACGTCATCTCCGAGCTGCGCCACGGGAAACTCAACCAGTCTGCGCAGGTGCGGGCATGGGCTGCAGGGCAGTCCAGCAGCAGGCTTTTCCTGTCCGCCATCTCCATTCTTGAGCTGGAGATTGGCATCCGCGCACTGGAGCGTCGCACCCCGCCACAGGGCAGTGCGCTGCGCGCTTGGCTCGCTGGGGTGCGTGTGGCTTTCGCTGGCCGGATCCTCCCGTTTACGGAGAACACGGCGCCCGTGTGCGCTTCGTTACATGTGCCCAACCCTTGTTCAGAGCGCGATGCAATGATCGCGGCCACAGCCATCGAGCACGGATTTTCAGTGGTTACGCGCAACGTGCCAGACTTTGTGAACACGGGCGTTGGCTTGATCAATCCCTGGGATTCCTGACCGCATAGCGAGACGGCGTGAGTCATCCGCACTTTCGCATTGAAGGACTCACTCGCCGGCGTGGTCCTCGGGGAATGGCGTGGGGAATGGAGAAGGCCGGCGATCCCGCTCAGACCTATGGATAGGTGGTTTCGGCAGCGCGAAGTACTCCATCAAACGAGTCTGGCCATGAGCACCCAGTCCGTGGCGCCTGCACTTGCCCTCCCTTGCTTCGATCGCAACCTCGCGCGCAGCCGCCACCGTGGTGGCCCCTGACTTCCCCAAGGCCTTGGTGACAGACCAGCCAAGCCAAGGTGCCAGTTCCTCGACCGCAGCGTCGTCGCCCGGCCGTTTGAGTTCGTTGAGGTTCAGGACGCCGTATTCCCACTGCGCCAAATCACCAGGCGCTGAGTGAAGCGTCATCCCCACGCACCTGAGCGTTTGCACAAGCTCTCGGATCGAGGCCTTGCCGAACTTCACGTACAGATCTCTCAATGTGTGCGACCGAAGGGCACCGACACTGTCGATTCCACGTGCGAGGCAGCGATTGACTGTGGCCGGCCGCAGCCCGAGCTCGCTGATTGGGGACTGGTCGCTCAACTTGCGCTCGGCGGCTCGCGTGCGAAAGGCCACCGCTGCGCGGTCCAGGTCCCGACGCCAAGGTTGATCGCTTTCCTTGAAAGCGAGGCCATGTTTGCCCAGCATCTCACGCAGCTGCTCGACTGTGGTTCGCCCGACATCCTTCATCCTCATCAGTTCGTCTTCGCTGGCCAGCGCCAAGTCCTCCAGACGGTAGATGTTGATTTCGAGCATTCGGTGCACCGCAGAACGGCGAATGCCAAGTTCCTCAATCGGTGTGTCGGGCGTTATTGCAGCATCGACGGAGCGCTTCTCATTCGGTGTCCATGCGAAGGGTTCGATCTCGAGCTTCGAGGCGTCAACGCCGGCAGCTTCCGCTATGACGATGAAGCGCTTGGAACGCAGGATCCAGTCATGCAGTGCTGCTAGGCAGGCGGATAGCTGATCTGGTGGCACCGAAAGCAGGTCCCTTGTGCTTTCAAAAGAGGAGCGGCCCATACCCGTTCAACCCCCAAAAGTTGTCACGCGATCTGAGAGATGTTTGGCGATGGTCTCCATCTCCGCGCGGTCCACGCCGGCGCGCTTCGCAAAGCTGGGCCATCGTTCGATCGCTTGCTTGATCCCATGAACCGTTTGGGGCAGTTCAGCGAGCAGCCCGAACCGATCTGCAACCTCGCGCACATCGCTCAAAGTGATCTGGTCGAAGCGTCCGTTGACCGACATCAGATGCTGCTTGATCCATTCGTTGTCGGGGTTGAAGGCGTGCGTGATGTCGTAGGCTGGGGACAACTCCCACCGCCCCCCTTCGCGCAAGAGGAACGAGAAGTTCTTGGTGTGGTCGTCGTTGTTGACCGCCAGCACATTGAAGACCATGCGGCGCACGAGCTCAACCAGTGCGCCACGGTCCAGCTTGAGCTGCTTTGCCGTCTGGAATAGCTGGTTGTAGCTGTGGGTGGCGACCTGTTTGTAGTCCAGATGGGCCATGGCGCACAGCGTTTGCATGTGGTGGCGCTGGTCGCCATCACGGTCGAAACGTTTGGTCATGAAGTGCGCGCGGCCGTTCTCCTCCAAAAGCCGACAGGGCGACATGTCGATGTCGGCTTCGGAGGCCATGAGGTGGTAGGCGTACTCAATGCGGCCGTACCCCTTGGACGGACCGAGAGCGTTGTCCTTGCCCATGCCGTCGAGTTTCAGCAGCCAGGCTTCAAACCCCTCAGGGATGTCGAACTGGCCTGTACGGACTTCCTCTGTATCGGGATTCCAGGCGATGGTTGCCTTCGCGCGCGCACCGCCCGCCGAGGTGCCCACTTGGATGATCTGTTTGAGGGCTGCACTGACATGGTCCTCGCCGTCAAAATCTTCCTTCACGGCCTTGCGAGCGGCTTCCACCAATTTCCCCATATGGACAGCGGTGGGCTTGCTGGGCTTGGGCCCACGCATGGGGCCGAAGGTCAAGGCACCCATGCCACGCCTGCCCATGTAGGCCAGACGGTCCAGTGAAGTGATGGCGTCCTTGGCGATACCCTTGTCTGCCAACCAGGCGTCGATCAGCGCATTGCCGAAGTCGTCGGGCAGGGCGTCGGCCAGGAGCGCGGGCAGGCGCTTGAATGTCGGCTCGGGCAGTTCCGTGAAGATGAAGGGCTCACGGGCCTGCGCCAGGGGCATCTGCAGTGGTGCCAGTTCAATGCCGCTCTTCACCCACGTCGGGGCGTATTTGAAGGCGTAGTAGTTCTTCGTGGGCTCGCGCGCCACGGCGCCCACCAGTTTTCCCCACGCTCTGACCTCTACGGCGTCGACGCTCTGGTAGGGGGTTTGTCGCGTCTTCGTTGCTGTTGCCATGGAGGGTCAGTCGAGTTGTGGTTTGCGGGGCTTGTAAGCGCGCTGGCGCGGCGCGTGCTTCTTCAGCATGCTCAGCGGGTCAATCGTCACGGCGGGCTGCAACGTGGTGAGCCACTCATCGCGGTGCAGAACACGCAACACCGTCACGAACGAGGCAAGGGTTGAGCCTTCGCCGCTTTCCAGCCTGCGCACCACGTTGATGGACAGTCCAGCGTTCTTGGCCACGTCCTCAAGCGTGAGGTTCAAACGCAATCTCTGGGCGCGGATCTGCTCCCCCAGTTCGACCATGCGTTCACTTGTAGTGCGCAAATCGTTCATAAATATCCATCAATGAATGGCAGCAAAACAAATTGGCTATAACAATTCACCGATGAATTCTAATGGAAGGGCGAAGGGGACGCAACTTGTGTACGAGTAAGTATCCGAATTAGGACTGTTATAGCCAACCGCGAGGGCATATATCCGATAAGAGCCAGTTGTACGTCAGGCGCTATGCCATCAAGTTGCGGTGCACGCGAGGTCAGTGTGGAGGTAAACGCGCCTCAACGGCAGGTCAACGACCTTGTTCTGCTTCGTTGGCAGGGCATCGCTGGACTCCAGGGCCGGCACGATAGGGCGGAGCCCCATCAATCCTCAACGAACCCAGTGGCACTCAACGGCCCCGATTCGCGGAACGAGCAGATCCAACATGCGTGCCCGGAAAATCAAAAAACCAGCCCCCCACCAGCGCGAAGCATTGAGTGCCATCACCAACGCCATGAGATCTGCCAGCCGGGCGAGTGTCGTTATGGCCTGCGGCACCGGCAAGACGCTCGTAGAAATGTGGGCGTCCCAGGCGATGGACAAAACACGCACCATCGTATTCGTGCCCACCATCAACCTGCTGCAACAGGTATTCCATGAATGGCGGGATCAGAACAAGGGCGCGGGCGACTTCCGCGCGCTGTGCGTGTGCTCCGACAGCAGCGTAGGCACGGAACCAGAAGGGGAGGGGGGTTCCGGAGAAACCGATGAGGTAGTACTCGGCGCAGGAGATATCGATTTCCCAACGTGCACCGCCCCCGCGGTAGTGAACGCGTTCCTGAACGATGCCAAAAAGGATCCTCACGCCCGGGCGGTGATCTTCTGCACCTACCACTCAGCGCACATAGTCGGACAGGCTATGGCAATGCGGCGCAAAGGGGACCGCAGTATCGGTCTGGGGATTTTCGATGAGGCGCACAAAACGGCGTGCGCGGTGGGCAAGCCGTTTGGGTATGCGCTATCGGATGACAACCTGCACATCGACAAACGCCTGTTCTTTACCGCCACCCCCAGAGTTGCGGTAGCAAAAACGGTCCGCAAGAAGCAGGGGAATGCTCCGTTCTACGACATGGCGGATACCGCTTGCTACGGCGAGCAAATCTACAGGCTGTCGTTTGCTGAAGCTGCTGCCAGGGGGCTCATCGTCCCGTACAAAATCGTGATCTCGGTGATCGACGACGCGTCCATCACGAGCGACCATATCTCGCGATACGTGGTCAAGTCCAAGGACGGCTTTGTCGATGCATCGGTAGTGGCCAAACAAGTTGCATTGCGTCGAGCCATGGAGAAATATGGGCTGAAGAAGGCCATCACGTTCCACCGGACCATAGCATCTGCGCAGACCTTCGCACACACAACTGATTCGGCCAAAGACGACGGTGTTCGCCTCATAGATGGGCTCCATGTCTTTGGAGAACAAGGCAATGCCGAGCGTGAGGCAGTGATGCGGAAGTTCAAAACCAGCGACCGTGGGGTCATCAGCAACGCTCGTTGCCTGACCGAAGGAGTGGATGTCCCGTCAGTGGATCTGGTGGCCTTCATGGATCCCCGCAAGAGCAAGATCGACATCGTGCAGGCGGCAGGGCGTGCGATGCGCCTTGCGGGGCCCCAGAAGACGTGCGGCTACATCTTGCTGCCCCTTCACCTGAACCTCCACGACGGCGAGTCGGCCGAACAGGCGCTTCTCCGCAGCGACTTTTCTGTTGTTGCTGATGTGCTGGGCGCATTGGCTGAAAACGACGAAGCGTTCAAAGACATCATCCGCGCAGCTGCAGGGGGCTCAGGTTGCGGACTTTCCGGCGCGTGTCAAGGTAGTTGTCGCCTGATTTATGCAGCCAAGGGCTGTTTAAGGTCTGCTTTCATGTGGTCCGCGACGACCGAGTCGCGTTCGGGGTTGAGGGTAACTGCGCCGATAGGCGACCAG